>ERZ773139.593-NODE-593-length-46599-cov-18.328055_pt1 | contig 46599 bp, 38 predicted proteins | sample MGYA00580854_ERZ773139 | MGnify/ENA primary metagenome ERZ773139 (study PRJEB29015, sample SAMEA2737809) | human gut metagenome | biome: human gut; feature: human-associated habitat; material: faeces | place: China | collected 2012 ...
GGCAAAAGCGGCCAGCAGCACATCCATTCCCTTTTTATGGTCAAGCAGACAAACGGAAATAAAGCGGAACCGTCCGTTCTGCGGCGGAGCATGGCATCCGTTTTCGAAAAACCGCCGGTCCGCCAAGTTGGGAATGACCTGCACCGCTTTCCGGTACAGCGGCTGTATAGCGTTTTTCAGCCCTTCCCCTACCGCGATCACGGCATCCGCGGCATTATAATCGCGGGAGACCGCGGCAAGCTCCTTTTCGCTAAGCATATTTCTCTCGAACCATGTGACATGCTCTGTAACGACAAACGGCACATGTAGCCGCCGCTTGAGCGCACGGGCATACCGGATGGCGCGGAACGAGTGAACATGAATGATATCCGGCCTCCCGCTCTCACGGAGAATGCGGAGCATTTCGCGCAGAATGCGAAAATATGTAAGATGGAACCGCAGCGGCTTTACATGGATAAGATATTCCGTAAGGTTTCCGTCGGTGCACTTCTCCGTCTGCACACCGCTCATGCCGTCGTTATAGACCGCCATAACCGTGACCGTGTGGCCGAAACGCGCAAGTGCCGCCGCCTGTTCGGCGAAAAAGCTCCCCTTAACGGGATCCTCCTTTGTCGGATACCACGACGGCAATACCAGAATGTGCATTTTCAGTTCCTCTCCGGCGGCAGAAGCGCCGTTACCTCGCGGATCTCCGCGGCGATGCGCTCGTCCCACGTCCAAAAATTCTCGTCAGCAAAGCGCTTTGCCCCCTCACCGAGATGTTTCCGTTCATCTTCGTCCGACAGCAGACGGCATATCTCCTTGTGCAGACAGGAAAGCTCTTTTTCCGGAAGAAGTATACCGTTTGCTTCGTTTTTGATTACTGAACCGGTCGCCCCAGTGTCAACGGTGATGATCGCTTTTCCGCAGCGCATCGCCTCAAAAAGCGGATTACCGAGATTTGATGCAGAATACAACGAAAGGAACACATCCGCGCGCTGCAAATAGTCATAGACCAACTCATGGGATATTCTTCCCGTGAAAATCACATGCTTTTCCAGCCCTAGCGCGCATACCTGTTCTTCCAGATTTTTTCTCTCTTCCCCATAACCAACGATGACAAGCTTTGCCTCCGGATGAGACTTTACAACCTCTGCGAGTGCATCAATTGCCAGATTCACCCGTTTTCCCGCCTGCAGGCGGGAGAGAGTCATTAATACTGTATCCGATTTATTCAATGGAAGCTCCGCTCCCAGAGAGACAGCCGGCGCTCCCGGAATATCTACGCCGTTGCGCCAGAAAAAAATCTTTCTACTCTTATTTCCGGAGCGCTTCAAAACTTCATCTCCGCGCGTACCGTCGTTTGTCATCAGCACCATGTCCGCCTCGACACCGTATGCCTGCAGCTTGGGGTAATACCGGAGACGGTTGACTAAATTATCTTTTTTCGTCATCATGTCCCATATACCATAAAACCGAGTAACCAACGGCATAGCGTAGGTCCTGCTGATTTGTTTCGCGGCATGCACTGCGTGGGTGTCCTGTCCGTAAACCACAGTATTATCGGCGGCAAGATGCTGTTCATTTATAAGTCGCCCTGCTTCCCGGATCAGGATATGGCGAATGGCAAACACATTGGCAAAGCCAAAAAACCATCCAATTTTCCGGATTCTGGTCTCCCTCAAAAAAGGAGGATTAAACCGCACGATATAAAGTCCATCCCCGTAGTCCCGTTCGCCGAGCGGCGTATCCTCTTTTGTGCCGACATCCACAATCCAAACCTTCCATCCGGCAGCAATAAACCCCTCTACCGTTTTCCAGAACGTAGGGGCGCCAACATTATGCCGTTCTCCGAGACCGGCAAACGTAAGAATAAGAAGATTCTTCATTATTTTTCCTCCAAATCCAAAACGATCTGACGAACGCGGTGAACCCAGAGATTTCCGTTTCTCAGTGCTTCGATACATTGTTTTTCATATTCTTTTCTTTTCCCTGGATTGTCCATTATGCTTTGCAGCGCGTTCGCCAGAGCTTCCGCCTCATACGGCACGACCAAACCGATGCCGTTTTCACGGACAATGGCCGAAATCGTCCGAGCGTTTGTAACAACAACAGGCAGACCATAACTCAGGTAGTCAAAAAGTTTTACATTGACCGCTAAATGCGTGTATGGTGTCGGAGACACCGGTATGACCGAAACGGCAGCGCGTGCATACAGCGGCTTCAGCCCCTCGCCCGACGTATGATGCACCTCCAGCCACGGAGCTTCCTTATACGGACTTTGAAACGCTTTCCATTCCTTTTCCCGGCAAACAAGGATCAGACGGTATGTCCTGTCTCCGGCGTTTAGCTGCTCAAGCGCCTCAAGCAGCATCCCGACGCCGTACCCGCCGTCCAGCCCACCGACATATATGCAGGTCTTTTCCTCCGGGCACCGCTCAGAAAGATGATCTTCGCCTGCTGGGGGCAGCGAACGCATATCTGTATAGGAAAAATACTTCTTACATTCTTCCGATGGAAAGTACACGATGTCTGCACATTTGAGCACGTTATTTGTGCGCTGCTGCAAATAATCCAGCCAGTGATCCTTCAGCCAGCCGGTAAGATCTGTCCGGCGGGGATACAGTTCCGGAAACATCCAATAGAAATCCCGGTAGAAATACCCGATGGGAATTCCCATTCGGGAGATTTTCCGGATAAGAGCGATATCGCAGCGGAACGTGATCGGCATAGAGGGAGATTCGATATAGCAGATATCCGGCCGGTTTTCCCTAAGCCACCGCCGTATCTCCTGTACCGCTTCGGTGCGCGCCTTTCTTCCCCAGCGCTGCTGTGTGCCGGAAAGGAGCTTTACCTCGTGTCCCTCGTCGAGAAACGCCCGGTACATCTTCTGCGGGCGTACCGACGATCCGGAGGTGCCGGAGTTAATATCCACATAGGTGATATACAAAATCAGCATGAAAGAACTCCCTCATAAAGCTCGGTAAGCCGCGCGGCGATGGTCTCGGGGGCGAATTTCCGGCGGATGTCCGCGGAGATCGCCGCGCTGTCGTAGTCTTCGCGGCGGAGCATCATGTGCTCCATGGCGCCAGTGAGAGCGTCTTCGTCGTCCACGGGGATCAGGATGCCGTTCTCCTCCGTGACAAAATCCTCCGGACCGCCGCAGCGCGTGGCGATCACTGGAAGCCCCGCCGCCATTGCCTCAATATAGGCGACGCCAAACGTTTCGCTCCTCGACGCCAGCACAAAGCAGTCCGCCGCGGCGTACGCTTCGGCAAGTTTCTCTCGCGGACAGTGGCCGCGGAAGGAGACGCGGCTGTACAGCCCCAGTTCGGCGCATAAAGCCCGCAGCGCGCCGCTCTCCGGTCCATCGCCGAAAATGATAAGCCTCGGCTCGCCGTGCAGCGCAGCGAACGCATGGAGAAGCTCCGCCATGTTTTTCACCGGGATGAGATTGCCAGCCGATACGAACGTGAAGCGTTCGTGCGGAACGCTCTGCAGCGCAAACTGCGCCGTATCCACGATATTGGGTACGACAATAGCTTCGACCCCGGTGTTGGCGCGCATGTTTTTCGCAAGCGCCCGGCTGACCGCCAGCACGGCGGCACAGCACTCATATTTTCTTTTCAGATGTTCCGCCTTCTCCGGTGAAAGCGCACGGTTGTGCAGGGAGGAGTGCTCAGTGAAAACGAATGGAATGCCCTCCCGCTCCGCCATCGCGGCAAGTTCAAAGCCGAAATGCTGGTGGATAATGTCCGGCTTCCAACCATTCTTTGCTATGGCGCGGCAGATACCGGAGGCCGCCAGCCGTCCGGCCAGCTCCGGAAGCCCCATCGGCAGCGCGCCGCAGGGAACCGAAGCGTAATAAACGGGTATGCCGTCCAGCGTGTATCGATACCCCCCCCACGGGCGGGGGTGGCGGATCGACCGCGTGTCCACGGCGGCAAAGCGGACATCATGTCCGGCATCGCGCAGCGCTTTAGCCTGATCTAGAGCAAAAATATTTACTTCGTGTTTTCTCGGACTGTCAAAGCCAGAGGCTGCAATGAGGATTTTCATCCGTTATTCTCCTGCAAGAATGTCCGCAATGCGGCGGCAGGCGCGGCCGTCGCCGTAGGGGTTCGCGGTGCGGCTCATTTTTTCGTACGCCGCCGCGTTATCCAAAAGCTCCGCGAAGCTCTCGTAGATCGTTTCCTCCCGCGTGCCGACCAGCCGGAGCGTTCCGGCCGCGACGCCCTCGGGCCTCTCGGTCGTATCGCGCATGACGAGCACCGGCTTGCCGAGGCTCGGCGCTTCCTCCTGAATGCCGCCGCTGTCGGTGAGCACGAGATAGCTGCGCGCGAGAAAGTTGTGGAAATCCAGCACATCCAGCGGCTCGATGATATGGATTCGTTCGTCGCCGCCGAACACCTCCGCCGCCGTTTCGCGCACGGCAGGGTTGCGGTGGATGGGGTAGATCGCACGGACATCGTCGTGCTCATCAAGCACGCGGCGGATGGCGCGGAACATGTGGCGCATCGGCTCGCCGAGATTTTCCCGGCGGTGTGCCGTGATGAGAATGAGCCTCTTTCCCGCCGCCCATGCGAGCTCCGGATGGGTATAGTCGGCGCGGACGGTCGTTTTCAGCGCGTCGATGACCGTGTTGCCGGTCACGTGGATCGTGCCGGGGTCGCGCCCCTCGGCGAGAAGATTTTCCTTTGCCTGCTCCGTTGGCGCAAAGTTGTAGCAGCTGACGATGGACACCGCCTGCCGGTTGAATTCCTCGGGATAGGGGCTGTAGATATCCCGCGTGCGCAGCCCGGCCTCCACATGCCCCACCGGGATGCGCAGATAATAGGCCGCGAGCGCGGCGGCAAAGGCGGTCGTCGTGTCGCCCTGCACGAGGACGATGTCCGGCTTTTCCGCTTCCAGCACGCCCTTGAGCCCTTCGAGAACGCCGGTTGTTACGTCAAAGAGCGTCTGCGAATCCTTCATAACGGAGAGATCGTAGTCCGGCACGACGGAAAACGTTGCAAGGATCTGGTCGAGCATCTCGCGGTGCTGTCCCGTGACGCAGACAACGGTTTTTATTTCGCGCCGGGCGCGCAGCTCCTGCACGAGCGGGCACATTTTCACGGCCTCCGGCCGCGTGCCGAAAACCAGCAGGATCTTTTTCATGGCGTTCCTTTCCTTTTGCGCGCCGGATGTCTGTGCTTGTCAGAGGATCCAGCGCTCGGTCTCAAAGACCTCGGCGTACTGCCGTCCGATCTGCACGCCGTGGCTCATGGCCAGTGCGCGGATATACTCGCCGGAGGCATAAATGCGCCCACGCTGCGAGATATACCGCTCCACGGCGGCGATCTTCTTTTCTACATGGCGTTCTTCAAGCGTGACATATACCTGATTGTTGAACGTCAGGTTGTTCCACGGCTCCTCGTAGCCGAGGATGCTCGTGCGCTTGAAGGCCCGGATGGCCTCCTCGGCGATGGTGTGGTGATCCTGATGCACATCGTGCAGCGACGGGGCAAGCACGAGATCCGGCACGATGCGCCGGTTGAGCCGCACGAGCTCCTCCAAAATCTCCTGCCTGTGCGCCGGGAAATGACGAACCTGAAAATCGAAAAGGATAAGCTGTTCCGCCGGTATTCCGTAGCTCTCCATGGCGGAGAGAAACTCCGTTTTCAGCTCGTCCGCCGGAAAGCCCGCCGGGACGGACTCCGCGCAGGTGGAGAACACAGCAAAATGCACCTCGCAGCCTTCCTCCAGCAGCCGTGCCACCGTTCCGCCGCAGCCGAGCTCGCCGTCGTCGGTGTGCGGGGCGAGGACTAGAACTTTCTTCATATCGTCAGCTCCTTTACCAGTCAAGTCGGTTTCCGGCGGCGTCGAAAAACGCCTCCTGATACCGCCGGGACATACGCGTGCCGAAATGAGGCGTCAACTCCGGCAGCGGCTCGCCGAGCAGCCGCTTCATACCGAGATACGGCAGGTTGACACCCGCCGCCGCACACGAAACAACGCCCGCGGTCAGGCGCGGATTGATCTCGATAACATATGGCGTTTCATCGTTGGCATTATAGAGAAGATCAAAGCCGAAATTGCCGTCGAGCTCAAGAGAGCGCACGACCTGCGTGCAGATTTCCTTGACTGCCGGATTGTCGTCCACGACAAGCGACATCATGTTGCTCGTGACGACCGAGAGGCCGCGGCGCGATACCGTATAGATCGGCTCACCATGGTCGGCAAGAAAATCAACGCTGTATTCGGTGCCGGGGAGGTATTCCATAACGAGCATTTCCGGCATGGTCTCCCGCTCGGAGAGCGTGCGGATCAGCTCCTCATAGCTGATGAACATGGAGTTCGGCTTCTGCTCAAAGAAAAGGTCAAAGCGCGAAATGTTCGCGTTGAGCATGCGGATGCCGCGGCTGCCGTTGCCGACCGCCGCCTTGACGCACAGCGCCTTTTCCGGATAGCCCAGCGCGGAGACGGCGGCCTTCAGCTTCTCCACGGTATGCACGCGCCGGTACTCCGGCGTGCGCAGGCCATGCGCGCGCATTGCATCGAGCAGGTGTGCTTTGTTATTAACGATCTCCAGCTTGTCCGGCTCCATCACGGATACCTTCGCGCCGAGGGCCTCAAACTCCGCTCGCGCGCGGGCAAATTTCATGAGCTCGCGCGTCACGATAGGGATGACGATCTGCACGCTCTCACGGCGGCAGATATCCAGCACGGCGGGAAGGAAGTCCTCCTTTTCCGCCGAGGGAACGGAATAAAATGCATCGACAAGATCGCGCGCACCGGCGTTTTCATTGCGGTCTACGGCAACGATGCGGATGTCCCGCTCGCCGTTTTTGCGCAGACACTGGATGATCCCCGGCGCGCCCGGCGCGCCGCAGCCGGTCATGAGAACCGTGCATTCTTTCATAGCTCTTTCTTACTCCTCGAAAACATATTGAGCGAATATTTCCTCCGCCGTCTGCGCCCGCTTGATGAGGCGCAGGGAATCGTCGCCCTTGCGGTACTCGATCATCGGCACGTCCGGGTGGATGAACGGCGGCTTGAGAACGTTGGAATAGGAGCCGATGTTATCAAAGATCACGCTGCTGCCAACATCGAGCGGCCCGGTGTAGCCCCGGTACAGGATGTCGTATTCGAGACAGGTGTAGCCGGTGAAATTCAGATTTTCCCGCGGCGTTTTCGCGTCGAGCACGAGCAGCGGAAGATTTCGCATCTGCGAGATGACGCCGGCGGTATGGATGCTCGCGTCGAGCACCGCGCAGTCGTTCCCCGGCAGGGATTTGATCGCCGTTACGGGCGCGGCAAACTGCATCGTGTCGGCCACGAGCGTTGTACCCGGCTCCGTGATGAGCGCGGGGCGTTCGCTTACCGGCAGCGCGCCGTACTGCGCCCGAAAAAGCGTACCGACCGCCGCGCCGTACTCGGCAAACGTCGGGATATTCTGACCGAACGAAGCGCGCATTTCCTCCGGCAGACGGCCGAACATACCGCTGCCGAGATCAATAAATTTCGGCGGTGCATCCGGGAAAAGCTCCCGTGCGAGCGCGAGCATGACTCTCGCACGGCTCTCCCATCCGGCAATGCTGCGGCTGCCGCTGATGTGACACTGGATGCCGTCAAAGGAGATGTTCCCCGCCGCGCGCAGCCGCGCGGCGAGCGTTTTCAGATACTCCGGTTCGGCGCACAGACCGAAACGCGAGGGCTTGCCGCTGCCGATATCGACATGCAGCCGCAGCGCCGTATGACAGACGCATTCCGGGTGAGCGGATGCCGCGCGGAGCACCGCGGCGAGTTCCTCCTCATTATCGATGATGACGCATGCGCCGTCGAGCAGCGCGGCAATTCCGTCCTCGCCCTTGCACGGGCCGTTGAAGAGGATATTCTCCGGCACGTTGCCGACGCGCCGCGCCAGCGCGTACTCCATGCCGGAGACAACTTCCGCCATGCCGCCGAGCGAGCGCACCAGTGAAACGATGCGGGGCGTGTAGTTGGTTTTGTAGGAATAGGCCGCACGGTAGGGCGCATAAGCGGCGCTCATGCCCTCCGTCAGCCGCCGGTAATTCTCACAGAACCGGTCGGAATCAAAAATATAGGCAGGAAAGCCATATTCTTTTTTTATACGGCGATATGTGGATTCATCCAGCATGGATCATTCTCCTTTGAGAGACAGCAGCTCTTCGTACAGCGCCAGCAGCTTTTTCTCCTCGGTCTGCCAGTTAAAGCGGGTTTGCAGCGCGCCGTAGCCGCGCTCGCCCATGGCCGCCCGGCGCTCGGGATCGTCCAGCAGCGAGCGGATGGCGGCGGCGATCTCCTCGGGCTTGTCCGGATCGACGCAGACGCAGCAGTCAAACTTCTCTTCAAGCTCCCGGGCCGAGAGAGTATCGGAAATGATGGACGGGAGCCCCGCGCCCATATATTCAAAGACCTTGGTGGGCAGATTGTCGGTACAGATGTACTGGTGGATATTTAAAAGCGTTGCGCAGCCGACGGAAAAATGACGGCAGTATTCCGGCACCTCGGCATACGGAACGACACCGGCATAGTCCACGCACGCAAACTCCGGCATTTTCTTCAGCTCTTCGAGATACGCCGGCCAGACGGGACCGGCCAGATGCAGCCGCGCCCCGGCGATGGCGCATGCGCGGATGAGATTTGTGATGCCGCGCTCGGCGGTCACGCCGCCGACATAGCCGACGGTGTTCTCCGCGTCCGGATAGAGCTTTTCCGGCGGCGGGAAGCGTCCGGCGTCCGGGAGATTATCCACGATCACAGTGCGCTTGGCGCACTTCTCAAACGGGTTTTTTCCGAACGAGGTGCAGGGAATGATGACCGCGTCGAGTTTTTGGAAAACGCCCGCTTCCAGCGCGCCGTAAATGCGCGACGCCGGTTTTTTGAGAAAGCCGGGGATATACCCCTTTTCCTGAATGAGCAGGGAATAAAATTCGTGGCTGTCGAAAATCACGGTTTTCCCGTGCCGCTTGAGCTTGAGCGCATACGGCAGCAGCTCCGGATCGTGCAGATGGTAGAGCTCGCAGTCGAGCGCGAGCGCCGCTTCGTAGGCGTACTTCACAAAGGGCGACGTGAGCCGGTTGAGCGTGCCGACGGGCTTTTCCCCCACGCCGACGATGTGCACGCCGAGCTCTTCCCGGCTCTCGCCGGGGGCGACGAGCGTTACATCGTACCCAGCGCGCGCGAGCGACACGCACTCCTTATGAAACACCCGCGTATCGTCGCTGCTGTGCACGCTGGTGAGATGGCAGACTCGCTTCATTCCGTCTCCGATCCGGCTTCCGGCGTGGGAAGCGCAAAGGTCTCGTCCGTCAGCGACGCGCCGATGGCGCGGAATTTCCGGATGCCGCGGACGGTATACAGTACGCCGCTCCAGACCGCGAGCGGCAGCGGGACGCGGACGTAGCGATATGTGCCGAACGTCATGCGCGCGGCCTTGAGCTTATTGCCGGATTTGGACGAGCGCGACACGCGGTAAACGAGCAGCGGCTCGTTTACGCCGTAGGCCCATGGCTCTTCGCGGAGGATCTTCAGCCAGACGGCGAAATCCTCGTGGATGGCGTCGTTCCCCATGGGGAATCTCTCCATCAGTTCCCGGCGGACGAGAACCGACGAGCAGGAAATAACATTCTGCCCGAGCAGCCGGCGGTAATTCACGCGCTCCGGCACGGAGAGCGTGTAGCCGTATTTGTGATCGTCTTCAGAAATGAACGCCGAGCCCGTGAAAAAGAGGCCCGCTTCCGGGTGCTGTGCCGCGAGTGCCATCTGGCGCTCGAGCTTTTCGGGCATCCAGAGATCGTCGCTGTCGAGAAAGGCGATCCATTCGCCCCGCGCCTCGCGTACACCGCGGTTGCGTGCTTTCGATACGCCGCCGTTCTCCGGCTGCGCGATCACACGGACGCGCGGCTCTTTCGCCGCATAGCTCTGTGCCAGAGCGAGCGTTCCGTCCGGCGAGGCATCGTCTACGACGAGCACCTCGAGCTCACGCCATGTCTGCGAGAGGATGGAATCGAGCGTGGCGGCAAGCGTTTTTTCGGCGCGCCACGCCGGCACGACCACACTGATGAGACTCCGTTCGCCCATTTCCCTATTCCTTCCGATGATCTGTATAGTTTATCAAGGCATTTTACCAATAAACCACGGAAAATGCAATCCTTAATATGAGCAGCTGATACCTTGTGTGTTCTTATATTTTTCCTTGACTTCCGTTGTCTAACCGTGTAGACTATGCATAGAGTCTATCAACGTAGACAAGGAGGGCTTACCCATGGAGATTCCGAAGATCCACGAGGGCGAATACCGTTTCTGCCTGATTTTGTGGGAGCACGGACCGATCGCCGCCGCGCAGCTTGCAAGGCTGTGTCAGGAGCAGCTGGGATGGAAGCGGACCACGACGTATACAGTCATCAAGCGGCTTGGGGAGCGCGGCGTCCTGAAAAATGAAGACGGCATGGTAACGGCGCTTGTATCAAAGGACGAGGCGCAGGCGTGGGAGATCGACGAGCTGGTGGAAAAGAAGTTTGAAGGCTCTCTCCCCGCGTTTATCGCCGCCTTTACCAGACGGCAGGATCTCTCCGATGATGAGCTCGACGAGGTGCAGCAGATGATCGACCGTATCCGAAAGGGGGAGAGATCGTGAGCGAGCTGTTTCTGGAGATCGTCAACCGGAGCATAGCCGCAAGCTGGATCGTGATCGCGGTTCTGATATTGCGGTTCTGCCTGAAAGAAGCGCCAAAATGGGTGAATGTTCTGCTCTGGGGCATTGTCGCCGTCCGGTTAATCTTCCCGTTTTCCATCGAGAGTGCGCTGAGTCTTATACCGAGCGCGGAAACAGTCAGCCCGAGCATTATGATGGAGACGGCGCCTTCCGTTCAAACGGGCGTTCCCGCCCTCGATCAGGTCATCAACCCGGTCATTGACCATTCGCTTTCGCCCGCGCCGGGCGCGAGCGCCAATCCGCTGCAGATATGGATCTCGGTCATGGCGGCGGTCTGGCTCGCCGGAGCCGCCGCGCTTCTCCTTTATTCCGCCATAAGCTATTGGCGTCTGCGCCGCAGAGTCCGCGAAGCCGTGATTTTGCGGGATAATATCTATCAGAGCGAAAATGCCGGCTCTCCGTTCGTACTGGGGATCATCCAGCCAAAAATCTATCTTCCGTATTCCGTGGACAGAGGCGCTCTGGCGTATGTAATCGCCCACGAGCAGGCGCATATCCGCCGCGGGGATCACTGGTGGAAGCCGCTCGGCTTTCTGCTGCTGACGGTCCACTGGTTCAATCCGCTGCTATGGCTCAGCTATATTCTGCTGAGCCGGGATATAGAGCTTGCCTGCGATGAAAAGGTCATCCGGGAAATGGGCAGCGAGCAGCGAGCCGATTATACGCAGGCGCTCGTATCTTGCAGCGTCAGCCGCCGCAGCATCGCGGCGTGTCCCCTCGCTTTCGGCGAGGTGGGCATAAAGGAGCGGGTGAAGTCCGTGATGAACTATAAGAAGCCCGCATTCTGGATCGTTCTGGCGTCTGTGGTTGTCTGCGCTGTGGCCGCCGTCTGCTTTCTGACGGATCCGAAAACAGAGCGGAGCTCGCCCAGCGTCGGTGATAATGTGTCCGGTTTAGGACCGGCGCAAACGGAAAAGTGGTTCGACTACCTGGAAAACCCCGAGGAAATGAACTGGGACGAACGTCTGGAGATCGCTCTCCCGGAATATCCGGGCGTGACGTTCCGCTGGTATCCGGAGAAGATGGAAGCCGTGACGGAAAACGAGATCACACCGCTTTATACCGGAATGCCCATCTGGAACACATATTTCTGCGACCTCACCGGTGACGGACTTCCCGATCTGTGCTCCACAGTCACCTTCGGCTCCGGCATCATCGACAGCCGCATCATAGTCTGCGACTATGCCAACGGTGAGAGTTACACGCTGGAAGACCGCGGGAAATACGACTATTCCCTTCGGCTGGATGAATCGGACGGCAGCCTGTGTGTCGTTCAAAGGGCGCATGACAGCGGTGATATTGCTGCCGTCGGCGAGCTGTTTTTCAGCGACAGCGGCTTACACTTACAGGTTATCAAAACAAACTTTGAAACGCATAAATTCACATCGGTGACGATCCGCAACGACGGAGAGGACACTCTGCATATTACGATTGGCTCTGATGAAACAGCTCTTCCCACGGGTGAGGAGACGACCCTGACCTATGCGGCCTTTGAGGTGAGAACGATCCGGCTCTCGTCTTTCGGAGAGCTGAGCTATACAGTCGCATACGATTGACGCGCGGAGGTTCTGCCGTCGTATCAAAATGCAATCAGAAACGAAAACCGCCGCGAATTTTCCTCCTATATGGAGCAGGAAATTCGCAGCGGTTTTTTAGCGAAAGAGCAGCAAAATTATTTGGTTTCTCCGGCGCAGGCCGGTTCTTTCTTCTCCGGCTCGGCGGGTTTGGTTTCCACGCCCTCGGTGCTCTCCTTGACGAAGATGATCTTCAGCGTATAGAAAATGAGCTGCAGATCCCAGAGGAAGGACGCCTTCTGGATATAGTACATATCAAGCAGCGCCTTGTCCGCAAAAGTGGTGTTGTATTTCCCGTAGAGCTGGGCGTAGCCGGTGAGACCTGCCTTGGCACGCAGTCGGTAGGCGAACTCCGGGTACTCGGCGCAGTATTTCTGATAAAACTCCGGCCGTTCCGGACGAGGGCCGACGAGCGTCATATCGCCGTTGAGAATGTTGAGAAGCTGCGGCAGCTCGTCGATGCGCGTGGCGCGGAGGAATGCCCCCACCTTCGTGATGCGGGAATCGCTCTTCCCTGCCAGTACCGCGCCGGTGGCGGATTCCGCGTTCACGACCATGCTGCGGAACTTGGTAAGGTAAAACGGCTTGCCGTTCAGCGTGAGACGCTTCTGCCGGTAAAATACCGGCCCGCCGTCCTGAATTTTGATGGCAATGGCAACGGCAAGGAAGATCGGGCTGCAAAGGATAAGGCCGCATACGGACGCAACGACATCGAGCACGCGCTTCGCCGTCAGATAGCCGCGGTCGTGGTTGCCGGTGTGCACGGCGCAGAGCGGCACATCGCTCATGATGACCGTGTCGGCACAGTTTACCATGATGTCCTGCATATCCGGCTTGAGCATGATGGCGATGCCGTGCCAGAAGCAGTCGTCCATAATGCGGCGGCGCAGCTCTTTTTCCATCGGCATCAGCACGACTGTCGTGTAGGAGTGCATAATCTCGCACAGCTCCTCCCACGGCATATCCGCGGAAACGACGCGGTCGATGGAGTAGCGCGTGCGGCGGCGGTCAAACTTACTGCGGACGTTCTCCTCGGCATCCTTCTCCGGCACGATCAGCAGCGCCGGCGCCGGCGGCTCGAGCCGGTCGGCCAGAATGCGGGCGAGAATAAAAATTCCTGTCTCCACGAGGCACTGCAGCAGCAGCGTGAGGATGACGTATTTCGGCGGCAGGAGCATTTTTGCGATCATGCACATGAGGAAATAGGCAATGGTGTCCGTGAAAAAGCTCGAAAGGCCGAACGCGAACACCAGCTCCCGCGTGCGGTATTTCCGTACGCTGAAGCTGCCGTAGATCGTCATGAACAGCACGAGGATCGCGAAATAGACAACGAAGAACAGTACATTGCCCCGCAGAAAAAACGTCGCTGACGGGTAATGGTGAACGTATGTATAGAAGAACAGCAGCGCCGGCACGACCGCCAGCGATATTTCCAGCAGCGCGCTGAGCGCTGCCTGTCCGGTATGTCCCGTATGGGAAGTCTTTTTCATCGTATCCGCCCATTCTGTCGAAAGGATATAAAAACGCCCTTATCCGTATATTGTACCAGATAAGGGCATAAAACGCAATATGTATCCCACGCTTCGGCGAGAAAAACGTCTGAAAGAGTCTTTAACGGTCTCTGTCGTGCTCTCCCCAGTCCATCGTGGCCTCAAACTCCGGATCAAGCGGATACCGGACACCGTCGATGATCTTGCAGTGGATGATGCCGGTGCCGTTCATATAGAACATATGGCCGAGAGCATCGCGCATGTCGTAGTAATCCTGATCGTACCGCCAGGGGTCCTCGTTGGACTGTACCCAGTCGTACACGCCGTGATATACGATGTCCGGGTGCGCCTCCTGCAGTTTTTCCTGCTCCTCCTGCGTGAGAACGCCGTAGCTGAACCACACGCGCTCGATTTTGTCCATTTCCATCAGCGTCTGGAACGTGTCCTCCGGCTGAAGGAGCGTCATGAACGTAATGTTCAGATCACGCAGGCCCTTGCAGTCCTTGAGGGGGGCGATGCTGGTGGCGTAAGCGCGGTTGAGCTCCAGCCAGATGAGATTGTCGCACGAGGCGATCGGCGAGAGATCGAGTGCATGGCAGTCGAGCAGGACAAGATATTTTAGATCGGGCATCTGATAGAGGAAGCTCAGATCCTCGATTGGCCGATGGCCGAGATCGAGCGCGATCATGTCCGGGCAGTAAGCGAGCTTCTTGATCGTTTCGTTCGTGAAGTATCCGTAATAGCGGGAGGAGGCGCGGAAATAGGTGGTGTCTGTGCGGATGTTGTAGTGCGTGATGTGCAGCGTCCACACAAAGCGCACATTCTCGTACTTCTTATTCAGCGCGTCCATTTCCTCATCGGAAAAGCCGCAGTCAGACATATCGACCTTTTCAAGCTTGTGCATCACGGGAAGGATGCTCTCCACCGGTTCAGTGGATTCCATCTCGATGCCGGTAAAGTCAAGAAGTGTGTCCTCGGTGCTGATCGGCACGCCGTAAAGCTCAAACGTGAATACAAAATCGACCGCCGGATACTTCTCGCAGACCGGCGTCATCTGCTCGACCGTCACGCCGGTGCCGGTGAGATCGACGCGCGTGAGCTTCGGCAGCGAGGCGAGCTTTTCCGAAAGCTCCGCAACATCCGCTTCGGAAAACGTGCGTCCGGCAAAACTCAGCTCCGCGGTATCGCTCGGATAGGTATCGCCGAGGATCTCCTCCGGCCAGACGAACGCAACGGTGGGAAACTCGGCGCGCAGCGCGTTCTTTTCTGTCTCGCTCCACGGGCACGCGGGGAACGACACGGTCTGCGCCGCGGGAAGATACCGCAGCGCCTCGCGCAGCGCGTCCGGTGTGATGGAGATATCGTCCACGGCGATCTCCGTGGCGCTGTCAAGATACTCCGTGCTGCCGAGCGGCACCTGCCACTCCAGTTTGAGCGCCGGGTATTTCTCCCGCAGTGCGAGAAGAGCGTCGTAGCACGCGCAGCCTCGCGCATCGGCAGAGCGCAGCGCCGTGAAGTAGTCAAAAAGCGGCAGCTCGGAAACGGTGAAGTCCGTCAGCGTGATGCTTTCAGCATCCGAGGGATACCGGCTCGCGCCGATGGGGATGCTCCAGCGCACCGAAAGCGCCGGATACGCCGCGCGGACGGCATCAAAGCGCTCCGGAGAAACGTCCGCCGCCGTAAGATCGAGCTCCGCGAGCGCGGGGAAAAACGCCAGACGGGCGACGTCCTTCTCCGTGAGTGACGTGAGCACGATGGCCGTGCTCTCGCAGTCGATCACCGCGCCGCCGATGGGAACGTCCCAGTATATTTTGCAGTCCGGCAGCTGCTCGCGCAGACGAAGATACCTTTCCTCCGAAATGCTCTTGCCGCGCAGGTCGATCTGCGCGCTGTCGCGGCGGTGGAGGCCGCCGGCGTAAACATACACCGAGTTCAGCCACACCAGCGCCGCCGCAATGATGAGAACGGCGATCACCGGGATCAGTATCCACAGCTTTTTCCCGGCGCGGCCGGTATCGGTATGCTTGGACATATGGGGGTTCCTCCCATGTGTATAAAATTCCTTTTATATTTTATCTTGTAAAGCGTGGAATGTCAATGCGCTTCTCCCCTTCTGCGCGGGCGTGCCGATTGACTTTCCCGCCGATGCTCCGTATAATGAAAGCGCCGAAAGGGGTGTTTTTCATGCGCCACGCATGGCTTATCATTACGCACGGAAACTTTGAAATTCTTGAAAAGCAGCTGCGCTTTCTCGACAGCGAAAACGCCGATTTTTTCATCCATGTGGACGCACGGGTCAAGGATTTTGACTTTGCACATGTCCGCTCGATCCCCCGAAAATCGCGTGTTACGTTCCTTGACCGCAAACCGATCTCCTGGGGGCATTTTTCTCAGGTCGACTGCGAGCTGCGTCTGCTGTGCGCCGCCGTTCCGGGCGGGTACGACTATTATCATCTTCTCTCCGGCGTGGATGTGCCGGTCAAAACACGGCAATACATCGAAAATTACTTTTCCTCCGTGCAACCCGGAACAAACTTTGTTCATTTCCAGCACAAAGAGATCATCCGCGATCACCGTGACCGCGTGAAATTCTATTACCCGCTCCAGCGGTGGAATCTGCAAAACCGCATCATACGCCTTGCGCTGCGCCGCACGGGAGAGCTTCTGCAGCGTCCGTTTGTCGACCGGACAAAAAAAGACCCGGAGGGCTATGTGTTCCAAAAGGGTGCCAATTGGTTCAGCATCACGCACGCGCTCGCAACGTACGTTCTTTCGCAGGAAAACTGGCTGCGCGAGCGATACCGCAGCACCTTCTGCGCCGACGAGATCTTTTTGCAGACGCTCGTCGTCAACTCTCCGTTCCGGGATACGCTTCCCTCCGACTACTTCGGCGACGACCACAAAACCTGCCTGCGCTATATTGACTGGCAGCGCGGCAAGCCGTACTCCTTCCGCAACGAGGATTACAGCGAGCTTATCGCCACGCCGCCGGAGTACCTTTTCGCCCGCAAATTTGACTACCGCACAAATGCCGAGGTCGTAGACTGGCTGTTTGCGCTTTTTGGAGAGGAGGCTTCCGATTGAGACACGCATGGCTCATTCTCACACACGGGAATTTTGAGATCCTCGAAAAGCAGCTGCGCTTTCTCGACAGCGAAAACGCCGATTTTTATATTCATGCAGACGCCAAGGCGGCATTCGATCCCGAGCGTTTTCGTGCCGTGCCGAAAAAGTCGCGTGTCACGTTCGTGCCGCGCCACCGCATTTCGTGGGGCCATTTTGCCATAGTCGAGGCGGAGCTGGAGCTTCTCCGCGCCGCTGTGCCGGGTGGGTATGACTACTACCATCTTCTCTCCGGCGTGGACGTGCCAGTCAAAACGCGCGCGTACATTGAAAACTATTTTACCCGTGCGCCCGGGAGAAACTATGTAAGCTTTCTCTCGCCGGAGATTTCCCGCACGGATCTCTACCGCGTCCGGTTTTACTACCCCCTGCAGCGCTATAACATCCGAAAACCCGCCGTGCGCCGGACGCTGCGCAATCTCTCCGCCGCGCTGCAGCTCGGCTTCGGCGTAGACCGGACGCGGCGGCGGCCGGACGGCTTCGTTTTCCAGAAAGGCGCGCAATGGTTCAGCATCACGCACGCGCTCGCGCAGTATCTGCTCGAAAAAGAGAGCGAGATCCGTGAGTTTTTCTCCGATACCTACTGTCCGGACGAAATGTTCGTCCAGACGGAGATCGTAAACTCCCCCTTCCGCGATACGCTGCCGGAGCACGCGTTTGAGAACGACTACGCGAGCTGTCTCCGGTACATCGACTGGCAGCGCGGCAATCCCTACACATTCACGGACGGCGACCTCGATGAGCTTCTCGCCGCGCCGGAAACGGCGCTCTTCGCGCGGAAGTTTGATTACCGCACGGGCCCCGGCGTCGTTGACGCGCTCTTTGACCGTTTCGGATAATTTTCTCTCCGGCGCACGGAAGCATCCGTGCGCCATTTTTTGTTCTTGCAGATGGGCGGCATATATGATATCCTATACTTGCGTGGTGCATGTGCCAAGCCGCGCATATACTTTGTGCGAAGCCGCAATCTGTCCGTAGCTTTAGAGAGAGGGAATGACATGAAAAAACGTCTGTTCAGCCTGCTTCTTGTACTTACGCTCTGCTTCACGCTGCTGCCGTATTCCGCTGCGGCGGAGGGCGGAGAAGAAACGATGGTCACCGTCACGTTCGATATGGGCGGCCACGGCGGCGCGGCTCCGGCAAGCGTCACCGTGCCGAAGGGCAGCAAGATCACTGCGCCCGAATCCCCGGCGCCGGGCTGCGAGGACGGCAAATACTACTTCGTCCATTGGACGGCGCACCCCCTTTCCGACGCCTCCTCGGACGCATGGAATTTTGCCAAAGACACCGTGGAGAGCAGCATGACGCTGCGCGCCGTGTGGTACCAGTACGCCGATATGCACGAAAAGGTCTCTCTCCGCGGCAAGCCTTATGCCGGCGCCCTTGTGGAGTACCGCGACAGGGCCGGCAGCGTCGTATATACGCTGAAGGCCTCCGGCACCGACGGGAACTGCACCGATTACGTCTGTGAGCGCACGAAGCCGGGTGAGTACGACCTCTACATCGACGGGAAATACATCCGTCCCGTGACTGTCAACCGCGGCGCGGCCGGTTATTCGACGACCACAAGGCTTTTTTACGTCACCTTCAGCGCCAACGGGCAGGAATTCACGCCGGAGACTCGTCCCGCCGAGGTGCTGTGCTTCACCTCCGGTCTCTTCCACGACGATTCCGTAAGCATGCCGAAACTGACGCCCAAGGCCATGGACAGCGCTTACACGTTCTCCGGCTGGACAGTCGGGCCGGAGGCGGGTTCCGATCCGTTTGATTTTGCCAATAAGGTCTACGGCGATACCGTGGTCTACGCGCAGTGGGAAAAGACCGCGGATGAGGATTCCGTTCTCGTCACCGCCATCAGGTCGAGCATCATCGGCGAAAAATACGCCAAAAAGGGGCAGGATTACTCCGCAAGGCTCGTCCCGGACGAGGGCTATGAGCTGCCCTACCACGCGGCGATGGGGAGCTACACCTCCTATACCTATGTGACCATCGGTGATGAGGTGCTCAACTCGGCAAACTACACGCTCAACTGCGCCACCGGCGAGATCACGATCCCCGGAAAATATGTCACGGGCGATATCCGCATCAAGACCATTCCCCGCATCCACCCGTATACCGTGACGTTCGATCCCAACGGCGGTACCGGCACGCAGACGCCGATGCTGGTTTTCCCGCACAGGGACGGTTATGACTATGAAAAGTCATCTGCAACGCCCTATGCCTACTTCCGTGCGCCGGAGTGTACCTTTACGCCGCCGGACGGCAAGGTCTTTGCCGAATGGAGCGGCGGTGAGAAGATCGCCTCCAGCCTGAGAGTCCGCGGAAATGCAACGCTTACCGCGCAATGGGCCGACGCCCCCGAGGGCGTTTACACCGTGGCGTTCGATCTTACCGGCTGCACCTTCTCCGGCAAAACGAACACGCAGGCGGACGCGGATTACTCTGTGAAGCTCGCCCCCGCGGAAGGCTATGCCTACCCGATCACGCTTCGGAATATTTCTATTGGCGGCACTGTTCTCGGCAGCGGGAAGTATTCCTATGATCCCGCGACCGGCATTCTGACGATTCCCGCCGCGGCGCTCACCGGAAATATCGTCATCTCCGCCGCCGCCCTAATGCCGACGCCTACTCCGACACCTACTCCGACGCCTACTCCGACACCGACACCTACCCCGACACCTACTCCGACTCCGACACCTACTCCGACGCCTACCCCGACACCTACTCCGACTCCGACACCTACCCCGACACCTACTCCGACTCCGACACCTACCCCGACACCTACCCCGACACCTACTCCGACTCCGACGCCTACTCCGACACCTACCCCGACACCTACCCCAACGCCGACCCCGACGCCGGCGCCCACTCCGACTCCGACACCTACCCCGACGCCCACTCCGACGCCGACACCTACCCCAACGCCGACACCTACTCCGACGCCGACCCCGACGCCCACTCCGACACCGACGCCTACTCCGACGCCTACCCCGACTCCGACGCCGACTCCGACGACGGCGCCCACACCGACGCCGACGGCGAAACCCACCGCCACGCCGACACCAGCGCCGAAAGCGACAGCCACGCCCAAACCCTCTGCCTCGGCAAGCGCTTCGCCCGCCTCCGGCGTCACGGTCTCGCCGGACGTCTCCGCCCCGGCGGATATCCCGGCAGACGCCCCCGCTTCTGACGTGCCCGGCACCGACGTTTCCGAAAGCGAAGCCGGCAAAACCGAAAGCGCCGACAGCGCGCCCTCCTCTCCCACGAGCGGCAGGACCTCTTCCGCAGCCCCGGCGGTCATCGGCATTTCCGCCGCCGTCATTTTGCTGATCCTGTTCCTTCTGTTCCGCCGCAAAAAACAACAGTAAGTAAGAAATAAGCCAAAAGAGAGCATTGCAGGTTTTGAACTGCAATGCTCTCTTTCTTCATGTTCTATTACTGGATCGTTTCGCTGTGGTTAAGAACGCCGGTGCTGTAAAGGAAGAGCACGTCGTCCGCCTGCGAGAGCTCCACGAACCGTCCGGCAAGGGCGGGCGCCATATACCGGATGTCCACGACCGTGACCTTGGCATAGCCCTGCGCGAGCAGCGGGGCAATGCTGCTGCCGAACGAATCGCGGAAGATCACCAGCTCCCGGTCCGTTTCAGCGTTTGGGTTTTCGATCGTGAGCAGCGCTTTCGTCCCGCCGAGGAACATTTCGTATCCGTCGCGCCCCGCGGCGAGGGTAAGATCGTAGACAGGGATCTCCGCACCCGTTTCGTAGTCGTACACGCGAAGTGCCGCTATCGTGCCGTTCGTGAGATAGCGCAGCGCGTCCGGTTCAACGGGAAGGGCGTACTGCCCGGCGTACACGCCGCGAAACGCCGAGGACACATCCACGGTCTCATATTCCGCCGGAAGCGAAGCGCCCGTCGCCGCGGCGATCGCCGCCGCCGTTTCTCCCAGCGTTTCCTGCCGCCAATGGGTATCGGTGCGGTAGTACATATCGAGCGAGAGGGTATCGAAAATATCGATATACTCCGCAAACGTCATCCCGGCGCGCATCGTATCGGTGAGAAGCTCATAGTCCATGGCGGGATAGCCGTTTTGCTCCGCAAGGAAATAGTTCTTATCCGGCACAACGCTATAGTAAACGTTCGCGCCCGCACCGGCAAAATACGTTTCATATACGGCGGAAAACCGCTCCGCCGCGTGCCGGACGAGATCGGTATTCACCGGATAGTCGAGCTTTGCGAGATGCCCGCCGGCTGCATATACGCCGTTATTATCGAGCTGCCGCAGGATATCCCCGGAGAAAAATGCCTTGAGCGCGCGGAAGCTGTCCCGCAGCGGGAACTGGTCGAGCGAATACTTTTCAAAGGCGGTCATATACGTCCCGTCCGCCACCGCCGAGGCGCGCAGCGCCGGGCGCTGGGCGAGCTTTCGCCGCTCGGAGAGCGAGTCGGTCCTGTCCGGCGTCAGGATCGCCGCGAGCAGAAAGCCCGCAAGAAAGAGTCCCGAGAGCGCAAGCGTGAGAATATTTCGGATCTTCTTCATGCCGCACCTCCTCAAAACCGGAAATAGAGGAACGGGTTAAACGACCCGTCCACCAGAAACGCGGTGCAGAGCGCGAGCAGCGCGAGCGTGCAGAGCGGCTCTGCGACCGTGAGCACCGGCGCGAGAGACTTTGCCTCCTGCGCCTTTTTCCAAAGCATCGCCGGGAGCGGCGCTGCGCCGAGCACGGCGAGCGCGAGCACGACGCCGTAGCTCCGGAGCATATAGAGAGCCTCTGTCCCCAGCCCCGAAGCCGTTCCCGCGCCGAAGAGCGTACCGAGCTGATGCAGCGCATCCTTCAGAGACGCCGCGTCAAAGAGCACAAAGCCGAGCGTTACGGCGAGAAGCACATAGACGTGCGGAAGAACTCTCCCCTTTTTCAGCGCCGGAAGGAGGAAGAACTTTTCTGCCATGAGCAGCACCGCATAGAAAAGCCCCCAGAAAACAAAATTCCACGCCGCGCCGTGCCAGAAGCCGGTGGCCATCCAGACGACGAGGATGTTGAAAATATGCCGGATGCGGGAGCAGCGGCTGCCGCCGAGCGGGATATAGAGATAGTCCCGGAACCATGTGCTGAGCGACATGTGCCAGCGCCGCCAGAACTCCGTGATGCTCTTTGCGATATACGGATAGCGGAAGTTTTCCGGGAACGTGAAGCCGAAGATGCGGCCCAGCCCGATGGCCATATCGCTGTAGCCGGAAAAATCGAAATAGATCTGGAGCGTGAAGGTGATCGCGTACAGCCAGGCATAGAGCGCCGTCTGCTCGGCAGAAGCCTTATACGCGGAGACGAGCTGCGCAAGGACGTTCGCAACGAGCACCTTCTTCCCGAGACCGACCGCGAAGCGCGAAGCGCCCGAGGCCGCGGCTTCGAGCGAGTGTGTCCGCTCCTTCAGCTGGGGCGCGATATCGCGGTAGCGCACGATCGGGCCCGCGATGAGCTGCGGGAACATGGCAACATAGGCGGCAAAATCGATAAAATTATGCTGCGCCGCCACATCGCCGCGGTATACGTCGATCTCATAGCTGGCGATCTGAAACGTATAGAAGCTGATACCGATCGGCAGGGCGATCTTCAAAAGCGGGAGTGATAGCCCCGTTGCGGCGTTGAAGTTTTCGATAAAGAAATCCGCGTACTTGCAGTAGCCGAGCAGGGCAAAGCTCAGCACGAGCGAGAGCGTGAGAAAGAGCTTTTTCCTTCTCCCCCGCCCGATCAGGCGCGCAAAGACATACCCCTGCACGATGGAAAACACCATGAAGAGCAGGAATTTCGGCTCGCCCCAGCCGTAAAAAAAGAGGCTGGCGGCGAGCAGAACGGCGTTTCTCCCTTTTTGCGGCACGATGAAGTAGACGAACAGCACGCACGGGAGAAAGTAAAAGAGGAACGGGATACCGGAAAAGAGCATCGGCGCTTACACGATCGGGTCGTCGCTCACGGTTTTGGCGCTCGGGTACGCCGCGGCGAGCTTGGCGGTGAACGTGTCCACAAGATCGGTGTAGCCGTACACGGATACGACATAGTCCCCCACCGTGACGATCACGAGCTTATCGGGAAAACCGCACATCCAGTGCCGGCCGAGAATGTTTTCACGAAGCGAGGCGCACAGTGCGGCCACATCGCCGCTGTCCTTTACATGGAACGCGCCGCAGGTGAACGTGTTGAGATTCATCATGTGCACAAGAGAGGCCGCGCCGTCGATCTTTCCGGCTTCCGCCGCGGGAAATCCCAGCGAGGAATCCAGAAGATCGGCATCGTCCATGCTGAAGTTGCCGGGCGCGCCGTCGCGCATGTTTTCTTCGGAGTAGTCGCCGCCGGCGGCGGGGAATTTTTCATCGTCGCTATAGCTGTTCCAGACGGTTTCCAGCAGTTCAAGCGCGCTCGCCGGGGCATTATCGTCCGTGTCCGCCGGAGCAGACGCTCCGCAGGCCGCCAAAGAGAGGAGCAGCACTGTGCAGAGAAGGATGGATACGATTCTTTTCATGGATTTTTCTCCTTTAAATTTCAAGTAATTTCAGGTGGATGATTCCAGATGGATGATTCTATGACGAAATTAGATTTCCCTTTGTTCCCGAAAAAAACCGGACGGCGTAGGAATTTCCTTCTGCCGTCCGGCTCATGATTCCGGCTGGGCTCAGCCGTTCTCGTCGCCGGTGTCGCTCTCCGGCGGATAGTAGACCTGTACCGCATTGCCTGACCAGTAGCTTGTGAGGTCCGCGGCGGACATCGGCTCGCCATAGATCGTCGCGCGCAGGAAATTACGGTTTATCACAAAGTCCGCGTTATAAATGGAAAGGCCGTTCGCATCCAGCCCGCGCCAGAACGAGCCGGGCGTCGGACACTGCTGCATCTGGATATCGTAGGTCAGAAAATCGGGCGCCTGCAGCAGCAGCGAGGCGCACTGGCCCATGGTAAGGTCGGTGCTGATGATGGACATGATATCCTTCGCGAGCGCGTACTGCTCGGCGAGACTCATCTTCTTCACGTTGCCCCACATCTGCATGAGAGCGTCGCGCTGCTTCTGGCTGCGGCCGGTGTCGCCGCCGACGTGGCGCTCGCGGCAGTAGCCGAGGATCTGGAAGCCGTCACTGATGGTATAGGTGCCGTCCTGATCGGTCGGGAAATAGCAGCGCGGCACATCGGTGCCGTAATAGGTGTCGTTGAGCTGGCACGCCTCGCGGATGAGGAGGTTGATATCCGCGGCCTCCTCCTTGGTAACGGTAACCGTGATGGGGCCTACCATGGAGGCGATCTTGGCGAAGTCCAGAAAGTCCACCATCGCCCAGTTATCCACGTTGACAGCAAAGTTTCTCGTGCTCTCGATCGTGTTGATGAGCATATCCACACCGCCGAAGCGCGTCGCCCAGTTCAGATGGCCGATGCCCCAGTCGGCGATCTCCACCTGCGTGTCGCGCATGAGGGAGGTCAGCCACATGGTCTTCGTCGTTTTGTTGATGGAGAGCAGGATCATCGCGTCGCTTCGCTCAAGCTCTTCCGTCCGTCCGTCCGCGCCGATGAGCAGGATGTTATAGACATTCGAGTCGCTCATGACGTCCTCGGCGGATTCCGCCAGACTGCTGCGAAGCTCCATCTCCTCCAGCTCCGCTTTTTCCTCTTCGGTGAGCGGGCGGGGCGTCGGCTCCGGCGTGGCCGTCACCTCGGGCGTTGCTTCGATCACCGCCGCGGGTGCAGCCGTCGGCTCCGGCGTGGTGCGCGGCTTGGTGTTCATCTGGCTGTAAAGATCGCGGAAGATCAGAAATACCGCGAGCAGAACAACGAGGATCACCGCCGCGATCACGATAATGACCGTGCGTCCAACGTGCTTTTTCTTCTTTTCCGGCTGTTCCGGATGCTCGTTTTCGGGAGCGGCTTTCAGATGACGGCCGCGTTTTGCGTTGTTGTCCATATTTGTCCCCCTGTGACCGTTGGGATAATTGCATACATTTTATCATATCCGCGCAGCATTTGCAACGGTTTCCCCACTCTCAAACAAAACCCGCTGCTGACGGTCCTTCGTTTGAAGGGGCTGCGGCTCGCCGCAGCGCACTCTTCGAGCGCACGTTTGCGAGCCGAAAAGCATCTCCGGCGCACATGCCGCCGGAGAAAATGGTCAAAACTTTATTTGCGCCTGCGGGCGCAAACTCTGCGAGGCATCTTTGACGTTCCGGCAAAGAAGGCGGGACAAATCCCGCCTTCTTTGTCTGAAATGGTTCAGTTCTTTTCGACGTCGTAGACGGTCTCGGTGCCGTCGGGCTGCACGAGGGTGTACACCGTGAAGCCGTCATAGGGCAGTACGCCGTCCTTGCCGCCGGTGACAAGGCAGCTGGAAGCATATTCCGCCTCACCGGTCGGCATGCCGATGGCGTCGTAGAGCTCCTGTACCGGCTTGCCCTTGAGCGAGAGCACCAGCTCGATCATACCGGCCACACGGTCTTCTGCGCCGTCTCCCTCCGGTTCGGCGGGGGCTTCGGTCACGGCAGGCTCTTCAGACGCCGGAGCTTCGGTCGCGGCGGGGGCTTCCGTGGCGGGTACCTCGGTGGGGGCAGGGGTCTCGGTGTTTCCGCCGCAGCCGGCGAGAGCGAGCGCCATCAGCGCGGCAAGCAGCAGAGCAAGGATCTTTTTCATGTAGTTTTGTCTCCTTTGGTTTTTTTATCAGTCTATAGCATAGACGGCGGATAGATGGGAAAAGTTTCCTCCCGCCGCCGCATATACGGCGTCGATCGTGCTGCCGACCGGCAGCGATACAATAAACCCGTCCGGGCGCGGCACAGCCTCATAGAGCGCGCCGCCGGAGAGGACATAGACGTTGGACGCATCGTCCGGCGTCACGCCGTCCCACGTGCCGGAAAAGAGCGTGTACCCTTCCATACCGGCGCTCTCCGTCAAAACGGCTCTCCCATCGCCCAGGGCAGCCGTCTCGACGAGCGTGGCGTCCCGCTCCGGTGCGGGGGCGAGCGAATCGTACTCCACGAGATACCGGAGATTGCGCTCGACGAGCTCGATCACGAGCGTACCGCCTCCCGGAAGCGTCGCGGCGGTATACTCGTTCCGGCGGGAAAACTCCGCCGAGGCGAAGCTCTCGGCGAGATACGGGTAGAGATTGCGCCCGAACGAATCGCGGTAGCAGAGAAGCGCGCCGGTCCCGACGCCGCTTTCGGTCGTGATCGTCACGCGGTCGGGGTTATCGGTGTTCGCGGTGAACGAAAAACCGGGGGCATATGTGAAATCTTCCTCCAGTTCTTTGCCCGCGGGATAGAGCATTTCGTAAAGGTCGCCGCGGTGGGTGTTTCCGGCGGATACGGTGCCGGAAAAATAATTGCTCTCGCGGCTAAGAGCTGCGAGCAGTGCGTCGGCGGCGAGCGCCGCGCCCTTCGCGTTCCAGTGGCTGTCCGTTTTGAAATAGAGCGGCTCGTCTTCCTGTGAGAATATATCGCGCAGATCGAGATACGAAACGCCCATCTCGTCGAGCAGCACGTAGAGCGCGTCCATATCGGAAACGCTGCCGAGACGCGTCCGCGCCGGCATGTACTCCGGATAGAGCGTATTCTTGTTCGGCGCGGCGGTGAAGAGAAAGTCTCCGCCGCGGTTTTCCGCATACTCCTGCAGAAGATACAATGTGCGCGCCGCGCAGTAGAGCTCGCGCGCGGTCATGGGCGCATCGCCGGTATAATCATGGATCGTCGGCGCGTAGAAAAGCCAGCCGCCGCGCCCGAGCAGGACATTCTCCGCCGTGGACGTACGGAAGAGCGCAGCGTTGAGCTTTGCCCAGGCGGTGATGCCCTCGAGCCGGAAGGAAAACCGGCCATTCACATAGTCCGCCGTTTCCGCGAGAAAATCGGGATTGAAGTCCCCGTCCGCGGCGATCACCGGCGCAGCGGGCAGTATCTCATTCGCCGCGGCGTCCGCCCCGCCTGTCAAAAGGAGCCCCAGACCGGGGACAAGGCACACGGTGAGGAACAGCACCGTAAAGATAAGAGAGAGAGTTTTTTTCATATCGTCCGCCCTCCCTTAAAACTGCTGGTAAATGAACGGCGTGAAGCTCCCGCCCGAGAGGGCGAGGATCGCCGCGAGAAGGCCGAGCAGCGCAAGGACGTTCCAGACGATCTCCCAGCCGCGGCCGGTGCACCGCCGCGTGAGCGCGGGGACGACCGGCAGGGAGAGGACGGTGCCGCCAACGAGCGCCGCAATACGCGCGCCGGTCAGTATCTCCTCCGCGGCGAGCAGCCCGGCAGCGCCCGCTCCGGCAAAGGAGAACATTCGAGCGATAATCAGGAAGCCCTGCTGCACGGAGGACGCGCGGAACATCGCAAAGCCGAGAATGACCGCGAGCAGCGTATAGACGTGCATCACGACCCGCCCGCCGCGCTTTTGGCGCAGCTTTTCGATCGGCGCTTTCAAAAGCCCCTCGCCGGAAACGAGCACGCCGTGCCAGAGGCCCCAGAGGATGTATGTCCAGCCCGCGCCGTGCCAGAGGCCGGTGCAGAAGAATACGATGAGCTTATTTCGCACCGTCCTCCATTTCCCGCGGCGGCTGCCGCCGAGCGGGATATAGAGGTAGTCTACGAACCAGCGGTTGAGCGTCATATGCCAGCGCCGCCAGAACTCGCTCACGCTGCCGGAGACATACGGGTAGTTGAAGTTTTCCGGAAACTCGAAGCCGAAGAGCATGCCGATGCCGATGGCCATGTCGCTGTAGCCGGAGAAATCGAAGAAGATCTGGAGACAGTAGCTCACCGCGCCGAGCCACGCAAGCCCCATGCCGAGCTGCTCCGGCGCGAGGGCGTATACGGCATTGGCGACCGCCGCCGCGCTCTCGGCGAGCAGGAGCTTCTTCAAAAGGCCGCGCACAAGACGGCGAAGACCCGCCGCCGTCATTTCCGGCGAGATCGGGTGCTCCGCGAGCTGCGCCGCGGCATCCTGCCAGCGGACGATAGGCCCCGCGATCAGGCGGGGGAAGAACGCAAGATACAGGAAGAGCGTGTCCGCCCTCCGGCAGACGCGGGACGGCTCGCGGTACACATCCACGAGATAGGAAATGCCGTGGAACGTGAAAAACGAAATGCCGAGCGGCAGCGCGAACGGCTGCGAAAGCGCCGGAAGATGCAGCGTTTCAAGCACGAACGCGAGATATTTATAAAACCCGAGCAGCGCCAGATTGCCCGCCGCGGCGATGCCGCGCCAGAGCTTCGCCCGCTTTTCGTCCTTCGCAATGAGCCGTCCGAAGAGATAGTCCCAGAGAAACGCCGCGAACAGCACGGGGAGCGAGGCAAGACCACCGAAGGCGTAGAACAGCGCGCTCGCTATTGCAAGAAAAACGTTCTTCGTCCGGCGTCCCGGCATGAGCCGGTAAAGAAGAAACGCCGCGGGGAAAAAGAGAAACAGAAATCCCGCCGTATTGAACGCCACAGCCGCAGCCTCCCTTCCTTCGGCAGATATGTATAGATGGTAGTATTATAGCGTATTTCCCGGTACAGCGCAAGATGCAGCTTTTCGGCGCGGTTTGGGGCCGATTCGACAAATTTACAGTTTCTCCACACTTTTTTTATGGATTTTTCAAAGGGCGATGCTATAATACAGTCAAAAGTAAAAACTGGACTGTTTGGAAAGGAGCACATACAATGAACAACAACAAAGTGCAGGCCATCGTGGAGAAGGTCAAGGAGCTCGTGCAGCGCGGCAACGTTTCCCGCATCGTCGTGCGGAAGGGCGAGCGCGTTCTGCTCAACATCCCCGTGAACGTCGGCATCGTCGGCGGCGTCGTGGCGGTTGCCTCCGCCAAGTGGCTGCTGCTCGCGAGCATTCTCGCCACAGTCGGCTTCGGCTGCTGCGTCGAGGTCGTGAAGGAAGACGGCAACGTTGTCAACGTCATGGACGAGGAGGACGCCAAGCGCGTCCGCACCGCCGCGCAGAGCGCGGTCTCTTCCGTGAAGGACGCCGTGCATTTTGAAAAGGTCGTTGATCAGACGACCGAGGCCACCTGGACCATGCCCGAAGAGGAAACGCCCGAGACGCCGGAAGCGCACACCGAGGAAGAGCACCGCGAGGAGTAATTCCGCCATACGCGAAAAAGCACTTGCATCGGCAAGTTAAATGAAGCGACGCGAAGGAGGCTTGACGAAATAAGTCCCAAAATTAAGCAGAAAGCCTCCTTGACAAATTCCGTCTTGCTTTTTTCTTCCTTGCATTTCCCTGAAAATTATGGTATAACAGTCCCGCGCGAGTTAGCAGCGTCTAACTCGCGCGGGACTTATATTAAAAGGATACTCTCATGTTCAGCACACTCAGCAAACAACAGGAAAAACTTTTGCAGACCTCTCCCCTTTTTGACAGCCTGACGCCGGAGCAGATCCGTCCGGTGCTGTACTGCCTTCAGGCCGAGGTGCGCCGCGCCGCGCCGCGGCAGATCATCATTCAGCCGCAGGAGTGCTCTTCGGGGCTGTTCATCGTTCTCTCCGGCGCGATCGAGCTGGTCCATACGGACGCCGGCGGCCGGAAAAGCACGATGAACATTCTCTATCCGGGAGACTGCCACTGTGAAAACGTCGGGCTGCTGGACGCTCTCTCCGCGCAGGTGCAGGTTCTGGCGCTGGACGAGGTCACCATGATAAAGCTGGACATCAACCGCATTTTCGCCCCTGACAGCTGTCAGTGTCCCTACAAGCTGGCCGTTGTGGAAAATCTGGTGCGCATTCTCTCCGCGGACAACGATTTTCTGAAGCTGAAGGCCACGCTGTTCAGCCAGAAAAGTCTGCGCAGCAAGCTGCTCATATATCTCCGGCATCTCGCGCAGAAGCAGAACACCAACACCGTGTATGTCCCCTTCAACCGCACAAAGCTGGCGGATTTTCTGGCCGCCGACCGCAGCGCTCTCTGCCGGGAGCTTGGCCGGATGCACACGGAAAAGCTCATCGCCGTCCGGGGCAACCGCATCCGTCTGACCCTCGGCAGCGAATCTCTTCTCCCCTGACATTAAAAAAACGTCCCGCGGGTACGGCAGCTCTCTGCCGTGTCCGCGGGGTTTTTCCGTCCGGGGGATCAGTTCCGGACGATCATAACCATCATTTTGAACCGGGTGACGGCGGCGACCTTGTGCATCGCGCCGGGGCGGAAGGAGAAGCTCTCGCCCTGCTGCACCGTGTGCGGCACACCCTCGTTGGTGATGACGCCCTCGCCCTCCAGACAGAGCATCATGGCGTCGCCGCCGGCGGCGTGCTCCGGCGTGGCGCAGCCCGCGTCAAAGCTCATAAGCGCCATTTTCATATGCGGATTATTTACGATATCCGCGTTGACGATCTTTCCCTTCTCGTAGGGGAGCAGATCCTTCAGGGCAAATACTTCGTCCGTTTTGATAAGGTTCATACAAAATCCTTCCTTTGCTTCAATTTCAAGAAATACGCAGGGATCCTGCGCCAGCACGCGAAACGGCGTCTTCTGCGGGATCAGCAGCGCGCTGCCTTCCGGCAGAACGCGGAGCGAAGGTGCTTCTACGCGCGTCTCGCCCGAGAGCGACAGATAGAGATACGGATGCGGATAAAACTCCTCGCTGATATCGGTGCCGGCGGCGATCGAGAAGATCGTGGCATGCTCCTCCGGAGACATGAAGAGCGTCTCGGAGATCGTCATGCCCGCGCGGGGCGCATTTGTCCCGGCGAAGGTAAAAACCTGTCCGCGCTTCATATCAGTAGTGCCGGTAGGTCTGCGCCGGAGCCGTGAGAATGTTGGCGACGTCCTCATCGGTCAACTCCATGCCGTACCACTTCTGGTAATACTCCTTGACCATGGCGTCCATATCGACGTCTGTGAAGAGCTCCGGATAGGCCGTCTTCGCCGACCACCACATCGCAAGCGGCGTATCCGTGCACGGCGGCCACCAGCGGTGCATGCCGAAGGGATACTTGAAGACCTGCTCTTCCTTCACGGCCGTGATACCGCTCCAGTCGTCCTCGCCCACCGTGTTGTTGTAAATGTCCACCGGGGTCTTGTCCGAGAACGTCAGAATGAAGATCTTGTCGGGGTTCCACTCATAGATCTGCTCCATGTTGACGGAGGAGTTCGTGGCACGCGCGCCGAGGTTTTCCGCGCCGAGCAGATCCGTCCACCACGCCGCAAAGCTCTTCGCGCCCGCGATCACAAGGCCGGAATCGCTGTAGGTATTGATATAGAGATACTTTTCCACGCTCTCCTTGGGATTGGCTTCAATGCGGCTGCGGATCTCCGATTCCACTTCCTCGCCGTAGGCAATGATGTCCTGCGCGGAAGATGTCATCCGGAACGTCTGGGCATAGGTGTCCATCCAGGAGCGGAGCGTTTCGAGCGGGGAGGCGCTGCCGCCCTTATTGGGATGCGTGAGAGCCACGGCGGGGATGCCCGCCTGACGGATCGGCTCGGCGTCCGACTCGCTGTGGTAGAACACCACATCAGGATCGAGCTTTACGAGCTCTTCCATGTTCAGCTGGCCGCCGGCGTAAAAATCGCTGGAGACGTCCATGATCTCCGGGCAGTACTTGGCGAACACCGAGTATTCCACGCCGTTTTTCAGATCCGGCGTAACGCCCACGAGCTTGCTGATGTCACCGCCCATGAACACGGCGTAGACCGTAGCGGCGGGCAGCGGCCCGAGGATCACGACGCGGTCGATCTCGTCGGGCACTTCGGTCTCCTCGCCCTTGAAGTCCACCACGATATGCGTGCCGGACGACGCCGGCTCCTCCGCCGGGGTCTCAGCCGCAGCGGGCTCTTCCGCCGGGGCCTCGGTCACGGCCGGTTCTTCACTTGCCTCGGGCGCAGCGGGCTCTGCGCCGCAGGCCGCGAGCGACAGCACCATCAGTGCCGCCAGAAAAAGGGATAAAATGCGTTTCATTGGATTCCTCCTGAAAAAATTTATATTTTAAGTCCTTCGGACCAAAATACTTACGTATTGCACAGGGAAATGGCCGTGATAGCCTGATAGTCCATGCCGTCGTACTGCGCATCGACGATATCGACGTTGACCTTGAACACGCGCCCCATGATCTCGCGCGTGATGACCTCCGATGGCTCGCCGAAGTCTGCCGTACCCTCGCGTGAGAGGACGAGCGCCCGGTCGGAGATGCGCAGCGCGTGGCCGGGATAATGCGTGTTGAAGATGCAGCACAGTCTCTCTTCGCGGGAAAGGCGGCGAATCGTTTCAAGAATGATGAGCTGGTTGCGGAAATCCAGATTGGATTCCGGCTCGTCCAGCACAAGGAGCTTCGGCTCGGCGCACAGCGCGCGGGCGATCAGCACCATCTGCAGCTCGCCGCCGCTGATCTGGTTGCAGAGCTTGCGGCGCATATGCGCGATGCCAAGCTCCTCCATGGCGCGCTCGCACCGCTCGCGGTCCGCCTTTTCCGGCGTTCCGAACGTACCGATGCGGCTGCTGCGTCCCAAAAGGATCATTTCCTCCACTGTGAAGGCGAAGGGGAAGGATTTTGCCTGCGGTACATACGCCATCTCACGCCAGAGGCGGCCCGGCGTCATGTCCCGGATGTTCTCCCCGTCCAGAAAGCTCCCGCCGGACGTCCACAGCAGCATTCCCATCATGCTGCGCAGCAGCGTTGTCTTGCCGACGCCGTTCGGCCCCAGGACCGCCAGGACCTGACGGCTCTCTACGCAAAACGAGATGTTTTTCAGTATGGGCACAGTCTTCTTATAGCCGAAGCAGCCGTTTCTCACTTCAAAGGTCATCGCCAGCTCCCTCCCGTCTTTTTCAAAAGCGCAATGAAAATGGGCGCACCGATGACCGCCGTGAGAATGGAGATCGGGATCTCCGATTCCGACGCGCTGCGGGCCACGGTGTCGAGCAGGAGCATGAACGCCGCGCCGATGCTCGCACTGGCGGGGATCACGCGCCGGTTGTCGCTGCCGAAGAGCATCCGGCAGGCGTGCGGAACGACAAGGCCGACCCAGCCGACCTGCCCGCACATGGACACGCACGAGGCGATCACCGCCGTAGCCGCGACGATGATCAGTGCGCGGATCTTTTTGAGATCCACGCCGAGAGAGCGCGCTTCATCGTCTGAAAGCGTCAGAACGTTGCACTTCCAGCGAAGCATGATCAGCACGAGCGTACCGGCGAGAATGACCGGCATACCCAGCCGCAGCCCCTTCCACGTTGCGCCGTTCAGACTGCCGAGCAGCCAGTAGGTGATCTCCGGCAGCTTGTCCTCGGAATCGGCCGTATACTTTATCAGGCTGACGAACGCCTGAAAGAGCGAATTGACCACCATGCCCGCCAGCACGAGCATGATGATGGAGGTCTCCCGGCGGTTCTTTCCGGCTTTGTAGGTGATCAGCATGGCAACGACGCCGAACGCCATCGCCGTAAGCTGTACAGCCACGAGCCCGCCGTTGAGTATCAGCGCGAGCGCCGCGCCGAAGCACGCGCCGGACGCTACGCCCAGCGTATCCGGGGATACCAGCGGATTTGAGAGCAGCGCCTGCATCCCGGCTCCGGCCACGGACAGCCCGCCGCCTACCAGCAATCCGAGCAGCACACGCGGCAGACGCACGCCGATGATGATGCGCTCCTGCGGATCGACCGACGCCGCCGCTGCGTACCCGCGCTTTACCACGCGGAAAATAATCTCCAGCGCGTCGCCGAGATGCACGGCGTACCGCCCGACGGACAGGCTGACCGCCGCCGCAGCGAGCGGGACAAAAATGAGCAGTGCCACAAACGGTGTGGCGCGAAGTTTGCGGAGCAAGGGGTTCATCGTTCCTTTCGGTTAGCATTGTCTAACCAAAAGGATAGCATAAGGCTCCGGGTCTGTCTGTTGCCGGAGCCACAGTCGTTTTATTGCCTTCTGCACCCTTTTCTGCCGTTAAAAAGTAACCCCCCAGTAAAACTGGGGCTTCTTCCTATGCGGGCAAAGCCCTCTGTTCCTCGCGTAACGCGTAAACGTGTAATACGGTCTGCCAGCTGCGCAGGGATTGTTACTTGCCGCCCGTAAACGGGCCAATAGAGGCTATCGTCATCTGTTCACCTAATTCGTCCTCTTTGCGTCGATTGACAAGGGCACACGCGGTTCTGCTGGGCGGAAATGCCCTCATACGGCGTCAAAGCCCTTGAGAATACACAAAGTATTCTCTGCGGCCTTTTCCTTGTCTGCGAGCATTTCTGCTCCGGCAGAACTGCTTCGCATCGGACAGCCTTGGATTTTCGAGGGATTTTTGTTCTTTTGGACGCAGGCGGGCTGTCGCCCGCCAAGGACAAAAGGGCAAAAAGCACCGAAAAGACTGGCTGTCCGACGTGTGTGCTCTTGTTAATCGACGCTTTAGTTGGTTCTTTATATACTCCGCAATTCGGGTCTCGTTCTTTCCTACCGTATCCACATAATACCCCCTGCACCAGAATTCTCTGTTGCGGTACTTGTACTTCAGTTCCCCGAATTGCTCATACAGCATAGTGCCGCTCTTCCCCTTCAGGTATCCCACAAATCCTGATATCGACAGCTTCGGCGGTATCTCCACAAACAGGTGAATGTGATCCGGGCAGGCTTCTGCTTCTATGATTTTTACAATCTTCCATTCACATAGTTGCCGGAGTATTTTTCCTATGGCCGCACGCTTCTCTTTGTAGAATACCTTTCTTCGGTATTTCGCCGCAAACACTATGTGATATTTGCAATTCCACTTCGTATGAGATAAACTGTTTATGTCATTCAGGCTCATTCTGAATGCCCTCCTTTTGCTTTTTAAGTGCAGTTGGCAGACCGCACGCTTATTCTAAAGCAAAAGGAGTTTTTTTGTCTCCCTCATCGCCAAAGGCTCTTTTGAACCACGCGTCTAACGCGTGGTTTTCGGATATACAGCAAAGGCAGACGTTTTTCATCGTCTGCCTTTGCCTTTTAATAATTGTTTCAATTACAGCATGGTCTCGTCGTACATCGCTCTCGCGCCGCCGATGAATTTGGGGCGCGTGCGCGCCGCGATGACCATCGCCGCGCCGATCGTGTGGTTTTCGAGCCGCACCGGCACCGCGACCTTTTTGAGGTGCATGCCGATGAGCGTGAGGCCGATATCGAGCCCGGCGTCCGCCTTGATCTCCTCAAGCGCGACGGGTTCTTTGAGCGCGGCGTACACCTGCGTGGCAAGCGAGCCGCCCGCCTTCGGCTGCGGGACAACGTTCACGATCTCCGCGCCCGGCACCGCCGCGCGCTCGGTGATGATGGCGCGGTTCAAGTGCTCGCAGCACTGCACCGCGAGGAAAATACCGCGGCTTCCCGTCACGTCAAGAAGCGCGCGGGCAATCTCCCCCGCCGTTTCGACGCTGGAGTTTGTGCCGATCTTCGAGCCGACGACCTCGCTCGTAGAGCAGCCCACCACAAGGATGCTTCCCGGCTGCAGATGCGCCCTTTCGCAGATCTCGGCAGCGGCCGCCGCCGTCTGTTCATATACCGTCATATTTTCCCTCCTTTACGCCTGTTTGATAACACGGCTCTTTTCCAGCGCCTTCACAAGCAGTACGCCGAGGATAAGTCCCGCCGCGCCCTGCACGCCGTTGGCCGGAATGTTCACCACCGACGGCACGAAGCCGTACAGGCAGCCTTCAAAAAGATAGTAGCCGAGCACCATCCACAGCTCCGCCGCCGCGCCGCTCAAAATGCGCGCCGTCAGGCTGCCGGTCTTCGCGCTGAGCGCCTTGAAGCCGTAAAAAGCGATGAACGCCATGAGCCCCTTGATGGCAAACGTTGCGGGCGCATAGGCGGCATACCCCGAAAAGAGGTCCGCCAGCCCCGAGCCGAGCCCCGCGGCGAGAAAGCCGTAGCCGGGCGCGAGCAGCCACCCGGCGGCGAGCACCACGCAGTCGCCGAGATTCAGATACCCGTCCATCGGCGAAGGGATCTTGATGACCATCGTCGCCACACACGCGAGCGCGGCGAAAAGCGCCGCCGTTACGATCTGTTTTGTTTTACCGTTCAATGGAATCGACCTCCCGGAATCATTGGTTTCTATGTCCAGTGTATAAGCAAATCTGGTTATACGCAATTACCAAATAGCGATAATTTTATATAACCAGATTGGGAGGTCAATATTTCGTTTCAGCGGACGAGCGCCGCGGCGAAGTCGTTCACATTCGTACCCGTGGGGCCGGTGATGATGAGATCGCCGGTATCTCGCAGCGCGTGGTAGGCGTCGTTATTTTGGAGCACGTCCGCCACGGTCTTTCCTGCCGCGGCAAGGCGCTCGACCGTGCCGCCGTCCGCGAGGCCGCCCGCGGCGTCCGTCGGGCCGTCCGTTCCGTCCGAGCCGACGGAGAATACGACGATGTTTTCTGTCCCCGCGATCTCCGCGGCGGCGGCGAGCGCGAGCTCCTGGTTGCGCCCGCCCTTGCCGTTCCCGGTGAGCCGGACGACCGTTTCGCCGCCGAGGATAAAGGCCCGCGGCGTGCCGCAGGACGCGTTCTCCCGCGCGAGCGCGCCGAGGCGTGCGCCGACCTCACGAGCGACGCCCTGCTCACAGTCGGTAAGGATTTCCGGCGTATACCCAAGATCGCGGCAGGCTTTTGCCGCGGCGGCGCACAGCTCGCGGACGCTGCCGGTGACGCGCACCGTCACGTTGTCCGCCGTTTTCGGCGTCTCCTGCGCGAGGAGTCTCCACGCGGCATCGCTCAGCCGGAGAGCATACTTTTCCGCAACGGCGAGCGCATCCGCGCACGTGGACGAGTCCGGCGATACCGGACCCGAGGCGATCATATCCACCGGGTCGCCGACGATGTCGCTCAATATCACGGCGAACACATGTGCCGGGGCGCAATGACGCGCGAACCGGCCGCCCTTCACCGCCGAGAGGCGTTTGCGGATCGTGTTGATCTCCACGATGTCCGCGCCGCAGGCGAGAAGCTGCGCGGTGATATCCTGCAATTCCGCGCCCGGAACGAGCGGGCTTTCAAAAAGCGCGCTGCCCCCGCCGGAGAGAAGAAAGAGCACCGTGTCGTCCGCCGCGAGATTTTCGGTGAGCGCGAGCGCCTCGCGCGCGGCGGAGAACGAGTTTTCGTCCGGCACGGGGTGTCCCGCCTCGCGGCAGACAATGCCGGGGATCGTCCCCTGCGCATGGCCGTATTTCGTGATGACGATGCCGGTATCGATCCGCTCGCCGAGCGCCGACACCGCCGCCGACGCCATGCGCCACGCCGCCTTTCCCACGGCGACGAGGATCACGCGCCCCGGGAAGCTCTGCCCGTCGAGCGCGCGCCGGACGGCTTCATCCGGCAGCACGGCTTCGATCGCGCGGGTATAGATATACTTCGCGTCCTCGCGCAGCGCACCCATGAGCCGATCACATCCTTTGGAAGTGCTTTTGCAAAAAGTATAGCGCCGTTTTCGTCGTTTGTAAACAAATCCGGCCGCAAAAATGTGCGTTGACAAAACCCGCCGCAGGGCATAGAGTGGATTTGAATTTAAAAAGCCGTAAGGAGGACACGCACTTGAAGCTCAACGCCAGAAAAGACGTACCGGTCAACGAGACATGGGATCTCTCCCTGATTTTCGCAGCGGAAGCCGATTTTGAAGCGGCGGTCGAAAAAGCAAAGGCGCTTGCCGACACGCTGGAGAAAACGTACAAAAACGCTCTCACCACGCCGGAGAGCATCGCCGAATGCCTTGCGCTCTATGAGGAGCTGGAGATCCTGCTCTACCAGACGACGAGCTACACGAGTCTCGCCGTTTCCGTAGACTATACCGATACCGAGGCACAGAAGAAGGACGCGAGGATGACCGCGCTCGCCGCCGAGATCGGAAGCCGCCTCTCGTTCATCGAGAGCGAGATCGCCGACGCGCCCGAAGAGCTCATCCGCGCCGCCATGGACAAGACCGGGCGCGCAAAGCATTATCTTGCGGAGATCCTCCGCGAGAAGCCGCACCGTCTCAGCGCCGAGACCGAAAAGGTCCTCGCCGCACTCCGTCCGGTATTCAACGCACCCTACGACATTTACCACATGACGAAGCTCGCCGATATGAAGTTCGGCTCCTTCACCGTGAACGGCAGGGAATACCCGCTCGGCTACTCGCTCTTCGAGGACGAGTATGAGTACGAGGCCGACACGGACGTGCGCCGCGCGGCGTTCCGCGCGTTCTCCGATAAGCTCCGGGAATACGAGAACACGACCGCCGCCACCTACAACACCTATCTCACGCAGCAGCGCATTATGGCCAAGCAGCGCGGCTTTGCCGACATGTTTGAAGCCGACCTCTTCACCGATCACGTCACGCGCGAGATGTACGACCGGCAGATCGACCTCATCACCGAAAAGCTCGCGCCCGCGATGCGCAAGTACGCCCGCCTCGTCGGGAAGATGAACAAGCTCGACCGCGTGACCTTCGCCGATCTCAAGCTGCCGCTCGACGCAGAGTTTGACCCGCGCGTCACGATCGGGGAATCGCGCGAATACGTCCGCAGCGCGCTTTCCGTTCTCGGGCAGGACTACGCCGACATGGTGGATGAGGCGTACGATAAGCGCTGGATCGACTTTGCCCGCAACGTCGGCAAGGAGACGGGCGGCTTCTGCTCCTCGCCCTACGGCTGCAATTCCTACATTCTGCTCAGCTGGAACAACCGCATGGCAGACGTGTTCACGATCGCGCACGAGCTCGGCCACGCCGGACACTTCCGGCTGTGCAACGGCGCGCAGTCGCTCTTCGATACGAACGTCTCCGGCTATCTCATTGAAGCGCCCTCCACGATGAACGAGCTGCTGCTCGCGCAGGATCTCCTGCGCAAGAACACCGACAAGCGCTTCCGCCGCTGGGTGCTCTCCTCGCTCATCGGGCATACCTACTACCACAACTTCGTCACGCACCTGCGCGAGGCATGGTACCAGCGCGAGGCAATGAACATCATCGAGCAGGGCGGCGCGGTGAACGCCGAAACGCTCTCCGGCATTTTCCGCAAGAATCTCGAAACGTTCTGGGGCGATGCCGTGGAGCTGACCGAGGGCTGCGAGCTCACCTGGATGCGCCAGCCGCACTATTACATGGGGCTCTACTCCTACACCTACAGCGCCGGTCTCACGCTCGCAACGCAGGCTGCGCTCAACATCGCCGCCGAGGGTGAGAGCGCCGTGGCGCGCTGGCGCGCGATGCTCGAAGCCGGCAGCACGCGCGATCCGCTCGGTCTCGCCGCCATTGCGGGCATCGACCTCTCCACGCCGGACGCGCTTGAGCACACGATCGCCTACATCTCCGGTATCATCGACGAGATCGCCGCGCTGACGGAGGAGATCGACGGCATCACGCTGGATTGAAAAATTTTTCAAAACGGGTGCTGACTTTATCGCCTTCAGGTGCTAAAGTTTGGCCATCAAACCGAAGAGCAAGATAAGCAGCCCGCCAATGAAACGTCTTTCAGAGAGCCGCCGATGGTGTGAATGCGGTAAGAAGTTTCCGCTGGTGAATGGCCTTGCGAGGGCAAGCAGAAAGGGAGCGTATCCCGAGTATGGGCGACGGAGTTGGCTGTCCGTTATCCTAAGGCCGGCGCATGAAGTGTGCGTTTAAGTGGGCGCGAAAGCGTCAAGCCGGATGGTACCGCAGGAGTCTACAACAAAGCTCTTGTCCCTGCATTTGCAGAGACAAGAGCTTTTTCTGTCTCTGCTCCAAAAAGAAAACCAACAGAAAAGGAGCAAAACGCCATGGAAAACCGGAACATCCCCTACAAGATCTATCTCGACGAAGCCGATATGCCGCAGGCATGGTACAATCTCCGCACGGACATGAAGAATAAGCCCGCGCCGCTGCTCAATCCCGGCACGGGCTACTTCGACATGACCGCCTATCAGGCGTTCAACGACGGCAAGATGACCGACTACATTCCCTCCGACGCCGAGCTTGCGCAGAGCATCGCCACGCTCCCCAAGGCGCCGAGCATGGAAAAAGAGGCCATACAGCAAAGGCAGTCTCGGCTTAACGCCGAGACTGCCTTTGTCTCACGGGGTATTCATCACCGCTGTTTCGCATCACTTTTTCCGCGGCGTCTGTCCGCGCCGGCGCTTGATCCAGCGCTCGTATCGGATGCGTTTGTCTTTACCCGGTCGGAACAGCAAAGAGATAACGGATGTCCATGCCGCGTTGAAAAAAAGTATGAAATATGCCGCTCCCGTGCTGATTCCCACAGACGCCTTCGTACAGTGTACAACATAGCACACCAGCATTGCCGCAGGATGCACGGCGAGAATAACAAAATAAAGAACAAGAATGGCCTTAGGGATCTCCTCCCGAAAACGACTGTATAAGAGCCACTCCTTTACCGTTTCGTCCTTTTTTCTCTTTTTCAGTGCGCTTCTATTTAGCTGGTAATCCAAAATACCGCTAATATTCGAGCGAATGATAACAAATGCAACAGGATAGAATAGCAGAATGGCTTTGAGGTCATTTATAGCGCTGACCGCATTATTCAAACGCATATCGATAAAACCTCTTGAGCGTATCGGACATAAGGATCGTCGTCCCAACAGTAGAGAAAAAGTCCGAGGGTATGCTCTTCGCGACAAGACGGTAGTAACTTTTCGTATTTTTCCCGTAATACGCAAGTGCTTTTCCTGCTTCTTTTATTCCAGAAACTATGCCTCGGTGGGAAATCGTGTTGGCCGTCCGTTTAACCGTCTGTTTTCCGAGATTCATCAAATGGCGTGTGCCTCTGCCACCCCCGCCCACAAGGCCGGAAACACCTCCTATCGCACCATCAACCAGCATACCTTTAACATTAAAGTTATTGAATCCTTTGTTTTCCTTTATCTGTCCCACAGCGTTCTCCGCCATAGATGCGGCAGCATTTCCAAGCGCCATTCCTACAGCGCCAACGCCGGAAGCAGCAAGCGCACCTGTTGCGGCGCCGGAAAGCATGGCAGCGCCAAGGCCATCAGTAAGGCTTTTATCTTCCGCATAATTGGATATCATTTTAACTACACCATTTATGACTGCTCCAATTGCAGCTCCCGCAATAACATGCCAGAAGCTCCCTCCAGAATCTGCACGAGAAACCGGAGAGTTGTCACAATAGGCATATAGATTTTTATCCGTTGGTGTATTTACCGACGCATATATTATTTCTGAATTATCCGAAGAAATAAACCTTCCCAGATTTGCATCGTAATATCTACTAGAAACATAATAGAGGTTTGTTTCGGTGTCGAAGTAGTAGCCTCTATATCGGATGGGGTTGGCAGTTGCGAGGGAGCCTTCGGATGTCAGAACGTTGCCCCAGGCGTCGTAGGTGTAGGAGGCCAGTATGGTTCCGTCGGCGGAGATCACGCGCTCTACGTCGCACTGCTGGTTCTTTACGAGGATGCATTCCGTTTCCGCTTCGGCGGTTTTGTAGGTGTAGCCTATCAGTTCACCGCCGGAGCTGTAATGGAAGTAAAATGCATCCGCCGCGCCTTGTTATACGATCTTATTCCCTTTGTGCGCTACAAGAATCCCGCCTTTATATACCTCGACCTCTTCCGGAAATACCGGTGCGAGCTCCCAGCATGACCTTGGCGAAAAAGATCCTGCATCCCCTGATTCGGTCAGATACGGCATATAGAAACATCCGCCGGGGAAAAGGGCGTCATACAAAACGCGCTTTACCGGCTTTGCCTGCGGAACATCGTAGTCGAGAAATTCGCAGTTTGCACCGACGAAAAGCCGTCCTCCATCCAGCTTTTCCATGTTCACATTTTCCGGTGCCAAAACGGGCTCTTTCAGATACGCGGCAGTGAACGGCGAAAGGACATTGGCCCAGCCCGGTGCCATCAGGTAATGGTAGATACGTTGGTTTTCATCCTCCGTCAGGATTCTTCGGGTGGAATCCTTTCGATAGCGGTTATCTAACGAGTTATCACGGTTATTGAATCTTCTCCAGTAATCGGGATATCCAAGTCCTGGTTCCGTCATTGCGGCAATACAAAAATCGATCTTGCCGTACTTCTCTGAGAGGTCAAGCGCCAGTTTCTTCAGCCAGGATGTATACAGTTTCACGTCTGTGTCGAGGGAAACCAGATTATGGCGCAAGCAGAGCTTTCCGTAAAATAAATTTGGGTCCAGCTTGGTCTGCGCACAATACAGCTCACATACACAGTCGATACCGCGCGGGTATCCTAACCCCTTTTTCCCAACGGCATCGTAGATCGTTAAAAAGCCTTCCCGCAAGACATCAAGACCGGCTCCTTTTTTCAGCGGTTCTAAAATGAATTTTTCAAAGCTGTCGTTATAATCCTGTGAAAAGAAGGCATATTCTGCACTATGCGGCGGAGGACTGGGGTCAAAATATACAGAGCGGACATACCGGCGCATCTGTGTCAGATTTTTTGCATGATCTCCGGGAACAACCCCCTCTGTGAAAAGTGTAAGATAAGATCGACCGTGTAAAATGCAGCCGTCGGATACCGCGTTTTTGAGTTTGGCAGCGGGAATTCTCTTGCCGTCCAGTCTCCAGTCGAATATGCATCGGTCAGCATAAAAGTCCGTGACGTGACGGTAAAAGTCGTAGATCAACTCCGTCATCTGCATCTGTGTCAAGTCAAAAAAGTCCCCCCGCAGAAGCGCCGCTCTTTTGTCTGTGACCGTCCGCCGGAAGAAAGCAGTAGGAATCATTTTGTTGCTCCTTTTTTAATTTCAATAAACTTATGAAATTTCAAGCTTACGGAACAAGGAATGGTGCGGCAGCTGTAGCTGGAGGGCAAAAAAGCATCAGCATGATCACAGCAGCAGTCGCAGCATATACCGCCGCCTGCCTCCCCTTATTCACCTCTGCTTTGTAAAGAATCAACGTGGGATTATCCACTGCTTGCCAATAAGTCACATCGTAAATACCATATTCAAAGTGACCCTTGTTATAGATTTCTTTCTCTATTATCACTCCATTCGTCCCTGGCAACGGCGTCCGTCCATAGTATTGCGGATACATACGAGAATGAATTACAGATTGACTATATCGGGAAATTTGGTCTGCCGCATTTGCAGCCTGATCCACAGACTTTACTTCATAAAATTGATTTGTGTCAGGGTCATACAAGTCCAGTCTCCCGCGTCGTCCGCTATTTGAGACAACAAATATCTCCAATTTCATCTGTGGATTTTCACTTTGTACCAACAATTGCACCCATGTGTGAATTGTGAGGAAGTCGCCGATATTAAGGTCAAAATAAGGATGAGTGCCGCTTGGATCTTCTTTGACTGTAGGGGCGTTCTCGCAGTATGCAAAGACATTGGCGCTGAGCAGTCCTCTGAGATTGGTAGTGACGCACCCATCTGCGTTAATGAATCTGCCAACAGCGGGGTCATAGTAGCGGCTCTGGAGGTAGTAGAGGCTTGTTTCGGTGTCGAAGTAGTAGCCTCTGTAGCGGATGGGATTTTGCTGGGCAAGGATACCTTCGGCGGTAAGAACGTTGCCCCATGCGTCGTAGGTGTAAGCGGCGAGGATTGTTCCGTCGGCAGAGATGACTCTCTCGACGTCGCCCTGCTGGTTCTTTACGAGGATACATTCCGTTTCCGCTTCGGCGGTTTTATAGGTGTAGCCTATCAGCTCACCGCCGGAGCTGTAGTGGAAGTAAAATGCATCACTCACACCAACGTCCGCCATGAGCTGGCTGCTGTTCCAGATATAGCGGCGGGTGCTGCCGTTCACCATCTTTTCGGTGCGCAGTCCGGCATCGTTGTACGAGAAGGAGAGCGTCGTGCCGTCCTTCTGCATGGAGGCCAGCTGCCGCCCGCCCTGCCACGTCATGCCCCAGCCGCGGTAGTTCGTCGGGTTGCCGATTCCGTCGTAGGTTATGGCTTCGCCGTTGTACGCCGTCAGGAGATCGCGCCATACGGCATCGCCGTAGGTATAGCTTACCGCGACCGGGTTGGACGTCTGCCCATCGGCGTAGTCGTATTCGGTTTTCGAGAGAATGTTCCCGCCGAGGTCGTAGGCATAGTTCCACGCCTTGCCCGCCGCCGTGTTGTACTCCCAGACGAGCTGGTTCAGGCTGTCGTAGGCGTAGGTCGTGCTGCCGTCGCTTAAGATGTTGCCGTTTGCGTCGTAAGTATACGAATGCGAGAGCGTGTTCCCTCCGAAGCTGCTCGTCAGGGACGATACCTGCGTCGTCGTATACTGGGCGTCTATGTCGCGGTAGGCATAGGACGTGGAGAGAACGGTATTCCCGCTGTTCTGGACGGTTTTTCCGGAGACGCGGCTGTAGCCGTCATACGTTATGGATTCCGAAACGGAGCTATAGGCCGTATTAGTTGGGCGGTGGTCATCGTCATACGAGTAGGCATAGGTATCCGTCCGCAGCGTGCCGTTGTTGTTTACGCGGGTAGTTATCGCGGTGACGTTCTGGTCCGCGTCGTACGTCCACGCGATATCCGAGATGAGGTTCGTCCCGTCCGTCACGACGATGCGCGTCAGGCGGTCCATGGCGTCATAGCCGTAATATTCCGCGGTGAGAAGGGTCTCTCCGGTTATTGTGCCATTTTCGAGCGTGAGGGACTTCTTCTCGATTTTGCTTATCTGCCCGCGGGAGTCGTAGGTATAGGCGTATCCCGTGCCGGTGTTATCGGAGAGGTTCGTGTACCGCCGGAGCAGATCGTCCGTCTGCGCGTCGTAGTCATACTTCCACCAGAGGCCGTTGCCGTAGAGCTGCTGCGCCAGCGTCCACGCGCCGGTGTTGTACGAATTGGATACCAGCGTCCATGTCTCGCCTATCTTTACCGCCGTGGAAAGTCCGGCAACGCCGTAAGTAAATCCGTACGTTGTCGCTCCGTCGCCGCCGCTGTGCGAAAGCGACGTGAGATAATCATCCGCATATACGCTCGAAACGCTGCTGCCGTCCGCGCCCGTCACGCCCGTCTGCCGCCGCATCGAGTCGTAGCTGTAGCTCGTTACGGCGTTCTTCGCGTCCGTCACTGCCGTTACGAGGGAACGGTCCGTGTCGTTCGAGTAAGTGACCGTATTCCGGTCGCCGCCCGTCGTGGAGGCGAGCATGTTTCCGTCCGCGGTGTAGGTGCTGTCCGAACGGATCGCCGCGCCCGTGTCGTTCTGCGGTCGGATCGTCACGCTCGTGCTGTTGCCGTAGGCGTCGTAGCCGTAGTCCGTCTGGAGACCGGTGGCCGTAATCGAGCGTGTCAGCTGGTGGTTATCGTTATAGGTATACGAATACTGCCCGCCGCCCGGCATCGTGATGCTGGCGACGTCGCTCGTACCCTCGACGTAGGTATACGTTGTCGTCGTGCCGTCCGGGTTCTTTACGGACGTGAGATTGCCGTCATCGTCGTAGGTATACACATAGTCGAACGGCTCGCGGAAGAGCTGCGCGCCGTCGAACCACGCTTCGTTTCCGTTGTTCTCATAGACGAACGCATATTCCACGCTCGTATAGTCGCCGGTGGCGGTGAGCTTACCGGAGAGGAACTGCCAGTAATGCACGTCCTCGTTCACGGGGATATAGCTCGTTCCGGCGGCGGTCGTGCCGTTATAGAGCGTTACCGCAATGCCCGCCCGGCGCGGGTAGTCCGTCCGGGTCTCCATGGACGCGCTGTCCAGAGGAACGGTCGCCGCCTTCGCCCAGCCGCCAAACGTGAAGATATCCCCCGCCGTGCCGGAGACCGTCACCGTCTGCGTATACCGCTTCGAGACCATCCCCTTGCCTGTCAGGTGCAGCGCGTTCGTATCCAGTCCGCCGCGGGTCTCCCCTGCGGCGTTTTCCACGTTTACCTGCCTTGGTCTGCAACAGTATAGACATACGGATACTCTTATCGTTAGTTATACATCGTCTCCGTTCTCTCCGTATGGGCTGCGATAATACTCGTAATACAGATTTTGCTCTTTAGCCAGAGTTTCTACAAGCGGCTTTGGAACATCTGTTCCGATATAGAGATAATAGTCATATCCAAAGTGAAGGAAGAAACGCGTACCCTTCAGCTTTGCCCAGCATTTTTCCCGCAGACACCACCGTATGATCTCGCAAATGCTGTCCGTATCACAGACGCGTTTAGGAAGTCTCAGCCCCTCGCAATATATCTCAGGAGCACAAACAGACAACCCTGTAACACCAGCGGCTTTCATTGCATTAAGGCAAAACTGAATATATTCGTTTTCTACCCGCAAATACTCTGCAAGAGTCAGCACCCCGTCGTCAAAGACTTTTCCTATATCGCTGATGCTTGTCCATTCGTTTTTCTGATAAGCGCCGTTCACGCGGAATTGCGGGTCATATTTTGATATTCGGTATTCCTTCACGGGAGCACTCTCCTCTGTCAGGCCGTTTCAAAGCTGAGAAAGTTTTTGTATTCTCTGCCGCATGAGCAGCAGGCAAGGGAGACCCATATCCAGCTAAAGGCGTTGTCCGTCTCCGGAATATCCAGCGTCTCCAGTTCCTGACGGCCGGGGTACTCATAGGCAAGCCGGACAGCAAAATGCTTTCCCTGACATTTCACGCAGCGTATCTCTTTCTCCGCCGCAGGCGCAGGGTTTACCGGTGCATTTGTACAGGCGTCATAGCCGTCCAGAGCGCTGTCAAAAACGGAAAACATCTGGCCGCACCGGCTGCATTGCGCGTCCAGAACGACGCCTTCGTTCTCGGGAAGCAAATACATTTTGCCGAAAACGGACTTTCTAACATCTCCACCGGCGCGCAGGGAAAGATCCGATACGCCGCAGCAGACAAGCATTCCGGTCGTAAAACAGGCATCGGCGGATTCTCTGGCA
>ERZ773139.607-NODE-607-length-45965-cov-51.798018_pt1 | contig 45965 bp, 45 predicted proteins | sample MGYA00580854_ERZ773139 | MGnify/ENA primary metagenome ERZ773139 (study PRJEB29015, sample SAMEA2737809) | human gut metagenome | biome: human gut; feature: human-associated habitat; material: faeces | place: China | collected 2012 ...
CTTTGTTATATGATGAAGAAGAAAAGAAAGCTTATGAAAATAAGTGTATATTAGAGGATGCCATAGAAGATGCTAAAGAAAATGGTTATAGTTCTGGGTATGATTCTGGTAAATCTGATGGTGTATCAAATATTGCTAAAAATATGCTTAAGAAAAATATGTCTATAGAAGATATATCAGATGTAACTGGTTTAACAATTGATGAAATTAATAATTTAAAATAAAAAAAATATTATGCATAATATTAAAAAAATATCAGCTTTATTCTGATATTTTTTCATTATCTAAAACTTTATCAACAATACCATAATCAAATGCCTCATTAGAATCCATGAAATAATCTCTTTCAGTATCTTGTGCGATTGTTTCTAAATCTTTACCAGTATTTTTTGATAAAATCTTATTTAATTTATCTTTTAGCTTTAGTATTCTATCCGCAGCAATTTTTATTTCAGTTGCTTGACCATTTACTCCTCCTAATGGTTGATGAATCATTACTTCACTATTAGGAAGTGCATATCTTTTGCCTTTTTTACCACTTGATAAAAGAAATGCTGCCATAGATGCTGCCATACCTATACATATTGTTGATACATCACTTTTAATATAATTCATTGTATCATATATTGCCATACCACTTGTTATACTACCACCTGGAGAATTAATATAGATATTTATATCTTCATGATTAATAGAATCTAAATAAAGAAGTTCAGATACTATTATATTAGATAAATTATCATCTATTTCTCCAGATAAAAGAATAATTCTATCTTGAAGAAGTCTTGAGTATAAATCATATACTCTTTCTCCACTACTAGTTTTTTCTAATACATTTGGTATTAAATTCATTTTATTCACCCATTAATATGTTATCAATAATTTCCATAAATATTCCTATAAATTAGTGACAAAATTATGTATTTTATGATAAAATTTATAATGAGAATAGGAAGGATAAAAATGGAAAAGGTAAAAGTAACATATTTAGGTAAATCATATATGTACCCAAAAAATATAACTTTAGAAGATATATCAAAGGATTTTCAAGAGAATTATTCAGAAACAATAATAATGGCTGAAGTAAATGGAAGGCCATATGAACTTAATTATAAAGTAACTGATGATGTTACTGTTGATTTTTTTGATTTAACATCATCAACTGGGAATAGAGTTTATGAAAGTGGTCTTATATTTGTTCTAGAAAAAGCATGTCTTAATATGCTTAATTCAGAAATAGAGGTAAAATATTCTATTGATAAAGGAATATATATAAAAACTTACAAAAAGATAACTAAAGAAGATCTTGATAAAGTATCAAGAGAAATGAAGGAAATTGTAAAAAGAAATTTACCAATACAAAAGAATTTAGTAAATAGATTAGAAGCTATAGAATATTATAAAAGTACAAAAAGTTATGATAAAGTAAATGTATTAAAATATTCAGTAAATACTAATGTTAATTTATATAGATTAATGGATATATATAATTATTTCTTTTCTTATTTACCTGTAAGTACAGGGGCATTAAAAGAATTTAAATTAACATATATTGATCAAAATAGTTTTGTACTTAGATATCCTAATATATATTATTTAAACAAAATACCTGTATATAAACATCATGATAAATTATTTAATGAGTTTAAAAAATATGATGAATGGAGTGAAAAACTAGGTATTGAAAATGTAAGTTCACTAAATAATAAAGTAACAAAAGGAAATGTAGATGATATTGTATTATTAAGTGAAAATATACAAAATAATTCACTATTTAAAATAGCAGAAACAATTTATAATAATAAAAAATTAAAATTAATATTACTTGCTGGTCCATCTAGTTCAGGTAAGACAACAACAAGTAAAAAACTTGAGTTATTTTTAAAAGGATTTGGATTAAATCCTATCGCAATATCAATAGATAATTATTTTGTAGATAGAGATAAAACTCCAAGATTACCAGATGGTTCATATGATTTCGAATCACTAAACTCTATAAATGTTGAATTATTTAACAAAAATTTGAAAGATTTATTAGATGGAAAAGAAGTAACTCTTCCAGTATATAATTTTATAACAGGAAAAAGTGAATTATCAGATGAAAGTATAAAACTTGGAGAAAAGGAAATATTAATAGTAGAAGGATTACATGCTTTAAACGAAGAACTTACTTATTCAATAGATAGAAAAAATAAATATAAGATTTATTTATGTCCACTTACTGTACTTTCTTTAGATAATCATAACAGAATAAGAACAACAGATAATAGACTTTTAAGAAGAATTGTAAGAGATAATAGAACAAGAGGTTATAGTGCGAGTGATACATTATCTACTTGGAGTAAAGTAAGAGAAGGAGAAGAAAAGTATGTATTTCCTTTTCAAGATGAAGCAGATGTTATATTCAATACATCACTTATTTATGAACTTGGCGTACTTAAAACTTACGCTGAACCACTTCTTTATTCAGTAGAAGAAAATGATCCAATGTATAAAGAAGCAGTAAGATTATTAAATTTACTTAAAAATATTTTACCTATTAGTAATGATTATATACCAGTTGATTCTATAGTAAGAGAATTTATTGGTGGAGGATATTTTAAATTATAGGAGGATTTATAAAATGGTTAGAATAGCAATAAATGGTTTTGGAAGAATTGGAAGACTTGCATTCAGACAAGTATATGATGATAGTGATATAGAAGTAGTCGCAATAAATGATTTAACTGATACAAAGACACTTGCACATTTACTTAAATATGATACTGCACAAGGTAGATTCTTAGATGATAGAATAACATATACAGAAGATGATATTGTTGTAGATGGTAAAAATATAAGAGTATATAAAGAAAGTGATCCTGAAAAACTTCCATGGGAAGAACTTGATGTAGATGTAGTACTTGAATGTACTGGTTTCTTTACAAGCAAAGATAAAGCAATGAAACATATAATTGCTGGTGCAAAAAAAGTAATTATATCAGCACCTGCTGGGGAAGATGTAAAAACAATTGTATATAATGTTAATCATGAAGAATTAGATGGTGATGAAAAAATTATATCTGCAGCTAGTTGTACAACAAACTGTTTAGCACCAGTTGCTAAAGTATTAAATGATAACTTTAAAATTAGAACTGGATTTATGAGTACAATACATGCTTATACAAATGATCAAAATACACTTGATTCACCACATAAAAAAGGTGATTTAAGAAGAGCAAGAGCAGCAGCTTCTAATATTGTTCCAAATTCAACAGGAGCAGCTAAAGCAATTGGACTTGTAATACCAGAATTAAATGGTAAATTAGATGGAACTGCACAAAGAGTTCCAGTAGTAACAGGTTCTATAGTAGAACTTACTTGTGTTTTAGAAGATGATGTAACAAAAGAAGAAATTAATGAAGCATTTAAAAAGGCTGCTAATGTAACACTTGGATATACTGAAGATGAAATAGTTTCAAGTGATGTTATTGGAATTAGATATGGTTCATTATTTGATGCAACACAAACAAAAGTAATTGAAAGTGATGGTATAAAACTTGTTAAAGTAGCCGCTTGGTATGATAATGAAATGAGTTATACAAGTCAAATGATTAGAACAGCAAAATACTTAATAGACATTATGGAAGAATAAAATGTAAAGTTTTATTCTTTTTTTGTAAAGCATAATAATAAGTAGTTGACAAAATGTTCTTAAAATGAGTAAACTAAAGGTAAATAGGAGGAAAAATATGAATAATAATGAAAAAGTTGAAAGAGCAAAAGAACTGATTGACTTAATTAATGAATATGATTCAGGTTTGTTAGTTAAACCGGAAAGGGAAGAAATATTAGAAAAAATTAATAAAATATATGGCTTTGATTTATTTTCTTTTAGTGGATATAGGAATATAATGAAATATTTTTCTGATGTATATTACTCAATTCCATCATATGATAAAAAGAAGACTTTTATTGATTGGATGAATTATTTTACTGATGATGTAATTTGTAATATGACAAAAGATGCATTTGGTGTGGAAAGCGCCTTAAATGATTCGAATAATGGAGATCATCAATATTGGAGATATAATCAAAAAATTGATAGCACAATGGCTAAAATATCTGAAGACTTTTCAAAACTAACAGATCAATATGTTGATGAAAAAACTAAAATATCAAACAATGAATATGTAATGGATGGTAATGGTAATTTAGTATCAAAATCAAACTTATTCTTTAAAGGAAATGAAGCACTAATTAATGAAAACAAAAAGTTAGAAGAACAAAAGGAAAATTATAATAATTTATCAGAAAAATACAAATTAAAATCAGAGTTAAATGAACTATATCAAAGTTATCAAATTATAAAGGGTCTAAAAACATTGACTGCTCTTGAGGATTTATATCTTTCAAAAATAAAAGAAATAGAGGAAAAAATATCTAAAGGAGATTATGGAAAAAATAAAGCTGAAAATGAAAAGAAAAATGAAATAATATCTTTGTGTAATAAAACTGTTACTGATTGGAGAGCACATTTTGCACAAGCGAATGACGAACAAGTTAATGAAAAAATGAAAAATCATCATTCAAGATTACTTGACCAGGATGAATTTGCATTGGAGTCATTAAATGAAGAATTAACACAAAAAGAATCTAATTCAAATGAAAAAAATAATGATAAGAAAACAAATGATTTACCAATTAATAATGAACAAAGATTAGAAAAAGTAAAATCTGTAGTTCAAAATACAAGTGATAAAATGAGGCTAGAAAGTTTGAAAAAAATGTTAGAACATTATAAAAAATTTAATGAACAAGAAAAAATAAAAGAGTATGAAGATAAGATAAGAGAGATACAGTCAGAAACAACAAATAATAAACAAAGTGAAATAGATAATCAAATTAATGCTTTAAATGACCAAATTAAAACAAATGATGAAAAGTTTGATATGTTTTTAAAACAGTATAAAGCTGGTAGTGAAAAATATGATTTTGACGGTGATGAATCTGCAAAAGTGGGTTATCAAAATGTTAGAAAATATGTTTATAGTGTAGAAGAAAATAAGGCAAATATAAAGGAAAATGAATGTGAATTAGAAATTTTAAAATTAAGAGAACAAAAAGATAATATAAATCTTAGTAAAGAAAAAGAAGAGCTCATTGAATGTATTTCTAGAGATAAAGAAATGTTAAAGGAAGATTTAAAATCTGTTTGCAATAAGTATGCTGTATTTGAGGTTCACATTGGAATTATCCCAATTGAGGAGCGTCAAAGAATTTTTAGTAAGGATTTCTCAGAGGATGAACAAAATGCTTTATATGAGGAAATTCTTAATTATTGTACTATAAATTTAGATGAACCATCAGTTCATATGTAATATATTTAAAGAAATTTCAAAAAAATAGTGGAATTTCTTTTTTTTTGGCTAATATAAAGTATATGAGATATATTAGAAATTTTATAAATAGAAGAAAAATAATAAAAGATGATTTATTTAAAAGTAAAGAATTACTTGATAATGTAAATGGTTATTCACTTGATAAAAAGCAAAGACTTGCGGTTATTGATTCATCTGATAGCGCACTATTACTCGCAGGAGCGGGTTCAGGTAAAACTCTTACTATAGTTGGTAAAATAAGATACTTAATAGAAATATTAAAAATAAAAAAAGAAGATATATTGTGTATATCGTTTACTAATGATTCAGTTAATAGTCTTAAGAATGCATTGCTTAAAAATTATAACTATGATATAGATGTATTTACATTTCATAAACTTGCACTAAATATTTTAAAAGATAATAAAAATGTTGTTAATATTGCTTCCAGTGATGAACTTGATTATATTATAACTGAATATTTTTATTCAAATTTTTCAGGACTTAATATATTAGAAAAAAAAGAAGAATTTTATGAAATAAAAAAACTAATAGGAACTTTTATTAATTTATTTAAATCAAATAATTATGATTACACAAAGTTTGATGAAATATTAAAAAGATTAAAATATGGAAATGATTATATTTTTATAAAAATAGTAAGGGAAATATACTTTGAATATATGAGTGAATTAAAAAGTAAAAATGAAGTTGATTTTAATGATATGATAAATGATGCGATTAAAGTTTTAAATAAGAAAGGAAAAATTAAACCATATAAATACATAATTATTGATGAATATCAAGATACATCTTTAACAAAATATAATATGATAAAAACTATAAAAAATAAAACTCACGCTAAATTATTTTGTGTAGGAGATGATTTTCAGTCTATTTATAGATTTACAGGTTGTAATCTTAATATGTTTTTAAATTTTAAAAAGTATTATAAAAATTCTAGAATAATGAAAATAGAAAATACTTATAGAAATTGTAAAGATTTAATAAAAGTATCAGGTAATTTTATTATGAAAAATAATCATCAAATGAGAAAAAAGTTAAAATCAAGTAAAAAACTTAAGAAGCCTATAAAAATAATTTATTATAAAAGCATAAAAGATTCTTTTGAAAAATTAATACTTGATATATATTCAGAAAATAATAATGGAATAATGGTTCTTGGAAGAAATAATAATGATATTTATAGGTATTTAAATAATAATTTTAAACTTGAAAATCAAAATATTATTTATATTAAAAATCAAAATATAAAAATAAGATATTTGACAGTTCATAAATCAAAAGGGTTAGAAGAAGAAAATGTAATAATTATAAATCTTGAAAATAAAATTAATGGTTTTCCAAGTAAGATAGAAAATAATGAAATATTAAAATATGTATTAAATGAAAAAGATAACTATCCATATGAAGAAGAAAGAAGATTATTTTATGTAGCGCTTACTAGAACCAAAAACAATGTATATTTATTTGTAAATAAAAAGAATGAATCAATATTTGTAAAAGAAATAGTTAATAATTATAAATCTTGTATACAAATATTTAAAAATTATTTATAATTATTATAGAGGTGTATAAAATGGATGGACTTAAAATTCCAAATCACGTTGCGATTATAATGGATGGAAATGGTAGATGGGCAACAAATAGAGGCCTTAAAAGAAGTGAAGGACATAAGGAAGGTAGTAAAACTTTAGAAAAAGTAGCAATTCACGCAATAAATAAAGGTGTTAAAGTTTTAAGTGTATATGCCTTTTCGACAGATAATTTTAAAAGAACTAAAGAAGAAGTAGATTACTTAATGAATTTATTTATTTTAATGTTTAAAACTAAGTTTAAAGTAATAGATAAAGAAAATATAAAAGTAATATTTTCTGGAAGAAGAGAACCACTTAGTAAAAATGTATTAGATGCAATGGATTCAATTGTAAAAAAAACAGAAAATAATACTAAAGGTATATTAAATATATGTTTAAATTATGGTGGACAAGAAGAAATAATAGATGGTACAAAAAGAATAATAGATGATATTAATAATGGCAAAATAAGTAAAGATGATATAACTAAAGAAAAATTTTATGAATATTTATATCAAGATTTATCACCAATTGATTTACTTATAAGAACAAGTGGTGAATATAGAGTAAGTAATTTTATGCTTTATCAAATGTCATATAGTGAATTTTATTTTACTAATACATTATTTCCAGATTTTGATGAAAATGAATTTGATAAGGCAATTGAATCATTTAATCATAGAGATAGAAGATTTGGTAAAAATTCTAAATAATTTAGTTTAAAAAGTGTCATATTTTGTATAATTTTATGTAAAATATGTGTATTTAATATAAAAATTTTATATAATATATTTATTAGGAGAGAGATAGATGAAGAAATGCATCATGATTTATAATTCCAAAAGTGGAAAGAAAAAAGAAGATCAATTTTTAGATATAGTAAGTAAAATCTTAAAAGAGTATGATTATGATTTAGAAGTAAAATATACTAAGAAAAAAGGACATGCATCAAAGATTATAAAAGAACTACCTGATAATGTAGATCTTGTTATATCTGCCGGTGGAGATGGAACATATAATGAAGTTGTTTCTGGTGATTTAAAAAGAGAAAACAAACTTTTAATCGCAAATTTACCACTTGGTACTACAAATGATGTTGGTACTATGTATGGATATAATGGTAATTTAGAAGAATATTTAAGATCACTTCTAGATGGTGATATAAAGAATATTGATGTATGTAAAATAAATAACAGAGCATTTGTATATTTTGGTGGTATTGGTAGTTTTGTTAATGTAACATATGATACACCAAGAAAGTTAAAAGAAAAGTATGGAAGAAGTGCATATATAATATATGCTTTGAAACAATTCGCTGGTAAACTTAAAATCTATAATATAAAATATGAAATTAATGATAAGAAATATGAAGGCAAGTATTCATTTATATTTATTACAAATAGTTCATCAGTTGCGGGAATAAATAATATTTATCCTGATGTTAAACTTGATGATAATAAATTTGAAGTACTTTTATGTGATATAAAATCGAAATTTGAATTAATAAGAAAAATATCTATGTTAAAAAGGATGGATATAAGAAATATACCAGGTATTGAATATTATGAAACAAATAATATTAAAATTGAATTTGATAAAGTTCCAAGTGATTCATGGTGTTTAGATGGTGAAGAAATGAAACATAATACAAAGACATTTAAATTTGGAATATCAAAAGAAATAAATGTATTAATGCCAAAGAAAAATATAGATAAGTTATTTGTACAGGAGTAGTATATGAATTATGATATTAGAATATTATTTTTGCTCTTTTTAATGTATTCATTTACAGGATGGGCGATTGAAGTAATAGGTAAATTAATTGAAAAAGGAAAATTTGTAAATAGAGGATTTTTAGTTGGCCCATATTGTCCAATATATGGTGTAGGATGTATATCTATGATTTTATTATTAAATAGATATATAAATGATCCATTTACATTATTTATTATGAGTATATTATTATTTTCATTTTTGGAATATTTCACAAGTTATTTTATGGAAAAAATATTTAAAATAAGATGGTGGGATTATTCAAGAAGAAAATTTAACATTAATGGAAGAATATGTCTTGAAACAATGATACCATTTGGACTTGGTGGTATGTTTATTATGTATATAGTAAATCCATTTTTCTTAAGAATGTTATCACATATTCCAGATTTTTTATTAACTGTGGTATCTATAGTACTTGCTTTAGTATTTATATTTGATTTATGCATGTCAACTAAGATAATATTTAATTTAAAATCTACAGTAAGAAATATTAAAAAAGATTCTACAGAAGAAATAACTGCTAAAGTAAAAGACTTTATAATGAATAATGCTAAATATGCAAAAAAGAGACTTGTTAAAGCATTCCCTAAGTTAAAGATAAAATAAGTTATATGAAAAATATAACTTTTTTTGTATAAAATTTTCAAAAATATATAATATTAAAATAGGAGGTTACTATGAAAAATTTAGATATAAAAAAATTATTATTTTATATAATTACTACTATCTTGATAGGTACAATTCCAAGTATCTTTGTGTTTAAAAGTATGAATGTGTATAATTCTTTAAATAGACCACCACTTTCTCCACCACCTATTGTTTTTCCTATTGCATGGACAATACTTTATATATTAATGGGAATTTCAATATATATTATTATGCAGTCTAAAAGAAAACTCAAAAAAAATGCAAGATTAATATATTATATACAACTTGTTACAAATGCACTTTGGACACCAATTTTCTTTGGATTTAAAGAATATTTTTTAGCATTTCTTTGGATACTTATGTTAATAGTATTTGTAATTACAATGATACTTACATTCTATAAAATAAGTAAAAAAGCGGCATATATTCAAATACCATACTTATTATGGCTCTTATTCGCATCATATTTAAATTTTGGAGTTTTTGTATTAAACTAAAAAAATAAATCCATACTAATTTTAGGTGATTAATATGGATTTTTTTAACTCGGATATATTTAAAGTTGTAATTAGATGTATTGTTGCAATGACAACACTATTTTTTATGACAAAATTACTAGGTAAGAAACAAGTTTCAGAACTTAGTTTATTTGATTATGTTGTTGGAATATCAATTGGTAATTTTGCATCAGAAATGGCAATAAATTTAGAAGCTGAATTTTTTAATTCAATGCTTGCGATAATAGTGTTTGGTATTCTTGCTTATTTTATTTCTATTTTAACAATTAAAAGTTTAAAATTAAGAAAATTTTTTGTAGGAACTCCAACTGTACTTATGGAAAATAGTAAATTAATATATAAAAATATGAAAAAAAGTATGATAGATGTTAATGATTTATTAAGTCAAGCAAGAGAAATGGGATATTTTGATTTAAGTGAAATTGAATTTGCTATATTAGAGGCAAATGGTAAAATTAGTTTTTTACCTAAAGGAGAATATAAAAATATAACGGTTAAAGATATGAAATTAAAAATAGAAAAACAAGGATTATGTGCTAATGTAATAATTGATGGTAATATAATGGATGATAACTTAATTAATATTGGAAAAGATACAGAATGGTTATTACACGAGTTAAAATGTAAGGGAAAAAAAGTACATGATATTTTACTTGCAACTGTTGATATAAATGATAAACTCACTTTATATGAAAGAATACCATATATGGACTCAAATAAAATCTTAGAGTAATTTGACTCTTTTTTTCTTTTTTGGTAAAATACATGGTCAAAGAAGGGGTTTATATGGATAGAATTAGTTATAATGATATTGATTTTAATAAACTTATGAAATTAGATTATGATTCTTTAGAAAGTGATATATATGTTGATAAAGAAAAACAGAGAATATATAAAATATTTAAAACCGAAGATTTGTGTGAATTATCTTATAAATTAGTAAAGTTAGATTTATTACAAAGAAAAAATAAAAAAGGAAAAATGATTGTACCAGATACAACAATATTTGATAGACATTTTTGTGGTACTATTGAAAAATATGTACCTGGTGTAAATTTGGATGATATATTTATTAAATATCGTGATATAAATCAAATAATGAAAATATTTTTAGATGCATCAAAGTCATTACAAGATATACATGAAGAAAAAGTAGTAGTAGCGGATTTAAATTCAGCAAATATTCGTATAGATAAAAATTATAAATCACATTATATAGATACTTTATCATATAGAGTAGAAAATTTAGATAATAATACAGTTTCATATTTACTTAAAGAATATTTAAATAGTAAAAATATACAACCTAAAAAAATTACCAAAGAGATGGATAAAATAACTTTTTTACTTATGTATTTTAATTTATTATTTAATAAAAGTGTTAATGAAATTTCATATTCAGAATATGAAGAAAAAGAAGATGAAATAAAGTGTTTAAAAAATTTATATGATTCATTTAAGCTAATTAAATCAAGAAGAAAGAAAATTGACGTTCCATATCTTCATGAGGTTATAGATCCTTTAAATTATAAGAAATACTAAAAGATAATGCAGGTGAAAAAATTGGAAAAGTTAGAGTTTAACAATTTAAATTTAAATAAATTACAAGAACTAAAAGATGTGTTATGTTCAAATAAACTTTATATAGATAATGAATATTTATATAAAATTTTTAATTTAGAAAATGTTGATGAAAGTCAAGTCGATGAAATAAAAAGAAAAATATCTTTGTTTGATAGTGTTAATCTTGATTTTTTAGTTACACCAGAAAAATGTTTCTATGATGGTGATACTTTAAAATGTGTAGCAAGTAAATTTATTAAAAATTCTGAGACTATTAATGATTTAGCAATTAGAAAAGGTGTTTCTTATGCACTTGATAATATTATAGATGCGTCCAAAAAACTCCAAAAACTACATTATTGTGGTAAAAATATCGTTGTAGGTGATATGCATTTTGATAATATTATTGTAGATGATAAAAATAAAGTTTACTTTATTGATGTAGAAGGTTATGGTATTGAAGATTTTAAGCCAACATTTATTCCAAATGTTACAAGTGGTTTTTATGATTGGATGAATTATAGACAAAAAAGAGATATTAATATGGATAAGGTTTCATTTTTATTATCACTTTTTGGAGTTATATTTGAAAAAAATATTATGAGTATAGGAGAGTATGCTTATGATGAAAAAAGTGAACAATTAACGTTTTTAAAAGATTTAAAAGAAGTTTTTGAAGACTTAAAATATACATATCATACAGTACCTGATATGCCATATTTATATGAATTATTACCAAAGAAGGTGAAGTAAATTGGATAAAATTGATGTTAATGAAATAGATTTTAGTAAGTTAAATAAACTAGATGTAGAAAGTAGTGAAAATACAGTTTATTTAGATGATAAGGATGAAAAAATTTATAAGATATTCTTAAGTAAAGATTTAGATTTATCAAAAAAGAAAGAAGAAAATTTAGAAGCACTTAATGATATAAGAAGAGACATTAATATTGTAATTCCAGAAAATAAAATAATGAGTAATAGTGTATTAATAGGTACAATAGAAAGATATATTAAAGGCGATGATTTAAGGAACATAAATCATAGATTTAGTAATATATATGATAAAATTTTATTTTGTTTAGATATGTCTAAAACTTTAGAAGAGATTCATAAAGAAAATATTGTTGTATCTGATATTAATCCTGGAAATGTAAGAATTGGAGAAGATAAAAAGGCATATTATATAGATATATTAAATGCAGGTATTAACGGAAGTAGTCCACTCGCAACCTCAAAAATATTACTTAATTATATTAGAAATGTTAAACTTGATACAAAAAATGTTACTAAAGAATTAGATAGAATAACTATGATGATGCTTATATTTGAAACTCTTTTTAATAAGGAATTTTACTATATAACATATTATGAATATATGTCCAGAGCAGAAAAAATTAAAACATTAATGGATTTAGTAAGTTATTATGAGGTAATAAGAACAAATCAAAAAAATATTGATATGCCATATCTTCATGAGATAATAAGTGATTGTGATGTAAAAAAATATAAAAAAGAAATGCGCTAATATAGGCGTATTTTTTTTGTTATGTTATAATTAAAAAGGTGAATGATATGTTAAAAGAATTAATAGAAAATAATATGATTTTAGTACTTCCAAATAACATGAAAGAAAATGTTATAAAAGAAGTTTCAAGTTTAGATAAAATTTATAATATTAAATTTATGTCCTTAAAAGAATTAATTGATTCTTTAACATTTACTTATGATGAAAGAAGTATATACTATTTAATAAAAAAGTATGATATGAATTATGATGTAGCAAATATATATTTAAATAATTTAAAATATGCGGTTAATAATGTATCAGATAAAACAAATAAATTAACTAAAATAAAAAATGAATTAATAGAAAATAATCTTTTAATTTATGATAAAAATATTGATAAGTTAATAGATAATAAAAAAATAAAAATATATGGTTATGATTATATAAGTAAGTTTGATTTAGATATTTTAAAGAAAAAAGGAATAAACGCACAAATTATAAATAAAAATGTATTAGATTTTAATCATGATGTTTATGAGTTTGAAGATATAAAGGATGAAATATATTTTATATTAAGTAAGATAATTGATTTATTAAATAATGGAGTTGATATTAATAATATAAAACTTTGTAATGTAACAAGTGAATATGAAAATGATATAAAAAGAATGTTTAAAATGTTTAATATTAACTTAAATATAAAAGATAATAAAAGTATAAAATCAAGTTTAATTGCAAAAGATTTAATTGATATTTTAGAAAATAATAATATAGATGAAACATTAGATTTTATAACAAATAAATATGATATGACTATTTCAAGTAATAAATATATTGTAGATGAAATAATAAAAATATTAAATAAATATACTTTTGTTAAAGAAAAAAATATATTAATTTATATACTTAAAAATGAGCTTTCAAAAAAGCATTTAAAAGAAATAAAAAGGAAGAACGCAGTTAATATAATAGATTTAAAAGATAATATAATAAGTGAAAATGATTATGTGTTTTTAATTGGATTTAATATGGGTAATATTCCAAAAATATATAAAGATGAGGATTATTTAAGTGATATTGAAAAAGAAAAATTAAATATAGAAAAATCATATGAAAAAAATAGTTTAGAAAAAAATGCAATAATAAATAGTATTAAATCAATAAAAAATCTATTTATAACATATAAATTAAAGACTAATTTTGATAGTTATATGCCATCATTATTAATAAGTGATATGAATTTAAATGTTATAAAGGATATAGAAAAAAAATATAATTATTCTAAAAAATATAATGAATTATTACTTTCAGAAAAGTTAGATAATTTAATAAAATTTGGAGAAAACGATAAAGATTTAGGTATTTTGTATTCAAATAGATTAAATGATAATTATTTAAAATATGATAATAAGTTTAAGGGTATAAATAAAGAAAAATTTAATGATAGTTTAAATGGTAAATTATTATTATCTTATTCTAGTATTGATAATTATAATAGATGTGCATTTAGATATTATTTAAATAATATACTTAAAATAACTGAGTTTGAAGAAACATTTGCGCAAAGTATAGGTACAATATTTCATGATGTGTTATCAAAAGCATTTAAAGAAAACTTTGATTTTGATTTAGAATTTGAAAATGTTATAAAAGAATATGATTTTAGTAATAAAGAAGAATTCTTTATGAAAAAATTAAAAGAAGAGTTAAGATTTATTATAGATACAATTAATAAACAAAATAGTTTTAATTCATTAGATAAATCACTTTATGAAAATAAAGTATACATAAATAAAGAAGGTAATATTAAATTAACATTTATGGGTATTATTGATAAATTACTTTATAAAGAAGAAAATAATAAAACATATCTTGTAATAATAGATTATAAAACAGGTTTTCCACATACAAACCTTAATAATACAATATATGGAATTGATATGCAGCTTCCTGTTTATCTTTATTTAGCAAAAGAAGGTTTATTTAAAAATGCTGAAGTAATAGGATTCTATTTACAAAAAATTCTTAATAATGAAATAATTAGAGATCCAAAAAAGACATATGAACAGCAAAAAGAAGATAATTTAAAATTATTAGGTTATACAATTGATGAGCCAGAATTAGCATCAAAATTTGATTTTTCATATACAGATAGTGAAGTAGTAAAATCTTTAAAATTTGGACAAAATGGATTTTATGCATATTCAAAAGTATTATCAGAAGAAAAAATTAATAAATTAATAGAAATTGTAAAAGATAATATAGATAATGCATTTGATAATATATTAGATGCTAAATTTGATATAAATCCTAAGAGGGTAGGAAAAGATAATATTGGATGTAGTTTTTGTAAATATAGTGATATTTGTTTTATGAAAGAAGAAGATGTTGTTCTTTTAGATGAACATAATAATTTAGATTTTTTATAAGGAGAGGAAAATGAAAAAGAAATTAGCACTTGATTTAGATGGAGTAGTATTTGATTCTGAAAATTTATATAGAGTTTATACAGAAATGTATGATGTAGATGTAAAAAAAAGCAATAATATTATTAATAATTCAGAGAGAACCTTTCAAAAAAGATATAATTGGGATGAAAATGAATATAGTTCGTTTTATAATAACTATTCAAAAACTATATTAGAAAATGCAAATATAATGACAGGTGCAGAAATAGTAATTCCAAAATTAACTAAATATTTTGATATTATAATTGTTACCGCAAGAAGTGATGAAGAAATGAAATATGCTTTAGAAAAATTTGAAAAGGTTAATTTAAATATGGTTACAGTATATAATAATGAACACAAAAAGATAGGTAAGTTTATAGAAGAAAAAGTAGATTATATAATAGATGATGATAGCGCTATTTGTGTTAATGCTTCTAATAATAATATACATGCTCTATATTTTAAAAATAACGCATCAGATAAATTAGAAGAAAATGAATATATTAAAAATGTTAATAATTGGGGAGAAATCTATAGATATTTAATGATGAATGAAAATTTAATTTAGGGGGTAAAGTAGATGGATATTAAAATAAAAACCGATGATTTAAAATTTAAATTTAGAGTTTCAGCTGTATTTATTCATGATGGTAAATTACTTGTAGATAAATATAGAACAGAAGAATCATATTGTTTACCTGGTGGATATGTAAATTTAGGTGAAACATCTAGTGAAGGTATGATTAGAGAAATAAAAGAAGAGACAAATCTTGATTTTAGGGTAGTTAAATTTATGGGTATTATCGAGAATTTTTTTACTAATTTTGATAAAGATAAAACGCATGAAATAGATTTTTATTATAAAGTTAAATTAAATGAAGAAGCAGATTTAAAAAAATTTGATTTAAATAGAATAGAAAATGATAATGGTTTCATAATACATCATCATTTTAAGTGGATTGAACTATCAAAATTAAATGAATATAATTTACTTCCAAATAGTATAAAAGAAAATATATTAAACGATACAGGTATATTTCATTATGTTATAAAGGAAGATTAATTTAAAAAAGTATGGTATAATGTATACAAAATTATGTGTTCTTATCTATATATAATAGATATGTGTATTATGATAATTTACTACAATGAAAATTTTGTGATTTTTATACAGGAGGGGTAGATATGTATAATATAGATTTAAATTTATATAAAACTTTTTATGTTGTTGCAAAACATAATAATTTTACAAAAGCTTCCGAAAGTTTGTGTATATCACAACCTGCAGTTACTCAAGCAATAAAAAAATTAGAAAAACAATTGAATGTAGAACTATTCAAACGCACTTCACAAGGTATAACTTTAACGAAAGCTGGAGAATTAGTATATTATTATTCAGAGCATTTATGTAATCTTGTTGAATCTAATGTAAATTTGATTTCTCAAATTAATTTGTTAAAAGAAAGTGTTATAAATATTGGTGTTCCCACTCATATTGGTACATTTTATTTTGTGAAATATTTAAAAAAGTTCAATGAAAAGTTTCCAAATGTAAAAGTTAATATAATTAATAAAAAATCTGAAGAAATGATTAAAATGTTATTAAAAAGGGAACTAGATATAGTTATTGATACTGATATGGTTAATATAAATGATAAAACAATAAAAATTCGCAAGATTATTGATTTAGATAGTTGCTTTGTAGGTAATAAAAAATATAAAAAACTGTCAGAAAGTGGTATGATTTCTCCTGAAAAATTAAATAAATATCCTTTAATTCTTCCAAGTAGTACAACTTCAAATAGAAAAATGATTGATTATTTCTTTAAAAAAGAAAACTTAGTGTTAAATCCACTGATAGAAGCAAATTCGTCTTCAATTTCTAAAGAAATAATACTTCAAGGTATAGGAATTGGTTGGATGATTAAAGAATTTGTAATTGATGATTTAAAAAATGGTGATTTGTTTGAAATAAAAGTTAACATTAATAAAATAAAAACGCCATTAAGTATTGCATACCATGATAAATATACTAATGATGTTGTACAAAATTTTATAAAACTTTTTAATAAATGATAAATAAGAAATTCAATATTTATTTGAATTTTTTTTGTTATAAGTGAAACTTATCATATATAAATAATTAATATTGGTAAAAAGTGGAAATTATATATATAATCAACTTAGGAGGTGTATATATGCAAAAGATGAATGGATACATTGATTTACATATTCATACAACAAATTCAGATGGACATTTTTCACCAAAGAAAATTGTGAATCTAGCGTATGATAATAATACTAGTTTTATTTCTATTAGTGATCACGATTCAATTAATGGTATTGAAGAACTAAAAGAAAATTTAAAAGATGGAATGATAGGTATAAATGGTGTAGAATTTTCCTCATACATTTTGATTAATAATAAAAAAGTTAAATTACACATTTTAGGCTATTGTTTTGATGCAAATAATGAAAAACTTCAATGTCTTCTAAAAGAAATGAGAGAAAAAAGAATTTCAGCCCATTTAAATTTATTAAAAGATGCGAAAGAAAAAATATTAAAACTACCTGAAGAAAGTTTATCTGTGATTGATATGGAAAAATATTGCTGGTTTGATAGGGAATTTATAAAATGTTTAGAAAAAGAAAAATATTCACCAGATATTATTGAATATTATAAAAATTATTTTAAAAATAACAGATTTAGCTATGGATCTGAATATGATCTGGATGTAACAAGAGTTATAGATGCAATAAAATCAGCAAATGGTTATGTTGTTTTGGCACATCCTATGGCTTACAAGCTAACGAGAAAAGAAATAACAGATGTAATAAAAAAATTAGTTGATTTAGGAATTGATGGTATTGAAGTATATCAATCTGATTGTTGTATTAATGATAGTTTATATTTAAATGATTTAGCAAATAAATATCATTTATTAGAATCAGTGGGAAGTGATTTTCACAGAAAAATTAATTCTGATGGTAGAATTATTGGTAAAGGAATAAATGAAAATTTATGTATAACAGAAACTACATTAACAGATCAAATTTTAACGAAGAAAAAATATTATAAAAGAGATGTGAGATAATATGACGATGTTTTTTGGTGCTTTGTCCAAAAATGGCGAAATTTTGAATTTAGTGGATTGCGGCAACAACAATTATATGGTTTCAATAAATATTGGAAATCAAAGAAGTAAAATACCAAATTATTATCATATTAAAACAGACAAAAATGGTATTTTAGTTGTAAATTCTAATTTAGGCAGTGAAGCAATAAATAACTCTGAAGAATGTGTGATTGTTAGGGATTCAAGACAAGGATATTATATTTATAATTTAATTTTAGGAAAAAAAAGTATCGGGATATTATGATTCACTAAAATTTATGGATTTAAATGATGATAAATATATTTTTGCTACAGATATGATTAGAAATAATATAGGAACAATATTTATACAATTGAATACTGTATTAAATTATAATGATGAAATTGTAAGTGAAGTTTTTAATGCTACTACAAGTGAATTTTATAAAGATATAAAAGAAGAAAAAGATTATTTACTATTAAAGCAATCCATACAAGATAAAATCAATTGTTGTCAAAATACAGATGAAGAAATTTATCAAAAATTATTAAAGAGAAAGAGGTAAAAAAATGAAAGTATTTATATCTTGTCCTTTTACAGGATTATGCGATGAAAAAAAATATGAAGTAAAAAATGAATATAAAAGTTTTTTTAATAAACTTGTTGAAATGATAGAAAGTAAAGGCTGTGAATATTACTTAGCTATAAAAAGAGAAAATTGGGGTATAGAGCATAAAGGCCCAGAAGAATGTACAAAAAGTGATTATGAGGGAGTTAAAACAAGTGATATTTTAATTGTAATTCCAGGTAATAATATTTCAAAAGGAATATCGGGAGGTGTTCATGTTGAGTTAGGATGGGCATCAGCAATGAAAAAGAAATTACACCTACTAATAGAAGATAATTTTCAATATTCGCCTGTTTTAATGGGATTAGGGATTTTAACTGATACATCTTATCATAGATGTAATGATTTCCTAAATGATAATATGTTAACATTAATTGAAAAAATAATTGATAGTGAATTAAAAGAAAAGGAAGGTAATAAATAATGTATTTAAAGCTAATAGAAGAAACACCAAAATGCATAATGAAACATTATGATACACCATTTTATGTTTACCTTTCATTATCAAATATTTGCAACGCTAATTGTATTTTCTGTGATGTTAGAACAAACAAGGAAAAAAAATGTAATATTGATGTAATAAAAACGATTGATGAGCTATCAGATTTGGGTACAAAATACATTCATTTTACTGGTGGAGGTGAACCTTTTGTTAATGATGATATATTTAAATATCTGGATTATTGTACAAAAAAAGAAATAAAAATAATTTTTATCTCAAATGGATTAAATATTGATGAAAAAAAAATAAAAATAATGTCTAATTACAATATAAAAGCAATTTTCTTTTCAATTGATAGTCATGAGGCAAAAATACATGATTCATTAAGGCGAGTAGATGGATTATGGAATAAAGTTACAACTAATATAAATTTAATAAAGAAATATATGCCAAATGTAAAAATTGTTTTAAATCATGTACTGAATAAAAATAATATTGAAACATTTGATAAATTTATAAAAATGAAAGAAAATTTTAATTTTGATTATATAAATCCAATTGTTATAAAAGATTGTGATGAATTATTTTTTTCAAATGAACAAATTGATTATTATAATAAAAATCTTAATTATTATTATGATTTAGCGAAATCATTAAAAATAGAATTTTTATCAGATAATATTAATTTCTTTAGTAAAAATGTAAGTACGACTGGAGACAGATTTAATAATTTAGATTTAAAATGCCTTTATCCATCTTTTTGTTCATTTATAGATGCACCAACTGGTTTTGTTTATCCTTGTGATTGCAGTATTCATAGGGATAGAAAAATATATAAAATTGGAGATTTAAAAAAACAAAGTTTTAAAGAAATCTGGAATAGCAAAGAAAGAAAAGAATTAAAAAGAAAACTTTTAAATAGTGAATTGAATTGTAAAACAAAATGTGATGAGGCCAATTGTCAATTTAATAAGTGTATGCTTCATTTGAAAGAAGGTAAAAAATGAAAATATTAGTATCTGCAGAGAGTTTCGGATATGGACCAATTACAACAGGATTAAATGTTGTGAAGGAATTAAAAAAATTTTCTAATATATCTCTAGATTTTATTGGTTCGGGTATTGCATTAGAACAAGCAAAACTTAGCAATTGTTTTGAAAATTATTATTTATGTGATACAAATGATTTTAAAGATTTAAAAAAATATGAAAAAAATTTTAAAAATTATGATGTTTATTTATCATCAGAAAATATAAATGGCGCTATATTTGCTTTACAAAATGATTTAAAAAATACTTATTACATTGATAATTTAATGTGGATGTGGGATAAAATTCCGGAAGAATTATGCAATGTTAAAAAATATTTTATATCAGAAATAATTCCATGCAAAAGTAATTTTGAAAGAATAGGAAATCAAATAAAAAATCCAATATTTGTTGGACCAATAAGGAATATTAGTACGAAAAAATGTAAATCTATTAATCAACTCATTATAAATATAGGTGGTGCAGAATCATTTTTATTAAATCATTCTCTAATAATCAAATTCTATAATAAGTTAATAAATGATATTCTTTCAGATAATTTGATTAACAAATTTTCATCGATTGTCATATGTGGAGGAAGTGGAGTTATAAACAATATAACTATAAATAATGAATCTAAAAAAATAAAAAAATGCACTTTATCCCATGAACAATATTTAAAAGAAATGGAAAAATCAACTCATTGTATTTTAGCTTCCGGATTGGGAAATTTTATTGAAACAATTGGAAGAAGTAAAAATATAATGTATTTACCTGCAATAAATTATAGTCAATTACAACAAATTGAATATTATAAAGAACAAAATTTTGGATTTAAAATTTTAAATTGGACTGATTTTAGTTTCTATAAAAAAATACCAAAATATTTAGATGAAGAATCTGGTGTTAATATGGTTGTATCCAATATAAAAAAATATTTGGATGATGACTATATGAAAATAGTAAATAATACGATAAATGAATTTATAAATGAAAATCAAGAAAACTTTTTTGAATCAAGAAAAAAATATTTGAATAAATTTTCAAAAAATGCATCAAAAGATATTGCAAAAATTATATATAACGATAATAAGAGGTGATAGTTATGAAAATTCCTAATGATCCATTTTTAGGAACATATTATATTGGAAAAGAAGAAAAAAAAGCAGTAAATAGGGTTTTAAAAAGTAAGAGTTTATTTAGGTATCATGGACCTAATTTATTGTATAAAACTGATGAATTTGAAAAATTAATGGCTGAATATTTGAATGTTAAATATGTTTTAGCTTGTTCTAATGGTGGTTCCGCAATAAAGTTATGTTGCATAGCAAATGGTATAGGTCCGGGCGATGAGGTTATTATGTCGCCATTTACATTTATTGCATCAGCTACTAGTGTCTTAGCGTGCGGTGCTGTTCCTAAATTTGTTGATGTTGATGAAACAATGAATATTGATCCAAATAAAATAGAAGAAAATATTACTCCTAATACAAAAGCTATTTTAGCAATTCATATTCAGGGGCAACCTTGTGATATGACTAAAATAATGAAAATTGCCAAAAAACATAATTTAGTTGTTATAGAAGATACGGCTCAAGCTTTAGGGTCTATTGTAAATGGAAAAAAAGCTGGGACTATTGGTAATTGTGGTGCATTTAGTTTACAAGCTGGTAAAACAATTACATGTGGTGAAGGGGGTTTTTTAGCTACAAATAATAAAAAAATTTATCAGATAGCAAAAATGTATCACGATAATGGGGGATATAGAGTTGGATGTGATTATCCAACATGGCAAAATGGAAAAACAATTTTTGGAGAAAATTTTAAATTAACAGAATTACAGAGTGCTGTTGCAATTGAGCAATTAAAAAAAATTGATAAAATTTTAAATAAACAAAAAAAGGTTTATTTTGAAATTACTAGGAAATTAGACAAAAAATTTTATAAATTAAGACCCAATCCTACTAATTCAACACCAGTATATTCTAATATTTCAATTGAATTTTCAACTGAAAAGGAATGTAAGAAATTTATAAACTTTATGAAAAAAAATGGCATTGGTTTTGATATTTATTGTAGTCATTTGATAAATGATTTTGATACTTTTGTTAAAGAACAATCTTGGCATTCATCTAATTTTCCATACAACTTAACTAAATATATTCATACAGATTGTACATTTACTAATTCTTTATTTAAAAGAGTAGCTTGGTTCAGCTTATCAGCTTCTTTAAAAAAATCTCATATAAAATATATAATCCAAAAATTAGAGGAATACAAAAATGAATTTTAGTACATGTGATATTTGGAATCAATCTATTGCATTGAGGTATCCAATAGATAAGATAAAAAAAATTGGTAATTTATATTTTTTTGATGATAATAATATTTTAAAATGTCAACATTTCTTTGATTTTAATGTTACTAATGATGATTTAAAAAAAATGGAGATTGAAATAAACAAAGGAAAATCTATAAGAATTAATTATCTTAATGATTCATCTTTGTTAAAAAAATTGGAAACATGGACTAAATCGATGGATTTTAAATGTCAAATTATTGATGAATGGGAAGCACCAATTTTAAAATTGTCAAAAAATCAAGATATAAAAAAATATTTTTCATTATCTATACATTCTCAAATACGTAAAAATTATAATTTATATTGTAAAAATAAATTAAAGTATAAATTCTATGATTCATTTGAAAATAGTTCATTATTTTTATGGAATTTAGTTTTGAAAATAGATTATAACTCTTGGAAAAAAACAGAAAATTCTGATATGAAGAGTTTGGATAGAGAAGATCTTCAATACTTACCTTTTCTTCTTTTAAATAAGAAAGATAGTAGTCTAATTGTAATGTGTGATTTAAACGATAATCCATTGGCATATTCTTTAATGTTCAAAAATAATAAACTTTGGTATGCTGTAAAATGGGGAGCTTCAAATGATGGAAGAAAAAAATATGCTGGTTTTTCTTGTTTATTTTATCATCTTGAATATTTGTATTCTAGAGAAAATAGTTTGTTTTTAGATTTTTGGGGAAGAAGAAATAAAACTTATGATAACTTAAAAAATGATTATGTTAAGAGAAAACATATACTAATTTCGAGAAAAGAGGTGTAATATGCATATTGAATTAGGAAATATTTTTGAATTAAAAAATATTGATTTAATGATTGATAATAGTTTTAATGGAACATGTTTTGCTTATAGTTGGTTTTTTAAATTAAAAGATAGTAGTGAAATCTTAAAAATATATAATAAAAATAATGAATTACAAGGATTTATGCCTATATTTAAAAATAAATCAAGAACAATTGCACAAAGTACGATGTATATTCCGTATGGAGGACCAGTGTTGTTTAAGGTTCCGAAAGAAGAAAGAAATAAAATCCGATATATCAGATTAATTGAAAAAACATTATGTGATTATATGAAGAAATATTATGATAATATTCAATTTTCTGTTGATAATGAAATTATTGATATAATGCCATTTATCAGATCTGCTTTTACCCCTGAGGTACGTTATACATATAAGTTAAACTTAAAGAATGGATTAGAAAACTTATATAATAATTTTGGTGGTGACAGAAAAAAGGATATAAAGAAGGCTATTAGAAGAAATATACAATTTGTGGTAGATGAAAATGTTGAATATTTTGATACAAAGAAAGCAATGAAGTGGGAATCAAATTATGGTTTTGAATCTACTTCTGATTATGTAGAAAAATATATAAGAACATCTATTAAAATGAAAAAAGGAATGTGTTTTGTTGCAAAAGAAAATGATAAAGTTATTGGTGGTGTTCATATAGCATGGGATGCTAAAAATGCCTATATAATGTATTCATATTATGAAAGAGAAAAGGATGATGTAGCTATAGCTTTTATTTATTATAAAATGTTTGAGTATTTAATTAATAATAAGATTGTAGAATTTGTAGATTTTGAAGGCTCTGTTTTTGAAAGTATAGAAAATTGGAATATATCATTTGGTGCTTATCAAAGTAGATTTTATAATTTACATTGGAACGCTAATAATGAACCTTATTTAAATTTATATGATTATGGAGAAAAGTAATTATGAATGAGAAAAGTTTACTAGCTTTAATGTATGATTTTTATAATTTACATACATTAAAAGGTCAAAATGATGATATTGATTATTATATAAATCAAATAAAAAAATATAATGCAAAGGATGTCTTGGTAATTGGTGCAGGTACTGGTCGTGTAGCTATTCCTTTATCAAAATATTCTAATGTTACAGCACTTGATTTTGATAAAGAAAGATTAAATCGCTTAAAAAATAAAGAAAAAAATATTAATACAATATGCATTAATTTTTTTGATTATACCGGCCAAAAGAAATATGATTTAATTATAATTCCTTACAGTACACTACAATTTGATAATGACAAAAAAAAGCTTAATAAGTTTTTTGAAAAATTAAATAGAATAATGAATCAAAATACTATAGTAATTTTTGATGTTTCCGAAAGTTTTAATACAAAGAAAGAAAAGAATAAGGAATTTTTATTTAAAGATTATTGTGATGAAATAGATGATGACATTGAGGTATATTATTCTTCAAAACGATCTAAAAATTATATTGAATTCTATGTTGAGTATAAATTGTGTAAGAAAAATATTAGTGTTGTCGAACATGAAAAATATTATTATTATGATGAACAATTATTGTTTAGTGTACTTGAAAATAATAATTTTGATATCTTAAAAATAAATGATGGATATGGTAAAAATGATTTTAAACATAAACATTTGTATCATTGTAAGAAAAAATCATAAAGAAATTTGCAAGTATTTAATTAGCAGAAGTGGGTGAAAAGACATATATGACAAATAATAGATTATTAGGGAATAGCTTTGCTAAAGATTTTAATAAAAAATATGGAATTATAACATACTCTGGAACTTTAGCTATAGAAATTGCATTAAATAGTTTAAATTTAAGAAAACAATCAAAAGTTTTAGTTTTGTCGGAGGTATGTTATTCAATTGTTAATACAATTATAAAGTTAAATTTAACACCAATTATTGTTAATTCTAAAAATCAATTATATTTAACAGATAGTGATATTGATGAAGTTTTAAAAAAAGAAAATATAGATTGTATTATTTTAGTTCATCAATATGGAATATTGAATAATATAAATTTCAATAAATATATGAAGATGGGTATTAAAATAATTGAGGATGTTGCTCAAGCTTGGAGTATTGGAAATGATAATTATATTATTGGAAAATATAGTGATATTGTTGTTACATCATTTGGAAAAACAAAACCGCTTAGTTATGGTATAGGTGGAGGGTTATTTTTTAATGATTCATCATTTTTTAAAGAAATAGATTATTGTGATAATGAAAGCAGAGAGAAAGAAGGCGTTTTGTTATCCTATGCTTATCCAATATGTGAATCTATTAAATATGATAAATTAAAGACTGTTGCTGATAGTATAGTTGAAGAACAGAGAAATAATGCTAAAGAATACTCTAATCTTTTAAAAAAACAAGAAAAAATTAAATTCTTAGATAGTGATATTTATGTTGGAAATGTATGGCATAGATTTCCAATATGGGTGGATGATATAATTTTATACGATAAAATTGTTCAATTATTAAAATCCTCAAATTTAGAATATCAATTGGAACATGAAATAAAATTAGAAGATCTGCCTATATGTACTAATTGTATTAAAATAAATAATCAATGTAGTAGTTTTTATTTAATTTTATTAAGAACTAGAAATATAAATATAAAAAAACAATTAAAAGAGTTAGATTATATAATAAAATGTATTAATAAATAATATATATAAAATTAATTAGATTATTTAATTTTTGTTTATTATGTGATATAATATTTTGGAAATTTCCTAAATTTGAAATAAAATGAAAGAGGTGATTACTTTGATAGAAGTAAGTGTTAATGGAGCAAAAAAGAGTTTTGGTTTTAAAAATATATTAGATGATTTTGATTTAGAAGCAACTACAGGGGAACGAATTGCATTAATAGGACCAAATGGATGTGGTAAAACTACATTATTTAAAATTATTTCAGGAGAGGAAAAACTGGATAAAGGAATAGTATCAATTAGAAAAGGTGCAACAATTGGATTATTATCTCAAATTCCTCCAAAGGTATCAGATGATGTAACTGTTAGGGATATATTGTTAAGGAGCTTTAAGGATTTATTTGATTTAGAAAAGAAACTAAGAGAGTACGAACAAAAACTTGCTTCGATTGACTCAGATAAATTAGATTCAGTTCTTAATCTATATGGTAAAGCGCAAGAACAATTTGCTAATATGGGTGGTTATGAGATAGATGAAAAAATAAGTAAAATTTGTAATGGATTTAAAATATCCGAAGATATGTTATCTAGAAGTTTTAATAAATTATCTGGTGGAGAAAAAACTATTGTAAACTTAGCATCTTTAATAATTAGTAATCCTGATATATTGTTATTGGATGAACCAACCAATCATTTAGATATTGATACTTTAGAATGGTTTGAGCAATTTTTATCTAATTATAAAGGAACAATTATTATTAGTTCTCATGATAGATATTTTTTAGATAAGGTTGCAACAAAGACAATATTAATAGATAGAGGAAAAGCAGATGTTTATCATGGGAATTACTCTTATTATCTAAAAGAAAATGAAAGAAGAGCATTAGCTGAATTTGATGAATATAAATCACAACAAAAACAAATTGAAGCAATGAAAGATGCTGTAAAAAAGTTAAAAGAATGGGGAGAAAAAGGCGATAATCCAAGATTTTTTAGAAGAGCTGCTTGTATTGAAAGAAAATTAGAAAAAATGGAATTATTAGATAAACCTGATTCTAAAAAACAGTTACCAATTGACTTTGAAATAAATGGTCGTTCTGGTAAAGATGTTTTAGTAGCAGATAATCTAGGAATAATAGTTGGTGATAAAATTTTATTAGATGATGCTAATATGTATCTAAAATATGGCGATAAAGTATGCTTAATGGGAAAAAATGGTACTGGTAAATCAACATTTATAAAAAATGTATTAGGTGAAGAAGATGATATTTGTCAAGGTGAGATAAAAATAGGTAATAGTGTTAGCATTGGTTATATACCTCAAGAAATTAAGTTTGAAGATGATAATGCAACAGTACTAGAAACTGCGAGAAAATTTTATGATGGAACAGAAACACATTTAAGAGCATCATTAGCTAAATTCCTATTTTATGGACAAAATGTGTTCAAAAGAGTTGGAACATTATCTGGTGGAGAAAAAGTAAGATTAAAATTATTTGAATTAATTCAACAAAAAGCAAACTTATTAATATTAGATGAACCTACAAACCATATAGATATTGATACAAAGGAGATGTTAGAAGAAGCATTAGAAGAATATAAGGGAACATTATTTTTCATATCACATGATAGATATTTTATTAATAAACTTGCACAACGTGTAATAAATATTGAAAATCAAAAATTTAATGAATACTTAGGAAATTATGATTACTTTAAAGATCAAAAAATAAAAAAATTACTTCCTTCTGAAAATGATAACAAAAAGAGAAAGTGAGAAATTGTATGATAAAATTTAGATATAATATAACAGAGAAAATAAATAATTTTGTAGAAAATGCTGAACTAGAAGAAATTAGTATTGGCTGTTCTGATTCACAGGTTATAAAAATTAAAAAAGATGAAGAAATATATTTTTTAAAAATGGCAAAAAAGGGTTTATTAACACAGGAGTATAATGCCTTAAGATGGCTTAATAAAAAGCTACCTGTACCAGAAATTATTATTTTTGATGATGGATCTGACAATGAATTTTTAATTACTAAGGCAATACCTGGTGAAATGGTTTGTTCAGAATATTATATTAAAAATCCAGATTTAGCCATTAAAGTAATAAAAGATGCATTCAAGAGTCTTCATAATGTAGACATATCTGATTGTCCATTTAATGTATCTAATCAATATAAATTATCTTTAGTAGAAAAAAATGTGAAGAGTGGCTTAATAAAAGATGATGATCTTAATGATGAAACTTTAAAAAAATTTGGTAGTGCAGAAAATTTGTTACAATTTCTTAAAGATAATCAATTTAAAGAAGAACTATGTTTTTCACATGGTGATACTAGTTTACCAAATATTTTTTCTTTGAATTGTAAATTTTCTGGATTTATAGATGTTGGTGAGTGTGGTATTGCTGATAAATGGTTTGATCTTGCAATATGTGAAAAATCAATAAGAAGAAATTTTGGCGAAGAATATGTATTAAAATTTTATGATGAATTAAATATAATACCAGATAGAAAAAAGATTAATTATTATCTTTTAATGATGGAGTTATATCTTTAACAAAATATAAAAAGTTTAGCAAAGAAAATTCAATAGTATTGAAAAAAAATAAAATATGTGATATTATGAATACAGATGAAGGAAACTTCATAAAATAAAAAAGAGGAGCATTTAATATCGTAAGTGAATGTCATCCTTGAAAATCGAGTTGACACTCATATTTGAGTGTCTATTTCTTTATCGCTAACACCAATAAGGTAGATAGTAATAAGATGATGCATATGAGCTTTAGAACTTTTAAAATAAAAGTTTTAATTTTCATAATTATCTACCTCCTTTCAATAATAGAATGGAGGATGACACTCACATTAAATGTTCCTAATAAAATTATATAGTAATAATGCTTATAATACAAGGAAAAACTTATAAAAAGTTAACAAAAAATTAATTAATAATCAATTGATAAAATAGTACATTTATGGTACTATTTTTATATACGAAAAGATAGGTGAAAAGTATGCCAAATTGGACAAAAGAACAAAGTGATGCGATAAATAAAGATGGTACAAATATAATTGTATCTGCTGGGGCTGGATCTGGTAAAACAGCGGTTTTATCTGAAAGAGTGCTTAGAAAATTAAAAGAAGGAGTAAATGTAAATGAACTTCTTATTTTAACGTTTACTAAAGCTGCTGCAAAAGAAATGAAAGAAAGAATAAGAAAAAAAATAAAGAAAGAACCATCACTTTCATCACAATTAGAATTAATTGATTCAGCATATATAACTACATTTGATAGTTATTCCTTATCAGTACTTAAAAAATATCATTATTTACTTAATTTACCAAAGAATATTGGTATTACTGATTCAACACTTGTTCAAATTAAAAAAGAGGAAATACTAGATAATATATTTGAAGAATTATATGAAGAAAAAAATGAAAAATTTGAAGAATTTATTAGTACTTTTTGCACAAAAGATGACAAAGAAATAAGAAATTATTTATTAAATATATATTCAAAACTAGAACTTAAAACAGATAAGAAAGAATATTTAGAAAAATATATAAATGAATATTTTAATGAAGAAAAAATAAGAAATGATATAAATTTATTTGAAAAAAGTATTCTTAAAAAGAAAGAAAAAATAGAAGAAAATGTAAAAGAAATATCATTTTTAATGGATGGAAAAAATTATACTAAATTATTTGATTCGTTAAGCCCACTATTAAATAGTGAAAACTATAGAGATGTTAAAATAAACTTATCAGTAAGTATGCCAAGAATGCAAAAATTATCAGATGAAGAAAAAGAACTAAAAGAAGAAATAAATGAAGGAATAAAAGAACTTAAAAATATATGTATATATGAATCAACAGATGAAATATATAAAAGTATTTTATCTACTAAAAAATATGTAGAATGCATAATAGATATATTAACACTTTTAAATGATAGAATAACAAAATATAAACTTGAAAATAATATGTATGAATTTAATGATGTAGCAGCTCTTTCAATAAGAATATTAAAAGAATTTCCATTTGCTAGAGAAGAAATAAAAAATAGTTTAAATGAAATAATGATAGATGAATACCAAGATACTAATAATGTTCAAGAAGAATTTATTTCTCTTATTTCAAACAATAATGTATATATGGTTGGTGATATAAAACAATCAATATATAGATTTAGAAATGCAAATCCATATATATTTAAAAATAAGTATGATAATTATAAAAATAATAATGGTGGGATAAAGATAGATTTAAATAAAAATTTTAGATCTAGAGAAGAAGTTTTAAACAATATAAATGATGTGTTTAGAATTATTATGGATGATGAAATAGGTGGCGCAAATTATAAAGAATCACATGAAATGGTATTTGGAAACTTAACTTATAATAATGAAGGAAAACTAAATCAAAATAATGATTTTGAAATATATAATTATGAATATGATTCAAAAGGATTATTTAAAAAGGAAGAAATTGAAGCATTTATAATTGCAAATGATATAAAAGAAAAAATAAATAATAATTATAAAATATTTGATAAAGATGAACTTATTATTAGAAATGCAGAATATAATGATTTCGTTATTCTTATGGATAAATCTAGTAACTTTGATTTATATAAAAGGATATTTGAGTATTTAAATGTACCACTTACTATAGAAAAAGATGAATCTATAATAGAAGAAGTTATATTAAAAGTACTTAAAAATTTATTAATACTAATAAGTAAAATTTATGAAAAAAATTTAGATGTTGAATTTAAATATATGTTTATATCAGTTGCGAGAAGTTTCTTGTTTGAAATGAGTGATGAAGAGATATTTGATATATTTAATAATAACTCATTTAAAGATAATGATTTATATATAAAAGCAAAGAGTATAAGTGAAAAATTAGATTATGTAAATATTAATTCTTTAATAGTAGAAATAATTGATGCATTTGAAATATATGAAAATATATCAAAAATAGGTAATGTTAATTCAAATATAACAATACTTGATTATTTACTTAATTCATCTACTAGTTTTATAGATAATAATATGGATATTTATGATTTTATAAATTATTTAAAAGATTTAACTACCAAAGGATATGATATCAAAATAAATAGAAATAGTGGTGAAAGTAATAGCGTTAAGATAATGACTATTCATAAATCCAAGGGACTTGAATATCATATTTGTTATTACTCTGGATTATATTCAAAATTTAATATTAGTGATTTAAATGACAAATTTATTTTTGATAATAAATATGGAATAATTTCACCATATTTTGATGAAGGAATAAGTAATACAATATATAAATATTTATTAAAAGAAGATTATATTAAAGAAGAAATAAGTGAAAAAATTAGATTATTTTATGTAGCGCTTACAAGAGCAAAAGAAAAAATGATTTTAGTAACTGATTTAAATCAAGGTAAAAAAAGCAAAGATAGAATTAAATATAGGTCATTTAAGGATATAATGTTATCTGTAATTGATAATTTTAATAATTATATAACTAATATAGATATAGAAAAACTAGATATAACTAAAGACTATAAAAAAATAAAACAGACAAATTATTTAGATTATATAACTAAAACAGATGAGAAACTAGATATAAAAGAAATCTTAATTGAGAATGAAGAATTAGATGAAAAATCATTTTCTAAAAAGATGACTAAATTAATTACAAAAGAAGAAAATGATTCAATAAAACTTGGACTTGATATGCATTATGCTCTTGAAGTAACTGATTTTATAAATCCAAATTTTGATAATATGGATAATTTTATAAAGAATAAAATTATTAAGTTTTTAGATAATGATTTACTAAAAAATATAAAAAATGCGCAAATATATAAAGAATATGAATTTGTTTATGAAGAAGAAAATGAAAAATATCATGGAATAATAGATTTAATGCTTATATATCCCAATCATATAGATATTATTGATTACAAACTAAAAAATATAATTGATGAAAATTATATAAAGCAATTAACTGGTTATAAGAAATATATTGAAAATAAAACAAAAAGACATGTTAATACATATTTATATTCAATACTTTCTGAAGAAATAAAGGTGATAGAATGAATGAAAATTATGAAAATTTAGATAAGTTTTTCAAAATAGATTTGAAAATAAAAGATTTAATTTTAAAAACTAGACCAAATGAGAAAACTTATGATACCAGTGGTGCGATAAAATATGTTGATAATTTAATAAAAGAATTAGACACTATTAAGGATTATTTTTTCTGGGTTATTGATACATATAACATGAGCCCTTATTTAAAAGATGTAATTAATAATTCAATTAATGAATATAATGAAAAATTATTAAATAGTAATTATGATTATGATAGGTTAACAAGAATTTATGAGGAATGTATTTTGAAGATGACAGTTGGTTTAGAAAAAGAACTTCAAAAAAATTTGTTTGGATATAATATTAATAGAAAAGAAGTAGAATCTTTTGAAAAATGCAAAACAATAAATGATTATCTTCATGCATTTCATTTTTACATAGTGAATAATGAAAAAATATTTCATTCTATGCCAGTTATAGATAGAAAAATAAATAAAGATGATGAACCAATAATATTGTTTGGTAAAGAAAATGATTTATCAAGAGATTTGTTTAATAAATATCCTGTAGAATTAGGAACAGGTGAAGTTGATATACTTTCTTTTGATGATCATTTACTTATGATGATAAGAGATGTAGGTCATGCTCTTTCTATAGATTCAACTATTGAAAATGATAATATTAGAGTATCATATTTTGTTCCTAAATCATGTAACATAGAAAAAGTTAATAAGCTTAAAGGCGTAACAAAACTTGATCCACTTACTAGTGATATGTTTTCACAAACAAATGGAGAGTTTGTATGTAAAAAAGAAAATTTTACGAGTGAAATAATTGATTTTATAAGTAATGTTCCAACAGATATAGATGCGTTTTCTAAAAGTAGTTTTATGCATTAATTTTAATGTTTACAATCAAAATAAAATATGTTAAAATACATTTAGAAACAAGGAAGAAGAAGAGTAAAATATAAGTTATTAAAGAGAGTCTATGTATGGTGTAAATAGATATAATGAGTATTTGAAAGAAGCTTTGGAGTTTAAACCGCATGGCAAGCGTTAAAAGCAAAAGAGAGCATAGTAAGTCTATGAAGTAAGGTGGTACCGCGAAAAAATCGTCCTTATAATCATAGGCTTTTTTTATTTAATGAAAGGGTTGATTATTATGACAAATAAAGAATTTGCTGAATTTTTATTACCAGGAGTAAAACATATTTGGCAAGAATATGAAGAAATGTATCCAGAAAGAGATTTAAAAGAAGGCGCAATAGTAACAAGATTTGCACCTAGTCCAACAGGATTTGTACATATTGGCGCACTTTTAGTTTCTTTTATAGCTCAAAGATTTTCAAAGCAAACTGATGGAGTATTTTTCTTAAGAATTGAAGATACTGATACAGAAAGAAGTATTGAAAATGGAGTTCAAAAAATCATTAGAGATTTAAATGACTTTGGTATAGAATTTGATGAAGGTATGACTAGTGATACAACTGAAAAAGGAAAATATGGTCCATATAAACAAAGTGAAAGAAAAGATATATACTGGGCATATGCAAAAAAATTAATAGAAGAAGATTTAGCATATCCATCATTTGCAACTAAAGAAGAATTAGATACTATAAGAGAAACACAAGAAAAATCAAAACAAAGAATAGGTTATTATGGAAGATGGGCAAAAGATAGATTTATTCCAAAAGAAGAGGCTGTTGAAAGAATTAAGAATGGAGAAAAGTTTGTAATAAGATTGAAATCTCCCGGTGATTTTTACAAAACAATAGTAGTAAATGATTTAATAAAGGGAAAAATTGAAATGCCAGAAAATGATATTGATGAAGTAATTATTAAAAATGATGGACTTCCAACATACCATTTTGCTCATGCGATAGATGATCATTTAATGCATACAACACACGTTATTAGGGGTGATGAATGGGTATCATCTACAAATAAGCATATACAATTTTTTAATGTACTTGGATTTAAAGTACCAAAATATGCACATATTGCACCTTTTGTAAAGGTTGATGAATCAACAGGTAATAAAAGAAAATTAAGTAAGAGAAAAGATCCGGAAGCAGCAGTAAGTTTTTATCATGAAAAAGGAGTTCCAGTTGAAGCAGTTATGATTTATCTTGCAACAGTGGCAAATTCAAATTTTGAGGCATGGTTTGATTGTAATAAAGATGCTAAAATAGAAGACTTTAAATTTGAATTTAAGAAAATAGGTTCAAGTGGTGGAGCACTTTTTGATTTAGATAAGTTAATGAATATATCAAAAAATTACTTAAGTAAGTTAACAAAAGATGAAATATATGATAGAGTTCTTAACTATTCAAAAGAATTTGATACTGAATTCTATGATTTACTTGTTAAATATGAAGATTATTCAAAATCTATATTTAATATTGAAAGAGAACAAAAGAAACCAAGAAAAGATTATGCAACATATGCAGACGCTAAAAAACAAATTTGGTATATGTATGATGAATTATTTGATAAATATTTTGAAAATTATGATTTTGGAAAAATTACTGATAAAGAAGAAATAAAAAATATAATTAATACATATATAGATGAATATTATGATGAAAATGATGATAAAGATACTTGGTTTAATAAGATTAAAGAATTAAGTGAAAAGTTAGGATATGCTGGTAATATGAAAGAATATAAAGAAAATCCAGATGCATTTAAAGGAAATGTTGCAGATGTTTCTACTGTAATTAGAGTAGCATTAACATCAAGTTCTATGACACCTGATTTATATGAATTATTAAGATTAATGGGTAAAGATAGGATTAAAGAAAGATTTAGTAAATTAAACTAAGTCTTTTTTTGTAAATAATGCGTAAAATAAATATCAAATATGTATATGAAATAATATAAAATGATATAATAAAACTAGTAAATTAGATGTTTTAGGAGGGTGATGAAAATAATGAAAGAAATAGTAATCAACAAAGGTAAATTAAAAGATGATGAAATAACAGAAGTATTAGATAAAGCTAGAATAGTTCTTAGAAATGATGATGGTGAATTTATTTTAAGTCACTTTGAAAGAGTATACTTTTTACCAGGTGGTAAAGTAGAAGTTACTGAAACTCCTGTTGATGCTGTTAAAAGAGAATTATTAGAAGAAACTAATATACATATTATGCTTGATGATATTTCTCCATTTGTTTTAGTAAAAAATTATTTAAGAGATTATGAATCAAGTGATGGTACTATTGTTAATAGACTTGTTAATACATATTATTTTACTGGTTTTACATCAAAAGATGATATAGAGTATTTTAATTTAACAAGAACTGAAAAAAGAGATGATTTAAGAGCTTTCTTTGTTAGTATGGAAGATGCTAAAGAATTATTAAAAGAATATAATAAAGATAATCCAAAGGCAACTTATCTAGCAGTAGAAACTATAAAAGTATTAGATGAGTATGAAAAGTTAGAGATTGAATAAATCTCTTTTTCTTTGGTTGTAAATAATTTTAATTTGTTATATAATAGATAAAAAGAAAGAGGTATTATATGACTAAAGGTGTAAAAATATTAGTTGTTATAATAATAACTGTAGCAATTGCTTTAACATCATTTTTTGTTATGAAAAAAGCATATGATGAAAGTCAAAAAGAATTAGAAGAAGAAAATAAGAAAGCAGCAGAATCAATTAGTAATTTGACAGTAATAGACGTATCAAAAATGAAAGAGTTATTTTCTAGTAATGATACAAAAATTATATTCGTTGGTAGTTTAACATGTCCACATTGTACAGCAATAAAACCAGTTATTAATAGTGTAGTAAAAGATTTAAATGTAACAGTTTATTATTTAGAGTTATCTACAATGACTGATGAAGAAAATACTGAATATTATAGTATTAATGAATTCTTAAAAAATAATAATTCAATTCCACTAGTAATGGCAGTAAAAAATAATGAGGTTATTGATAGCTTTGTTGGTGAAAAAGATAGTAAAGATGTAGAAGAATTTTTAAAGAAAAATTTGAATATAGAGTAGGTGATAATATGGTAAGAACAGAAACATATAATAGAGTAAGTGAATTTTTAAAAAAATATCCTTTGACAATAGCATTTAGATTAAATCAACATGTTAAAATTTTAGATAAACATTTAAATGAAGGTGAAGAAATATTTTATGTATTTCCAGCACAAAAAAATCCAAATGTTTTTGATATATTCTCAACATGTGTAATAGCATTTACAAATAAAAGAATATTAATCGCACAAAAAAGAGTATTACCAGGATATAGAATTAATTCAATAACTCCAGATTTATTTAATGATTTCCAGGTCTATAGAGGTTGGATATTTGGTAGAGTAGATATTGATACAGTTAAAGAAGTTGTTCAATTATCTAACTTAGATCCAAGAAGTTTAGTAGAAGTTGAAACAAATTTATCTGAGTATTTACTTAAAATGAAACCAGATATGGTATGTGAAGTTAAAAAAAGCGAGAATTAAATCTCGTTTTTTTGAATATAATATTGTAAAAGAAAAATTTTTTTGTTATAATGATTATGCGAAAAAGATATTTGGGTCTATAGCCAAGTGGTAAGGCATGGGACTGCAACTCCCTGATCGTTGGTTCAAATCCGACTAGGCCCTCCAAATTATGCAGGTGTAGTACATCGGCTAGTACGCGGCCTTGCCAAGGCTGAGAGGGCGGTTCGATTCCGCTCACTTGCTCCATTTGAAATCAACTTACGGACTTAAAAGTTCGTAAGTTTTTATTTTTATATAAAACTTTAAAAGTTCTCTTATCACAGAAAGGAGGACTTTTTTCATGCTTGAAATTAAATCCATTAGAATGTACAAAATTAATAAACAACTATAAAAACACAGCAGAAGAAATTGGCTTAAATGAATATATTTTTGTATAAACAATCTTCAAAAAAGAGGAAAAAATTATCAAAATAATTTAATCCTCTTTTTAAATTTAGGAGTAAAATTTATGTCTAGCCAGCACTGAATTTGTACTCACACACAAATTCTACTATGGGAACTCCCATACCCTATATTTTTATTACCTTGAATGTTGTGATACAGAAAGAATAAATTCAGCCATAATAGAAGAAGAATTTAATGCTAATCTAGCATGATAGTCTGGAATGTTTACTTTCTTACTTCCAAGGCCGTGTGAATCACTTCCATTATTTCTCATTTAACAATATTTTCAAGACCAGATAATAACTTGTTGATTCTTTTATCCATATACTACCATCTACTTAAATTTGTTTTAGAACTATTTCCCCAGTAATATTCTTGATAGCATCCAAACTTTTGGGAAAGTTCACAAAGCATTGGTTCATTTAAATAAAGCATAGCAATTCTTATACCATCAACTTCTTCTATTTGAAAATCTCCATCTAAAATTGCAATTATTTCTTTATTTTTTAATAAGTTGTAATTAGTATTCATACATTTTCTCATTCCTGTGTTCTATATCTTCCATTTTTTGGGATAAATATATTCTATTCTTTCTTTTTTTGGCACATAATGTTTTTTGATTTTAGTTCTATTTGATTTTAAATCAGGTAATGCTTGTCTACAATATTTATCTAATTCACAAAATATATTTTGACAATCAATAAGTTGTAATGGTCTATTACCAATTTTTTTAAAATCTAAATTAAGTCTTTTAAACTCTTCGTCTTGATGTTCATACATATACCTAATTATATCCTCATTACTCATTTTGCCTTTATCAATAAAACACTTTTTTATTCCTCTTAATGAACCAGGACCTGCTACTGTAAATTCATCTTCTTTCCAATTTACCACTTCACTATAATTAATATCAGTTACTAATTGATAAGCCATAAAATTACCTATTAATGGATAACTTTTAATTATATTAAATGCTTGTTCCATAGTTTTACATTTAACAATTTTACTTTGCATTTTATCTTCATTAAACATTTTATTTAAAAGTGCTAAATGGTTAGCATGTTTTCTATCATAACCAAATGCTTTATTAGCACAACTGATATAAGCATCATTATAAATTTTAGTTCCATTTGATATCGCACTTTCTAATGCTTTTGAATAAGCTTTTACATCAAAAGTCTTTAAGGTAATATCTTCAAAATTATTTAATAATAATTCCCAAGTTGATTCTTTGTTAAATAGTTTAAATATTAGTATTCTAAATAACATATCCTCGTCAGTATAACTTTTACCATTATAAATTACATTTTTTAATAAATACTGGCTAACTCTATCATTAACTCTATAACTATTGCAAAACTTATATTCTTGTAAGATTTTATCATTAGTCCATGGAGCAGGTTCGCTATTTAATTTTTTTATAAAAATATTTTGCCTTTCACAAGCAAAATACCAATATAAATCATAAACTTCTTGTCTTTTTTTCATATTTACCTCATACATTTTGGATCTCTTGAATTTATACATTTTTTTAATACTTTTACTTTATCTTTATCTTCGATATAATTTGCTATTATTTTTTGACCAATACAACCACTTTTACATATTTTATAATCTTTACAAGTAGAACAAGAATTATTAGTATTTAACTTTCTAATATTTGAAAAATAGGATGAATTATACATCTCTTCAAGAGTATTTTCTTTTATATTTCCACTGATACCAAGTTTGGTAAAATACTTTATAGAATCACAAGGATATGCAATACCATCAAATCCAATAATCACAATTTCATCAGCAATAATACAAGGACTATTTTCAACACCTAGAATATTCCATGGACTGCCTAATCTTATTTTCCCCTTATTTCTAAGAATTACATATAACTCTTTTATCATCAATAATTCTTGTTTAGTTAAATCCATTTCTGTTATTCCTTTGCCATGAGGAACAAATCTAAGCAGACTAACTTTATCAAAATAAGATTTATCATTAAATAAATTTAAAGTACTAGTTACAGTATCATTCATTTTAGGAATAGAGTCTTTTGAAACTGTATAATGAAATCCCAATTTCGCATTATAATCTTTAAAAACTTTATCAAAAAATTCAGTATGAGAATATGTAGATAAATCTTGTTCATCTGATAAAGTATCAGCTAAAGAATATATAATTTTATTTAAACCATTATGTAATAATTCTCTATATTTATTTAAGTTTTTTTCATTTCTATAAGCAAAAGTATATAGTGTTGAATTCATACCTGATTTTGAAGTCATTTTTATTAACTCTGGCAGTCTTTCATACATTAAAGGTTCCCCACCAGTAAATACTATTGTTTCTACATTCATATCTTTTGCTTCATATATAATTTTTTTTACATCTTCAAAATCTAATTCTTTTACATTATTAGAGCTATTAGTTGCACTACTTGAGCAATGCTTACAATTTCTAAAACATCTATTAGTAAGTTCAATTTTTACCTCTTTTAACATTGTCATTACCTCCAAGAAATTTATATAAGATATTATACAATAAAATACAAAAAATTCCCATACTTCCTTGTAAAAATATAGGAATTACTATATAATATTTTTTAGAAAGAAAATTTAGTTCGTAACTTGTTGTTTATTCGCTCCATTGAGAGAATTACTCACACTTTGTGTGAGTTTTATTTTTATAGAATATCCTATACCACTTGTTAATATGGGATTTTTTTCATATATAAAAGGAGGATTAACAAATGAAAATAACCATAGAACATTTAAAATCTCTTTTAAGTATTAAAAAGAAAATTACTAAAACCAAAAATTAAAACTTATTATGAAATACATAGAGTCTAATAAGTTAAAAATAATATAGATAAATATATTACTTTCTTAAACAAGTTCCATAATATCTTACCTATTACAATAGAAAAGGATAAATTAAATCTTAATGAATTAAAATATAATAACAATTTATTACGGATAATTCCTAATAAAAAGAATCATAAATTTATAAAGATAAATACACTTTATTGCTAATAATTAGCTAAAATATGGTAAAATTATATTAGGAATGGTGATCTATTTATGAGATATAAAACTATTTATGAACAAACCGAAGAATTTGTTTCAATATTAAAACAAAATAAGGATTTAATGACAATACTAGATTACATTTATGAATTAAATTTACCAAATTTTTATATTGCGGCAGGTTCTGTTTTTCAAACAATATGGAATTACTATGATAATAAACCTTTAAATTTTGGAATAAAAGATATTGATATTATCTATTATGATTCTAACAATCTATCTAAAGAAGTTGAAAAAGAACTTGAAGGCAAAATTATAGAACATTTTAAAGAATTAAATTACAAATTTGATGTTCACAATGAAGCTAGAATGCATTTGTGGAAAAAAGAAAAAGAAAATAAGAATATTAATCAGTATAAAAATTCAGAAGATGCAATAGATCAATGGATTGCAACTGTTCATTCAATTGGAATAACTAAAGAAAATGATAATATAAAAGTTTATGCACCATATGGGTTAAGTGATATTTTCAGTAGAACAATTAGACCAATTAAGCACAAAGATAATTCTAAAGAATTATATGATAAAAAAGTTGCAAGTTGGCAAAAACGTTTTGAAAAATTAAATATAATTGAATGGTAAATATAAATTACGAACATAGAAATGTGTTCTTTTTTTATGTCTTGGTGGTGGAAAGAAGATAACTATTATTAACTACTTTTTTGAAATAGTAGTACCACAAGTTCTTGAATATTTTAAGGAAAATAAAGAAGAAATTCTTAATTATCTTATGTTAGAAGTTTTAAAAAAATAGAAGAACAATATTGGAAAATAAAAGGTTCATTACAAAATTCTAAAAAGAAAGCATTGACTGATAAAGTAATTATTGATGGAGAAATTTATCATATTCTATTAAATTTTCTAGATATGTATAGTGAAGAAATTCAAAATATGGTAACAAGTAAAGCATTTGTTGAAAGTTTAAATGAATTCACTTGTGATTATAAAACATTAGAAAGAAAATATAAAAATAGTCTTATTGATATTAATTTTTTAGAAGATGAGAATGGCAAATTATACGAAGATAAAGCTAATTTACTAAATTTTGTTAATCATTTGTTGTTAATTTTAAAAGAATTTTTTAGGGAAATTTTATTATCTAATGATAAAAAGAAGAAAGAAAAGACGATAGATATTTTAAAAGAATGTTATGATAATGACTTATACAATTCTACAGATTTAAAAGAAATCTCTAAAGATACTGATAGTGAAACAGAAGTAAATATTTTTATAAATAAAGAATCGTTAGAAAAAGACTACGATATTTTTTTAAAGTCGTAGTCTTTGATACATACTAAATTTTGATAATTTAGAAACGCACTTGCAAATTGACATAGTCAATTAGCGTGCGTATTAGACATATTATAGATTATTAGTATTTAACTTATTATCAATATAATTGATAGCGTGCTTTCTAATTTCTTCCATCTTGTTTTTAGTATCCTTAATTTTATAGTCAATTCTATCTACCAGAATATTTATATAATCCTTTTCTTTAATATATTTTAAACCAGAAGAAAAATTATAATCAAAAATAAATGCTATATAAGATACCCAACAATCCATATCAGTTTCTCTTTCTTTACTTATAATAATTTTATTACTCATAAAATCATTATAGATTTTTTCTGTTATTATATCATTTTCTAATTTTTCTTTTGAAGAATTAAATATATCTTCAAATCTGTCATTTGCTTTTACTCTAAAATTATCCGTTTTATCAGCATCTCTAATAATTTTTGAGTGTAATAATTCCTTTTCATTAAGCCCATCTTCTATTTGCAATTTATTGTGATTTTTAATTGACTTTAAAATAATTGAATCATATTTATCCTCTTCAATAAAACTTCTTATTAAATTATCTTCAAATAATATTTTAACGGCTAAATCTGCATGATCTACATTTTTATAATCTCTATAATCTCCAAATTCCTTTGCTTGTTCAAATCTAGCAATATCATGCAGTAAAGCAATTAATTTTGCAAGTTCTATATCTTCGTCTGATAATTTTAAATCCTTTGCAATATATTCACTTAAGGAAACAACACCATAAGTATGTCTTACTTTTAATTTTATCATTCCATCAGCTAAATCATAACTATTTAAATATTGTTTAAATTCTTTTTGTGCTTTTTTAAAATCAATCATATTAGTTCCTCCAACTCTATATTATATTTTTTTTAATAAAATATGTCGTTTAATACTTTCATCTTTTTGATACCAAGTTTTTATTTCGTATCCCATACTTTGAAGATTTTTTAAACTATAATCATTTCCAAAAGTTACTTCTGCCACAATATTATTGATACCTAATTCTTTGGCTCTTTTTTCTAAATGTTCTACTAACATATTTTGTAAATGATTACCTCTATATTCAGGTAATACTATTACACCATCTATATCAGCACATTTTCCTTCTATATCAGGTATATAACTTTTAATTTGTTTCATTCTATTAGATACTGATAAAAATATCCATGCTATCATTTTGTTATTTAAAAATGCACCATATATTTCTCCATCATTAATTGGGTCATTAACAATTCTTAAATATGTCTCTTTTTTAAACGGAAGAAAATATCCTTTTTCATTTTCCTTAAAATTATCTATTACAACATTTTCTATTTTGTGAATATCATCAACATCATTAGAATTACATAATCTTATTTGAATATTTTCAGTATTAATTTTCATAATTTTATTTTCCTTTACTATTTCACTTTTTTATGAATGTTTATTTCATTATTGTACATAGTCTTATATTCTTGAAGTTTTTTTATTGCTCTTGGTAATCCATATTTTGAAGCAAGTTCTAAATAGAATTTAGATTTTTCTAAATCTCTTTCAGTCCCAATTCCATTATAATAAAAATTTGCACCTAAATCATATATACCTGCTATATGACCTTTCATTGCACTGTCATAGATTAATTTAAAAGCAGTATTATCGTCTTTTTCTATATCTCCAAAACCAAAATAATAGTATGCTCCTAGACAAAATATAGAAAATGCTTGTCTATTTGGAATATTCTTTTCTTGTTCTATTAATTCTAATAGAGGTTGATATGCTTTAACAAAAAGTTCATAGGCTTGTTTTTTATCTTGTTCTACACCATCACCAAAGTAATAACAAGCACCTACGCCATAAATACATCTAGGATCTTCTAACTTTTTTCCTTTATTGTACCAAAACAATGCTTTATTAAAATTTTGCTCAAGTCCATTTTCACCACTATCATAACTTCTTCCTAATATATAACAAGATAAGCCATCTCCTTTTTTTGCATTTTCTTCTAAATCATTTATATTAAAAATCATCGGAATTATTTTATTCATTTAATATTCCTCCTCACTTTTTATTTAATGATGACATAAAGATTTTCCGTTCTCCCAAGGTAAATCCCTTTCATCTATTTCTATAGGTGGACTTAGAATTTCTGTATTACTTACTGAAATATTTAAAGCCCTTTCTTTTATTGGAACATCTTTTTTTAGATTATACATTAAACTTACTTGTAATGCTTGATAATACCAATTATTATAACAATCTTTAAAATAACAATTAAACGTCATAAAGTTAATCATTGTATGATACTTCTCACCAGATAAATCTTTGTCGTAATTTCCCATTTCGTAAAAATTTAAATTAATACATACATAATCATCTTTATAAATAATAGGATGCATTTTATGATATTCATTATCTACCTTAAAAACACTTGATTGTATATCTCCAATATACAAATCATATAACTCACGCATTCCAACGTTTTCTAACTTTATAGTGACGTTTGCAGTATCAGGAATATCTTTTCTTTTTCTTTGTTTACTTTCTTCAGTAAAGAAGCAACTAAATTGCATAAATTTATATCTATAGTCATATTCTTCTACAGCACTTATTTTTAGCAAGGGTAAAGCTTTTTTCTTTTCTTCTTCTTTTCTAACTTTCTCTTGTTCATCAATAGACATTTTTACAGAGCGTATTGTCATATAAGCTCCTATTAAAGCTGATAAGATGCCAACTGCATATGTAAAGATTATATTTAACCATTCATTAGAATTAATATTATTTATCCATCCTATTTTACTTGGAACATTGTAGAAATCTAAATAAAAGAATGTAATAGGAAAAAATACAACTATTCCAACACCCCAAAACAATACTTTTTCATCTATTGATTTGCTTTTTTTATATTCAACAATCATTTTTATAACAAAAATTAAAGTTAAAATTATTAATGCTACACTAACAAGAATATTAATCCAATTCATAAATTTTACCTCTCATTTTTTTCTTCAAAGTTATCACTTACTAACAAAATTATACTATATTTTAGGCAAATTTTCTATATAACCATTGATTTATCCTAGAATTTATCATATAATTAATCTAACAAGTGAGGGGTATTTTTTTTGATAAAAGGTTTAAAACCTTCCTATCAAATGCTCCATTGAGAAAATTACTCACACTTTGTGTGAGTTTTATTTCTATAAAAATAAATATGAGTAGATACACTTTATTTCTAATAAATAGTTAAAGTGTGATAAAATATACTTAGGTGATTACTTATGAAAAAAGTCTTTTTGTATTTATATCCTGTTCAAGAATATAATCGTTATTTTGAATTTTCAGAAGAATATTTACATGAAATAGGAAGAGAAAATCCATATAAAGTATTAAATGAATGTATACAAAAAAGATACAGAGAAAAAGAATATGAAATTGTTTATGCAATTTATCCAGGTAAAAAAATTTATGGAATTAATACTTTAACTACTGATAAAATAATTTATACTGATGTAACTTTTGAACAAGCCAGTGGTTATAATCATGATGGTATCAAAAAACAAGATAAAGATATTAAATATCCTAGTGAAAAGTATTTAATAGAACAATTAGGCGACTTTGATGAAATAGTAATTGGAGGATTTCACTTTGGTGATTGCGTAAAAAAAGTTGCTGAATATTGCTATCAAAATGGATTTTCTACTCTTGTAGATTTAGATTTAACGGATTTATTCTTTAGTGTATATTATAAAAAAGATTACTTTAAAATTGATGAATATAATCCCAAAAACTATAAAGAATTTATACTATCAAATAGTCGTTTTAGTAATATGGAAATCGCAGAAAGCTTATTTGAAAGAAATTATAATAGTCCTGTTTACGGATTTGAAAATGATGAAAAAAAGAAAATAAAAAAATTTAATTGATAATTATATAAATAAGAATTAATTTGAAAAAGACTACACTTTTTTTCATAAGATAAAAGGTTTAAAAACTTCCTATCAAATACTTTATTTGAAATTAACTTACGTACTTAAAAGTTTGTAAGTTTTTATTTTATGTAAATAATATAAAAAAGAGGAAAAATTGATATGAACCCCGTTTCTTGGACAAAATAGAAACGAGGTTTTTGTATGACTAAA
>ERZ773139.616-NODE-616-length-45731-cov-6.807798_pt1 | contig 45731 bp, 38 predicted proteins | sample MGYA00580854_ERZ773139 | MGnify/ENA primary metagenome ERZ773139 (study PRJEB29015, sample SAMEA2737809) | human gut metagenome | biome: human gut; feature: human-associated habitat; material: faeces | place: China | collected 2012 ...
CCGAAAGGGATCACGGCTCGCCGGGCTGGTCGGTCAATGAATGCCGGGCTGAAAAGCGCCGGTTGCCCGCCGCTGTCTGCACTCCATCCCGGCACAGGCGTTCTGTCGAACAAAATCGTCCCTTTTGGTTCTTCTCCCGTTGCGGTTCATCCGCACACTCTACCAAGGAGGAACACACCCATGAAGATTCTATTGACCGGCGGCGCTGGGTTTATCGGCTCCCACACCTGTGTGGAGCTGGTCAGCGCAGGGCACCAGCCGGTGATCGTGGACAACTTCTACAATGCCAGTCCCAAGGTGCTGGATCGGCTGAAGACCATCACCGGCCGGGACATTCCCTTCTACGAAGCGGACGTAAGCGACGAAAAGGCCATGAATGCCATTTTCGAAAAGGAACGCTTCGACGCGGTCATTCACTTTGCGGGTTATAAGGCCGTAGGCGAAAGCGTTTCCAAGCCGCTGGAATACTACCGCAACAATCTGGACACTACCCTGACACTGTGCGAGTGTATGCGCCGCTACGGCGTCAAGCGCATCGTGTTCAGCTCCTCGGCCACGGTATACGGCCTGTGCGAGGAGGTTCCCTTCCGGGAGGACATGCGCTCCATGGGCTGCACCAATCCCTACGGCTGGACCAAGTACATGATCGAGCAGATTTTGAAGGACGTGGCCTTTGCCAATCCGGACTGGTCCGTGGCGCTGCTGCGGTACTTCAACCCCATCGGCGCACATGAAAGCGGGCTGATCGGCGAGGATCCCGTGGGCATTCCCAACAATCTGATGCCCTACATCACGCAGGTCGCTTCCGGGCGGCTCAAGCAGCTCAGTGTTTTCGGCGACGATTACGACACCCCCGACGGCACCGGCGTGCGGGATTACATCCATGTGGTGGATCTGGCCAAGGGTCACGTGGCTGCGGTGAACTATCTGGCAGATCATCACGGCTGCGAGATCATCAATCTGGGCACCGGCGTGGGCTACAGTGTGCTGGACATGGTCAAGGCTTTCGAAAAGGCCAACGGCATTGAGATTCCCTATCGCATTGCTCCCCGCCGCCCGGGCGATATCGCCACCTGCTATGCCGACCCGTCCAAGGCCAAGGAACTGCTGCACTGGACGGCGGAAAAGACCTTGGAAGACATGTGCCGCGACAGCTGGCGCTGGCAGAAAAACAATCCCAACGGCTATCGGGACGCCTGATCGGTTACGGCCCACCCTGCTTGCGCGTCGTGGGCTTCTGGCTTGCGGTACCGCTGTGCGGTGTCCTCGACCCTCGGTACTGCGCACCCTTTTCGGAACACAAAAAGGACAGTCTGCGAAAACGCAGACTGTCCTTTTCATATGTCACTTTATGCCTTTTTCTTTGGTGCGGTGAGAATCCCGGATGATCCACCCGCCAGCACCAGAAACACATCCCGGCTGTAAAAGACAGTTCCCAAGGCGGCGACTGCTGCAAATGCGCAGAACGCCGTCCAGACCTGTGCCCGGCAGGGACTTTGCCGAAGGCCTTTCAGTCCCCCGCGGAGCATAACGCCCTCCATGGTCAGGAAGACCGCCGTGCCCAAAACACCCAAGCCGGACAGCAGATCGAGCACTTCGCTATGCTGGCTCAACTGCTTCGTGCCGCCCAGAAGCGAGCCCACCAGCGGCGAAGCGCAGAATCCTTCCCACGCAACACGGTAATGGCTCAAGCGATTTTCCCCTTCCAGTGCGCCGCCCTCCAAGGCAGTCAGCAGCTGATGCAGACTGTGGGACACACTGCTCAAGCCCTTTGCGTCACAGAAAGCCGCGGCCGCATTGACCAACGGCACCCGGAACAGGAACACCAACATTAACGGAACCAGCGCCCACAGCAGCGACGGGCCCGTTTTCAGCTTTGCCAGCTTCCGCAGGATCAGCGCCAGTAGTTCCACCGCCAGAATGGCCGCGGTGAATACCATGGCGTAGGTGTACTGGCTCAGCATCACCATGACGGCTTGCGCCAGCAGAAAGGCCGTAAAGCCCGCCCGTTTCCAGCCGCGATTTTCCGAAATGCCCACGCAGGTAAAGGGCAGGGAGACCACCGTGGCATAGACGAAATCATAGCCGCCGATATTGCGCAGCATCAATTCCTTCAAATAGGCTTCCCGCCCCGGCTCCGCATAGCCCAGCGAACGGGAATAGGCGTAGATCCTGCCGCCCCGGAGCATTCCCTCGATCAGCCAGCCGATGGTGGTCAGGGTGGTCAGCGCCATCGCCCCCAGCAGCGCCCATTTCCAGTACCGCCACAGGCGAGGGTCGTTCTTCTGGCGGCTGTAGGACAGATAGATCAGTGGGAACCAGAGCATGGCGTTCTGCACGTAAAATCCGGCGAACCCCGTACCGCCCCGTTCCAGAAAGAAATACAGGATCAGCGGCGCACAGGCCGCGCAAAGCGCCTGTCCCACCAGCAGCGCCCAGTGGGCCCGAAAATATTCCCAGTCCAGCAAAACGCCCAGTCCAAACAGCGCCACTGCCGCACAGCCGGTCATGGCCCGGCCCGTGGTCTGAATCGCCGGGATCAGCAGCCACACCGTATACAGCACCATGGAGGCGGCGCACAGGCGCACGGCCACTTCCTGCCGGGACAGCTTTTTTTCATCGTTCATGAAGGACCCTCCTTATTCGTTCCGCGAAGGGACGATCAAAAAGCGTTTCCCGTGCTCAGCAGGAAATACAGGTAGTACACGCCCGAAGCCGCGTGCCAGCCCATCAGCGCAAAGCCGACAGCATAGGCGGCCTTCCGTCCGGAGGACAGAGTCCTGGCCTTCAGACCGGAAACGAACTCCCGGAGGAAAATGCCCGCCATGACGACCCACAGCACAAAGGAGCTGGAATTGGCGGCCCAAGTGAAGTTGCCGTGGCCTTCCCGCAGGCCGGTTTCCCGGAAGGCCATGCCCTCCAGCAGGCTGAAAAACACCATCAGCAGGGCCAGCACCAGCATCCGATCCTTGAACATTCCTTTTTTATAGCAGCACACGATGGCATACAGCGGGAACACGGACATCATCACCGTGGAGCGCAGCATACTCAGGAAGCTGTCCAACGTCACGCCGAACTCCACGCCGCTGGTATATTCCACCACTACGCCGGTGTAGTACAGGTATTGCAGCAGAAAATACGCCACCGCAGGCACAAACGCCAGCACGATCTGCCCGAAATAGCGCCAGCAGCGGGGGCGGCGGCACAGCTCCACCAGAAACATCACGAACGCCGCCGGAATCAGCGCCTGCAGGAAGGTGGGCTTGCAGGCCAGACTGCCCATCAGAAAGACCGCCAGCAGGATCACCTCTCCACAGGGCAGCAGCGTTTTCTCGCCTTCCTCTGGGTAGCGCCGTTCAAACTCATACCAGCAATGGCACAGAAGGGGCAGCACCATCAGCGCGGAGACCAGCACCGCCTGTTGCGTGGGGTTGTGCCACACGTTGGGGGAGCCGATGGTATAGCCAAAGCCACGGTACACCCGGTCGTTCACGCCGGGGATGAACACCGCCGTCACCACGTTGACCAGCACCGCCGCCAGTGTGAGCGTGTTTTCCTTCACCTTGCCCCGGCACAGGCCCACCAGCACCCGCTGGGTCAGCACGAAGGTCAGTACCTTGCACAGGCTGCAGATCACCGGTGCGGCCCATTCAATGGGAAGCCCCAGCTGATAGACGCAGCTGGTCATCAAATGCCACAGGGGATAGGCCAGACGGCTGGTGATGGAGTGCAGGTCGGTAAAATCGAAATCCGCCGCGATGTTGGCGTGAACCGCCAGATCGGTCAAGGAAAACTGCATCTCATAATGATACAGAAACAGCGTGGCGGCGTAGATCGCCGCCGCCGAGACCAGCAGCAGCCAGCCGGGCCGGTGTTCCTTCCGCCATTCCCGCTCGTTGAGCATTACATCCAAAGTCATTTCCGGGACTCCTTTCGGGCCGTCCGCCGGGCGGACGGGTTGGGCGGGAAACGGCAAAAGCCCCGATTTTCCGCTCTTTTTTGCATGGGTCAGTGTATCAAAAAAGGCAGGGAGTGTCAAATGGCGGCCCCTGTCCTGAAACGGCGCGCTTTGGGCATAAGCAAAACCGCCGCATCTTTCGAAGCGGCGGTTTGACAGGCCTTTTGTTTTTTCAGCCCAAGAACATCAGAACGATGGAAAGCGCGACGAACACACCAGCGCAAATCTTCGTCGTCAGCGCCAGCTTCGCTTCCATGCCCTTGGCCTTATTCTTCCCAAAAAAGGTCTCGGCAGCACCGCTCACGGCGCCGATGCCGCTGCTTTCGCTGCTCTGCAGCAAAACAGACACGACCAAGATCAGGGCGGATATCAAAAGCAAAATGCCTACGATCCACTGCATAGCGGTCATCTGGGGTCCCTCCTTAGCGAATGTACATGTTATCTTACCATTCTCTCAAGGAAAAAGCAAGCTTTTCCGCAAACAGAGACGGAATTTTGCGCGGGTGCATCCTGCCGCCGTTCATGACAGCCGAGCAGGCTCGCAAAAGAATTGATCCTGCCCTTCCCGTAATGATGTTCTATTAAATAAACCATCTAAGCTGTTCCCTTTGCAATTATCGGACATACATTAAATTCCAATCGAATCCTTCTCCAAATTCGCCGGAGAAAAACACTTTCCCGTCTTTGGTGTAAATCGTTCCTTTATGGTAATTTCCCGTATATGAATCGATACAGCATTCACAGCGGAGACTTCCGTCCTCCCAATATTCTTTCGCTTCATAATGACCGTGTTCATTTGGTTCGTAGTTAATCCACACGTATTCGTCATTAGACTGACGCATCATACCGCATAGCAGCCTGTTTTCTGTAAAAACTCCCTCTTCCACTCTTCCATCATCCCAATATTGGCCACCCTCGCCAGACATTTTTCCATTTTCCCATTGACCGATATAATGCCAATTTATGCCGGAAGAATTGGCTGTTTCAAAAACACCAAAACCGTTCGGAATGCCATTCATGGTTTCGCCAGAATAGGTTCCCTTGCAAATCACGTCCGGGAGTTCAAGAACATAATCCATTTTGGAGACAAACTCTAAATCGGTTTCTTCTGCCATGGCAACTGAAAATAGACAGACGAGTACTAAAACCAGCAAAAATATTTTTTTCATGGGAACGGCCTCCTTTTTCGAAGAGTATAGGCCGTTGATAAAAGTAAATCAATAGGAAAATCGACAGAAAGCGCAATGCTTATGAAGACAGCGATGCAGAAACTGCCCGCAACAGTACGGAAAAATTCCGATGCCACTAATAAAGCGGGTGCATCCTGTAACATTCAGCCTGCGCCTTTTCCAATTCTGGAAACTATGCTATAATAAGTTGTTAAGCAGACTTTTCAGCTGCCGCAAAGGAGGTTCTTCGGATGGAACGTTCCGCTTCTCAGCCGCTGGTGCTGGCCTCGGCTTCCCCCAGACGACTGGAACTGGTGTCCCTGCTGGGCATTCCCTTTGAAGTGATCCCTTCCCGGGCGGAAGAAAACGACGTGACCGGCTCCGGCAAGGAGCGGGTGCGGGTGCTGGCGCGGCGCAAGGGCGAGGAAGTGGCCGCCCGTCTGCCGGGGCGGACCGTTCTGGCGGCGGATACGCTGGTCTGTGTGGAAAACGAGGTGCTGGGAAAGCCTGTAGACGAAGCCGACGCGGCGCGGATGATCCGTTTGCTCAGCGGCAGAAGTCACTGGGTGTATACCGGCGTTTGTCTGCTTTTGCCGGACGGGACTGTCCGGGAGGAGGTCTGCGGCACAGAGGTCTGCTTCGCCGAGCTGGACGAAGACGAGATCCTGCGTTACGCCGCCTCCGGCGAGCCGCTGGATAAGGCCGGTGCCTATGCGGTGCAGGGCCGGGCGGGTGCGTTCGTCCGCTCCCTTCACGGCAGCCCCACCAACGTGATCGGCCTGCCGCTGGAGACCGTGGCGCGGATGCTGCGGGAAGCGGGCTGGAAATTGCTGGGCTAAAAAACGACTTTCATACTGACAATAGATTGGATGTGATTCCGTGGGCTTTGTAGCGCACGATCTGGGCGTTGATCTGGGTACCAGCAATACGCTGGTCTACGTCCGTCATAAAGGCATCGTCATCAACGAACCCACCATCGTGGTGGTGGACTCCACCAACGAACGCAGGGTGCGCGCCGTGGGCGACGACGCGAAAATCATGCTGGGCCGCACCACCGACGGCGTGATGGCCGTCCGTCCCATGCGGGAAGGCGTCATCACCGACTTTGACATGACGGGCATTCTCATACAGTTCTTTATGCGCAAGGCCATCGGCTCCAGCTATCTGCTCCGGCCCCGGCTGTTTTTAAGCTATCCCTGCTCCATTTCCGCCATCGAGCGGCGGGCCGTGGGTGAAGCCGCCAAGTACGCCGGGGCCCGCAAGGTCTTTCTGGTGGAAAAGCCCTTCGCTGCGGCGCTGGGCTGCGGTCTTCCCGTATTTGAGCCCAACGGCTGCATGGTGGTGGACATCGGCGGCGGCACCACCGACGTGGCCGTGGTCTCGCTGGGCGGCGTGGTCATCAGCCATTCCATCCGCGTTGGCGGCGTCAAAATGGACGAAGCCATCATCAACTACATCAAGCGGGAATTTAACATTATGATCGGCGACCGCACTGCCGAGGAGGTCAAGCTGGATCTGGGCTCCGCCCTGCCCCTGCACGGCGAGCGCCGGGCCCGTATCCGGGGCCGGGACATGGTCACCAACCTGCCCCAGACCACAGAGATCACCTCCACCCAAATCTATGAAGCCATTCAGGAGCCCTGTCAGGCCATCCTGCGGGCCATCAAATGGGTATTGGAGCGCACCCCGCCGGAATTGGCGGCGGACGTGATGCACCACGGCATCTACCTGACCGGCGGCGGCTCCCTGCTCTACGGCATGGATCAGATGATCGCCAGCGAACTGGGCATCCCGGTGCTCCTGTCCAAGGAGCCGACGGACTGCGCGGCGCTGGGCCTTGGCAACATCATTGAAAACTACGACCTTCTGCAGCATCTGGGCCGCACCAGCTTCCTGCATGAATTCTGACGGGGCGTTTGACCCTTCTGACTTTGCTCAATACCCGGAGGTGAACCCATGAAGCTGAAGGTACCCAAAAAAGAGCGGCGCAAGAGCGGCGACAGCCGAGGCAAACACATCCTGCGCAATGTGATGATCGTGCTGTGCGTGCTGGCGCTCATGGGGCTGGCGGGCACTCACCTGCTCAAGCTCATCACCGGCAACGAAATGCTGGCCATCCCGGAAAACGGCGTTGCCGCCGTCGTCACGCCCCTGCAAAGCGGCTTTGCTTCCGTGGTCAACTGGATCAGCGATTATTTTTACACCTTGAAACTGCGCTCCCGGCTGGAATTGGAGTATAATAATCTCCGGCAGGAGAACGAGCAGCTCACCTATCAGGCGATGCTCGCGGAGGAATTACAGCACAAGCTCAGCGTCTACGAGAACCTGTTTGACGAGGTTTCCGACAACGAACAGCTCAATCCGCTGGTGGCCACGGTCATCGGCCGGGAAAGCGGCAACTACTTTTCCGTTTTCACCATCAACAAGGGCACCCGGGACGGCATTCAGGATTACATGGCCGTCACCATGAACGGTGCTCTGGTGGGCTATACCTACAACACCAAAACTACCAGCGCTTCCGTGCGTACCATCATCGACAGCGAGGCCAGCATCGCCGGTCTGATCTCCACTTCCCGAGATCAGGGCACGGTGCGGGGCACGCTGGGCATCGACGGTCAGCCCATGTGCCGCATGTATTACCTGCCGGAAGAAAACCTGCCCCGCCCCGGCGATCAGGTGGTCACCTCCGGCGTCGGCATGTCCTTCCCCAAGGGCATCCCCATCGGCACCGTGCGGGAAAGCACCCGCGGCATGGAGAGCAACAAGCAGTACATCGTGGTGGAGCCTTCCGCCGATTTCCAGCACATCGAGTACGTCATCGTCCTGCGCTACCAGCCGGAGGCCGAAGCCGTGGAGGATCGTTCCTCCAGCACCGACTCCCTGACGCTGGTGCCGCTGGAGACCATCCTGCCCGTGCCCACCGTGCTTATCGGCAGCGACACCTACCAGCTGGCCCCCTCGCCCACGCCCAGCCCGGAGCCCACGCTGGCCCCCGACGAAACGCCCGCCCCCACCGGGACGGCCTCTACGCCCGGGCCCTCCTCCAGCGGCGGCGACAGCTATGAATACAAGGTGCCCTCCGGCCTGCAAAACGGCGCGACGGATAACAGCTACGGCTTCACGCTGGCGCCCACCGCCACGCCCACGCCGACCGCTCCCCCGCTGGATCTGTCGGTAGAGGAGGACTGACCGTGTTTACCAAAGCCCTGAAAGTCGCCGTTCTGACGCTGCTGGCCTACCTTTTGCAGGCTACGGCGGCGGAATACCTTTCCATCGCGGACGTAGCCCCCAATCTGGCGCTGGCGATCATCGCCATCGCCACCGTGGCGCTGGGCCGCAAGTACACCTTCGTCATGGCTCTGGCCGTGGGCTACCTGATCGAGATCATGACCCCCATGCTGGATTACATCAGCCTGATCCTGTACCCGGTGGCGGCCATGCTCAGCGCGCTGGTCTTTTCCGACAAGAGCGAGCGCAAGCTGGAAGAAGAACGCACGCTGGGCCGGCGAACCAACCAGTGGAATCCTCATCTGCGCACCCCCCTGTGCGCGGCCCTCAGCGTGGCGGTTTTCGAGGCCGTCCACCTGCTTTACACCTACCTGAGCGGCGTTTCGCTGGACGCGGGCCACTGGCGGCGCGCCCTGACGGACGTGCTGTACTCCACGTTTCTGGCCGGGGTGCTGCAATTCCCCGTGCGCTGGTGGCTGGGGGTCTATAAGCTGAAAAAGGCCCGATAAGCCGCACTTTCCCTTTTTATCGCCCCCGAAAGGAGGTCTTTTCCCATGCGAAACCGATTTGGCCGCCGTGAAAAGCGGGAAGGCTACAACCTGAACGGCCGGTACATTTTCGTGCTGGTGGTCATTCTGGGCATGTTCGTCTACCTGTTCAGCGGTCTGGCAGAGCTGCAGCTCCGCTCCAGCACCGACTATGAAGAAAAGGCGGAAAGCCGCCGCACCACCGAAGTGGTGCTCCGGGGCAGCCGGGGCATGATCACCGACGCGGACGCGGTGATTCTGGCCAAGGACGAACCCATTTACAACGTCACCTTCTACCGGGACGCCAGCCAGAACAGCCAGTCCCAGTACCGCAACTTTACCCTGTCCATTCAGCAGGCCATCCAGATCATCGAGGGCAACGGCAGCCAGCTGTCCGTCAGCTTCGTCATCCGCCGCAACGAAAACACCAACGATTGGGAATTTTACTTCGGCTCCGGGGTCAGCGAGAGCGTCCTGCAGACCCGCGAGAATCAGTGGCGGGACAACAACTACTTTACCGTCACCAGCGTACCCACCGCCGCCGAGGCCATGACGCGGCTGAAAAAGCGCTATAAGATCGTCAACAGCGCGGAAGAACGGGAACAGAACCGCCGGGAGGCCGAAGCCGCCGGACGTTCTTATGTGGAAGACGTGATTCTGGATGAGGAGACCATGCTGAAGGTCATGGCCGTGTACTCCGAAATGCAGATGAACCTGTTCAACTCCCAGCCCATCGTCATCGCCAAGGATGTGCCTTACGAAACCGTGATCGAGATCGAAACCAAGTCCATGACCCTGAGCGGCATGGAGATCGCCGTGGGCACCAAGCGGGTCTATCCCCGCTCCACGCTGGCGGCGCAGGTCATCGGCTACATGGGCGCTATCCCTTCCGCCGACAAATGGTCGGAACTGCAGAAAAAAGGCTACAAATACAGCGACACCATCGGCGTGGACGGCATTGAAGCTTCCATGGAGGACTGGCTGACCCAGAACAGCGACCTGCGGCAGGGCTACCGGGTGGTGGAGCGCGACCGGGTGGGCAAGATCACCCGGGAGCTGAGCTATACCGAGCCCCAGGACGGCAACAACGTGAAGCTGACCATCGTGGCCAGCTACCAGCAGCAGGCCGAGCGCGCGCTGGCTGAAAACGTGGCCTCGGTGCGCACCTCTCAGGAAAAGAAGCTGATGGATAACACCTGGCTGGAAAAAAACAAGTCCATCATCGAAAACCGCAACTGGGAGCAATATCCCCTGTCGCTGGCCCAGCGCGCCGCCATGACGGTCATCGACATGGAAGGCCGGGTGCTGGCCATGGCCAACTACCCCACCTACGACCTGAACGCCCTGACCGCCGCCGGGAAGGAAAGTCAGGAGATCCTGACCGACACCCGCAACGTGCTGATGAACTACAACATCCACGCCCGCGGCACCCCCGGCTCCATTTTCAAGATGGTCTCCGGCCTTGGCGCGCTGATCGACGGCAAGCTCTACACCAACGAGACCATCTCCGACGGCGGCTACTTCACCAAATACAACTCCGACCTTTCCACCGCGCCCAAGTGCTGGATCTCCGAATCCCAGCGCTACAAGCACCAGTACCAGACCATCGTGGAGGGGCTTTCCCACAGCTGCAACTATTTCTTCTACACGCTGGGCGACCGGCTGGGCGAGACCCGGCTGTACCAGTACGCCGCCAACTTCGGCTTCACCAGCAAAACGGGCATCGACCTGCCCGGCGAGGTGCGCAGCGTCGTAGGCTGCCAGACCAGCCTGTACGACCCCGACAAGGCCATGGACGAAGCTTCGCAGGATACGTCCATGCCCATCATCGTATTCAACTCCATCAAGAAGCACCTGCGCAATCAAGGGGCCAGCCGGAACATCACCTATGACGACGAGCGCCTGAACCGCTGCGTCAAGCGGCTGATGGACATGGCCGTCAACACCAATCAGGCGGACTGGGTGCAGTCCATGCGCCCCATCCTGATGGAAGAGCTGAACATGACCCGGGAAATGGTTCACCTGCAGGTGGTGATCGGCGATACCTACAATTACCTGAACGACATCAAGTGGGGCGGCAGCCAGACCATTCAGGTGGCCATCGGACAGTCCATCACCACCGTGTCCCCGGCGGCCGTCGCCCGGTATGTGGCGGCGCTGGGCAACGGCGGCAAGGTGTACAACCTGACCATCGTGGACTCCATCACCTCCCCGGAGGGCGACATTGTCAGCCAGCGCACCCCGTCGCTGATGCACGACTTTGGCGAGGATTCCCCCAATACGGCAGAATATCTGTCCTACATCCTCAAGGGGATGGAGGGCGTGGTTGACGAAAGCGGTACCGCTGAACGTTACTTCCGCAACTGGCAGTATCAGAAGGACATCTGCGCCAAAACAGGAACCGCCGAGGTCACTACGCTGGATCTGGAAAACAACGCCTGGTTCGTTATGCTGGCCCCCAAGGAAAACCCGGAGATCGCCGTGGTAGTATTCATCCCCAGCGGCCTGTCCGGCGGTATGGCGGGGGTCGCGGCCCGGGAATTTGTGGGCTGGTATATGGATCAGAAGACCCTGCGTTCGGTGGACGTGGTGTTCCCGTCCGGCAATACGCTGGCCCCGTAACGGCCTCAAAAACCCAAGGAGGAAAGGAAACCAACATGAGTCAATCCTGGCTGATCGCGTCCGGCAAGGGCGGCGTGGGAAAATCCATGGTGACGGCGGCGCTGGGCGTAGCGCTGGCCCGCAAGAGTATGCAATGCTGCTGCGTGGACGCGGATCTGGGCCTGCGGGACCTGGATATGGTGCTGGGACTGCAAAGCCGGGTGGTGTACGACATGATGGACGTGGTGCGCCACGACTGCAAAATGCGCTCCGCGCTGGTCAGCCATACCCGTTATGAAAATCTGGCCCTGCTGCCCGCGTCCCAAAGCGCCCGGGCCAAGGATATGGATGCGGAAGAATTTGAACGGATCATCCGCAAGCTGAAAAAGCGCTACGGCTATATTCTCACCGACGCGCCCGCCGGCGTGGATCGGGGGCTGTGCAATCTGATCCCCGCCAGCGACCATTGCATTCTGGTGGTCACGCCGGACGACGTGGCCATCCGGGACGCGGAGCGGGTGCTGGCCGTTTTGGAGGCGGACGGCAAACCCCGCCCCATGCTGATCGTAAACCGGGTGGTGGAAAAGCTGGTGGCCCGCAACGAAATGTACAGCCCCCAGACGGTTGCCAGCACGCTGGATATTCCCCTGCTGGGCTACATTCCCGAGGACCCCAAGGTCACTGAATGTCTGTGCCGCCACGACAGCTTCATGGAAACGGATTGCCCGGCCAGCCGGGCCGTTGAGCGCATCTGCCTGCGTTTTTTAGGCGAATATGTGCCCATGCCGTCGCCTCGGGCGCATCGCGGCTGGTTCCACCGCTCCTCCCGTTACTGACCGGCTTTCTCCACTCCAATGTGGAAAAAGCCCGTTGGAAAGGACGTGATTTTTCCCTCATGATGATCAACGAGTCCCGGCGCTCCCGGGCCCATTTCGACCTGCCGCTGGTGCTGCTGGTCTTCGGGCTGGCGGCCTTCGGCGTGCTGGCCGTTTCCGTCGCTACGTTCTCCACTTCCTCTGCGGAAGAAGACACCCTGCTGAACTATATCGTGGCCTCCTATTACGGTCTGCGTCAGTCCATCTTCTTCCTGATATCGCCGGTCATCATCGGCGTCATCACCTACTTCCCCTATGAATTTATCCGGCGGCGGTCATCGCTGTTCTACTTCGTGGCCTGCGGCCTGCTGCTGATTACGCTGGTGTCCAATCAGGCGCAGGGCGTGAAGGCGTGGACCGACCTGATCTGGGGCTACACCATCCAGCCCTCGGAATTTGTCAAGCTGGCCTGTATCATCGTCGTCGCCAAATATCTGGAAAGCACCACCGATCCCATGGGCGACCTAAAGGGCACGATGCGGCTGATCCTGCTGATGGCGATCCCATGGGGCCTGACCCTTTTGCAGGGCGAAATGGGCTCCGTGCTGGTCATGATCTTCGTCTTCGGCGTGATGATGTTCTTCGGCGGCATCCGTATCCGCACACTGGTGGGCATTCTGGCGGCGGGCGTGATCGCGCTGGCGCTGCTGTACGGCGTTACCATGGCCTCCGGCTCGGACAGCTACCGCCTGACCCGAATCCTGAGCTTCATCAACCCCGAGCTGGTGGACGAAAGCGCCACCTATCAGGTCACCCAGTCCAAGATCGCCATAGGCTCCGGTGGCCTGAAGGGCGTGGGCATGTTCGTGCAGGGCAGCTTCAGCCAGCTGGACTACGTGCCGGAAGACTGGACGGACTTCATCTTCTCCACCATCGGCGAGGCGTGGGGCTTCGTGGGCTGCGCGGCGGTGGTCATCGTCTACCTGCTCATCATCCTGCGGATGATGTATCTGGCCCGCTACACTGCCGACCGCTTCGGCCAGATGGTGATTCTGGGCGTGATGGCCATGCTGCTGTTCCACGTATTCGAAAATGTAGGCATGACCACAGGCCTGATGCCCGTTACCGGCATTCCGCTGCCCTTCCTCAGCTACGGAGGCAGCAACCTGGTGACCAACATGGGCGGTATCGGGCTGGTGCTGAACGTGGTCAAAAACCGAAGCATCACTTCCATGCCGGGGCTGGCTCCCCAGACCCGCATCCGGGGCAAATACACCAAATAACCAGAAAGGGCGGGGACGGCGATGGATCTGCAATATCTGCTGGGGCTGCAAGGCCTGCGGGAAAGCCTTTCCGGCGCGCTGGACGGCTTCTTTCTGCTGGTGAGCCAGCTGGGCAAGGCGGAGCTGCCCATGGCGGTTACGCTGATCGTGTACTGGTGTTTCAGCCGGGAGCTGGGGCAGCGGCTGCTCTTTACCCTCAACGGCAGCGACCTTCTCAACAACGTGCTCAAGCTTGGCTTCTGCGTTTACCGCCCGTGGGTGCGGGAACCGGCGCTCCATCCTGTGGAGAAAGCCCTTTCCACCGCCACGGGGTATTCCTTCCCCAGTGGCCATTCCAGCAAGGCGGGTGCGTTCTTCGGCGGTCTGGCCCTTGCGGGGAAAAAGCGCCGCTGGGTGCCGTGGGTCTGCGGCGCGGCTATTCTGCTGGTGATGTTCTCCCGAAATTATCTGGGCGTCCACACCCCGCAGGACGTACTCGTCGGCGCGGCCACGGGCGTGTTGTGCGCCTTTCTGCTGGCCCGTCTGCTGCGCTGGGCGGATGAAGGTCAAAACCGCGATCTGCTGATAACGGCCATTGGTGCGGCCCTTTGCGGCCTGTCCCTCTGGTATGTGCTGGCAAAGAGCTATCCCGCCGACCGGGCCGCCGACGGTTCCCTGCTGGTGGACCCTGTGAAGATGCAGAAGGATTTCTTCCTGTCGGCTGGTGCTGTACTGGGAATGCTGTGCGGCTGGCTGTTGGAGCGCCGCAAGGTGCGCTTCACCACGGATTGCGGCTGGGGCGTAAAGCTGCTGCGACTGCTCTCCGGCCTGCTGGTGGGCTTTGCGGGTCTTTACACGCTTGTGAGGCACTGGCTGCAAGACCTGCTGGGCACCAACACCGGCGCGATGCTGGGCGTAGCGCTGGCGATGTTCTATCTGGTGGGGCTGCATCCCCTACTGTTTACATGGGCCGAAAAAAGCTTCGGCATGGAAAACCAGCCGAAGCAAAAGCGTAAAAAGCACTAAAAAGAGCCGTCCTGGGTATCCGGGGCGGCTCCTGTTTTTATTCCTTATCCTCGTATCCCAGCGTGCGCAAATCATCCATCCGGTTGCGCCAGTTTTCCCGCACCTTGACCCAGAGCTGCAGATGGACGTGCATTCCCAGCAGGGTCTCGATGTCCTGACGGGCTTCCTGGCCGATCTGCTTGAGCATGGCTCCCTGCTTGCCGATGATAATGCCCTTGTGGGCAGCACGTTCGCAGTAAATGGTGGCGTGAATTTCCATCAGATTGTCGCTGAGCTTGTTCATGGCCATCATTTCCACACCGATGCCGTGGGGCACTTCCTCCCGCAGGTGCAGCAGCGCCTTTTCCCGGATGAGCTCCGCGCAGATCAGCCGTTCGGGCTGATCGGTCACCGCGTCAGCCGGGAAGTACTGCGGCCCTTCCGGCAGGTAGCTGATCAGCAGCTGCTTGAGTTCCTCCACGCCGTCTCCCTTGGCGGCGCTGATGGGCACGATGTCGTCATACCCCGCCGCCTGATAGCGCTGCATCAGCGCCAGCAGGGATTCCTTGGGCAGCAGGTCGATCTTGTTGAGCACCAGCGCCTTTTTCACCTCGTAGCGGCTCATGTCCTCCACGATCTGGTCGTCGTGCTTGCCCACGGCGGTAGCGTCCACCATGACGATCAGCGCGTCAATGCCCTGCAGCGCGTCCTTGGCGGCCTTCATCATGTATTCGCCCAGACGGGTGCGGGGCGTGTGCAGGCCGGGGGTGTCCAGAAAGACGATCTGCGCGTCCTTCTCCGTATAGATGCCCATGATGCGGTTGCGGGTGGTCTGGGGCCGGTTGGAGACGATGGCCACTTTTTCGCCCACCATGGCGTTCATCAGAGTGCTTTTGCCCACGTTGGGGCGGCCCATAATGGCGATAAAACCAGAATGCTGCATAGTAACTCCTTTTATCCTTAGTCGGGAAGGTCTTTGGGGCCGAAGCCGTGAGGCAGCAGCGCACACAGGGTGGTGTCGTCGGTGCTTCCATCGCCCGCGATGGTCAGAACCCGCAGCTCCGGCGCAAATTCGTTCAAAGCCTGACGGCAGGCGCCGCAGGGATAGGGCATACTGCCGTTAGACGCAATGGCGATGGCGGTGAACTCCCGCGCGCCCTCGCTGACCGCCTTGAACAGCGCCGTGCGTTCGGCGCAGTTGGTCAGCCCGAAGGAGGAATTCTCGATGTTGCAGCCGGTAAAGACCCGGCCGTCGGCGCAGAGCAGCGCCGCGCCCACCGCGTAATGGCTGTAGGGGGAGTAGCTGTATTCCAGCGCCCGACGCGCCAGTTCCAGCAGTTCGCCGTCTGTGATGGAAGTTTCCGTATCCCGGCCGATCCCGGCCATATTCAGGGCCTTTTCTTCCATTTTCCGCATCTCCTTCTTCTCGTCTTCCTCCATATGGTCATAGCCCATCAGGTGGAACAGGGCGTGGGCCAGCAGATAGCATAGTTCCCGACGTTCGCTGTGGCCGTACTCTTTGGCCTGCTCCGCCGCCCGAGGCCGGGAAATGATGATATCCCCCAGCATACAGGCGTGCAGCTCCGGGTCCCATTCCGCTTTCAGGCGCTTTTCACTGTCCCGGGCGGTTTTGCCGGCAGCGTAGCGCACCGTGGGAAAGCTGAGCACGTCTGTGGGCCGGTCTACGCCCCGCTGCTCCCGGTTGATCTCGTGAATGCGCTCATCCCCGGTCAGCAGCACGTGTACCGCGCAGGGCAGCTTCACGCCCTCCGCCGCCAGACAACAGTCCGCCACCAGCGCAAAGGGCGCGTCCGTAGCGGTTCCACTTTCCCACTCCCATTCAATCCTCATACTGATCCTGTTCCTCCGAAGACGGCCGTTCCCTGCCGTCTTTTACTTCTTCCGCCGGGGCGGACTTTTCCGCCTCTTCCAGTTCTTCCTTTTCCGCCTGTTCCTCTGCAGCTTCGATCTCCTGCTCGGAGGGCTCCACGCTCTCCTCGCTGAGAACTTCCTCCGCTTCCCGCTCGGCCTCGGCCACGTCCGTCACCCGTTTCAGTTCCCGGGCCTCCACCTGACTTTCCTCCCGGCCTTCCTCGCCCTTGGGCTGATGGGCCGCCAGACGGGCCGCTGCCGCCGGGCTGATGGAGGGGTACTCGATGCGCTCATGGAACACGCCCTTAAGCACCGTCGTAAAGGCGCGGCAAATTTTGCTGATGTCCTGCAGCGTCAGGGGCGCGTCGTTCAGCTGACCGTCGTCGATCTTGCCCCGCACCAGCTTGGCGATAAACTCCTCGATGGCTTTAGGCGTGGGGTCAGGCATGGAACGGACGGCGGCCTCCACCGTGTCCGCCAGCATGATGATGGCGCTTTCCTTGGACTGGGGACGGCGGCCGTCGTAGCGGAAATCGGCAATGTCCACAGCCTGCCCGTCCGCCTGCTTCAGCGCCTTATGGTAGAAGTACATCACCGGCGTGTCGCCGTGATGCTCAATGATGATATCCTGAATTTCCTGCGGCAGATGATACTGCTGGGCCAGCATCACGCCGTCCCGGGTATGGGCGGTGACAATGGCGGCGGAAATATAGGGATTGGTATGCTCATGAGGATTTTCGCCCAGCTGGTTTTCCTTAAAGTACATGGGGCGCTTCAGCTTGCCGATGTCGTGGTAATAGGCTCCCGCGCGGCACAGCAGGGGGTTGGCCCCCACCGTTTCCGCCGCCGCCTCGGCCAGATTGGCCACGATGATGGAGTGATGATAGGTGCCGGAGGCTTCGATCATCAGCCGGCGCAGAATGGGCTGATTGGGGTTGGACAGCTCCAGCAGCTTGGCGGGGGTCGCCAGACGGAACACCGCCTCCATCAGCGCGTCCAGCGCGATGCACAGCACCGACGCCACCACGGCGGACAGGGCGCTCCACAGGGCGTTGTTCATCACCACCCCCATGGAGTTGTTGGTCATAAAGCCGATGGTGAGGATGATGACCATATTGGAAAGGCCGGTCAGGAAGCCGCACAGCAGCACCTGCTGGCGGTGGGGCTTCCGATGAAGAATGATGACCACCAGAAAGCCGGAGATAAACGAAATGAACAAAAGGTTCACGATCTCCGAAGTATAGCTGGTATCGCCGCCCGCCAGCAGTGCGCTGACCAGCACCGTCAGGGTGAGACAACCAGCCACGCCCGCCCGGGCGCCGATCAGGCCGGTGAGCATCATCACGCCCAGCAGTGCCGGGGTCAGATAGGGGTTGATCTCCTTGGCCAGCACGCACGCGCCCATGGTCAGGCACAGCACCAGCATCACCAGCACTAGCTTCTTGGGCGAGGCCAGCAGCTCGGGATCCAGCAGGATCAGGGCGATGAGCAGCACCATCATGCTCAGCAGCACCAGCAGGAACGCGCCGATATAAATGTTCAGGTCGAAGGTGCCGTTGTCCAGCATTCCCAGCGAGCGCAGCATTTCCAGCTGATTGGCCGTCACCCGCTCCCGGGCCAGCACGATGTTCTGCCCCTGCTTGTACACCACGGGCTCCACCGCATCCCGTGCCTCCTGCCGCAGCTTGTCCGTGGCCTCCTGATCGATGACCATGTTGGGCTGCACCACTTTACGCAGGATGGGCGTGACCACGTTCTGCAGCAGGTCGATGTCGGTCTTCAGGCCGATGATCTGCTGCAGATACTGGATGGACTCGTTCACGTTGGTCTCGCGGACGGTGGTGTTCATGGTGTTTTCCACCGCGGCAGTCAGGTTGGAGCACATTTCCGTCATCTGCTCCTCCGTGGCCCGGAGAAGCGTGTCCAGCTGATAATCCGCCAGCGTCAGCTGGGTCAGCAGGGAGCGGGCGTATTTCATCTCCGCCTCGGTGAACTGATAGTTCTTCTGCTTCTGCTGATCGTCAGGGGCAACGGTCTGCAGCACCCGCTGGCCGTACTTCTGCACGGCTGTGGCCTGCGTCAGGACGGACTGCAGGTCCTGCATCACCTCGGCGGAGATACCCTCCTTGTAGACGTAGGTAGGCTCCACCGAGGCGGCGGCGGCCTCCTGCTGACGGGTGGTGGAGATCTCGTCCACCACGTCCTTGGACGCGGTGATGGTATTGGGGGCAATGTCCCCCACCTTCAAATTATAGCGCTGGGGCGTGACCGCCAGCATCAGCAGCAGGCACAAAACCGCCGTGCCCGCCAGAAAAATATACACGCATTGAGCCGTGGAGGAATGCAGGGCGCGGGAAAGATCCTCCCAGCTCCATTTTTTCTTTTTGGGATTGCGCTTGGCGCGAATCATGCTTTAGCACCCCTGTTTCTCTCATAGGCCTCATAGGCCTTCACCACGGTCTGCACCAGATCGTGCCGCACCACGTCGGACTGGGAAAGCCGGACGATGGCGATCTCCGGAATCTCTTTGAGCACCTCCAACGCCTGCAGAAGCCCGCTCTGCTTGCCATAGGGCAGGTCGGTCTGGGTCGCGTCGCCGGTGACGACCACCCGACTGCCTGCGCCGAAGCGGGTCAGGAACATTTTCATCTGTTCGGGCGTGGTATTCTGGGCTTCGTCCAGAATGATAAAGCTGTCGGACAAGGTTCGGCCCCGCATATAGGCCAGCGGCGCTACTTCCAGCGCGCCCCGCTCCTGAAGCCGCTGGTAGCTTTCCGCGCCCATCATTTCATACAGCGCGTCGAACAGGGGCCGCAGATAGGGGTCGACCTTCTGGCTGAGGTCGCCGGGCAGGAAGCCCAGCTTTTCGCCTGCTTCCACGGCGGGGCGGGTGAGCACGATGCGCTCCACCTCTTTGTTGCGCAGGGCGGCCACGGCCAGCGCCATGGCCAGATAGGTCTTGCCGGTGCCTGCTGGGCCTACGGCGAAGGTCAGCTCGTGCTCCCGAATGGCCTTGACATAGTCGTACTGGCCCAGCGTTTTGCAGCGCACCGGGCGGCCCCGGTGGGTGATGGCCACCACCTGCGCGGCCAGCTCGTCCAGCCGATCCAGACCGTCCTCCTTCACCAGTGCGCAGGCATAGCGCAGGGTGGTGCGGTCGATGGGCGTATGGCGTTCTTCCAGCTCCATCAGCTTTTCCAACACCTGCCGGGCCCAGCCCACGTTTTCCGCCTCGCCCTCGATCTTGATCTCCGAGCCGCGCAGGCTGAGCTTTACGCCCAACTCGCCCTCCAGAAGCGACACATTGCGCTCGTTGGCGCCAAACAGCGCCAGATAAGCGTCCATTCCATTCAGCGTCAGATATTCCTGAACCGTTTCCGTCAAAGATCCAGCCTCCGATCAGGTGGCGGGCTTTCCAATTTCCGTCCGCCATTCGCCGGTCATGGACACGGCGAAAAATTCCCCCTCTATCATACAATAATCTACCCATTTGTCAATGATCTCATCGCCCCGAAGGGCTTCTTTCAAGCGTGTTTCCGCCGCCGCGAGGGCTTCCCGTCGGCACTCCTCGCCGTCCGCCCGGACACGTTCCAGCGCCGCCTCCCGGTAAAGGAGCGTTTTGCGCCAGACGGGGAAAAAAACGCCTGCCACCGGCTGCACGCTCTCGTAGAGGTTCATGGCGAGGTACTCCGGCTTTTCCGTCTCCGCCGGGAACTGGAACCACGGCGTACACAGCTGCGTCACCACCGTTTCCCGCCCCGTTTCCCAGCTTTTCACCTGATTCAGCGGCACCCGCACCCGGACGGTGCGCCAGCAGCGGGCCGTAACGCTGCCCCGGGCCTGCACCGCGTTGACCGTCTCGTCCCGGCCCCGCTCCTGCCCACGGATCAGCACTTGCCCTTTGCGGACAACGGCTCCCGGACGGACGGCGGCAGTCCCGGCAAAAACCTCGATCGTCTCCACCACGCCGTCCCGGCTGGCCACCAGATCACCGGGCTGGCCGGAATCCAGTTCCGGCATGGGATGACCCTGCGTGCATTCCACCCGCAGGGTCATCCCGGCGGCATAGACGTGAAACCACGCCGTTTCCGGGTAACGCCAGCTGAGCTTTTCTTCCCACGCAGTCGCGTCAAGACCCGCCCGCAGCATTCCGGGGCGAATCCCTTCCTCCGCCAGATAGGCGGCGATATCGGCCTGATAGGCCCCCGCGCCGACGATCTCCACCCGCCAGATACGCTGACTCCCGAGGAGCAGCATCAGCAGCGCCAGCGCCATACCGACCCACAGTCCGGGCCGCGCTTTCCAGCTGCTCCACACTGCCGAAGCCCGCTCGGGGCGTACTTCCCGGATGCGCCAGCCCTTGTCCGCAGCGATCTGCGTCACTGCGGCAAAATCCGCCGTCCGGCACTGGCAGCGCAGGGTGCGCCGTCCTGTGCGGCGCACATCCTCCAACGGGATTTCTTCCTGCTGCATCAGCGCCAGAAACCGTTCCAGATTCAGACCGCACACCGTAAAGGAGCATGTCAGCAGGGGAGATGAGAGCTTTTTCATTCCTTCACCCCTTTGGCCGGTAGGAGAGCTTCTCGATCTTGCCCAGCACCACCAGCCCGTCCCGATCGTAGCGGGACAGAGACAGGTTTTCCCCGGTGATCGACATCAGCCCGCACTGGGTGCGCAGGACGATCTCCTCCTGCGTACAGGCATAGATGCCCTGATGCTGCTCCACAATGAGCTTTTCGTCCCCCAGCAGTACGGAGCGGGGCCAGCCCAGCACCAGCTCTTTGGGAATTTCGTTCCACTTTTCCAGCATCCCCCGGCCTCCTGCCCATGGTTTTGGGCAAGGATATGCGCGAAAACAGGCGAACATACGCAAAGACCCGGCCCGCCTTTTTTCAGGCAGACCGGGTGCATTTTATCGGCTATTCCTCGCTCATGCGGTAGCCGATGCCTACTTCAGTAAAGATATATCGGGGTTCGTCCGGGTTCGGCTCGATCTTCCGGCGGATATTGGCCATGTGGACTCGGAGAATCTTGTTATCCCGACTGGCATAGGGGCCCCACAGCTCCTTGAGCATCGCCCGGTAGGTGATGACTTGGCCGGCGTGTTTGCCTAGCAGCGCCACGATGCGGAACTCGTTCGGGGTCAGCCCCACATCCTTCCCGGACAGATAGACCCGGCATTTGCGGTAATCGATCAGCAAGTCGCCCACCTCATAGGAGCCCTTCAAGGCGATGGAATCGTCTTCCAGCGCCGTGCGGGTGTGGCGCAGGGCGGTGCGGATGCGGGCCAGCAGTTCGATGGTTCCGAAGGGCTTCTGCAGATAATCGTCCGCGCCCAGATCCAGCGCGTGTGCCTTATCCTCCTCCATGCTGCGGGCAGAGATCACGATGATGGGCGTTTTGGCCCAGGAGCGTACCCGGCGGATGATCTCCGTGCCGTCCAGATCCGGCAGGCCCAGATCCAGCAGAATGCAGTCCGGGCAGTGGGAGGAGATCATTTCCAGCGCCTTGACACCCGTGTCCGTCCATAGCGCCTCATAATGGTTGGCGGCCAGCGTCGTGCGGAGAAACTTGCTGATGCCGGGGTCGTCCTCCACGATCAGGACTTTGCAGGGCGCGCTATTCGCCATGTTCTTCCTCCTCTTCTCTCGGCAGCCAGAACCGAATCGCCGCGCCGCCTCCCTGCCGGTTTTCGGCGGCAATATCTCCCCCGTGGGCCCGAATGATGGAGCGGCACACGTTCAGGCCGATCCCCATATTGCGTCGATTGTCCGAATGGGTCACGCTGGCGGGCTGCAGGCCGTCGAAAATGTGTTCCAGCGCTTCCGGCGAAAAGCCCGCGCCGTTATCCTCCACCGTGACTGCCGCCCGTCCGGGTTCCTGACTGATCGTGACCCGGATAACGGTGGCGTTCTTTCCGTGGATAGCGGCGTTTTCAAACAAGTTGGTCAGCACCTGCTCGATCAGCGTCGCGTCCATGGGAGCCAGCAGAATGTTTTCCGGCCGCTCCACCGTCACGGCGACCTCCGGGTGATGCCGGCGGAACTTCACGATGGCGCTGGATACAATTTCCTCCAGCACCTCCTCCTCTTTTTTCAGCGCCACGCCGGAGCCGCTGAATTTGGTCACGGAAAGGATGTTCTCCGTTACGCGGCTCAGCCAGTGGGCTTCCTTCTGAATATCCTGCGCCAGCTCGTCCCGTTCCTCCGGGGACAGATTCTCCTGCTCCAACAGCACGGAACTGGCCCCCAAAATGGACGCCAGCGGCGTGCGCAAATCGTGGGAAAGGGAACGAAGCAGGTTGACGCGCATTTTTTCGGTTTCCACATCGAAACGAAGCTGTTCCTGCTTTTTGATCTGGGTGGTCAGGGTGGAAACGATCAGGGACACCAGCAGCATGGCGGTAAAGGTCAGCGGATAACCGGCGATAGACCATTCAAACTGAAAAAAAGGCTTGGTAAATGCATAATTGGCGCAAAGAACCCCGGCGATGGCCGAAAAAATTCCATACCAGTAGCCGTCCGTATGGCTGGCGATCACCACCACAGCCAAAATAAACACCGCCATGGCAAAGGGATTGTTGTCGTCGTCCACCTGAGAGAGCAGCAGGCAAATTCCGGCGGCAGCGGCCAGCACAGTCAGCGAAAACAGCAGGCTCCATATCACGCCCTTTTTCCGCAAACTTTCCCTTGTTTTCTGCATTCTTCTGACCTCCCGCCGCTTTCTGAGGATGATTATACCATACTCCTCCGCTCTGCGGATATGGCGAAAGCCGCCGCCGCAAAACTTAACGGTTTCTTGACGGCGGCCTTTGCAGTAAATTAGCGGAGAATTGGCATATAGTAGGCAAGGTTCCAAATGGGGCAATGTCGAGTCCCCGCCGGGATCAATCGAAGGACGGAAGGAACGATAGCCGTATGGAAAGCAAAGAATATCTGGAAGCGAAAAAAGAATTTTGGAACTGCATCGCCATGACGATCTTCGGGCTGGGCGTTCCGCTTTATAACGCCTTCCGGGAGTGGCTGCCCATTATGCGGGCTGAAAAGCGAAAGGAACAGGCAGCGGTCGCGGCGCAAGCGGAATAATGCGCCCCGTGGACAGAACGCTGGCTTTTTCCCCCTCGTATCGGCGGGTCTGCGAAGTTTTCCCCGTTCCACGTCTGGCTGGACAGCCGTGAAGCAGGGAGGCATTGTTCAGACCGCCGGTGTTTTGGAATCATTGGAATAAAATAAGAAAAACGGAGACGCAGGCTTTCTGCGTCTCCATTCAGTGTATCAAAAAAGTGGAGGTGCAGGAGGCACTGCCTCCTGCCGGGGTTATAGGGGCGGAGCCCCTAACCCTTGTGCCGCAGCACTTTCCCCGCAAACCAGCGTAGCGCTGTTTGCGGGCAACGGCGGCCAACTTGGGGTTTTTCGACAGACTGGGGCCGGACGGCGAAAGCCGTCCGGCCTGTTTTCATGAGCAGACTTTACAAATGGAAGCGCCCGCCGGGACTATACTTTTTTCGTATTTTCCTGTACAATAAAGGTTGATCCACAATGGAAAAACCGGGAGGGTGAACCATGAAGATTGATCTGACGTGTCCGGTGGAGCTGTGGCAGTCCGCCATGCCGGCGGAAGACGTTTCGGAATGTACGTTTGTGATGAATAATCTGTCCCATAAGGTGGTGGTCAGCCTTCTTCTGACGCTGAGCTGCTACGATCAGGACAACCGGCTTCTGTTTCGCCAGTCCGAGCGGATGCAGGGCCTGAAGGCCGCCCCGGGCGAGCGGTTCAGCGTGATGATGGTGCCCAATGAGTGGAAGAACGTCAAGGAAGCGGAAGTCACCATCGAAAAGGTCTGGTTTGACGACGCGACCATCTGGCGCAGGGGCAACGCGCCGCTGGTGAACTATGAGCCCAATACCCTGCAGCCGGGCCGGGCGCTGGATGAACTGCGTTTCGTGGCTGGTCAGGACGCGATGGGCTACCCGGAGGTGCAGCAGCAGGCGTGGGTCTGCGTCTGCGGACGGGCCAATTCGCTGGATTCAGCCCGGTGCTGCCGCTGCGAACGGGGCCGGGATGCGGTCTTCGCCAGCTTCAGCCGGGAAAACGTGCGGCAGGTGATCGCTGTTCATGAAAAGAAGCTGGCGGACGTGGCGACCGAGGCCCGCAAGGAAAACAGCCGCCTTCTGGAAGAGGAAAACAAACAGCGCCGTCAGCAGCGCCGCCGGAAAAACCGGGTCATCCGCTGGAGTGTCGCGGGCGTGCTGGCGCTGGCCGCCGTGCTGTTCGGCGTGCTGTGGGTGCTGCCCACCCTGCGCTATAACGCCGCGGTGGAGAAGCTGACCGCCAAGCAGTACGACGAGGCCAAGACGGCCTTTGCCGCCATGGGCGATTATCGGGACGCGGCGGAACGTCAGCAGGAATGCGATTATCAGAAGGCGCTCAGCCTGCGGGAGATTGGCGGCGCGGACAACCTGACGGAAGCAGAAAAGCTGTTTTCCGGTCTGAACGGTTATCAGGACAGCGAAGATCAGCGAAAAAAAACGGTGTATCTGCTGGGCGAAAGCTATCTGGCGGACAAGCTGTATGATAAGGCCATGGAGTTCTTCCAGAGTTTGGGAGACTACGAGGACAGCCCGGAAAGGTGCCGGCAGTGCGCCTACGAACAGGCGGAGGAACTGCTGAACGGGGGCAACGAGAACGTGGCGCTGGCCCTGTATATGAATCTGAGCGGCTATCAGGACGCGGACGACAAGGTCCGGGAATGCTATTACCGGCTGGCCGCCAAGCAGGCGGACGAGGGCAACGACGAAGAGGCGATCCGCCTGTATCTGCTGTCCTCCGGCTGGGAGGATGCGGAAGAACAGCGGCAGGCGGCGGTCTACCGGCTGGCGGAAAAGGCGCTGGCGGACGGCGATCTGAAGACCGCCGGGGAGCGCTATCTGGAAATTGCCGATTATCAGGATGCGCTGGCCAAGGGCAATGACTGCCTGTATCAGTATGGCCGGGCGCGGATGGAGCAGGAGGACTACGAAGGCGCGTCCGAGGCGTTCCGGAAGATTCCGGATTATTTGGACAGCCTGGGACAGGCGGAGATCTGCGACTATCACCGGGCCGTGCAGCTGATGGAGCAGCAGGCCTACGACGAGGCTGCGCCCCTTCTGGAAAGCGCCGGGTCATACGCCGACGCGGCGGAGCTTTTGCAGCAGTGCCGGTATCAGCAGGCTAAAACGGCGGTGGAAAACAGCGACTATCAGAGTGCCGAGCAGCTGCTGGCCGGGCTGAATGGCTATCAGGACAGCGAAAGCTTGCTTCAGGACGTGCGCTATCAGCTGGCCCAGGCCGCCATCAGCCGGGGCGATTACGCCGCCGCACTGGAAACGCTTGATCTGCTGGGCCGGTATCAGGACAGCGAGACCCTGAAAAATCAGTGCCGCTATGAGCTGGCCAAGTCTCAGTTTGCAGCGGGGGATTATACCTCGGCGCTGGAAAACTTTACCCAGCTGGGCGACTATGAGGACTGCGCGCAGTGGGTGAAGGACACCGAGGAAAAGATCGCCCAGAGCTATCAGGAAAGCGGAGACGTGCAGGCCGCGCTGGAAAACGTGGGCAAGCTGGACGACACGCAGGCCGTGGACACCCTGAACGAGATGATCCTCAACGAGGGCGCGCGGCTGGAGAACGAACAGAAATATCAGGAAGCCATCGACCTGTATGAACAGATGGGCGATAATGAGCGGGCACTGGAGCGGATCAACGCCTGTCGTTATCAGCTGGCGCTGGCGCAGAAGAACGCGGGTGAGCTGAAAACCGCAGGCGACGCCTTCGCCGCGCTGGGCGATTACGAGGATGCGTCCCAGCAGGCCTCCGACTGCTACGATCAGCTGTACGGGGCCGCTTCCGCCACGGCGCGGGAAGCCCTTGCGGAGGAAAATTACCCTGCGGCCATCCGGGCCTTACAGGACGTGGATCGGACGAACCTGCCCAGAGCCTACCGCGATTTGGAGCAGCTTTATCAGGAGGCGTGCTATTCCTACGCTGACCAGCTGTATCGGAATCACGAGCCCTACCGGGCCATGCCTTTCTATCAGGAGGCAATCGGCTACCGGGATGCGGAGAGCAAGCTGAAACGCCGGGCCTATCTGATTCTTGGTTCGTGGGAGTCCGCCAGCGGCACGCAGGCGGAATTCCGCACCGACGGCACCTGCACCCTGCTGGGCGAAGAGCTGTATTTCCGCGTGAGCAATTTCAGCCTGATGGTGGGAAACAGCCCGGACAGTCTGGAATCCGCGTTCCAGATCAGTCAGCTGACCGCTAAGGGCATGAGCCTGCGGGATCTTCGGGACGGCAGAAACCGGGACTATAAGTTCACCAAGACGGCGGAGGCGGAAATGCCCGCCATGGAGCTGGACGCGCCCGCCGCGACGGAAACCCCGGCCGAGACCCCTGCCGCGACCGAAACGTCCCAGCCGGAGGAAACCGTCCAGCCGGAAGCTACGGACGCTTCGGCGGACGAGGCCTGAGCCATGGGGGAAAATGCCAATGCCCGGCGGGAGATCGGCGCACTGTACGGCTTTCGGGTGCTGATGACCCTGCTGGTGGCCAATTTCCACATCTGGCAGCAGAGCTGGCTCCCTCAGACGGTGACGCTGCTGGGAAGCCGGATCAGCTTTGACTATATCACCCGCACGGGGTATATCTTCGTGGACGGGCTGATTCTGCTCAGCGGGTTTCTGCTGTTTCTGCCCCATGCCGGATGCCGTCGGGAGGGGACGAAGCCACCAAGCGTGCTGGCTTTCTATCGGAACCGGCTCTGGCGTATTCTGCCCTCCTATCTGCTGGCGGTGCTGGCGGCGTATTTCCTGTTCGCATTGCCGCAGGGCAGCTACGCCAGCGAGGGGGCCAGGCGGCTGGATCTGTGGAGCCACCTGACGCTGACCCAGACCTTCTTTTTGCAGCCCTATTATGGGACGCCTCTGAACGGCGTGCTGTGGACGGTCTGCATCGAAATGCAGTTTTATCTGCTGTTTCCGCTGCTGGCCCGCTGGGCCCGAAAGAAGCCAGGGCTGACCCTGAGCCTGATGATGGCGGCGGGCTGGCTGTACCGGGCGTTCATCTATTACAAGGTCGAAGATACGGCCATGTATATCAACCAACTGCCCGCCTTTCTGGACGTGTATGCGCTGGGAATGCTGGGGGCCATGGGGTATGAAGCGGGTCGGGCCCTTCTGGAAAAATGCGCGCCCCGCCTGAGGATGGCGCTGCAATGGGCGTCCGCCGCCGGGCTGGCGCTGTGCGTGTGGGTCGTGCTGCAAATTCTTCAAGCCCAGTGTACGCTGGGGCTGCAAAGCACGGCCTCGCTGCGACTAGGACAGCTGAAACACCGGCTGCCGCTGGCGCTGGTGCTGCTGGGCTGCATTCTTACATCCGCCTTCCTGCCCCGCCCGCTGGAATGGCTGTTTGGCAATCGGCTGATGCGCTGGCTGTCCGGGCTGACGTTCAATTTCTATATCTGGCACCAATTTCTGGCGGTGCAATATGTGCGGAACTGGTTCCCCAACACGCTTCACAGCGACCCCGGACTGCAATGGGCCTTTACGGTGCTGTGTTATGCCAGTACGCTGTTGCTGGCTGCCGCGCTGACGGCGGTCACGGATGGGTTCGCCCGATGGGGAAAGTCCCTCTGTCGGAAAAGAACGCCCAAGCGAGCGGCCCTCTGACCGATCAGAATTTCAAACGGCTCTTGACAGGAGCCGTTTTTCGTTCCATAATAAGAAACGTAAGTTGCGCAACTTTTGATTCTTTTATAGATCCAGTCGGAAAGGAGAACCCTCATGCCGCCCAAATGCCGGTTTACGCGGGAAGAGATCATTCAGGCCGCGCTGGACTTGACTGCGGAAAAGGGCGTCGGAGCACTGACGGCCCGCAGTTTGGCTCAGCGGCTCGGCTCGTCTGCCAAGCCCATTTTTGGCCTGTTTGCCAATATGGAAGAAGTGCAGCAGGAGGTGGTGAAGGCCGCCAATCTGCGCTATCAGGAGTATCTGCGGCAGGATATGTCCGCCGGACGGTATCCGCCCTATAAAGCCAGCGGCATGGCCTACATCCGCTTCGCCCGGGAGCAGAAGGAACTGTTCAAACTGCTGTTTATGCGGGACCGCACCCACGAAGAAAAGGCCGCCGGGGACGAATTGGAAGCGCTGCTTGGGCTGATCCAGAAAAATATGGGGTTGAGCCGGGACGATGCGTACCGTTTTCATCTGGAAATGTGGATCTATGTGCACGGCATCGCCACTATGATCGCCACCGCCTATCTGGAATGGGATATGGACTTTATCAGCGCCGCGCTGACTGATGCTTATCAGGGGCTTCGACTGAGGTTTTTGCCAAAAGAAACGGAAGGGGAAAGAAAATGAACGCGATCCAGATCGTCGATCTGACGAAGCAATATAAAGAGGTAACGGCAGTGGACGGCCTGAACCTGACCGTGGGGGAGGGGGAGCTGTTCTCCCTGCTGGGTGTGAACGGCGCGGGCAAGACCACCACCATCAAAATGCTCTGCTGCCTGACCCGGCCTACGAGCGGGGAGGCTTTTCTCTGCGGCAAAAGCATTCTCCAAAGCCCTGAGCGTGTCAAGGAGATCATCGGCGTTTCGCCGCAGGAGACCGCCGTTGCGGCCAATCTGACCGTCCGGGAAAATCTGGAACTGATGGGCGGTGTGCATGGCTTCCCAAAGGAAAAGACCGCCGCCAAAATTCAGGAGCTTTCCCAGCAGCTGAAGCTGGGCGAGGTACTGTCCCGACGGGCGGGCAAGCTGTCCGGCGGCTGGCAGCGGCGGCTCAGCATTGCTATGGCCCTGATCGGCGAACCGAAGATCCTGTTTTTGGACGAACCCACGCTGGGGCTGGATGTGCTGGCCCGCAGCGACCTGTGGGACACCATCCGGGCACTGAAAGGCCGGATGACCATCGTTCTGACCACCCATTACATGGAGGAGGCGGAAGAACTTTCCGACCGGGTGGGCGTGATGCGGGACGGCCACCTGTTGGCGCTGGGAACGCCTGCGGAGCTGAAAGCGCAGGCTGGAAAAGAAAAATTTGAGGACGCCTTTGTGGCGATCGTAAGGGGGAAGGCGCAATGAAAATGCTGGTGTTTGCCCGGCGTAATGCCCGGGAGATCCTGCGGGACCCGCTGACTGCGATTTTCAGTTTGGGCTTCCCCGTAGTGATTTTGGCGCTGCTCACGGCCATTCAGGCCAATGTGCCGGTGGACTTGTTTCGGCTGGAGACTCTGACCCCCGGCGTGACCATCTTCGGACTGGCGTTCATGACGCTGTTTTCCGCCACGCTCATTGCCCGGGATCGGGAAACGGCGCTGCTGCAGCGGCTGTATACCACGCCCCTGACGGCGGCTGACTTCATTTTCGGGTATCTGCTGCCGGTCGTGCCCATTGCGCTGGCGCAATGCATCGTTTGTTACGGGTTCGCCATGCTGTTAGGGCTCAAACCCACCGTTACGATGATAGGGGCCGTACTGACGGTGCTGCCTGCCGCTTTTTTCTTCATTGGGCTGGGGCTTTTGTGCGGCAGCATCATGAATACCAAACAGGTGGGCGGTCTGTGCGGCGCACTGTTGACCAACCTGACGGCATGGCTGTCAGGCACATGGTTCGATCTGAAGCTGGTAGGCGGCGCTTTTGAAAAGATTGCCTATGCGCTGCCCTTTGTCCATGCGGTGGAAATGGAACGGGCCGTTCTGGCCGGAAACTGGGCCGGAGTTTTCCCTCATCTGTGGTGGGTGCTGGGCTATATGGCCCTGACGCTGGCGGCGGCAGTGCTGCTGTTTTTGCGGCAGATGAGAAGGCAATAGAAATTTGAAAGGGAAAATAGTGAAACTGGCTAATGATATCTGCACAGTGGAAATATCTATAGATGAAGATTTTGATCTCCATTCTGACGATAAGGGTATTTATGATTTTATTTATCTTCCAGAGGAATATAAAAAACTGAACGATATAAAGCAGTAGTTGTCTTTATTGTTCTGCCGAAGCAGAAATACAATGCTGTTATGGTTGGAAGCATTTATTTTGAAGATACAAACTGTGCAGTATTAGAAAAGCAAAAGTTCCTTATCCTATAGGATGACAGAATCACATCCTATGCAAATATTTTTAGACTCTTGGCAAGAAAGAACAGTTGTTTTTCGTATACATAAATGAGATGTCGCTAAATCAGGCTGGTCTATGCCAGCAAGAAAGTACACAAAACAACATTCCAGTGATATGTTAAACAACAAATACAATGACAGGAGTAGATCGTATGAATAAACGAATCCCTTTCGCCTTTTTCTTCGCATTTCTCTTGCTCTTATCCAGTACAGGATGTGCGTCTGCTTTAGATAATCAGTATCAGGATATTGTAGCAAACAGTCTCCATGAGCTAGAGTCCTCTCAATCACTGAATGAAGCTGCGCCCTTTCAGTGTATTCTGTTTTCACCGGATGATTTTGTGCTGACCGTTGGCAATGATATTCATCGACTTGATCAAGTACTAAGGGAAAACGGTCTTAACACCAGCTACTTGCCTTCTCTCTCTACAACGCAGGCAAAGTACTTTACTTTCTGGGGAGTTCCTGTTTCAGATACGCTCTGTGATGTAGTCGTTATCCGTTATGGTTATCCGCCTTCTACTTTTGCTGTTGTGTTTCTACGCCAAAATGGCGAATGGTTGTTGACCAATTTTTTACCAGATGTAGAATCTGTTGAAATAGCGTATGGCCTGACCAACACATGGCTGAAAATCAGGACATCCGCTTTTGCCGACAGCGTTCAGATCGAGCGTTTGTATAATTTATCTTCTAGAAAGTATGAAGTGTGCTATGCATCTCGTGATACTTCTCCAGCCTATGGCATGGGTATGGATGATGTAGTTTTATTAAACGCTTATTCTATAATCAGTGAATACTCTATCGTTGATGGAACTGAATCCGCTTACACGTGCGATTTATATGTAGTTAGAAATATAAGCCTTTGCACGATAGAATCCGAAGCGGTTACAGAACACAGTACTTCTACCGATATTGATCTTTATACCTATAGTTATGAAAACAAGAGCTTTATATGGCAATGCACCAACCACTATGAAGGTCTAGGTGCAGCAACCATTCAAGGCGTTTTATACAAGAATCTACTCCTTTCAGGCACTCCAGTCATACGACCATAAACGCAAAGGAAGCCGTCATTACGACGACTTCCTTTCGTCAAAATTTACCTACTGGACGACTCATGTCATAGAAAATGGGCTTTTTGCAGAAACGCAGTATTCACATTTCCATGTGAATACTGCGTTTTCATGCTTAAGATCGCGTTTCGGAGCTTTCTTCCTCCACCGGCTCCCACAGCGCGTACTGCTTGTAGTTGCGAAGCGCGCCCAGCATACTTTCTTCCAGCGTGGGATAGCGGCGGGCCAGCTCGTAGATCAGCTGCTTCATTTCCTCCCGCTTGGTATAACCGTTGGCGGGACAGGGATTTTTCAGAATGGGCAGCTCCAGCTCCCGTTGCATGTGGATCACGTGCCGCTCGGGGACGTAGACCATGGGCCGGATCACCGTCACGCCGGTCTTGCTCATCAGGGTTTTGGGGTGGAAGGTGTGGAGCCGCCCCTCGAAGATCAGGCTCATCAGGAAGGTCTCCAGCACGTCCTCCCGGTTGTGGGCCAGCGCCAGCTTGTTGCAGCCCAGCTGCTGCGCCCGCTGGCACAGAATGGAACGCCGCATCTTGGCGCACAGGGCGCAGGGATGCTTGTCCTTTCGGATGTCAAAGAGAATTTCGTAGATGTCCGTGTGCTCGATGTGGATAGGCACGCCCACCTGGGCGGCATAGGCTTCCAGCGCGGAGGTGTCCGGCTTTTCCTTGCCGGAGGTCAGGGTAATGGCCTGCAGGGAGAAATCTCCGTGGCGCACATAGCGGTACAGGCTCAGGGCCTTGAGTAGCAGCATACTGTCCTTGCCGCCGCTGACGCCGATGGCGACCCGGTCGCCGGGGGCGAAAAGATGGTATTCCTCATCGCACCGGCGAATCTTTCCTAAAACGGTCTTCATGCGTTCGTTGCCCTCAAAAAATCAGTATCTCGGCGTAACGCCCACCCAATAGCGGTCGGCCCTGGCGGCGTAGGTATCGCGGCTGACGCGGGTGCGGTCGGTCTCCACTCCGTCAGTGAAAGTGATGAGATACGCCTCCACCACGTAGCCGTCCCGGCCCTTGGAGCGCAGCTTGGTCTCATCCTCGTAGACCACGTTTTCGCCGTCTTCGTCCTTCACCAGCACGGGTTCCTCCGGCTTGGGCAGCACTTCCACGGTTTCGCTCACCAGCTGATAGCTGACGTTTTCCAGCGATTTGCCGTAAATGCGCACCTCGCACATCAGGTTTTTTTTGTTGGAGGAAGAGGAAATAACGTGGGCGGAAATGTAAATGGGGCTTCCCGTGTTGTTGGTGAAGGTGAAGTCCACCTCATGGCCGCGAGTGCTGTTGACCGTGGCATCCATGCCCATTTCCGTGTAGTTGACGGGGTTGGAGTGGGCCTCCCGCTTGTTGATCTTCAGCCCGGCCTGAATGGCCGCCAGATATACGGTGGTGCTGGCCTGACACACGCCGCCGCCGATGCCCATGACCTCGTTGCCATAGGCATATTCGATGGCGGGATAGTAGCCGTTTCCGGCCTCCCGGCGGCCCACGGCAGTGTTGAAGGAGAAGGTCTTGTTATCCTGCAGGATGGTGCCGTTGATCCGTTCAAAGGCCACGCGGATGTTGTTGGTGCGGTCCTCCGTGGAATTTTTGGAGATGGCCGTCGTGGCGCGGAAACGAAGCTCCACGTTCTTTTCCAGCTCCGCCACGGTGACGGAGGGGGCGATGGGCGTGGTTTCCAGCAGAATTTCTCCGCTTTGCAGCGTGGAGACCATTTCCAAAATTTGTTCCTTCACGGCGGTCACGTCCAGCCACTGGCCGTAGACCTCCTGCTGGAAGGTGAAGGGATTGGACGTATCGTCCGGGTTAAAGGACAGCATGGCCGCATCCTGCGGGGCCTTGTAGGCCACATTCTGCAGGGTGGTCAGGATCTCGTCAATGGGGGCGGTATTGGCGCTTTGCTGGGCGCTGGTAAAGGAATAGGTGGTGTTTTTCGCTGCGGCGATGTCCTGCTGCAGCTCGAAAATGTCCTTCTTTCCGCTGGCGTCCGTGGCGTGGCCGATGGCCCACGCTTCTTCCAGCGCCGCAGAGGGGTCGAAGGAAATGCCCAGCATACTGGCCGTAATGTCCTGATATTGGCCGGAGGAATTCTTCAGCCGGACATACCAGCTGTTTTCCTTGGCGTTGGCCTGTTCCCAGACCTTCTGACTGCCCTCCTGCCACGTAAGCCCGGACAGCGCGATACCGTCCACGTAAACGTTGGGCAGGAAAACGCTCATGTAGGGCCTGACCTCGTTCTGGGTCTTCCAGACGTAGCCGCCCGCGCACGCACCTGCGATCAGGACGATCACCACCAGCACCTTCACCAGCTGCCACTTGAGGGAGCGCTTTTTCTTCGGCTTTTGGGGCGGCTGCTTGCCGGAGCTTCTCCCTGAACGGCGGGTCTGCTGCTTGGGCTGGGGCGGGGGAGCATACCAGTTGCCGCTCTGCTGACCCTGATTCTGGGGAACGTAGCCTTGGTTGTACATAAAGCCACCTCGTACTTTGTCAATGGTTGATGAAATCAAAAAGAAGCTGTGCATCCTCCCGGCAGGTGTTCCAGCCGGAGGGCATGTGGCCCAGCGATACCTGCGTGTTGGCGTCTCCGTGGAAATCGCTGCCGCCGGTGACCAGCAGACCGTTTCGGCGGGCAAAGCGGTCCAGCTCCATGGCTTGCGTTCGATTAGCGGAGGGATGCCATGCTTCCACCCCGGTCAGCCCCGCTTCTTTCAGGGAAAGAAGGAAGCTGCACATGGCCGCCGTTTCCAGCCCCAGCCGGTAGGGGTGCGCCAGCACCGGAGCCGCGCCCGCGGCTTTCAGCAGGGCGACGCCTTCCAGCGCTGTGGGACATTTGCGGGGCACATAGCCGGGTTTCCCTGTGCCCAAATAACGGTCAAACGCTTGCGCAACGGTGGAAACGAGCCCCATCCCCACCAGCTCCCGGGCCAGATGAGCCCGTCCTGTGCCGGGAATCAGCAGGCGTGCCCGGCGTTCCTCCGGCAGATGGATACCCAGCGTTTCCAGCCGTTCCAGCATTTCCTCCATGCGGGTCAGACGGCTGCGGCGAATTTCTTCCAGCGTGCGGAGCAGGACGGCGTTTTCCGTATCGGCTCCATAGCCCAGTACATGGGTGTTGCCATCGCCGGTGCTTAGTTCCAGAGAAGGAAAAAAGCGCATCCGTTCTCCGCCGGGCAGCAGGCGGGCGGCAACGGCGCGCTTCATGGGCTGGATTCCTTCCAGCGTATCATGATCGCACAGGGCGATCTGTCCGATGCTGCCGCGGACGGCCCGCGCCGCCAGCTCCTCCGGGCTGAAAAGCCCGTCGGAGTAGCGGCTGTGCACGTGCAGATCCACGGGATAAGCGATCGTCTGGCTCATAGCCGGTTCTGATCCTCCGGCTCGATAAAGGGCTCGCCGTCGTCCGCTTCGGGGGCAGCTTCCGGCTGTTCCGGGCTTTCCTCGGCGGTTTCTTCATCGGCGGGAGCGTTTTTGTCCTCCACGCTCAGGTTGGGCTTGAGCATTTCCACTTCGCTCATGGGGGGCAGGGGCTGGCCGTTCATGATGGCTTCAAATTCCACCCGGCTCAGGGTATCCCGCTCCAGCAGGGCTTCGGCCACGCCCTTGAGCTGGTCGAAGTGCTCCTTCAGCAGGGAGACGGCCCGCTGATAGCAGCGATCCATCAGCTGCTTCACGGCGGCGTCGATGGCGGCGGCGCTCTGCTCGCTGTATTCGCGGCTCTGGCCAAACTCCATGCCCACGAATACTTCCTGATCGCTGCCCAGATACATGGTACCCAGTTCCTCACTCATGCCGTACTGGGTGATCATGCGGCGGCACAGGTCGGTGGCCCGCTTCAGGTCGCTGGAGGAGCCGGTGTAGATGTCGTCCAGCGCCACGTCCTCGGCGGCGTGTCCGCCCAGCGCCATGGTGATCATGCCCAGCAGCGCCTTGCGGCTCAGGTTGTCATGTTCTTCCTCTGGCAGGCTGAGGGTATAGCCGCCCGCCTGTCCCCGGGGCACGATGGTGATCAGATGCACGTCGTCGCATTCCGGCAGCAGGTTGGCGATGACCGCATGGCCCGCTTCGTGATAGGCCGTGACGTGACGGTCCTTGGGGTTGACCTTGTGGCTCTTCTTTTCCGGGCCCATCTGCACCCGGGCGATAGCATCCACCATATCCTGCTGGGTGATCTGCTTCCGGTGACGGCGCACCGCCAGAATGGCGGCCTCGTTCATCACGTTTTCCAGATCCGCGCCGGTGGAGTAGGGCATCCGCTTGGCCACGTTGTCCAGATCCACATCGGCGGCAAGAGGCTTGCCCTTGGAGTGCACCTTCAGAATATCCACCCGGCCCTCCTGGTCGGGATAGTTCACCGTCACCTGACGGTCGAAGCGGCCCGGGCGAAGCAGCGCGGGGTCCAGAATATCCCGGCGGTTGGTGGCCGCCATGACGATAACGCCTTCGTTGATGGAAAAACCATCCATCTCCACCAGCAGCTGGTTCAGGGTCTGCTCGCGCTCGTCGTGACCGCCGCCTAGGCCCGCGCCGCGGTGACGGCCCACCGCGTCGATTTCGTCGATGAAGATAATGGAAGGCGCGGCCTTCTTGGCCTGATCGAACAGGTCACGGACGCGGCTGGCACCCACGCCCACGAACATTTCCACAAAGTCGGAACCGGAAATGGAGAAGAAGGGCGCGTTGGCCTCGCCTGCCACGGCCTTGGCCAGCAGGGTCTTACCGGTGCCCGGAGGGCCCACCAGCAGCACGCCCTTGGGAATGCGCGCGCCCATGGCGGTATAGGCCTTGGGGTTCTTCAGGAAATCGACCATCTCCTGAAGTTCTTCCTTTTCTTCCTTGGCTCCGGCCACGTCCTTGAACGTGACCTTGTTTTTGGAGGGGTCGCTGACCCGGGCGCGGCTGCGGCCGAAGTTCATCACCTTGTTGTTGCCGCCGCCCTGACGCATCATGATGAAATACCACAGACCCACGATCAGAATCAGACTGAGGAAGTAGGGCAGGTATTCCAGATACCACGGCGTGACCACCGGCGCGCGGTATTCCACCGTGAAGGGCAGATCGCTGACGCTGACGTCCTCCAGCGCCTTCCCGGTCTTGGCGGCGGTCATCTGGCGCACGGTTTCGATGAAGTCTGCGCCGATGGTGGTTTCAAAATCATAGCCCCGATCCGGAAAATCCGCGTCGGCCACCTTGCCGTTGCGGTACAGGCCCACCAGCGACGTGCCGCGGATGGCGACGGCCTTCACGTTATCCTCCCGGATGGAGGTCAGCAGCTGGGGGTATTCTATCCGTTTGTTCTCCTGCTGGCCCAACCCGCCGTTGAGCAGGATTGCGATCACGAGAAAGACCGCGATCAGGATCACGTACCCCATCAATCCCCGTTGGTTCTTCTTCAAAGTAAAAGTCCTCCTTGATGCCGCCGGAATGAACTCCGGTCGGGCTGCGAATACGCCAAAACAGCCGTAATGCACGACTTTGACATTATAGCATAGCACCGCCCCAAAACACAAAGGTTTTCGGAAAGTTTTGCATTCCCGGTCAATTTTTACAATTTGGACAGTTTTGCAGGGGGTGGGACCCTTCAAAACCACTGTACGATGTGGTATGATACAGTCGATAAACCGATCCGCCCGGGGGAGCTGCGGCGGGGAAAGGAAGGAAACGATGCAAGGAAAACGCTTTTCCATGTTGAGCGCCCTGCTGACGGCGCTGATCCTGCTGGCGGTCTGGTGCGTTCCGGCGGCTGTGGCCGAAACGGCGTCCGCCGATTCCGCCGATTCCGCCAATGAGGAGGGAGCGGACGATCCCAGCTCGAGCTATCTTTACGGCGGAATCGCCTGCCTGAAGGATCATTACTATTTCTTTTCCGAGGCAGAGGACAGTGTGCTGTTTGAAAAGCCCGTGTCCGGCGGGGCTTCCGTGGGGCTGGGGACGATTTCGTCCCAGCAGCTCATGGGCGACGACGGCAGCGGCTATCATGTTTCCAGCTGCTTTCTGATCGTCTGGAGGGATCAGCTTTACCTGCTCAATCCCTACACGCAGAAGTGGTATTCCCTGCTGAACGAGCAGGGCGAATTGGAGCTGAAAGCGCAGACGGTCAAGTTGGACTTGGACGTGATGATGGAAAAGGACGAGGACTATTCCTATCCCATGAGCACCAACGCCCGCTTTGTGATGGGGGACTGGCTGTACTTTGTGGGCAGCAGTTATTCCGGCGGGGAAAATAAAATGTGCTTCGGTCGCATCCCTCTGACGGGCGGGACCAGCCAGATGTTTGAGGTGCCCAGCATCGCCAATGCCTGCGCCTACGGGGATGGGAAAGTGGCGCTGTTTTTGTGCGATATGAGCGCCCTGTATACCGGCGGCGCGTCGCCGGACGACCTGTCCGCCAGTCTGGCACTGTACGACCCGGAGACCGGGACACTGGGCACGGAATGGCCGGTGACGACGGACAGCCAGATGGGCGTTTATAATCTGAGGGGCTTCTGCAGCGACGGGGACAAGGTTTATTATCAGGACGGTTCCCGGATCATGGGCATCGATCCGAAGACCGGGGAAAGCAAGATCGCTGCCTACACCGGCGAGGGCATGTACGGCGGAAACTCCTACGGAAACGTGCTGTGCGAGGGCGGATACTACATTACTGCCGGTTCCGGGCTGAATCAGTACCTGCTCAACAGTCCTTCGCTGGAAAAGGGCGCGCTGCGCATCTTCGGCGAAAGCGGTTCCGATACTCATCGGAACTTTGCCAAGGCCCACCCGGAAATTTCTGTGGAGGTGGCGGGGGATTACTCCAACGATCTGGAGACCCTGACCCAGGCCATGGTCAGTGATACCAATCCCTACGACGTGCTGTTCCTGAGCCTGAACTACATGCCGGTGGATCGGCTTTTGCAGAAGGGCTACTGCGCCGACCTGTCCGGCGACGAAGCGCTGATGGACGTGGCCCGGAGCATGTACCCCCAGTTTGGCGAAATTCTGATGAAGGACGGCAAGCTCTACGGTCTGCCGGTGGACGCCAGCGCCTCCACCTACAGCGTCAACATGGACGCATGGGAAGCACTGGGCCTGACGGAGGACGACCTGCCCAAGACCCTGCTGGATCTGATGGAGTTCACCGCCAACTGGGCCTTTGACTACGGCGATGATTATTCCGAGTATTTCCTGTTCGACTGGGTTAATCAGTCCAGCTTCTTCTCCATGATTCTGAGCGAGTATCTCACCTACATCCAGAAGAAGGAAGGAAAGATCATTTTCAACACGCCGGAGTTTGAGGAACTTCTGCGGGCCTTTGAGGACATCAACTTCAAGGAACTGGAACAGCTTCACGACCAGAACGAATCCATGGACATGGAAAAGGTTATTTTTCAGAGCTATACCTCTGTATTGCCGCTGAGCAACTTCCAGTACATGGATGAAAACTACCGGCCGCTGTACCTGTCCGTGGCCGAGGGGGAGGAGCCGTCCCTGTCCGTTACCACGACGGTGATGATTATTAACCCCAAGACCACCCGAATGGAAGAAGCCAAGACCTATATGGAGTACTACGTGACGCACCTGCCCAAGGACGAAGGCGCGATCACCTTCTTTCAGGGCACGCCGGAGCCGGTGGAAAGCCCCTACTACGCCCGCCAGAAAAAAGAGACGGAAAAGCAAATCGCCAACGCGAAGGAGCGGTTGGAAAAGGCCAGTGAGGAAAACAAAGCCTCCATCCGGGATGAGATCAGCAGTCTGGAAGAAGACCTGAAGTATCTGGAACAGAACCGTTACAGCATCAGCGCTGAGCGGATCCAGTACTACCAGCAGACCATGCTGCCCATGCTGTATGTGGAACGGCAGAACGTACTCTACAGCGGCAACCAGACGGCCATGACCGAGATCAGCACCCTTATCAACCAGTACATTGAGGGCGCGATTCCCCGGGATCGACTGATCCGGGAGCTGGAAGGCCGCATCCGCCTGATGCAGCTGGAGGACGAAATTTGACCCTTCGCTGAAATTCCAAAAGGCAAAGGAAAGGAAAAAACTATGTTTCACCGTAAATCCGTGTGGCTGTATCTGCTGCCGGGAATGATCGGCCTGCTGGCCTTCTATGTGGTGCCCTTCGTGTGGGGCATCTGGTTCAGCCTGACCGACGGAACCATCGACAACCGTTTCGTGGGCTTTGCCAACTACCTTCGGGTGTGGAAGAACCCGGTGTTCCAGCTGGGCCTCAAAAACACGCTGGAATTGTCTCTCCTGTGCGCGCCCGCCATTTTCCTGCTGTCCTTTCTGCTGGCGGGAATGCTGCGTAAGCACGTGGCGGGGGACAGCTTCTTTCGCAACGCGCTGCTGCTGCCCTATCTGATGCCTTCTTCCGCCATTCTGATCATCTGGCTGCTGATCTTCGACTACGGCGGCGTGATCAATCGACTGGTGGCAGCACTGGGCGCGGAGCGGGTGTTCTGGCTGGAGGGCGAGATGCTGCGGGTGCCCATCGTGCTGTTATACATCTGGAAGAATCTGGGCTTCAGCGTGGTCATCTTCACCGCCGCCCTGCAGGCCGTGCCGGAGGCCATGTACGAGTACGCCAGTCTGGAGGGCGCGGGTTGGCTTCGCAGGGAGCTGTCCATCACCCTGCCTCAGATTTTGCCCACTGCCTTTCTGGTGCTGGTGCTGGCCATTGTCAACGCCTTTAAGATTTTCAAGGAAGTGTACTTCATCGGCGGCTCCTATCCTAATGAAAGCATTTACACCCTGCAGCATTACATGAACAACAAGTTCTCCAAGCTGGATTATCAGGATGTGACCACCGCCGCCTATTCCTTCGCATTGATCGTACTGGTCTTTATTTTCCTGCTGTACCGCACCAAGTCCGTCCGGGGCGACAGCGCCGCCTGAAAGGAGAAAAATCCATGCAGATCTCGAAAACCTCGAATCAGCCGGCGGCAGGGCGCAGGAAAAAAACACGCCGCCCGAGCTTCCGCCACTGGTGGAAAAAAGCCCGGCCCCTGACGTTCGTGCTGCTGTGCGTCATCGCCGCGGTGATGCTGATCCCTATCGTGTTCACGTTCCTGTATTCGTTCTTTCCTAAATCGGAGATCAGCGATTATCTGAATCAGCGCAGCAGCTACGACACATCCAAGTGGCTGCCGGTGCTGTTCTCGCCCTCGCAGGTCAGCCTGCGGCAGTATTACAAAATTCTGATCGAGCAGCCCCAATATCTGAAGCTGTTCCTGAACAGCGTCAAGTACAGCGTGGGTATCCTGCTGGGACAGGCCGTTATCATTCCCATGACCGCCTATGGCCTGAGCCGCTTCCGCTTCAAGGGGCGGGATGCGCTGTTCTTTCTGGTGCTGGTATTGATGCTTTTGCCCTTTCAGGTGACGATGGCGCCCAGCGTCATGACCCTGCGGGCGCTGGGCATTCTGAACACCCCCTGGGCGGTGATACTGCCCATGTGGTTCTCTCCGTTTTATCTGTTTCTGGTGCGGCAGTTCATGCTGGGGCTGCCCAATGAAATTCTGGAAGCCGGGCAGATGGACGGCGCGGGCACCTTCCGCTGCCTGTGGCAGGTGGTGCTGCCGGTCTGCCGGCCCATCATCGGCGCTTCGGTGGCACTGAGCTTCGCCGACTGCTGGAATCTGGTGGAGCAGCCGCTGATCTATCTGACGGATTCCAGCCAGCAGCCGCTGAGCGTCATGTTCAACCAGATCAACACCGACTCTGCCGACGTGGCGTTCGCGGGCGCGGCGCTGTACATTCTGCCGATGCTGCTGGTGTATCTGTATTTTCAGGATGATATCCTGCTGGGTGTGCAGCTCAGCGAACTAAAATAACAGGAGAGACTCCCATGAGCAAGAAAAGCAAGGTTCTCAAGGCGTTCTTGATTCTGGCGGCGGCCATCGCCGTCTGCATGTACTTCTCCCGCACCATCCAGACCATCACCACCCCCAAGGTGAAGCTGGTGACGGCGGATGTGGGGCGCATCGAGCAGAAGGTGGCCGTGGCACTGTCGCCCTATTTCCCCGTAAAAACGGAGATCACCCTGACCAAGGCCAAGGATTATCCCATTACGGTGGATAAGGTTTACGTAAAGACCGGTTTGTATGTAGAAAAGGGCGACACCATCCTGACCGCCGTTATTAACGATTACGACAAGAAGGAAAAGGAACTGACGGACAGCTACGCCAAGAAGGCGCAGGAGCTGATCGAGCTGGACATCACCAACCGCAAAAACAGCAAGCAGAGTATGCAGAACGATCTGTACGACGATATGATCGCCAAGCAGGACGCGCTGTCCGAAGCGGAAAGCAAGGCTCGTCTGGCCGCCGCTAAGGAGGGGCTGGAACTGAGCTATGACCAGAGCACGTGGCTGGCGAAAGCCCAGTCCGCCAAGGCCAGCAGCGAAGTGACCTCCCTGATCCGCGCCGCCGTTACGGCCAAGCAGAATTTCGATCAAGCTCGGCAGGATTTCTTCGACAGCTACGAAAACAAGAAGATCAAGGTAGCCGACGACGTATTCAAGTACATTAAGAACCGCAACGCGCTGGTGAAGGAAATGGAGCAGCTTTCCGACAGCATGGTGGCCCTGCAGGAGGCTCAGCAGAGCATGAGCGTTGTGACGGCCTCCAGCGCCGGTTATGTGGTGGGGCTGGACATCAAAAGCGGCGACGTGTATTCGGGGGACAAGATCCTGTATACCATCGCCAAGGAAGAGGATAAGCCCGTGCTTCGGGCAGACGTGACCGACCTGAAAAAGGACGTGAGCGAGGGCGCGAAGGTGGAGGTGCAGGGCGATTACAGCACCTACCGCACCAAGGTCAGCCAGATCGTTAACGACAGCGACGGCCGCAAATACGCGGAGATGGAAATGACCGACGATATTCTTTACGCCGCGGGCGGCATGAGCAAGCTGATGGAGAACGGCAGCATCGACGCGAAGATCGTCTTCCGCTCCCGGAAGAACGCCACCATTATACCCGCATCGGCCCTGCGCTCCGAGGGCGGCACGGAGTACGTTTTCGTGGCTCAGTACAACTATGGCGGCGTGCTGTCTTCTTCCGGCATGACGGCCAAAAAGACAGCCGTCACCGTCATCGACCGCAGTGACACCCAGGTCAGCGTGGAAGAAGACCTGGGGTGGCAGCAGATCATCGACAAGGCCGACCGCACCGTGGAGGACGGCAAGCCTGTGATGGAATATACGGAGTGACCGGGGAGCGGACAGTGATGGCAATCAAAGCATTTTGGAAAGACCGCGGAAAACTGCTGTTTCTGCTGGCGCTGGCCGTGGCGGTGATCGTTTATGCGGCGGTGGAGCTGAACGGCCTTCCCGGCGTTTATCAGCATGTGTTTCTTCCGGGAGAGCAGCTGGCGGAAACCGAGGGCGGTCAACCGGTGAACCGTTACCTGCGGGATTTGGTGGACAAAAAGGAGTCGGCGGATACGGCGCTGGACGGCTCCTGCGAGCCGACAACCCTGTATGCGGTGGCCCAGCCCGCCACAGTGGAAACCGGCGAGGGGGAAAACGCTGCCTCCGCGCGGCTCGTAGGGCTCGACGAGAACTATCTGTCCGTGGAGCCTTTCGCGCTGTACACAGGCCGCTATTTTTACCCGGACGAGTACACCTACGGCGAAAAAGTCGCCCTTCTGGATGAGCAGCTGGCCGTGGCGCTGTTTCAGTACGCCGAGCCCCTGAGCGAGGAGATCCAGATTGCCGGCGAAAAATACCGGGTCATCGGCATCGTGCGGGATCACAAGCGGGTGGGGGATCAGGAAGAGTACAGCCTGTACGTGCCCTACCGTTCGCTGGTGTCTTCCACGCAGGTCATGAGCTGCGTGATCTTTGAGGGCAAACCGGTGAAGGGTGCGGGCGGCTGGGCTGCGTTTCAGAGCGCCGCAAAACAGCTGTCGGAAAGCGGCTCCACCCACAGTCTGCCTAAGGAAAGCATGAACGGCAAGATGCCTTTGCGGCTTTTGTTGGTCATTTCCGGCTGGGTGCTGGCGCTGTACCTCATCCGCATATTGAACCGGCTGTTTTCCCGGGTATGCGCCGCGTGGCGGAGCAAGATTCGGGAGGAATATGCCGCCCGGCTGCTGGGCTGGCTGCTGCTTCGGGCAGTGGGGCTGGTGATCGGCTATGCTGCCTGTGTGGCCGCGCTGGCGGGGCTGTTCGTTGTGCTGATCCAGCCGGTATTCACCTTCCCGGAGTGGGTGCCCGCCGTGCTGGTAGAGCCCAAGGACATTGCCGCCGCCTTCTGGAACGTGTGGCAGGACACGGCCACTGTGATGGAGCTCCGCACGCCGGAGCTCTTGCGGGCGCGGTTTTACAGCCGCCTGATGGGCTGGGCCTGCGGCTTTGGGGCGCTGGCGCTGGGCTGCCTGTGGGGCGGTGTTCGGCAGGAGCTGAATCGTCTGCCATTGCTTCAGGAAAAGCCGGTGCGGCCGGACAAGAAGGATTCCTGATTTTCCCGAATCCCCTTTGGTATGCCAAGGGGGATTTTTTTGGACATAAGAGACGAAATGAAAAAAATTTGTGCATTTTTGGAAGGAAGCCTATTGATTGACAACCTCCGAATGGGTATGATAAATTTCGTAACCTGCAATAAAACAGGGAGGGAACACGATGAACGTTAAAATCATTTCCGACAGCACCTGCGACCTCTCGTCGGAACTGGTCAGCCGCTATGACATCGAAATTGTGCCGCTTTCCGTGATCCTGGGCGATTTCACGGGCCGCGACGGTATCGAAGTGACCCCGGCGAAGATCTATCAGCATGTAGCGGAATGCAAGGAGCTGCCCAAGACCAGCGCCGTCAATACCGAAGAATACGTTCGCGTGTTCCGCAGTTGGCGGGAAAAGGGGTACTCGATCGTACATTACTGCATCAGCAGCGAATTTTCCAGCTGCTATCAGAACGCCTGCGCCGCCGCACAGGAGATGGACGAGGTGTACGTCGTGGACAGCCGGAATCTGTCCTCCGGGCAGGGGCTTTTGGTGCTGAAGGGCGCGGAAATGGCCCGGGCCGGCGCTTCCGCCAAGGAAATCTACGAGGAATGCACCCGCCTGACCAACAAGGTGGAGGCCAGCTTCATTCTGGATCGGCTGGACTATATGCACAAGGGCGGCCGCTGCAGCGCCATTACCATGATGGGGGCCAACGTGCTGCATCTGAAACCCTGCATTGAGGTCATGGGCGGCAAAATGGCGCCTACCAAGAAATATCGCGGACGTTTCCGTCAGGTGCTTTTGAATTATGTGGAGGATCGTCTGGCTGGCCGGGACGATGTGGATCCCTATCGAATCTTCATTACCCATACCGAGTGCGATCCTGCGGACGTACAGGCGGTGAAGGAGCTGCTGCTGCAGCACGAGCCGCCCTTTGCGGAAATTTTGGAGACGGACGCAGGCTCTACGGTGACGAGCCACTGCGGGCCCAACACGCTGGGGATTCTCTTTATGAGGAAATAAAAAAGCCCCCGTCAGGGGGAAAAACAAGAAGAGCTGCCTGCTGCAAAGGCAGCTCTTCTCTTTTGGGGAAACGCCGCAGAATGCCACCAGGTGATCCGCATCCCGCTGGCGTGCGGCGTTTTAAGAAAGAAGGGTCGGGGAGAAACCGACGAAGACATGCATCCATCCCAACTCCAAAAGTATTATATCTTAGTTACATTACGAAAATATTACATTTCTAAAAAAAAAAAAAAAAACTAGTGTATTGCAAAAGTATTTCCATTACATTTCTATAAAGAAAAATGCAGAAAAAAAGGGAAAATGGTCGATTGGGTTTTAGCTTTGCTGAGGGAAAAACGCGCGTTGAATGAAGCGGGTTTAGGTGCTGCTACGGCGAAGTGCACGGTGGTGCGGCGAGTAGTTATTTTGAAGAAAGTTTAGGTTCCTAAAAATGAATTTTTTGCGATAAGGGCCGAAGCGGCACAGGGAGTGAGCGGGAAGCCCACTGCTGGCGGCAGCAGACAACGATTTTGTCGTAAGGAAATCCCCGCCGGGGGATGACACGCCGACTACGGCGCGGGAGCAGGGCTTGCAGCCCTATGGGGCGCTCTATTGCTTTGGGAGGCGATCCGAAGGGGGTGC
>ERZ773139.619-NODE-619-length-45678-cov-15.020472_pt1 | contig 45678 bp, 38 predicted proteins | sample MGYA00580854_ERZ773139 | MGnify/ENA primary metagenome ERZ773139 (study PRJEB29015, sample SAMEA2737809) | human gut metagenome | biome: human gut; feature: human-associated habitat; material: faeces | place: China | collected 2012 ...
AGATACAGTATAGCATATCTGGTAAGACGGTTAAAGTGTTTTACTAGATTTTAGTATCAGAGCCGTCCGTCTCCACGACAGGATAGACTCTGGCGATCTCCTCGCCCAGAACCGGAGAGGCCATCGTCTCCTCGCGGGCAAGCATTCGGTTGATGTTGCCGCGGATGGTGTTGATCTCGCCGTTGTGAAGAATGATGCGGTTGGGATGCGCCCGCTTCCAAGAGGGCGTGGTGTTGGTGGAGAAGCGGGAATGCACGAGCGCAAGTGCAGAGGCAAAATCCGCGTCCTGCAGATCCGGATAGAATTTCCGCAGCTGCCAGACCAGAAACAGCCCCTTGTATACGATCGTCCGGCTGGACATCGATACGACGTAGGTGCCAGAGACAGAATGCTCGTACTCGCGCCGGGCCAGATACAGTTTTCGGTCAAAATCCAGGCCGCGCGCGGTCTTTTCCGGGCGGCGGATAAAGCACTGCGCGATTGCAGGCATACTGCTCCGCGCTTTTTCGCTCAGAATCTCCGGACAGACCGGCACCTCCCGCCAGAACAGCAGCCCCAGCCCCTCACGCGACAGGATCATCTCCAGCAGCTTTCGGCTGCGCATACGTTTGAGCGGATCCTGCGGAAAAAAGATCATGGCGACGCCGTAATCGCCCGCTTCCGGAAGCGGTTTTCCCGCCTGCCGCGCTGTTTTTTCAAAAAAGGCATACGGAAGCTGCGTCATAATGCCGACGCCATCGCCGGTAGTGCCATCGGCGTCCTTGCCGGTGCGGTGTTCAAGCTTTTCGACGATCTTCAGCGCGTCATCTACTGCCCGATGCGTTCTCTGTCCGCTGATATTGACAACGGCGCCGATCCCGCAGGCATCATGCTGGCTTTCCTGTTCGGTGAATCGTTGCTGATGTACCTGTTCCATGCTTTCCTGTCCCCTCTTCCGCTGTAAAGCCTGTGCCGCTTCACGCTGCATATTCTCCGGGAATGCGAACGCCTCCCAATATGTCCTCGTATCATATACATATGTCTTTATAAAAAGAATTTTTATTTATTTTAGTGATGTATATCGTTAATGTCAACAATTTTCGCCCGTTTGATTTATTCATATTGCTGAACGCAGCCTTCAGAAATTCTAATATTGCTTTTTCCCATGCAGCGCTTGACATTTGCCTGCGGTGCGCGTATAATGCGCTCAAACAAACGGTTCGGCAATGTCCTTCCGGCTCATATGGAGACGCAGAAGCGGCGGCTGGATACAATTATAAAGCATATTTCATGATTCCTCTTTTCATTTGTGTTGACGGCGGCCCGCAGGAAAACCTGCGGGCCGCCGTCATATGCTAAAAAGCCGCTGACCGGTTTGTCTTGTCATGAAACGGAGATCCTGCAAACGACGTCGGACCGATGCCGCGCCGCTGAAATTGAGGACGCACCAGAATATCCTGCACAAAAACGATTGTATGTCCATCCCCAACCACGCGGATCAGTCCTGCAAGCGCTGCCTCCTCATAGGCCGCCAGCGTCAGAAGCGAATTTGCGAAGCCGTATACACTTTTTTATCACATTGCATTATATCGTAACATTATGTGACGCACTTTGCAAGACACGCCTATTCGGTAAATGCGTGCCTGTTTTACTCCTGATCCATACGCAGAAGTGTTCAGAACGCGGGGGGGGCTTTGAAAAGCTGACGGGGCTGCAGCGATTTCTCGCTGCAGCCTCGTTTAAATTTGTTCAGCGTCCCTGATAGTATCTGTACAGGAAGGTCACGATCTGGGCGCGGGTGCAGTAGGCGTCCGGGCTGAAGGTCGTGTCGCTGGTGCCGGTGGTGATGCGGTTGTCATAGGCCCAGAGGATGGCGTCGTAGTTGTACGCCGTGGTCTTGACATCCGTGAAGGGGTTGAACGTGTTGGGCTTGGCGGCGGAGGCGGCGCGGTAGAGGAACGTTGCGACCTGGCCGCGGGTGACCGTTACGTCAGGCCCGAAGGTGGTGGCATTGAGGCCGGTGGTGATGCCCTGCTCAACAGCCCAGAGGACTGCGTTGTAGTAATAATCGCTGGGCTGCACGTCCGTGAACGGGCAGACACGATATCTGGGCAGCGGGGAACCGGCTGCGCGCCAGAGGAAGGTGACGGTCTGTGCGCGGGTGCAGACGGCGTTCGGCGAGAAGGTGTAGCGGCCCGTGCCGGAGGCGATGCCGTTTTCTGCGGCCCACTTGACAGCGTCGTAGAAGTAGTCGAAGCGGCTCACGTCATGGAAGTTGAAGCTGCCCGTATTGCCGCCGATCACGCCGGGGATGTAATCCATGCCGTCGTCGACATAGGGAACGAGCGTGCCGGTGAGGATGGTGTAGTTGTGCGTATCAGCCGGGGTGAAGGTCCACGCGTATGCCTTGCCGTCCTCAAGAACGGTCGTGAGGGGCAGATCCCATGCGATGGTGCCAGCCGGGCGGATGGTGCCGACGGTGAGCTTGGCGTCGGCAAGGGTCTTGCCGCTCGTTTCGAGCTTTGTGTAGCCGGGCGTGCCGGTCGGGGTCGCCTTGGTGATGGTGAAGGTCGCGGTCTTGTAGCCGAAGCTGGCGTCGCTGTTGAAGGTCACGGCGACGGTGTAGGTGCCGACGGTCAGCGGGAGGCCAGAGGCGTCAAGCGAAGCGCCGGTCGAGGCGTTGGGCGTGTAGCCGTAGCGCAGCGTGCCGGAATGGCCGGAAATGGTCGCATTCTCGTACTTGATGCCAGTACCGGTGTAGACAGCGGAGCCATCCGGGAAGGAGATGCTGCCGGAGACGTCGGTTCTGTCGTGGGTCGAGATCGTCAGCGCATAGCTGCCGCCGTTGTAGTTGCCGGAGACCGGGGTGACAGTGACCGTGAAGGTCGCCGCGCCGACTTCGTTCTTCAGCCGGAAGGTGATCTTGTTTTCGCCTTCGACAACCGCAGGTGCCACAGCGAAGATGTCGTCTCCGCCCTCAACAGCGGTGAGCTTGATGGAGAAGCCGGTTTCGGTCTCGCCTGCGAGGAAGAAGTCGGACGGGAGCGTTCTGGTCTTCAGGTCGGTCTCGGTGCAGAGCTCGGAGATCGTGCAGGGGTTCAGGGTCAGACCGGCCTTGTTGATGGTGAAGGTCTTGCTGGCCGTGCCGGTGAAGTTGCCCTTGCCGGTGACGGTAACTGTGGCGGTACCGGCGTTGATGTTGGAGGCGTAAGAAACGGTGTAATCCTTATCTGCCTCAAGCGTTCTGCCGCTGATCGCAACGGTCACTTCCGGAGTATGTGCCTTGGTGTTATAGGTCACGTCAGCGATAGGCGCGAACGTGCAGCCGGAAATTTCCGCAGAATTGATAGTGAAGGTCTTTTCCGTCGAGCCCGTGAAGTGATCGCCTATACCGGTGATGATGATCTTCGCAGTACCGGCGTTGATGTTGTTCTCATAGGAAACCGTGTAGTCGGTATCAGCTGTTAGCGCAGCATCATTGAAGGAAACGGCAACTTCAGGCTTCCATTCCTTGCCAGTGTAGCCATAGGGGCCGGCATCATAGGTGATCTCAGCGCTGGAGATGTCCGCCTTGGCAATCTCGAAGGACTTTGTGACTGTGCCGGTGTAGTTGCCCGTGCCGGCGACGGTGACGGGATAGCTGCCCGGCTCAGTGCCGGTCAGGTCGGAAACGGTATAGTCCGTGCCGACGGTCAGGGTCTTGCCGTTAACTGTGACGGTCACAGTCTGGGTCAGTTCATTGCCGGTGTAGGTCAGTTCCTTATCAAAGGCAACGTCCTTGGCTTCGATCTCGCGCGGTTCGACCGTGAAGGTCGCTTCTGCGGTGTAGATCGTGCTCTCGCTCTCGCAGGATGCGGTGACTTTGTAGGTGCCTGCGTCGAACGGCTGCGCGGTGGTGAGCACCTCATTGTTGTCCTTGTCGAAGAACTTGAACGTGACGTCGCCTGCACCTGCCGGTTTGGACTCGCCGACGCTGGGGGTAACAGTATCGCCGTAGGTGACGGTAGCAGGAACGTCGATCTGGAGTTTTTCCGTATCGGTTCTCTTGTTAATGATCTTGATGGTGAGCGTATTGCCGGACGTCTCATTGTAATTCGCCGAAGAGAATTTCAATGTAGCCGTGTCAGACGCGTTATTAGCAGCATCTGTCTTATCCGTATCTCTCAGCATAAACGTGACAGAACGCATGTCATCGCTTGGTAAGTAACCTGTAATCAGGCTATTTCCCGCGTGAGTAACCTCAATTTTAATGCCGTCCTGCGTCAGACCGAAATCAGCCGGAGTAACCGTGACTTCCTTTGTACCGAAGAGCACGGATTTTTCTGCGTCCGTCGGCGCGAGGTCGCCTTTGACGATCGCCCAATCCAGTTCTCTGGTCGTAACGGACTCGTAGATTGCATAATGCGCATCGTCCACCGCGCTGATCGTTGCAGCCGCCTTATAGGTGTTAACGTCCGTTGCCGTGTTGTTTTCGTAGTCAACCTTGATCTTGCCCTGCAGGTCTTCCGGAATCACCAGTTCAACCGTGTGCACAGTGCCGTCATATTTGAAAGCTTCTGTGTAGTCCCAGTCCTTAATATCGTCAATAGAAATTGTGGCCTTATGGACGGGCACACGAACGTTGAGCGAAAGCTCGGCATAGTTCTCGCTGTCAGTCGGGACAAACTTTGCCGCGAATGCTCTGCCGTACGGCTCAGGTGTGCCGTCGTAAACGGTCGGGTCGCCGACGTCTTCGTTCGGATTTACCCATTCGAAGTGGCCGTCGACCGGCGTTTTGCTTACATCACCGGCAACGATTACCGTGCCGCCGGTGAAGCTGAGGTCGCTGAGCTTCATGCCATAGTGCGCATTGGGCGTAGTGCCGGGAGTCAGAAGCACTGCGAGGGTATCCTTGCCAGCAGTCTGGACTGTCACAGAGGCTTCGTAAGCGCCTGCAAACATACTCGGCGTGATCGCAGCCTGCTGGACTGCGCCGTCGTTGACCGTGACGCTCAGTGTCTGCGTGTTGTCGATGACATAGTTCGTCGCTGCTTCCAGACTGATCACGATGGTGTAGAACGTGTCTGCCTTGAACTTCTCGCTGCTACCAAGAGGATTGCCACTGGTATCCGTACCCTCATAGCAGGTATAGTTCACATTCAGGCCGGGGGTCGTCGTCTCGACCTTCAGGTCATAAATTCTCTGGCCCTTGACGAAGTTGGTGATGGCTACCACGGGCGCGGTGATCTCCCGCTTGGTAATCGTGAAGGTTGCGTTCTGAACAGTCACGCTCTCATCGATTCTGCAGTTGTCTCCATTCGGCTCGGCAGTGACAGTATAGGTACCAGCATCTGCTGCAGCAACATTCAGTTCATTGCCGTTGTTGACAACGAAGCCAGCAGCGTCGTTGCCTTCTACATCCTTCACCTTGAAGGTGACGAAGCTGGTGATATCCTTATTAGAAGTAGACGTTGCACCCATGGTGAGCACTTCGTCGCTACCGTATGCGACTTCAGTCGGGTCAATAGTGGTAGCACCAATGGTTGGATTCTGTCCACCAGTAACCGTCAGAGCAAGCTTTTTTGAGAAATCTACATTTTCGACTTCTTCATCCTTGGTTTCACCATCTTTAATATGGTTGAAATAGTTCTCGCCTTCAAACCCAAACGAGTAACTGCCGTTTTCTACGTTCGTCTTTGCCTTGAGCAGCAAATAGCCAATCGTTTGCTGTTCACCGGATGCCAGCACCGGCTGATTCGCTGTTTTCTCGCAGGTACCTGCAAAAACAGCCAGTCCGGCAGTTCCTGTATTATTTTGCATTGTCCAGCCCTTCAGACCGCCCTTTGTAGATGAAGGCATAGCGTCTGGACCAACCGTACCGCTGTCATCGTCATTTTCAAATGTGTAGGTGTACGTCTCAAAAGCGTCCACATTATAAGTAAATCTAAATTTAAACCCAGACAAGCGAAGCGGGTCGGAAGAGGGGTTCGTTACGGAAATCTTAATTGCAAACGTATTGCCTGCTGCAATTTCCGTAATAGCATCGCCCTCAACTGGGTACTTCGATGTGTTTTTTTCCGTGAAAGTAACTGCTTCCAACTGAGCAGTCGGAGTCGGTTCAAATACGATTGCAGAAACTGGTGTTGCAAAAAGAGATACCAGCACGCAAACCGTAAGAACGATTGCTAATAATTTTTTCTTCATGTTTTTCTACCTCTCAGTCAAACGAACTTATGTTCTCTGCGACATACTGAAGGATCAGCAATGCGTCGGTTGTTTTGATCACGCCATCCTTGTCAACGTCAGCAGCCACAAACTCGTTTCCTTCCAATGTAATTGTTTCTGATACATGCTGCAACACCAGCAGTGCGTCAGTCGTTTTAATCTTTCCATCGCCATCCACATCGCCCAGAACGACATCCGGCTTCTCGCCGTACTTGAACGATGCGACCTTCTTGAGCGCCTTGTCGGTCGTGCTGATGTAGACGTTGTATGTACCCTCCGTCAGGGCCTTGGGCTTGAGGGTGAATGTCACCTTGCCAGCCTCCACGCTCGTCTGGTCGATGTACTGGATGTTGCCTTCTGTGGGGACGGTGCTGTCGCCCGCGAGGAGCAGGACGAGGGAATACTCGCCGGTCAGGCCGGTGCAGTTCAGCTCGAACGTGTCCGCGCCTGCGTAGAAGCCGCCGTCCTTCGTGCCGTTCTTCACGGTCAGGGGGCCGGTCACATTATAAACGCCGAGGACTTCCGTGTCTTCCGCAAACGCGGCTGCGGTGAGCATCGTGAGTGTCAGCACTGCGAGCAGCAGCGCAAGCATTCTTCTTTTCATGCCGCTTCCTCCATTGTCATAAATTGATCCGCATACCGCAGCAGGATCGCCGCGATCTGTGCGCGGGACGCGTTGGCCTCCGGCGCGATGCGGCTGCCGCCGACGCCGGAAACAAGCTCGTGGTAGACCGCCCACCATGTCGCGTCCTTCGCCCAGGCGGCGATGGTCGTGCTGTCGGCGAAGGTCTGCTCATAGATGCCGGTCAGCGTCAGCTCTGTGCCGCTCTGCCCACCGTTCAGGCGGAAGAGGATGGCCATGGCCTGCTGGCGCGTGATGGGGGCGTCGGGGCCGAAGCGCGTGTCGGACAGGCCGTTCACATAGCCTTCTTCTACGGCCCAGCTCAGTGCGTCCTGATACCAGTCCGCGCTGGCGTCTGCAAACGAGGCCGCCTTGGCCGCGGCAGGCTTGCCGCACATACGCCAGAGCATGAGGACGAACTGTGCGCGGGTCACGGGGGTGTCGGACCGGAAGGTGCCGTCGGAATAGCCGGTGACAAGGCCCAGTTCCGCCGCGCGTTCGACAGAGTCAAACGCCCAGTGCGTGCTGGTCACGTCGCGGAAGGAGCCGGACTTGACTTCCTCCTGCGCGCCATCCGCAGGCTTTTCCTCATCCTCGGGCTTGTCTTCATCCTCAGATTTCTTATCATCCTCGGACTTCTTATTGTCCGTGCCCGGCTTTTCGGCGTCAGAGCCGGAACCGCTGCCGCTGTCGGAGCCGCTGCCCTGCGCGATCAGCGCCGGGAGCGAATAGGAAAGCGAGAGCGCCTTGCCGTCAATGTCAGAAAGGAGCGCATCGGCAAGGGTCAGCTTCGCGTCGCCCGCCGCCTTGACGCGGAAGGTAAACACGGCGAGGCTGCCATCGGTCTTGACGGCGGTGGTGGTCGCCGCTGCGAGGATCGCGCCGACGCCGTCACGCGTTGCGTACGGGTTGCTCGCGGCGAGCATACCGGCAACGAGCGCGCCGTTTTCAATGCCGGTGCATTCGACAACGGAATCGTCGTAGCCCAGACTGAGCTGCACGGCGGCAAGACCTGTGTTGCCGGTCAGCTCCGCCGTGACGGTAAAGGTCTGTCCAACGTCCGGCAGCTTGTCCGGGGCTGTGAGCTTGAGCGTCGTGCCTGCGGCGCAGGCAAGCGGCGTCAGCAGCTGCACCGCCAGCAGCAGTGCGATGCCTATGGCCAATATTCGGTTGCGTTTCATTCTTCGCATTCCTCCTCATCTCGGTCGGACGTACAATCGGGGTGAAATTGTAACAGGGTGCTGCAAGAGTCTACACTACCCCTAGTATTTGTAGAATAATTATATACGAACTGTGCCGCAATTGCAAGATGCTGGCTGCTTTATTTGTGGGGATTTTGGAGAAAAAGTTTTTCCGGATGGGCGGCGATGCTGTGAAGCTTCAACAATTCGCGGCTGCTCCCCGCCCTCATCCGGCCCTTCGGACCACCTTCCCAGGCGGGGAAAGCTTTGGGTGCGTGCGGATTCGCCGGACTGTCGGCGGTTTAACCGGGAATTGATTTGGATTTAAGATTCTGCGGGAAATATCACGAAGATTTAACGTAATTCTGGACGCGCATTTGACATTCTCTTTCTATATTTATATCAGATAAAACGAATTTGGAAAGAGGTCTGTGCGGATATGACGATTTTTAACTTTTTAACATTGCTCGGCTCGCTGAGTTTGTTCCTGTTCGGCATGAGTGTGATGGGCACGGCGCTGGAAAAGCGCGCGGGCGGGTCCTTGAAGGCCATTCTGGCGAAGCTGACGAACGGGAACTTTTCCGGGCTTCTGACGGGGCTTGCCGTTACGGCGGTCATTCAGTCGTCCTCGGCTACGACGGTCATGGTCGTGGGCTTTGTCAACTCCGGACTTCTGAGCCTGAAACAGTCCATTCCTGTCATTATGGGCGCGAACATCGGCACGACTGTGACAGCGTGGCTGCTGTCGCTGTCCGGCATCAGCGGGGACAGCCTGTTCGTGCAGCTGTTGAAGCCGTCGTCTTTTACGCCGATTCTGGCTGTGATCGGCATTGTGCTGTATCTGACCGCAAAGGGCAAGAAAAAGGACACGGGCCTGATCCTTCTTGGCTTCGCGACGCTGATGTTCGGCATGGAATCGCTGTCCGGCTCCGTCTCCGGGCTGCGGAACGACCCGAACTTCACGAAATTCTTCCTGTTGTTCTCGAATCCCATTCTGGGCGTTCTGGCTGGCGCGATTCTGACGGGCATTGTGCAGTCCTCGTCCGCGTCGGTCGGTATTCTGCAGGCGCTGTCCTCGACCGGGGCTGTCAGCTACGGCGCGGCGATCCCCATTATCATGGGACAGAACATCGGCACGTGCGTGACGGCCATGCTGTCCTCCGTCGGTACGAACAAGAACGCGCGGCGCGCAGCCGTCGTGCATCTGAGCTTCAATATCATCGGCACAGTCGTCTGGCTGGCGCTGTTTGAGGCTGCAAACGCGATTTTCCGCTTTGCGTTCGTCTCGACCGCTATCGATACGTTCCATATCGCACTCATTCACTCGATCTTCAATCTGGCCTGCACGCTGATGCTGCTGCCGTGCTGCGGACTGCTGGAAAAGCTGTCGTACCGGATCATCCCGGATGGCCGCAGCACCGACACCGCAACTGTTCTGGACGAGCGCCTGTTTGCAACGCCCGCCATTGCGCTCGTCAAGAGCGAGGAGCTGGCCAAGCGCATGGCTGCGGACTCCGAGCTTGCGCTGCATGAGAGCTTACAGGCCGTGCTCGGCTTTACGCCGGAGCTGGCCGCCTCTGTCCGGCAGCGGGAGGACGATACCGACCGCTATGAGGACACGCTGGGAACCTTCCTCGTACATCTGGCCACGCAGCCGATGAGCGAGCAGGACAGCGTGGAATCGTCCAAGCTGCTGCATCTGATCGGCGATTTTGAGCGCATTGCAGACCACGCCGTCAATATTATCGAATCGGCGGAGGAGCTGAAGGAAAAGGGCGTTTCGTTCACGGACTCTGCAAAAAAAGAACTTCAGACGATGCTGAACGCCGTGAGCGAGATCGTTGATCTCACAAGCCGGGCGTTCTTGCAGGACGATCTGACGCTTGCGCGGCAGGTCGAGCCGCTGGAGCAGGTCATCGACAAGCTGAAGGACAAGCTGCGTACGAATCACATCGCCCGTCTCCAGCGCGGCGAATGCTCGCTGGCCGCAGGCTTCGTACTGTCCGATCTGCTGACAAATCTGGAACGCGTGGCCGACCACTGCTCGAACATCGCAGGCTGTCTGCTCGACATGAAGAACGAGCGTATCGATCTGCACAAGTACCTCGGCGACGTCAAATCCGGCAGCAACGAATTTTTGATGCAGTACAATACGTTTGAGGAAAAATACAAGCTGGCGTAACCGCGCCGGACGCACAGACAATATCAGCACGCACCAGCGCCCCCTGTCATGTCACAGCATGACAGGGGGCGCTGCGGGTATTCACAGCAGGATGCAGATCATCCCGCCGGTGTTTTCGTTGATCATGCGGCCAAGGGTCTTTGTGAGCTTCTGCCGCGCGTCGTCCGGCATACGCATGATCTTGGCCGTGACGCCCTCGGAGACAAGCTCATAGAGCGATTTGCCGAAGATGTTGCTCTGCCAGAGCTTATCGGTGTCCTCTTCATATTCGCCGAGCAGATAGTCGATGAGCTGCTGTGATTCCTGTTCGCCGCCGACCATGGGGCTGATCTCCGTCTCGATCTGCGCGCGCATCATGTGGATGGACGGCGCGCTGGCGCGCAGCTTGACGGCGTAATTGCCGTTTTTCTTCACGATTTCCGGCTTTTCGAGCTTCAATTCCTCTGCGTCCGGCATGACGATGCCATAACCGGTCGCCTTGACCTGTTCGAGCGCGGTCTGTACCTTTTCGTAGAGCTTTTTCGTCTGCGAAAGCTCCCGCAGCATCTGCATAAGCGCCTCGTCGTCCGCGATCTCCACGCCCGCCTGCTTGGACAGTTCTTCGTAGAACAGCGTCTCCGGCAGATGCAGCTCGCAGGTGACCGTGCCGGTTCCGAGATCGACCTCCCGCACGCGGAACGCGTCGACCGGATCTAGCTCCCGCAGCGACCCCATGACGCTTTCCGCCTCGCTGAGGCTTGTGAGCCTTGAGGCGCGGTCAAGCATTGCGTCATACAGGGCGGCTTTGACCGGGTGATCGTCCGGCAGCGCCCGCACCCAGCTCGGCAGGAAGAACCGCAGCTCCTCGACCGGGAATGCGTACATGACCGCTTCGAGCAGCCGCGCAATATCCTGCGTCTGCATCACCGCGCAGTCCATCGTCAGCGCCTGCACGCCGTATTCGGCCCGGATACGGGCGCAGATCGCGTCCGCCTGTCCCTTTTTCGCGTCCTGCGTATTGACGACGACCACGAACGGCTTGCCCGTCTTCTGCATATCCGCAATGGCGCGGGCTTCCGCCTCGCGGTAATCCTCGCGCGGGATATCCGTGACCGTTCCGTCCGTCGTGACGACCACGCCGATGGAGCTGTGGTCCTCCATGACCTTTTTGGTGCCAAGCTCCGCCGCCTGTGCCATGGGAAGCTCCTCGGAGGCCCAGGGCGTCGTGACCATGCGGGGCTTGCCGTCCTCCGTGTCGCCGACCGCGCCGGGGATCATGTAGCCCACAGAGTCGATCAGCCGCACCTGCAATGTCGTTTTTCCGTCCGGGCTGATGCGGGCGGCCTCGTTCGGGACGAATTTCGGCTCCGCCGTCATGATCGTCCGGCCCGAGCCGGACTGCGGCAGCTCGTCGGTGGCGCGTTCGCGCTCATAGACGTTTTCGATGTTCGGCAGCACGAGCTGCTCCATGAAGCGCTTGATAAAGGTGGATTTTCCCGTCCGCACAGGGCCGACGACGCCGATATAGACCGTGCCGTCCGTGCGGTCCGCGATCTGCGCGTAGATCGAACGTTGTTCCATATTCCCGCCTCCCGTCTCACATGGGGATCAGCAGCAGCCGTCCGGCGTCCGCCTCCGGCTGCGTCAGATGATTGGCCTGCTGGATCGACTGCGCCGTCGTCCGGTACTGCCGCGCAAGGTCCCAGAGCGCGGCGTTTTCGCTCATGCGCCGGATGACGACTGACGGCCGCTGCGTGTTCTGCTGCTTCGTCAGGTCGAGCGTCCCGCCGGACAGATTCTGCAGCGTCTGCCGGGAAAACGTCTGTACCTGAAAGACCGCGTCATAGCGCAGCTCGACCGCGCCGCTGCCCGCCGAGGCGTAGCCCTCCGGCTGGATCGTACACACGGCCTCGCAGAGGCCGTTTTCGCTCAGCGCCGTATGGCAGCTGACCTCCGTGCGGAACGTCTCGGCCTGCACCGCGCCGTCCGGGTCGGTATAGACGAGGTCCGCGCGCAGCGGCACATGGACGGTAACGCCGTCGTCTGTCCGCTCAAGCGCCTGTGCGTCCGGGTAGACCCGGCAGTCGAGCACGGCGGCGGCCTGCACCGGGAACGAGGCGCGGACAGGCTCGCGCAGCGTCTGCGCGTCGAGGCGCATGGTGTGCTCCTGCGTTTCCCACTGCGGCTGGAACTCGCCCTTGGTCGAATATGCGTCCTCACAGAGCGTCAGCGCCTGCGGCTGCACGACCATGCACTGCGCCAGCAGCCCCGCGCCGAACAGCAGCTTCTGCGACTGCTCCGACGCGACCGGCTCCAGCTGCACGCCGGTCACGAGCAGCACCGATTCGAGCGTTTCGTCCTGATCGTAGTCGCCCTCCATCTGGCAGTACTGCGAAAACGGCACGGAAAAACTCAGCGTCCGCAGGGCGTTTTCATTGTCCAGATAAGTAATTTGCAGATTTGCGGTTCCCTTCAGGACGGCCTTGCTCCCGACCAGCCCCTGCTCCTGCACGACCGGCGTGAGCAAACAGCTGACCAGCCGTGCGATCTGCGGCCTGCCGTCCGGCAGGTTCAGCTCCTCGCTGACCTGAAACGCGCGCTCGGAAAGCTCCACAGGCGCATTCGTCTCATAGGTCTGCGTTTTCAGCTGCAGGCAGGCGGGCGGATCCTTGAGGACGCTCATGCTCTGCGTCTGCGGCTCATAGCCGTCCGCCTGAACCAGAACGCTCACGCGCAGAAGCACCTTGCGCGAGTTGATCAGGCGGCTGTCCGCGCTGCGGACGCAGCAGCGCACGAGCGTCTGCGTGTCCTCGCGCAGCTCGGCGCACTCCAGCTTGACCGTAAACGGCAGCTCGGAGGTCAGCAGCTGCAAGCCGCCCGCTTCGTCTGCGTACAGGCAGCCCGTGCGCAGCGTCCCCGTCACGAGAAGACTGCCCTCCCGGTTCGTTTTGCTCTGTACCTCCGGCTCGGCGCAGCAGATGAGCGTGCGGGAAGCGTCCGGCATACTGTCGGGTATGATGAGCTCCTGTGTCTGCTCCTGCGCAAGCGAGAGATGCGCCGTGCGATGCAGACAGGACCGTTGTTTCTGTTCAAATGCAAGCTCCATAGTCTCAACTCCTTGTATATGTTCTGGGATATATATACGCGGAGCCGGACAAGGATATGTTTCGGAAATTATTTCAGCAGCAAAAGTCCCAGCACGATCAGGATCGCCGCGATCAGCACCCGCAAAAACCACCCGCACAGCGCAAACGACAGCAAAAGTCCAACGCCCGCCCCGATCAGAAGCAGCCCGAGCCGCTCGGTCTTTACACACATAAAAAATCCCCCCTGTCAGCATACGCGGGCAGGAGGAATCTGTGCGGGTCTGAACGCGTTTTTACAGCTTCCAGCCCACGGCCTGTTCGCGGCCGGTGATGAAGCGGCGGTAGATGCCGCCCTGCGCCATCAGCGCCTCGTGTGTGCCGCGCTGGACGATCTGTCCCTTGTCCACCACGAGCGTATCCCCATCCATTCCGCCGGCATTGACATTTTGCCCGCGTACTATGAGGAGTTCCCGAAAACGCACTACCCGGAGCTTTATTTTGATCTTCCGGCAGCGTTTCAGAGCGTCGATCAGGCGACGGACTTCCCTGCCATGTCCCGGCTGCTGTTTGAGATCGAAAATTACCGGAGCGAGGGCGCGGCGGCGGCGCTTTTTACGAGGCTAATATACTGCGGCTGCACGGGAAACGCGGAGTCCGGACTGTGCGCAGGCGGGAGGACCGGCTGTCTGTGATTTTTGTTCCGGCGGGGTTGACAAGGACTGTTTCCTGTTATATAATTTGCATTATATATAATTCAGATTATATATGGAGGCGCAGCAATGCCGGCAAAAGCAAAAGTTACAAGGGAAATGATCGTGGATACAGCCTTTGCGGTTGCCCGTGAAACGGGCGCGGAAACCATCAGTGCAAGGACCGTATCGGAACGGCTGCACTGCTCCACGCAGCCCGTCATGTATCATTTCGCGACGATTGAAGAACTGAAACGGACAGTCTATGCGAAGGCGGACCAGTACCATTCGGACTATCTGATGCGGATCAAAAAGCCGCAGAAGGGCGCTGCGCTTGGGATCGGAATGAATTATATCCGCTTTGCGATCGAAGAGCCGCATCTGTTCCGGTTCCTGTTTCAGTCGGATTACTTTAACGGAAGCACGCTGCTGGAGCTGATCGACGCCGAGGCGCTTACCCCTGTTCTTTCGGCGATGCAGGGAGCGCTGGGAATCGGCATGGCGCAGACGAAGCAGGTCTTTTTGACCGTTTTTCTGTTTGCGCACGGGTATGCAAGCATCATCGCCAATAATTCGATGAAATACGATGAAGCGGTCATCGATTCGCAGCTGCAGCAGGCGTACCGGGGCGCGATATTGGCCGCGCGGGAGGACGCAATATGAAGCCATTTGGCGGATTCGGCGAGGTGTGGTATAAATGACGGAAAATCTGCAAACAAAATCAGATTGGCTCTGCTGCCCCAAATGCGGCGGCAAGACAAGAACGCAGATGCGCTCACATACGGTGCTGGAGGATTTTCCCCTGTTCTGCCCAAAGTGCAGATATACCTGTGTGATCCGTTTCAAGGACGGTAAAATCGAAGATATTAAACTGCCAGACGCTTAAGACCGGGGAATCGGTTCGCACTGCGTCTATTTGTGTTCACGGCATTCAGGAGGAACCCATGAACTACATCCATATCACAAAAGAAAACCTTGACAAAGAGCATATCTGCTGCGCGATGTCCGGCAAGCAGAGCCTGACGAAAAAGGAATGGCTCCGGCAGCGCTTCGACGAGGGACTTGTTTTTTACCGCAGCGAGGAGCGCGGCAAGTGCTTTATCGAATATATTCCCGCAGAAAACGCATGGGTGCCCATTGAAGCAGCGGGATATCTCTATATCAATTGCCTGTGGATCGCAGGTGCGATGAAGGGGCACGGATATTCGACCGACCTTTTGAACGAGTGCATCCGGGATGCCAGAGCGCAGGAAAAGAACGGCGTCTGCATCCTGTGCGCCGAGGGACGGAAGCGGGAATTTCTCGCCGACCCGAAGTATCTGGCCTACAAGGGCTTCCGGACAGCTGATATCTCCGACTGCGGGATCAGCCTGATGTATCTGCCCCTTGTGCCGAACGCCGAGCCGCCGAAATTCAGGGACTGTGCCAGACATCCCAAGGCAGACGGAGACGGCTTTGTCCTTTATTATACCGATCAGTGCCCGTTCACCTGCTACTGGGTGCCGCGGGTGCAGGAGACAGCGAAGGAACACGGCATTCCGTTCAAAGCAATCCATATTACCGACAGGGACTCTGCGCAGAATGTCCCCGCGCCGGTCACGACCTATGCCCTGTTCCGGGATGGGCAGTTTTTGACGCAGAGCATTCAGTCAGACAAGAAATTTCTGGCGCTGGCAGGCGTTCGGGACTGAGCCGCCGGGCATCGGAGGAAGAAATCCACGGAGGAAGATCGGATGAAAAACAGCGCGCTGGTCGTGATCGACCTGCAAAATGATATTACGAAGCACTACAGAGAGATCATTGACCCCGTCAATGCGGCAATTGACAGAGCCGTCCGCCCCTACGCAGACCTTGAAAATCCCGCACAAAAAAATGAAGGAACAACTGTTTTTGACAGAGTGAACGCCGCTGGCCTCTCGGCCAGCGGCGTGTTTTGGTTCTTGCTCAGCTGCGCTGCTTTGCCTGACGCAGGGCGAGAACGCGGTTCATTTCGTTGGATACGATCATGTAGCCCTCGTCGACGCCCATGCCGGGCTTGGCAAGGATCTGCACCGGCTGGGTCGCCATGGCGCAGTGGACGCAGACCTGGGCCGAGCGGTCCGTTTCGTTGCAGGTGCCGCCCTGATAGGCGCCGATGCCGTGCGCCTTGCAGTAGAGCACTGCCTCAATGGTATTGTTGATGCCGCCGAGGTCGGGCGTCTTGATCTGCACCATATGACCGGCTCTGCGGTCGGCAAATTCCCGGATATCCTCGAGCGTGTTGCACCATTCGTCAGCGACCAGCTCGACCTGAATGCCGCGGCGGTCAAGCTCCGCCGTCAGGCCCGCAAGCGCAACGATCTGCGTTTCGCGGTCGCAGTCGCAGTCCATCGGCCCTTCGATGCGCAGATGGAAGGGCTTTGCCGCCTGCTCCAGCTCCGCAAGATAATCGGCCATGGCGGCATAGTTGTTGTTTCCGAACGCCGCGCCGATGGTGCCGTAGACGTCGATGTGCAGGACGGGCTGATAGCTCTCGTCCGCGCGCATGGTCAGGATGCGGTCACGGAGCCATTTGACGTACTCCAGCAGCTTTTCGCCGTGCTCGCCGAGCTTGGTCTGCACGTTGTTGATGAGCGCGTGCGGCAGCACCTGCGCGCGCTTGATGATCATCTTGTCGGCGTTGTCATAGCGGTCGTCGCCGGACTGCGTAAAGATGGGGATCGGCGTCTGGCTGACCGTGCAGCCGTATTCGTCCGCGACGACCTCGCACATCAGCCGTCCCGTCGCCTTGGCGACTGCGTCCAGAATGGCCTGCGAGACACCGTAGCGGATGGCCGTATGCAGGCGCTTGCCGTTTACCTCGATGGCCTCCATCTGCGCGCACAGGCCGCGGAAATCATCTGCCTCCCGGCCCAGCAGCATCGGGCGGACATACTGCTCGATGATGGGGATAAAGTCCTTTGCCAGAAACAGCGGGTCGCGTCCGCCCGCGCCGGAATACTGCACCGCCGCGCAGTCGCCGAAGGCGATCTGGCCGTCTTCCAGAACGATCATGACCGAGACGGCCTCGCCCTTCATGCGCACGGCGGAAAAGCCCTCCGTGACGGGCTGGCCGATGTAAAACATACCGTCGTGACCCGCGCCGCGCTTGATGGCGCGCTGGTCATCAAAATAAAACCCCGTGCTGCCCGCAGCGCAAACAACATCCTTGATTTTCATGTTCTGTTCCTCCTGTTTCTTTATCTGGGCCGCCCGACCAGACGGCCCTTGCTGATGGCGTAAACGTCGTCGGTCACCATCTGGAATGTCGCTTTCCGATGCTCAAACGCAGCGCGTTCCGCGATTTTTCCCATATGATAATCCCGAAGCTCCTTTGTAAACGGGAGATTGCCCATGTTCATGATGCGCACCGCGCCGTCGTTGTCGCGGCACGGCAGCATCTGACCGGCATTGAAGCGGCAGGGCGCGAACGGAACGTCCAGAACGCCCGCCTTTACGCCGCGGCACGCGCCGAGCGCGATATCGCCCATGCCAAGCTCGAAGCACTTGTCGACGATGCAGCGCGTTTCCTGCCGGATGATCTCCATTTCCTCGTCCAGATGCGTGTTGGCAAACGTCTGCTCGGTCATCATGCTGACGACCTGCCGTGTGCAGCGCAGCCCCTGCGCGTTCGCCTCCATCGTCGGGATGCCGATGGCCTCGTGCGGGCTTTTGACGATGACCTTCGTGGCCTTGGAAAGCGCCGCGATCAGCGCGCCGGTCGAGATGACGCCGAACGCCTTTGCCTCGTCCGCCGGGAAGCCGCCCATCCACTGGTGCAGCACCGTCGTGACAACTACGTCGTGATAGCCGTACTTTGCAAGATATTCCTCCGTCAGCTCCTCAAGTGTGCGGACTGCGGCGATGTCCTGGATCAGGTTGCCGCACTGGCCGTAGCCGACCGTGATGTTTTTCACGCCCTGCTCCGCCGCAAGCAGCGCCTCGATGATGGCGACCGCGTGGGAAATGCAGGGCGGCACGAGCGTGCCGGTCAGCGGCCCATACGGCTCACGGTTGATGGAAACGCCCATTTCCTCATACAGGCCGGTCAACCGGTCGACGTACTGCCAGTTGGCGATGGTCGTCTCCATCGGGACGTTTTTGCAGTAGGGCAGATTGTAGGAGATGCCGCCGCCCTCGTAGCTGGTGAAGCCGCCCGCGTAGGCGATCTCGGTCAGAAGCCGGGCGTCGGGGGTGCCGTGGCGCACCTGCACCGGCACATTGACGCTCTCCACGACTCTCCGGCAGCCGGAAACACCGTGGTTGACGGCCGGGAAGCCGTTGAGCATGGCGCGGCCCTCCTCCTTGGAGGCCTTGATGCCCTCCTCGGCCTCGTGATAGCGGTTCTGGCGGGTGTAGCTGTCGATGGTGGTCGGCAGCAGATCTGCCTCGCCCTCTTTTTCCAGATACTGCATGAGCTTGATGTGCTCCTCAAGCACCGGCACACCGGCACGCGGCTGGATGAGCGTCCTGTGCTCCTTTTTCGCTTCGATCAGTCTGGCGGAAAAATTGCGGCTCGGCTTCTGCTGCTTCTGATACGCCGCGGCCTCCGTCAGATCGACGTCCCGGCCCGTCGGCCACTGCTGCAGAACCTCCTGCCGCATTGCCATGAATTCCCCTTCCGGGATCTTTCTGTTCTGAATTTCCATCAGTTGATCTCCTCTTTCATGATTTGGAGCGCGATCTCCGGCTCGCTCTGCGCAAGCAGGCCCATCGCCGCCAGAATATAACGTTTGTCCAGAATGATATCCGCCTTTTTCGGACGGAGCGACGCAGGCGCAGCCGGATCGCAGCAGGCAAAGCGCGCGATCTGCCGCGCCCGCTGCGAATGGATGAGGCTCCCGCCCGTCACGACGACCCTGCGCACCTCGCTCAGATCCTTTCCGCTCTGCACGAAGGTCTGTCCGAGCATCGTATACGTTTCCTCAAGCGTACCGGCGTGGCGCATCACGGCGGTCTGCACGGCCATGGAGGCGACCGCGTAATCAAGCATCTCCAGCTCCGTATCGTGCTCCGGCAGCATCTGCGTATTGTGCGCAAGAAGCTGCACGAGCGCCTCCACCCGCTCCGGCGAAAGCCCGGAAAGCTCCGCCAGCCGCTGCGCGCCCGCCGCAGCCAGCACGCCCTCGATGGAATAGCGCATACCGATATCGCCCTCGACCGTCCGCTTGACATACGGCTCCGGCAGGCCCTTGTAGACCCGGTTCATCTGCCGGGGCATCCCCTCGGCAATGGAATAGATGTCCGTCGTCGCGCCGCCGACATCCACACCGATCAGCTCCCCGATGCCGGGCGTTTTGTCCGTTCCCTTCGCCAGCAGCGTCATGGCCTGCATGACCGCCGCAGGCGTCGGCATCATCGGGCCGCTCATCTGCTCCGCGGCGGCGTTCAGCCCCTTCGCCTGCACGATGCGGCGCAGGAAAATGCTGCGGATGGTCTTCTGCGTGTCCTCCGTTTTGAGCACGCCGAATTTCGGCATGACGTTTTCGCAGACGGATACCTCGAAGCCCTCCAGCGCCTTCCGGCACTGCTGCATGGCCGTGCGGTTGCCCGCGAGAACGATTGGGAACTGCGGGCGGATCGCGGCGAGCATCTGCGCGTTATGAATGACGCAGGCGCTGTTGCCGCCGTCCGTGCCGCCGACCAGAAGAAAAATGTCCGGGTTCACGCGCTGAATGGTTTCCAGATCGTCCTGCGTCAGCTCGAATGAAAACTGCCCGACGATCTTCGCGCCCGCGCCGAGACTTGCCAGCCGCGCGGCCTCCATCGTCAGCTCCGGCACAAGTCCGCTGACCATCATCCGCAGGCCGCCCGCCGCCGAGGAGCAGGCATACGACTGCGCAAATGTCAATGGCCCCGTCTGCGCAAGCAGCGCGTCCAGCGCCTTCTGAAAACCGATGCGCACATCCGAAGCGACCGTTGTATATGCCTGCGCCGTGCCGAGAAGCTTGGCTGCGTCCAGATCAACGGCAGTCAGCTTCGTGTAGGTGCTGCCGAAATCCGTCAACAATACTGGCTTCATTGCGGTCCCTCTTCGGGATACAGGATCTCCCGCAGCGCGGCGATGGTCGTTTCCGGCGGCGTGCCGGGCGGGAAGGCCCGGTCAAAGCCCATGGCCTTGAAGCGCTTTTCCACGTCCGCGAAATCCTGCTTGCCGACGACGATATTGCCGCCGACGAGCAGCGGAATTCCGGCAAGACCGGCCTCGTCGCACTTTTCCCGCATGCCGCGGCAGTCCAGCTCCCCTTGACCGTAAAGCGAGGACACCACGATAGCGTCCGCGTCCGCTTCGATCGCCGCCTCGATATACTCCTCCTGCGAAACCATGACACCCAGATTCACAACGTCAAAGCCCGCCTCGGTGAACGCGTGATAGAGGATCTTGTTCCCAACCGCGTGCACGTCCGCGCCGATGACGCCGATGATGAGTACCTTTTTCCGTTCTTCGTTCATAGCTGCACCTCATACTCCGCTGCCGCACGCTTCACGCTGCCGCATACTGTCAAGATAGTTCTGCCTTCCGATCTCATAAAGGTTATTGCCCTCGCTGTCGATGATGACCGTCACGGGGAAATTCTCGACATACAGCCGCCGCACGGCCTCCGGGCCGAGGTCGGGATAGGCGATGACCTCCGCTTTTTTGATGCACTGGCTCAAGAGCGCGCCGCAGCCGCCGGTCGCGCCGAAATAGACGGCGCCGCAGGCGCGGATCACCTCTATGACCGCCTCGCTGCGCTTGCCCTTGCCGATCATGCCGGTCAGACCCTGACGCAGCAGCGCCGGACTGTAGGCGTCCATGCGGTAGGAGGTCGTCGGCCCGGCCGAGCCGATCGCCTGTCCCGGCTTTGCCGGCGTCGGGCCGACAAAATAAATAACAGCGCCGCGCATATCAAACGGCAGGGGCTGCCCCGCTTCGAGCAGCGTGCAGAGGCGCTTGTGCGCGGCGTCACGCGCGGTGTAGAGTTCGCCCGTCAGCAGGCACATATCGCCTGCGCGCAGTGCGCGCGCTGCCGCGCTGTCAAGGGGAGTTTTCAGTTTGATCGCCATCTCAAAGCACCTCCGTTACATGGCGCGTCACATGGCAGTTGAGATTCACCGCCACGGGCAGGCCCGCGATATGCGTCGGGCTGGTCAGAATGTTGACTGCCAGCGCCGTCGTCCTGCCGCCGAAGCCCTGCGGGCCGATGCCGAGCGCGTTGATGCTTTCCAGAAGCTCCTGCTCCAATGCCCGGTAAAACGGGTCTTCGTTCGGCGTATCCAGCTCGCGCAGGAGCGCCTGCTTTGCCAGCAGCGCCGCTTTGTCGAACGTGCCGCCGATCCCCACGCCCACCACGATGGGCGGGCACGGGTTCGGGCCAGCGTCCTGCACGGTCTGCAAAACGAAGCGCTTGACGCCCTCCAGCCCGTCGGACGGGCGGAGCATGGCGATCCGGCTCATGTTTTCGCTGCCGAAGCCCTTGGGAGCGACGGTGATTTTGATCTGTTCGCCGGGGACAAGGTCAAAATAGAGCATGGCCGGGGTATTATCGCCCGTGTTGACGCGGTCAAACGGGTCGCGTACGACGGACTTGCGCAGCCAGCCCGCCGCGTAGCCTCTTCGCACGCCCTCCTGCACGGCCGCCTTGAGGTCGCCCGCGATATGTACCTCCTGTCCAATCTCCAGAAACACGCAGGCCATGCCGGTGTCCTGGCAGATCGGCTGGGCGTTGGCGGCGGCAAGCTCCGCGTTCTCTAAAATCTGCCGCAGAATTTCCTGCGCTGCGGGCCACGGCTCTGCCGCCTGCGCGCTTTCCAGCTGCCGCAGCACATCCCGCGGCAGGTCATAATTGGCGCGGATGCACATCTGCGCCACGGTATTGGTTAGAAGCTCCGCCTGTATTTCTCTCATATTCCGCTCCTATTGTCCGTTTGACGGATCGTGTCCAGCAGCTCTCCGTCGCGTGAGATCACCCTTGCGACCACCCGGTCCGATACCGGAAGCGGTGCAGGAACACCTGTGATGCGCTCGGCGCGCTCTTTCAGCTCGTGAATGTCCACGACGGGAAGCCCCGCCGCCCGGAGGCGTTCGCGCAGTTCCGTGTTTTTCGGGTTGACCGCAACGCCCGCCTGCGTCACGAGTACGTCCACATCCTGTCCGGGCGTGGAGATGCAGGTCACGCGGTCGCGCACGATGGGCAGCCGTCCCCGGAACAGCGGCGCGGCGATGAGCGCGAGCTTACTGCCGGCAGCCGCGTCGCTGTGGCCGCCGCTGCCGCCCATGATGGAGCCGTTGGAGTCCGTGTGGACGTTGATATTGAACGAAGTGTCGATCTCTGTCGCGCCGAGCACGGCAACATCCAGCGAGTCGACCGCCGCGCTCCGGCAGCCGGGGCTGGCGTACTGCTCCGCCGATACTTCGCAGTGGCAGGGATTTTCGCGGATGGAGCTTACGGCCTTCAGATCGAAGCACTGCACATCCAGCAGCGCCCGGAACAGTCCCTCGTTCAGCATATCGACCAGCAGGCCGGTGATCCCGCCCTGCGCGTAGCTGCCGTGAATGTTCTGCTGCTTCATGATTTTTTCCAGATACATCGCCGTCGCCAGCGACGCGCCGCCTGCGCCCGTCTGGAAGGAAAAGCCATCCTTGAGAAGACCGGAGCTGGCAATGACCCGCGCGGCGGTCTGCGCGATGGTGATCGCGACGGGATTGCGCGTCATGCGGGTCGTGCCGGAGACGATTCCGGCGGGGTCACCGATGGCGTCCACGGCGACGACATAATCCACGTAAATTTCCGGGATCGACCAGCCGCAGAGCGGATACGGCACAAGTTCATCGGTGATAACAATGACCTTTTTCGCGTACTGCGCGTCCGGGAAGGCGTAGCCCAGCGAACCGCAGGCCGATTTTCCGACCTTGCCCGTGCAGTTGCCCATCGTGTCGCTGCTTGGCGCGGCGATGAATGCAACGTCGATTGGGGTTTCGCCGCCTGCAATATCGCGCGGGCGGCCGCCGTGCGTCCGGAACTCCACGGGCTGGTCCATGACGCCCCCCGAAATGGCGCGGCCAAGTCCGGCGGACATATAGTTGGTCAGCAGCCTGCTGACCGTTCCGTTTTTGATATGCTCCAGCATCGGCAGGTGCACGTCGAACAGCGCGCTGGCGTTGACCGTCAGATCGCGGATGCCCATGGCGCTGATCTGCTCCATGACCATGTTGACGACATAGTCGCCGTTTCGCAGATGGTGGTGAAACGAGACGCACATCCCGTCCTGCAGGCCGGAAAGGCGGATCGCCTCACGCAGAGAGGAAACGACCTTGGACTCCTTCATTGCAGCGTACCTCCCTCCGCAAGAATTTCTTCCGCTGCGGCCAGCGTCTGTCTGGCCCGCGCGGCGATCGGCGCGTCGATCATCTTTCCGCGCAGCGCTACCGCGCCCTTTCCGCAGCGCTTTGCGTCCTCAATGGCCGCAAGCACCTGTCTGGCATAGTCTGTTTCGGCCTGCGAGGGGCTGAAGCAGCGGTTGATCGCGTCCAGATGCCGGGGCGAGATGGCCGCCTTGCCGGTAAAGCCCAGGCTGCGGGCAAGGCGGCTGTCGGCTTCGATGCCTTCATCGTCGTTCACATCGGTGAAGGGGGTATCGTAGACATCAATTCCGGCGGCGTGCGCCGCTGTGACGAGGCGCGTCCGGGCATAGAGGATCTCAAGGCCCTCCTTTGTCCGGCTGCAGTGCAGGTCGGCGCTCAGATCCTCCGCGCCGAGAAACAGCGCCCGCACACGCGGGGAGGCCGTCGCGATCTCGAATGCGTTTTCCACGCCGAGCGCCGTCTCGATCAGCGCGATGAGGCCAATTGTGCCCGGCTCCATGCCGCAGCGTCGTTCGATTTCGCCGATGGCGGCGTCGCAGCCGCAGACGGTCTGCCGCGACGCGGTCTTCGGGAGCATGATGTAATCCGGCCTCTGCGGCACGATGGCCTCTAAATCCTGTGCAAACAGCGGTGTGTCCGCCGCATTGACGCGGACGATGATCTCACTGCGGCAGCGCTCCACATTCGTCACCGCGTATTTGACCAGTATGCGCGCCGCGTCCTTTTCATCGGGCGATACGGCGTCCTCCAGATCAAATATGATGGCGTCCGCGCCGAAAAAGCCGCAGCTTGTCATCATTTTCGGGTTATTTCCGGGTACAAAGAGCATGGAACGTCTCATGCGGTCCCTCCTTCCGCCCGTGCGAGCGCGGCTTCCAGCCGGGCACGCAGGATCCAGTCGAGCGCGCCGTGGTCGTCTACGGCAATCTCTCCCTGCTGCACGTCTGCGGCGCGCAGAACGCTGTGCACCGTCTGCTCGATCGCAGCGCCGAACTGCAATCGGACGGTCGACGCGATCCGCAGCTCAAGCGTTTCAGCGGGCCGCACCGTGACCAGTACGTCCGCCGACTCCGCCGCTCCGGCAGAAGCCTCGTTTCGGATAACCACCAAAATTCCCCCTTGTATGTTTTTCAATATTTCATGCTGCTTGCAGCAGATTTTCCTTGATTAAAGCGGGCTTTATCCTCTATACTGAAAGAAAACGGCACAGGAGGCAAGCCCATATGTCGACAAACGCGATTCAGAGCAGCCATATCTACAGCACGTATTTTGCTCCCCGCGGCCGCAGCCGGATCTACACGCTCGGTATGCAGATCGCGCAGCTTTATCTTTCGCCCTTCGACCAGATCATCGGCTTCATCGGGGAGGCCGGCTCCGGCAAGAGCGTGCTCATCAAGGGGATGTTCCCCGGCATCGAGCTTACGAACGACGACGACGGCGTCAACGTCCGCCCGCTCCCGCTTCTGGAGCAGGAGTATGAAACGGGCTTTTTCACGCCGCACACCTACCATCTGGACATCCGCTTCGAGACGGGCTTCCATCAGCTCTCGGAGCTGGCGGACGCCGTCCGGCTGGCTGTCCGGCGCGGCAAGCGCATCATCATCGAGCATTTTGACCTGATCTATCCCCTGCTCGGCGTCAACGCGAATCTGCTCATCGGCGTCGGCGAGCAGATCGTCATCACGCGGCCGAACCTCTTTGGCCCTCTGCCGCAGGAGCTGTGCGACATCGTCTATCCGTCGCTTGCCTATCGCCTCATGGCGCACAGCGCGGAGGATCTGTGCGAATACGCCATGACGCAGGAGCAGATGCTTGCGTGCAGCCACGGCGATATCCGCCACGGCTTCGTGCTCGAATTCAACGAGCACCAGCCGGATATCGATATTCCCACGCTCGAAGCGCGCGTCAACGAGCTGATCCGGCAGGATCTGCCCATCGACTACTATGACGAGAGCCACATTCTGCTCGGCGGCGCACAGCACTACTGCACTGGGCCGCGCACCCATGTGCGCTCAACAGGCCGCATCATCGGCTTCCGGCTGCTCGATCATTTCATCTACGACCACTTCCACAAGACGTATATGCTGGTCGGCTGTGTCGGAGACGATTCTGAGGAAAACATCCGGAAGCTCGAAACAATCCACGGGTGAGGTGTTGGGTTATGCAGCGCACCTGCATACCTGGTTGTAGGGGCCGATGCCCACGTCGGCCCGTTGGGAAGTTACAAATGTGCCGAAGATTTCCGTTAAAACGGTGCATTCTGCCGGGCCGACGTGGGCATCGGCCCCTACAGTGTGCTGCGCAAATCTGCGGCTGCCCAACGGGCGGAGCAGAGCCCCGCCCCTACCAACTGTGTTCAAGGCAGGCTGCTTTTTGCATAAAAACCGAGTTTCCTTGCGGAACAGGCAATGTCCGGATGGGCATTGCCTGTTCTTTTGTCTAAACGACGTTTCCTTTTTTGATTACAGTATCGACCAGATTGCTGCCAAGGCGGTAGCAGATATAGTCCAGATCCTCTGCGTTCCAGATGAGAATGTCCGCCTGCTTGCCCGGCTCGATGGAGCCGATGCGGTCGGCGCGGCAGATGGCGGCGGCGCCGTTGAGCGTCACCGCAGTCAGCGCCTGCTCGGGCGTCAGCCGGTAGCGCAGGCAGCCGAGGCTGATGACCAGCTGCATATTGAGGCACGGGCAGGAGCCGGGGTTGAAGTCCGTCGCCATGGCGACCGGAACACCGGCCTGCACCATATCCTGTACGGGCGCGTAGGCCGTGCCCAGATAAAAGCTTGTTGCGGGCAGGCAGCAGGCGACCGTGCCGCCCTCTGCCATGGACGCGATGCCGGACGGCGGGCAGACGATCAGATGCTCCGCCGAGACGGCCCCGATCTCGCCTGCCAGCTCACTGCCGCCGATGGCCTCGATCTCGTCCGCGTGGATCTTGGGCAGCAGCCCGTACTGTCTGCCGGTAAGCAGAATGCGGCGGGATTCCTCGGCGGAAAAAACGCCCTTTTCGCAGAACACATCGCAGAATTCCGCAATGCCCTGCTCCCGGACTGCCGGAAGCATTTCCTCGCACAGAAGCTCCAGATAGCCCTGCCGGTTGTCCCGGTAGGCTTCCGGTACGGCGTGCGCGCCCATAAAGGTCGCAGCGAGATCCATCACATGGTGTTTTTGCAGCTTTCCGATCACGCGCAGCGCTTTGCATTCTTCCCCGGTCGACAGGCCGTAGCCGCTCTTGGCCTCTGCGGTCGTCGTGCCAAAGCGGAGCATTTCATCCAGCGCGGCGGAGGCTTTTGCCTCCAGCTGCTCCTCGCTTGCCGATTGTGTTGCACGCATGGTGGACAGGATGCCGCCGCCTGCGGCGAGGATGTCCAGATAGCCCGCGCCGTGCAGCTTGAGCGCCAGCTCGTTCTGCCGCCAGCCGCCGAAGATCAGATGCGTGTGCGCGTCGACCAGACCGGGCGTGACCAGCTTCCCGCCGGCGTTGATTATCTGCACGCCCACGGCCGCAGGCGCTGCGCCGGTCCCGACCTGCGCGATCACATCGTTCTCGATCAGGATCCATGCGTTTTTCAGGATGCAGATCTCGCCCTGCGCCCTGCCTCCCCGCGCGGCGGTTCCCTGCGGCGTGGCCAGCATACCGATGTTGGTGATCAGCGTTCTCTTCATTGTCTGTTCCTTTCCCGGTCAGCACTCCAGCTGCGCCACGGCCTGCTCGACGACGGCGCTGTCCGCCACATAGGGCATTGTGATGTGGTCCTGCCCGGCGTAAAGCTCGTTATATTCCGCCGCCGTCGTCATGGCGTGCTCATTGCAGGCCCAGCTGCGGCGGGCGACGCCGACCATGGTGTCCCACGGCATTGCCATGCGGAGGATGGTATCGACGCGCTCCGAGCCGTCGAGCACCATGCCGAAGCCGCCGTTGATGGCGCGGCCGATGCCCGTGCCGCCGCCGTTGTGCAGGGCGATGTAGCTCATGCCGCGCGCGGCGTTGCCCGCGTAGCACTGCGTTGCCATTTCGGCCATGATATTCGAGCCATCCTTGATATTGGACGTCTCGCGGAACGGCGCGTCCGTTCCGCCGGTATCGTGATGGTCGCGGCCAAGGATGACCGGGCCAATCTCCCCGTTGCGAACCATTTCGTTGAATTTGAGCGCCAGATTCATCCGCCCCATCGCATCCTGATAGAGAATGCGGCACTGTGTACCGACGACGAGCCGGTTCTTCTCCGCGTCGCGCACCCAGACGTAGTTGTCGTAGTCCTGATAGCGCCGGTTGTGCGTGCGGATATATTCCGCGGCGGCCATGTCAGTCTTGTGCAGATCCTCCGGCTTCCGGCTCAGGCAGCACCAGCGGAACGGGCCGTAGCCGTAGTCAAACAGGCACGGGCCGAGGATATCCTCAACGTAGGACGGGAACACAAAGCCGTCCAGATCGTTTTCGCCGTTTTTGCAGACCGCCTTCACGCCGGAATCATAGACCGCCTTCAGGAAGCTGTTGCCGTAGTCGAAGAAATAGGTACCCCGGTCGTGGAATTTGCAGATCATCTCATAGTGGTGCTGCAGCGTTTTGTCGACCAGCGCGCGAAACGCCTCCGGCTCCTCGGCCAGCATCCGCGTGCGCTCGGCAAAGCTCAGGCCCTGCGGGCAGTAGCCGCCGTCATACGGCACGTGGCAGGAGGTCTGGTCGCTCATCAGGTCGACGTGCACCTGCTTTTCGTACAGATATTCCAGCAGATCGACGATATTGCCGTGGTAGGCGACTGCGCACGGCTCGCCGTTTTTCTGGTGTGTCCGGGCGATCTCCACCGCCTCGGCCAGATCCGACGTTCTGTGGCTGACCCAGCCCTGCGTGAAGCGCGTATCGATACGGGAATCGTCGACCTCGGCGATGATGGACGCCGCACCGGCGATCTCCGCCGCCTTGCCCTGTGCGCCCGACATCCCGCCAAGGCCCGCCGAGACGAACAGCCGTCCGGCCAGATCCTGATCGTTCGGAATGCCGAGAATGAGGCGGCCTGCGTTCAGAAGCGTGTTGAACGTGCCGTGGACGATGCCCTGCGGGCCGATGTACATCCAGCCGCCCGCGGTCATCTGACCGTAATTCGCCACGCCAAGCGCGGCGGCGCGGTTGAAGTTCTCCTGATCGTCGAACGTGCCGACCATCAGGCCGTTCGTAATGATCACGCGCGGGGCCAGCCTGTGGCTGTGGAACAGGCCGAGCGGATGGCCGGACATGACGACAAGCGTCTGCTCGTCCGTCAGCTGTTCGAGGTATTTCTTGATCAGGCGGTACTGCATCCAGTTCTGGCAGACCTGGCCTGTCTCGCCGTAGGTCGTCAGCTCGTAGGGATAAAGCGCGACGTCGAAGTCCAGATTGTTGTCGATCATGACCTGAATCGCGCGGCCCTCAATGCAGCGGCCCTTGTATTCGTCGATCGGTTTTCCATAGATCGCGCCTGCGGGACGGAAGCGGTAGCCATAGATACGGCCATGCTCGGCCAGCTCCTGCGCAAATTCCTTTGCCATCTGCGCGTGGTGATCGGGATGGATGTAGCGCAGCGCATTTTTGATTGCCAGCGCCTGATCCGCCCGGCTCAGGTGCGATTCGCGGCGCGGTGCGCGGCGATAGCGCGGGTCTATTTCCGGGTATTCCGGCAGTTCGTAATCAAGTTGCAAGGTTTCAGTATGTTCCAGCTGCATCGTGATCTCCCCCATTGATGATATTGTAACAGCTTCTTTTGCATTTTTCAATTCATTCTTGCATGAATGCAGGAATTCCTGCGTCATTTTTCACTGCACGCAGCCAGCATCGCCGCGTAGCAGCGGTCGGCGCGCGGAAGGCCGGTATCGAGCAGTTTCTGCCCCGCTGCGCGCGCACCGGCGGCAAACGCGGCGTCGTGCAGGGAGCCGGTATTGATGCACACGTTCAGCCACGCGCCCTGCATCCCTGCGCGGAGGCTGAGGCAGGCGACGCCAAAGTCGCTGGCCGCCGTTGCGTTCGTCTTGCCCAGAAGGCTCTCCAGCAGCTCCAGCCCCTCCGCACACAGCTGCATCACGGCAAGCGGCGGCTGCGTGCAGGCCTTGAGGCCCTGTTCGATGGCGCTGCTGCGCGCCTGCTTTTCCTCGGGCGTCTGCTTCGGCATCGCGTAGGCCGCGCTGACCTGCAAAAATGCCTGTGTGTCCTGCTCCATCGCGGCCAGCAGCCGTTTGCGCAGCGCGTCTGCCTGCGCCTGTGCGCGGAGCGCAAGCTCCTGCACGGCCTCATATTTTTTTCTGCCGAGCGTCAGGCCGCTGACCATTGCGGTCAGCGCCGCGCCGACCGCGCCCGCCAGCGCTGCGGCGCTGCCGCCGCCGGGAGCCGGAGACGCGGAGGCGATCTCCTCCGTAAAGCCGCGTACCGTCAGTTCTGCCAGTTCCATGCGTCACACCTCTCATTCCATCCCAATCAGATGATATTCCATGACCTGCTTGCGGCAGTCATAATTTTCAAGCTTCAGATAGAATTCCGCGCAGTCGAGCAGCGCCTTTGCGGGCGTCAGGCCGACCACCTCGGAGCCGATGATCCGCGCGCCGTAGCGGTCAGCCAGCTGGCGCGTCATTTCAAAGGCGTAGTAGATCGGCGTTTTTTCAAAGTTTGTGAGATTCATCGACACCTGCGCGATGTTCCGGCCCTCAAGCATCACGCCGATAGCCTTGCAGCAGGCAAAGCCGCCGTCCTTGGCGCGGATAGCCTTTGCGATCTTCTTTGCGACCTCGATGTCAGAGGTATCGAGATTGATGTTGTAGGCGATGAGCGGCATCCGTGCGCCGATGGCGATGATGCCCGCAGTCGGATGGATCTTCCGCTCACCGTAATCCGGCGCCCAGTCCGGCTCCAGCAGCTTTTCCGGCATACCCTCGAATTGCCCCTTGCGGCAGGCGGCCAGATTTCTGCGCTCCGGGCGCGAGGCGGAGTCCTCATACAGGAACGACGGCACGCGAAGCTCATCCCAGATGCGGGCAGCGACGCGCTTTGACAGCTCCACGCATTCCTCTACGCTCGTGTCCATGGTCGGGATAAAGGGAATGACGTCCGTCGCGCCCATGCGCGGGTGCTGGCCTGTATGCCGGCGCATATCGATGGTCTCGGTCGCCTTTTTTGTCAGCTGGAACGCCGCCTCGCCCATCGCCTCGGGGGAGCCGAGCAGCGTAAAGACGCAGCGGTTATGGTTGCCGTCGGATTGTACGTCGAAGACGAAGCAGCCGGGGATGCTGTTCGCCGTGTCGACGAGGCCCTGAAACACCGCCGGATCCTTTTCCCGGCTGACACTGAAATTCGGAACGCATTCAACAAGCTTTGCCATTGTATTTCCTCCTTATGTTCATGTGGGAATCATCATTTATAAGTGAAACCGTCTGTCGCCCCGGGCGTGCGTCCATGCACAGCCCGGGGCGGCGGTTTTCTCCGGTTTTACAGAAGCCTGCCGCAGACCTGTTCTGCGGCTTCGAGCAATGCGCCCGACTTGACCAGGCGGTCAAGCTCGGCCATCTGGGGGTACATGATGACATCGGTATCGACCGGCGGGACGGTCTGGCGGATTTTCTGATAGACTGCCGCCGTCGCGGGGGCGAGGAGCGACTCGCCGCGCAGCCACAGCGCCTGCGCTGCGGCAAGCAGCTCGATGCCGACGACCTTCTGACTGTTGTCGAGGATCATGCGGGCCTTTCTGGCTGCGGTCGTGCCCATGCTGACATGGTCCTCCTGATTGGCGGAGGACGGAATGGAGTCCACCGACGCGGGATGCGCGTAGACCTTGTTTTCCGACACCATGGAGGCCGCGGCGTACTGCGTGATCATGAAGCCGGAGTGCACGCCGCCGTATTTTGTCAGGAACGCGGGAAGCCCGTTGGAAAGCGCGGGATTGACCATGCGCTCCAGCCGGCGCTCGGACACGTTGGCGTATTCGCTGAGGGCTATGCCCAGAAAGTCCATCGCAAGCGCGACCGGCTGGCCGTGGAAGTTGCCGCCGGAGATCACCTTGTCCTCCTCGGGGAAGATGAGCGGGTTGTCGGTCACGGCATTGATCTCGCGGCTGACGATATCCCACACATAGCGGATAGCGTCGCGGCTGGCGCCGTGGATCTGCGGGACGCAGCGGATCGAATAGGCATCCTGCACCTTCTCCGGGTTGTGCGCGAAGGCCAGACGGCTCCCGTCCAGAAGCCGCAGCAGATTCTGCGCCGTGCGCATCTGCCCCTGCTGGCCGCGCAGCGCGTGCACCTCGGGATCAAACGCGCTCAGAATGCCAAGCTGCGCTTCACACGTCATGGCGGCGGCGATATCCGCCGTTTTTGCCAGCTGCACGGCGTCGTATACCACGCCGCAGGCGATGGCGGTCATGATCTGCGTGCCGTTGATGAGCGCAAGGCCCTCCTTGGCCGCAAGCTCAACGGGCGCAATGCCTGCCAGCTCCATTGCCCGTTTTCCGGGCATGACCGCGTTCTGATATTCCGCCTCGCCCTCGCCCAGCATGACCAGCACGATATGCGCCAGCGGCGCAAGATCGCCGCTCGCGCCGAGCGAGCCCTTCTCCGGGATCACCGGATGCACGCCGCGGTTCAGCATGGCAAGCAGCGTTTCGAGCGTCGACAGGCGGATGCCGGAATTGCCGCGTGCAAGCGCGTTGCACCGCAGCAGCATCGCCCCGCGCACGACCTCGCGCGGCAGCGGCGCACCCATGCCGCAGGCATGGCTGATGATCAGATTGCGCTGAAGCGCAGCTGTCTCCTGCTCGGGGACAAACGTGTCGGAAAATTTGCCGAAGCCGGTCGTCAGACCGTAGATCACGGCCTTCTGCGCAAGCTTTTCGTCCACGTAGGCCCGTGCCCGGTTGATTTTTTCCTTCGCCGGTTCGGAAATTCGCACCTGCTCGTTGTGTCTGGCCACCGCGATGACCTGCTCGATCGTCAGCTCCATGCCGTTGAGTTCAATCATGTCCTGTCCGCCTTTCACTCGATCTGCCGCACAGCGGCGGCTCTTCTATCTTACAAGTTGAACAGTTTGTTGTCAATACGCCGCTTTTAAAATATATATTCTGCACAAAAGCACAGATTTTCCAGTCTCCGACCCAATTTGTTTTTATTCTTGATAATTCCGGCAAAACCGTGTATCGTATATATGATACTTTATAAAATCAGGAGAACGGTTCCATGAAAGACGGTTTTATCAAGGCCGCTGCCGGGACGATCGACGTCGTGGTCGCGGATGTGCAGTATAATACGGAGCAGATTTTGGCGCGGATGCGTGAGGCGGACGCGGCGGGCGTGAATCTGCTGACGCTGCCGGAGCTTTGCCTGACGGGCTACACGTGCGGCGATCTGTTTTTCTCCGACTGCCTGCTCGGCGCGGTCGAGCCTGCGCTGGCGCGGATCGTGGAGGCGTCGAAGGACCTCTACCCGGTCACGGCGGTCGGGCTTCCGCTTCGCTTCGGCGGAAAACTCTATAACTGCGCGGCAGTCGTCCACGCAGGACGGCTGCTCGGCGTGGTGCCGAAGACGCATCTGCCGAATTACGGCGAATTCTATGAGCTGCGGCAGTTTTCCTCCGCGAAAACGCTGGAGGGAAGGACGTATACGCTCCCGCTCTGCGGCCAGAGCGTGCCGTTTGGAACGGAGCTTCTGTTCTGCTGCTCCGGGATGCAGGACTACACCTTCGGCGTGGAGCTCTGCGAGGATCTGTGGGTTCCCTGCCCGCCGTCGACGCGGCTCTGCGCGGGCGGCGCGGCCATCATTCTGAATCTCTCCGCCTCCGACGAGGTGATCGGCAAGGCAGAGTACCGCCGGTCGCTGGTCGGCGCGACGTCGGCGCGGCTGGCCTGCGGCTATGTCTACTGCAGCGCGTCGCCGACGGAATCGACGCAGGACATGGTCTTCTCGCGGCACCATCTGATCGCGGAAAACGGGACGATCCTGGCAGAAAACGAGCCGTTTGCGGACGCTTCGCTGACGGTCTCCGAGATCGACGTGCAGCGGCTCATGCACGAACGGCACCGCACGACGAGCTACGATTCCGTTCCCGGCCTTCAGCCGGTCGTTTTCGATCAGCCGCTGCGCGAGACGGTTCTGACGCGGCGCATTGCGCCCAATCCGTTCGTCCCGCCGTATGACGAGCAGCTGCGCGCCCGCGCGGAGGCGATTCTGCGCATCCAGTCGCAGGGCCTGAAAAAGCGGGTGGAGCACACGCACGCGAAAACGGTTGTGCTCGGCATTTCCGGCGGTCTGGACAGCACGCTGGCGCTGCTGGTGTGCGTGCGCGCGTTCGATCTGGCCGGACGCAGCCGGAAGGAGATCCAGTGCGTCACCATGCCGTGCTTCGGCACGACGAAGCGGACGAAGTCCAACGCGGTCAAGCTCTGCGAGGAGCTTGGCGTCAGCGTGCAGGAGGTCAATATCACAGCCTCCGTCCGGCAGCATTTCGCGGATATCGGCCATGACGAAGCCGTGCACGACGTCACCTATGAAAACTGTCAGGCGCGGGAGCGCACGCAGGTCCTGATGGACATCGCGAACCAGTCCGGCGGACTGGTCATCGGCACGGGTGATCTTTCTGAGCTTGCGCTCGGCTGGGCGACGTATAACGGCGACCATATGTCCATGTACGCGGTCAACTGCTCGGTTCCCAAAACGCTGGTGCGCTACATCGTGCAGCATGAGGCCGGGAGCAGCGCGCCCGCGCTGCGGGAGGTGCTGCTGGATATTCTCGACACGCCTGTTTCGCCGGAGCTTCTGCCCGCGGACGAAAACGGACAGATCGCGCAGAAGACAGAGGATCTCGTCGGCCCGTATGAGCTGCATGATTTCTTCCTGTACCATCTGCTGCGCTTCGGCTCACGGCCGCGCAAGCTGTTCCGGATGGCGAAATACGCGTATGGCGGCAGGTATCCGGACGACGTGATCCGGCACTGGCTGAAAACGTTCTGCCGCCGGTTCTTCCAGCAGCAGTTCAAGCGCTCGTGCATCCCGGACGGCCCGAAGGTCGGCTCCGTGACGCTCAGCCCCAGAGGCGACTGGCGTATGCCGTCCGACGCATCGAGCAGGCTCTGGCTGGAGGAAGCGGAAAAGCTGTAAGTTTCTGCGGTTTTTCCAGGATTTCCGGTTGACAAGCATCCCGCCGCGTGCTATGATGTCTTCAGCAAGTTAAAGGAGTTTTATTCTTATGTTCTCAACTGTTTTCGCATCCTACTATTACTTTACTGTCGTCAGATAGTAAGGTCAATTTGTGATGCGCAAAAGAGAGTAAGTTTTGATGCGGCACAGAATTGACTGTGCCGCATTTTTTATTGTTGATTGGAGGTCACCAACATGATTGTCGTTCTGAAGCACAACGTTCCCGAGGAAAAGAGAAATCAGCTCATCAACTGGCTCAAGGCGCAGGGTCTTGACGTGCATCCGTCTCTGGGCGAATACCAGACGGTCCTTGGCCTTGTCGGCGATACGAGCCGTCTGGATATGTCTCTGCTGGAAAGTCTGGAGATCGTCGACTCCGTCAAGCGGGTCACCGATCCCTTCAAATGCTGCAACCGCAAGTTCCACCCGGACGATACCGTGGTTTCGGTCGGGGATGCGAAATTCGGCGGCGGGCATTTCGCGATGATCGCGGGGCCGTGCTCGGTCGAATCGGAGGAGCAGATCGTATACGTTGCGAAGGCCGTCAAGGCCGCAGGCGCGCAGCTGCTGCGCGGCGGCGCGTTCAAGCCGCGCACGTCCCCGTATGACTTCCAGGGGCTGCATGGCGAGGGTATCCGCCTGCTTGAGATCGCCAAGCAGGAGACGGGGCTGCCCATCGTGACGGAGCTGATGAACATTAAGCATCTGCCGCTGTTTGAGAACGTCGACGTCATTCAGATCGGCGCGCGCAACATGCAGAATTATGATCTTCTGAAGGAGATGGGCTCGGTCAAAAAGCCGATCCTGCTCAAGCGCGGGCTTGCCAACACGCTCAAGGAGCTGCTGATGAGCGCGGAATATATCATGGCCAGCGGCAACGACAATGTCATTCTCTGTGAGCGCGGCATCCGCACGTTTGACGATTACACCCGCAACACGCTCGACCTTGCCGCCGTGCCGATGCTGCATGAGCTGTCGCACCTGCCGGTCATTGTCGATCCCAGCCACTCCACCGGCATTAACCGCCTTGTCCCGCCCATGACTCTGGCGGCCGCCGCCTGCGGCGCGGACGGCGTCATCGTCGAGGTGCACAACGATCCTATCCACGCGCTGTGCGACGGCGCGCAGTCTCTGACCTGTGAGCAGTTTGCAGAGGTCGCGCGGAAGGTACGCGCCGTGCGCGAGGCGGTGGCGGAATGACGGTCGGGATCGTGGGTCTCGGCCTCATCGGAGGCTCGTTTGCAAAGGCGTATCACGCTGCCGGTTGGACGGTGTACGGCTATGATGTGGACGAAAGTATGCTTGCCTTCGCGCAGCTGGCGGATGCGGTGAACGCGCCGCTTACGATGGAGAACATCGGCACGTGCGATCTGGTGCTTCTTTGCGTGCGGCCGCTTGCCGCGATCGACTATCTGCGTTCTGCCGCGCCGCATATCGGAAGCAGGCCCGTCGTGATCGACTGCTGCGGCACGAAGCGCGTGGTCTGCGCGGCGGCGTTCCCGCTGGCGGAGCAGTACCGGTTTACCTATCTCGGCGGACATCCGATGGCCGGTACGCAGTATTCCGGGTTCGGCCACGCGCGTGCGAATCTGTATCACAATGCGCCGATGGTCATTGTGCCGCCGGATTTTGACAATATCGCGCTGCTCTCGCGCGTGCAGGAGCTGCTGCGCCCGGCGGGCTTCGGCAGCTACTCCGTCACGACGGCGGAGAAGCACGACGAAATGATCGCGTTTACCTCGCAGATGGCGCATCTTGTCTCGAATGCGTATATCAAAAGCCCGACAGCAGAGGCGCACAAGGGCTTTTCCGCCGGAAGCTATAAGGACATGACCCGCGTGGCGTGGCTGAACGCGCCGATGTGGTCGGAGCTGTTTCTGGAAAACCGGGACAATATGCTCCATGAGCTGGACTGTCTGATGGACAGACTGATGGAATACCGCGCCGCGATCGCGGAAGACGATGCAGCAGCGCTGACGCAGCTGCTCGAGGACGGCAAAAAACGCAAGGAGGAGGTCGACGGACGATGAAAACAGTCACGGTCTCCGCCTCAAGACGGTACGACATTCTGATCGAGCGCGGGCTGCTGCGCCGCGCGGGCGAACTGGTGCGCGGCGTGACGAGCGCAGGCACGGTCATGCTTGTCTCGGATGATTCCGTATGGCCTTTGTATGGCGAAGCGATGCAGAAAAGCCTTGTGGACGCCGGGTTTTCCGTGTGCCGGTTTGTGTTTCCGCATGGAGAGGGCTCCAAGTGCGCGAAGACGTATCTGGCGCTTCTCGACGCGCTGTGTGAAAACCGGCTGACGCGGGCGGACGCGGCCCTCGCGCTGGGCGGCGGCGTAGTGGGTGATCTGACGGGCTTTGCGGCCTCCACCTATCTGCGTGGGATCGGGTTTATCCAGATCCCGACGACGCTGCTGGCCATGGTCGATTCCTCCGTCGGCGGCAAGACGGCCATCGATCTGCCCGCCGGAAAAAATCTGGCCGGGACGTTCTATCAGCCGTGTCTCGTGCTCTGCGACCCGGACTGTCTGGATTCCCTGCCGGACGAAATTTTCCGCAACGGCTGCGCGGAGGTCATCAAATACGCGGTACTCGGAAACGCGCCGTTTTTCGATGAACTGAAAAACACGCCGCCGCATGCGCAGCTGGAGCATATTATCGAAACGTGCGTGCGGATGAAGCGCGATATTGTTGCGCAGGATGAATTTGACCGCGGACAGCGGCAGCTTCTGAATCTCGGCCATACCTTCGGCCATGGGATCGAGGCGTGCAGCGGCTTTGCCGTCAGCCACGGCTCCGCCGTCGCCATCGGCATGGCGATGATCGTGCGGGCGGCTGCGCAGCTTGGCCTCTGCACCGCCGGGACGCGAGACGCGGTGCTGGCGCTGCTGCGGCAGTACGGCCTGCCGGTCGACTGCGCATATCCGGTCGAACAGATGCTTGGAACGATTCTACACGACAAGAAAGCCTCCGGCGGCTCGATCAATCTGATCGTTCCAACGGCTGTCGGAAGCTGCGAAATACGAAAGACCCCGGCCTCCGAAATTTCCGACTGGCTGAGGGCCGGTGGTGCGAAATGACGCGGACGATGTCGCCCGGCCCGCGCACGGGCGCGGTTCAGATTCTGGCCTCCAAATCGCAGGCGCACCGGATGCTCATCTGCGCGGCGCTTTCCAAAGCGCCGTCCCGGCTGGTTCTGGACGGCTTCAGCGCGGATATTGAGGCGACGGTGCAGTGTCTGGAATCACTCGGCGCGCAGCTTACGCAGGAAACGGCTGGGCTGTTGATCACCCCAATCGGAGCACGCCCCGCAAATGCAAAGCTTGACGTGGGCGAAAGCGGGTCGACGCTGCGGTTTCTGCTGCCGGTTCTCGGCGCGCTTGGCGTTCAGGCAGAGATTCAGATGCATGGACGGCTGCCGGAGCGGCCTCTGTCCCCGCTGTGGGAGGTTCTGGAGGCGCATGGGATGCAGCTGCAGCAGGACGGGGCCGTCCTGCATACGGCTGGGCAATTATGCGCGGGAGACTATTCCTTGCCCGGCAATGTTTCCTCGCAGTTTATTTCCGGGCTTTTGTTCGCGCTGCCGCTTCTGAGCGGAAACAGCACGCTGACGGTCACGGGCGCGCTCCAATCGGCACGCTACGTCGCCATGACGGAGCAGGCGCTTGCGGCGGCGGAGATTTTTACAAAAAAGGATGGCCAAATCTGGCAGATTGACGGCGGGCAGCACTATGCCGCGCCCGCCGTGCAGACGGTCGAGGGCGACTGGTCGAACGCGGCGTTTTTCCTGTGCATGGGCGCGCTGTCTGAGACAGGCGTGACCGTGGCGGGGTTGAATCCCGCGTCTTTGCAGGCGGACCGGGCCATTACGGAGCTTTTGACGCGCTTCGGCGCGGAGCTGACTGTCTCCGGACAGACTGTTACCGTGCGGCGCGGCGCGCTGCATGGGATCACGCTGGACGCCGGGCCGATCCCTGATCTGATCCCGGTCGTTTCGTGCCTTGCCGCGCTCTGCGAGGGCGAAACGCGGATCATAAATGCGGCGCGGCTGCGGCTGAAGGAATCTGACCGTCTGCAAACGACGGCGGCATTGATTTCCGCGCTCGGCGGCAGCGCGCGGGAGCTGCCGGATGGTTTGATTATTTCAGGCCGCGGCCGCCTTTCCGGCGGCACGGCGGACGCCTGCGGCGACCACCGCATCGCGATGAGCGCCGCCATGGCCGCCTGCGGCTGCGAGGGCCCGGTCACGGTACTGGGAAGCGAATGCGTCGCGAAGTCCTATCCCGCATTCTGGGAGGATTTTGCTTCTTTGAGGGAGGATGCAGTATGAGCAGCGTGTATACCGGAAATCTGACCGTCTCCATCTTCGGCCAGTCCCACGCGCCCGCCATCGGCGTCACGGTCGACGGGCTGCCCGCCGGGCTGCCGGTCGATCCGGATGAATTGCAGCGGTTTTTGAGCCGCCGTGCGCCCGGGCAGAACGCGTGGTCGACGCCGCGCAGAGAGGCCGACGCGCCGGAATTTTTATGCGGGCTGAAAAACGGAAAAACCTGCGGCGCGCCGCTCACGGCCATCATCCGCAACACCAACACACGCTCCGGCGATTATGAAAATTTGAAGGATATCCCCCGCCCCGGCCACGCGGACTACACCGCGCAGGTCAAATTCGGCGGCGCGCAGGACGTAAGCGGCGGCGGGCACTTTTCCGGACGGCTGACCGCGCCGCTGTGCATTGCGGGCGGCGTCTGTATGCAGCTGCTGGAACGTGAAGGCATTTCCATCCGCGCACGCATTTTGTCCATCGGGCACGCCACGGACAGCGCGCCGTTTGACGCACCAGTCGCGGAAAAGCCGTTCCCGGCTGTTTCCGACGATGCGGCAGCGGCCATGCAGGCGGAGATCGCGCAGGCAAAGGCGGACGAGGATTCCGTCGGCGGCGTGGTCGAATGCGTGGTTGAAGGATTGCCTGCGGGCATTGGCGAGCCGATGTTCGGCGGGCTGGAAAACCTGATCGCGCGCGCCGTATTTGCCATTCCGGCAATCAAGGGCGTGGAGTTCGGCGCAGGCTTTGCCGCCGCGCGGCTGCGGGGCAGCGAACATAACGACGCGTTCCGCGTACAGGATGGGCGTATTGTGACGGAAACGAACCGCTGCGGCGGCATTCTGGGCGGGATTTCGACCGGGATGCCGGTCGTGTTCCGTGCCGCGTTCAAGCCGACGCCGTCCATTTCCCGCCAGCAGGACTCCGTCAGTCTTTCGCGGATGGAAAACACGACGCTTGTGATCCACGGGCGGCACGACCCGTGCATCGTGCCGCGGGCCGTCCCGTGCGTGGAGGCTGCGGCAGCGATCGCCGTACTGGACGCGTGGATGGGAAGAAAGAAGGAGCTTGGATATGCATTCTGAAACACTGCGCTGCGGACTGCTGGGCCGGACGCTCAGCCACAGCTATTCCCCCGCGATCCACGCACAGCTGGCGGACTATTCCTATCTTTTATATGAAAAGGAGCCGGCGGAGCTGGAACGCTTCCTGCGCTCCGGGGAATTTGACGGTCTGAATGTGACGATCCCTTATAAAAAAACGGTCATCCCCTACTGCGCGGAGCTGTCTGACACGGCCCGCGCCATCGGTGCGGTCAACACCATCGTCCGCAGGCCGGACGGAACGCTCTGGGGCGGCAACACGGACGCTAACGGCTTTTCCATGCTGGTACAGTCCAGCGGCGCGGAGGTGCGCGGCAAAAAGGCGCTCGTCTTCGGCAGCGGCGGCGCGTCGGCGACGGCGCAGTATGTCCTGCGGCAGATGGGCGCGCGGGAGGTCGTTGTAATTTCCCGGCACGGGGAGGACAATTACGAGAATCTCGGCCGGCACACAGACGCGGAAATCGCCGTAAACACAACGCCTGTCGGCATGTATCCGAACACCGGCTTGTCACCTGTCGATTTAAGCCGCTTCCCAGCGCTGGAAGCCGCTCTCGACGTGGTCTACAATCCCGCGCGCACGGAATTTCTGCTGCAGGCGGAGCAGCTCGGCCTCAAGCGGGCAAACGGGCTTCTGATGCTTACCGCGCAGGCAAAGAAAAGCTGCGAGGCGTTCCTCGGCGCACCGATCGCAGACGAACGCATTGCCGCGATCACAAAATCGCTGGCCGCGCAGATGCAGAACGTGGTTCTCATCGGTATGCCGGGCAGCGGCAAGACGACGATCGGCACGCGGCTGGCCGCGCAGCTGAGCCGCACGTTCCTGGACGCGGACACCGTACTCGAGCAGAAGGCCGGGATGAATATCCCGGAGATTTTTCGGCTTGAGGGTGAGGATGGCTTCCGGCAGCGGGAGACGGCGGTGCTGGCGGAGCTGGGCAAGCGCTCCGGGCTGGTCATCGCTACGGGCGGCGGCTGCGTGACAAGGCCGGAAAATTACCCGCTGCTGCATCAGAACGGGACGATCTTCTGCCTGACGCGCGATTTGAGCCGCCTTCCCATCAGCGGGCGGCCCGTCTCGCAGGCGCTCGGCGCGGAGGAGCTTTACCGGCGCAGAAAGCCGCTGTATGAAAAATTTGCGGACGCTATGATCGACAACGACCGCACAGTAGAGGATGCTGTGCGGCAGATTTTGGAGGTGCTTGGATGAAGCTGCTGATATTGAACGGGCCGAATCTCAACCTGCTCGGCCTGCGGGAGCCGGATATTTACGGGCTGCAGAATTACGCCGCGCTGGTACGCTTCTGCGAGGATACGTGCCGCGAAGCGGATATCTCCTGCAAGGTCTTCCAGTCCAACCACGAGGGCGCGCTGGTCGATGAGATTCAGGCGGCCTACGGCGTGTTTGACGGCATTGTCATCAACCCGGCGGCCTATACGCACACGAGCGTTGCGATTCTGGATGCGCTGAAGGCTGTCGCACTTCCGGCGGTCGAGGTGCATCTGTCCGACGTGACGAAGCGCGAGAAGTTCCGGCAGATCTCCTATGCCCGCCTGGCCTGCGTGAAGACCTACATGGGCCTCGGCTTCGAGGGCTACCGGCAGGCCATTCTGTTTTTGAAAGGATATCTGAATAAAAATTCAGATTAGATCATTTATCATGCATCAGGCAGCCCGTGTGGGCTGCCTGATTTTTCGCCTTAATATGCAGGAATCCAGTTTGCTGTCTTTCATCAAAATGAATCAAATCTTTCTTGATTGTTCATATATTTCAGGTTTATACTAATTTTTGAAGGATTTCCGTTGAAAATACGAATTTCTTGAAAAAAATTTTTCTTGAAATGACAAATTGCATCTTGAAAAATGCACTTTGATGTATTATACTTTCACACAGCAAATCAATTCAGGAGGGAATAGATATGAAAAAGATTCTTGCATTGCTTCTCGCGGCTGTCCTCGTTCTGGGCATGGCCGCGTGTGCCGCTTCTCCCGCGGCTCCCACGCAGACGACGTCCGATACGGCTTCTGACGCATCCGATACACCTGCTTCCAACGCTGAAACGCCTGCAGCATCCTCCGGTGCCAAGCTGCGCTTCGTCACCGGCGGCGAATCCGGCACGTACTACGCCTTCGGCTCCGTCATTGCCCAGCACGCGACGAACAACGCGGGCGTTGACATTGTCGGTCTGGTCGGCAACGGCTCCCAGTCGAATATTTTTGAGCTGGAAGACGGCAACGCGGAGCTGGCCTTCTGCCAGTCCGACGTGATGGCCTACGCCTACGACGGCACGAACCTGTTTGCCGACACCGGCGCTGTCAGCTGCTTCTCCACGGTCGCCGCGCTCTACACTGAGCAGGTGCAGATCGTCACGACCGATCCTGAGATCAAGTCTGTTGACGATCTCAAGGGCAAAAACGTCTCTATCGGCGCGGCCGGTTCCGGCGTGTATTTCAACGCCATGGATGTGCTCGGTGCATACGGCCTGACGGAGCAGGATATCAACCCGACGTACCAGTCCTTCGGCGACAGCGCGGATTCCCTGAAAAACGGCCAGATCGACGCGGCCTTCATCGTTGCGGGTGCTCCGACAACGGCAGTCACTGACCTTGCGACGACCAAGGACGTCTATCTTGTCTCGCTCGATGATGAGCACGTCGACAAGCTGCTTGCCTCTTCCCCGTACTACACCAAGGTCACCATCAGCAAGGATGTTTACGGTCTTGATTCTGACACCATCACCGTCGCCGTCAGCGCAGTCGTTCTCGCCCGCGACGACGTTTCCGAGGACGCCATCTACAAGCTGGTCGCCGATATCTTCGACAACGCCGCCAGTCTCACCGACACCCACGCCAAGTACGCGGAGGTCAGCACCGAGTTCGGCGCTTCCGTTACCTCCGTCCCCTATCATCCGGGCGCGGCCAAGTATTTCGCGGAAAAGGGCTTTGACGTTCCCACCAAGTAAGCTTAACGCGTACTTTACGCATAGCAGCAACTACGGCAGGGCTTCCCTGCCGTAGTTGTCGTACAAAAAGAAGAAGGAGAGATGCATCTTGTCCAAGAATCCTGACAAGACCACCCCCGCGACCGCAAACGCCGGTACAGAGCAGAATATCGCCGCCGACGTTGACGAGGTCATGCGCAAATATGACCGCGAATCCAACACCCGCATCTGGTCCGGCTGGCGCGCCATTGTCATTAAAGTCTTCATGGCCTGCTTTGCCGTGTACTGCATCTGCATGACGCTGTTTTCCACGGCCATGCCGGAGATCCGGCTGCCGCTGTTCATGGGCTTTATCATCCTTGCGGGCTTTCTGAACTTCCCGGCCAGCAAGCATCACGTGCGGCCCAACTATCTGCCGTGGTACGACATTCTCCTGATGCTCGTCGGCGCGGCCTGCTTTTTCTACTTTGCACGCAACGCCATGACGATGATCCGGCTTGCCACCCGCATCCAGCCCATTCATGTGGTCATCGGCTGCATCGGCATTCTGGTTCTGGTCGAGCTTTGCCGCCGCTGCGTGGGTCTGCCGATCCTTGTGGTCGCCGGGCTTCTGGTCGTCTACGCGTTCTATAATCAGCTGAGCTATGGCGCAAGCTTTTATAAGGCCCTGCAGAACATCATCTACAAGCTGTTCTACACGACCAGCGGCGTGATCGGTACGCCGGTCAGCGTGTGCTATACCTACATTGTGCTGTTCATCATCTTCGGCGCGTTTCTGGAGCGCACCGGCATTGCGAATTTCTTTATTTCGTTCGCAAACCGGCTCGCGGGCTGGTCTTCCGGCGGCCCGGCAAAGGTCGCGGTCATTTCCTCCGCGCTGTGCGGCATGGTATCCGGCTCCTCGGTCGGCAATACGGTCACGACCGGCTCTTTCACCATCCCGATGATGAAAAAAACCGGCTACAAGCCGGAGTTCGCTGGCGCAGTCGAGGCGGCTGCCTCGACCGGCGGCCAGATCATGCCGCCGATCATGGGCGCAGCAGCGTTTTTGATGGCGGAGTACATCGGCATTCCGTATGCGCAGGTCGCAGTCAAGGCGATCCTGCCCGCGATCTTGTATTTCACCGGCATTTTCATCTCCGTGCATCTGGAGGCGAAAAAGCTCGGCCTGAACGGCATTCCGCGCGATCAACTGCCCAAGTGGCGGCTTCTGGCCCGCGACTGCTATCTGATCCTGCCGCTGATCCTGCTGGTCTGGCTCGTGTCCTCCGGTGCAAAGACCATGTCGCACTCCGCCGCGTATTCCATTCTCGCGGCCATTGCAGTCGGCCTTGTCAACTTCTTTATGCTCCGCCTGCAGAGCGCGCAGACGCGCACGTTCCGCACCGTCGGCAAGGCCGCGCTCGGCGCGGCCGGCGATTCCGCGAACTCCGTCTTTGATTCTCTGGAAGCAGGCGCGAAGGGCGCCATTACCGTCGCGGTCGCCTGTGCGATGGCCGGTATCATCGCGGGCTGCATCACCGTCACCGGCCTCGCCTCGATCCTCATCAACGCCGTTGTACAGCTGGCGGGCAACGCAACGTTTATCGGTCTGATTCTGACCATGATCTGCTGCATCATCCTCGGCATGGGCGTTCCCACGACCGCGAACTACTGCATCATGGCCTCCACGTGCGCGCCGATCCTCATCAAGATGGGCTACCCGCTCGTCGCCGCGCATTTCTTCGTGTTCTACTTCGGCATCGTCGCCGATATCACGCCGCCGGTCGCGCTGGCGGCCTATGCAGGCTCCGCGATTGCGAAATCGAACCCCATGAAGACCGGTATTAATGCGACCAAGCTCGCCATCGCGGCCTTCATCGTCCCGTTCATCTTCGCGTATAACCCGCAGATGCTGTTCGAGAACGTCACAAGCGTGTTTCAGGTCATTCAGATCGTGATTACGGCGCTTCTCGGCATTTTCGCCGTCGCCGCCGGTCTGGAGGGCTATATCCTCCGGCCCATGCACTGGCCGCTGCGCGTGCTTGCGGTGATCGGCGGACTGACGCTGCTGATCCCTGGCACCGTCTCGGATCTGATCGGCCTTGTGATCGTCGCGGGGATCATCGCGCTGCAGGTCATACAGAACAAAAAGGCTGCGCGTGAGACTGCGTAGGCTTTGGACAAACAGGCCCATCTGCCCCTTGCAAAAGTCTGCTGAATTGGATATAATACAGGCAAAGGCATGGATAATTTTTGCAAACAGGAGGTCAGAATATGAACTGCAAGGTCAAACAGTGCTGCGCGGCGCTGGCTGCGCGGAAGCTTGCCGAGCATGATCCCGCTGTCGTGGAGATCACGCGCGGCGGAAAGAACAAATCGCATCACGTGCTCCGGAAGTCAGACATGAAAAAGATCGGTCTGATCGCGGGCGGCGCGTTCGTCGCGCTCACAGCGCTGAATGTGTACAGCCATTACAAGGTGCATCAGGCCATCGCCGACCGCAAGGTCAAAAAGCAGCTCGCCCCGCTGCGCGAGGAGCTTGACGCGCTCCGCACGGAAAACGAAGCGCTCCGTCAGGCGCTGGCCGAGATCAAGCCCCGCCAGCAGGAAACGGCAACAGAACCGCAGCCGCAGGCACCGGGATCTGACACATAACAAAATGCGGCCCACGCAGCAATGGCGGGTAGTCATAAGACAGTTTCATTCCCGGCAGTAATGTCTGCCGGGAGTGTTATTGCATATATTAAAGCCACATGATCGAATTAAACAAAGCGATAAGTCGGAATGATAAGGTAGGTAAGGTCTAACATGCCAACGATTCAGTTAAAGGCGATGACGCGAAAACTATGTCACGAACTGTACAAGCATTGGACGAATGATGCGTCTATCTATATGGA
>ERZ773139.631-NODE-631-length-45348-cov-10.343784_pt1 | contig 45348 bp, 41 predicted proteins | sample MGYA00580854_ERZ773139 | MGnify/ENA primary metagenome ERZ773139 (study PRJEB29015, sample SAMEA2737809) | human gut metagenome | biome: human gut; feature: human-associated habitat; material: faeces | place: China | collected 2012 ...
GAAATAACGGTAAACGGCAAAGAATATTATGCCGTAAACACATATGTTGCGGCGGATAAGGTAGGGAAAAAGGTAACAAAGCTTACCGTTCTCGGAAAAGACGTATACACAAACAGCGAGTACGCTGCGGGAGCGGAAATTTACGAAATAAAGAATATTTCGTCAGAGTGCGCCGCGGCGGTAAAATACGACGGAGACGAAAAATATTACGTTTGCCGAAACGCATATTACAAACCTGAAACATTAGGGCAGTTTATAAACGATCTTGACCTTAAAAATACCCTTACATTCAATGAATTCAATTCTGCGCGTGAAAAAAACGGCAAAATGCGCGACGTTAAGTACACCGGCGCCGACAAAGAAAGGGTTTGGGAGCTTTTATTTTCGGATACACAGGCAAAAGCGGTAAAGGATATCGAAACGCTTAATTTTGAAATGGCGGTAGATATAAATGTTGATCTTAAGCTTTTGGGCTATGAAAATTTCTCGCTTTCCGTAAGCCGCGACGGATATATTTTAACAAATATACTTGATACCGCAAAAGCGTTTTATATAGGACGGGAAGCTGCGGAAGGCTTTATAAGCTACCTTGATAACAGCTGCAAGGCAGTCGAATATGAACGCGATTACTCAGAGCCTGAATATACGGGAAAAGAAAGTTCGGGCAGTACGGCAAGCGGTACTGCAAGCTATGAGGTAAAGCAATAAAGGGGGATTTAAAATGACGGAAAGATCAAAAAGGCTTATAATAGCGGCGGCAGCTTTTGCATTGGGAATTACCGTGGGGCTTTCAAGCGTTGTTATAATAAAAAGAAACGTTAAACCTCTTACGGTAGTTAAGGCTTCGGGCATTGACTCCGCCGTTAACTATAATTCGGTATATAAGGTTATGAAAAAATTTGTACCCACGGTGTGGGACAATATAACTTCTAAGATAAGGGCATACAACGGGGCTAAAATGTCGAAATATACCAACGTAACCGACGAATCTGCGGAAGCTTATATAGACGCAGCCGACGTGGATTACAGCGAAACCAACGTACAGGTGCAGGGCGTAGACGAGGCGGATATTGTTAAAACGGACGGTAAGTATATTTACATTTTAAAAAACGAGTATAAAAAAGACGGAATCACGCTTGATTCCGTAATAAAAATTGTAAATATAACAGGCGAAAAGCCCGTTCAGTGTAAAAGCATAACGCTTGAGGGCTTTTGTGCGGACGATATGTATTTAAGCGGAAAAAGGCTTGTTATAATAGGGCGTGAAAGCGCGCTTATAAATTACAGAAAAGCTTTAAACGACGACATTGCATTTTCCGAAAATTGCTCAAGCGCGGTATTTTACGATGTAAGCGACCCGCAAGAGCCTAAAAAATCTGCCGAATGTGCGCAAAGCGGCAGCTTAAGCGAGACAAGACTTATAGACGGCAAGCTTTACATTATATCAAATTATTATATTAACACCGAAAAAATCGAAAAGGATAAGCCCGAAACGTTTGTGCCGTCGGTAACGGCGAAAAACCACAGCGGCGCGGTAAACGCAGGCAGCATTTGCTTTTACGGCAATTGCAGCGGGCCCGAATACACGGTGCTTTCTGCTTACGATATTAAGGACGGCAAGCTGTTATCAACGCAGTCGGTTTTGGGCGGCAGCTACACGGTATATGCAAGCAGCAAAAATATAATCACCGCCTCGTTAAGCGGCGGTGACGGAAAGCTTCAGGTAACTCGTTTTTCGCTTAACGGCGGAGATATCACGCTTGAAGCGGCAGGCGAGCTTGAGGGCGAGCTTTTAAATCAGTTTTCAATCGACGAGTATAAAGAGCATTTTCGCTTTGTGCTTACAGATAACCGCGGTGAGTATTCAAGCAATTCTCTCGTTATACTTGACGGCAATTTAAAAAAGACAGGTGCAATCAGCGGCATAGCGGAGGACGAACGCGTATATTCGGTTCGCTTTATGGGGGATACGGCGTATTTTGTAACGTTCCGTCAGGTCGATCCGCTGTTCAGTGTTGACGTAAGCGATCCGACTTCTCCTAAAATAATCGGCAGCCTTAAAATACCGGGCTTTTCAAATTATCTTTTCCCGTTTGGCAAGGGTATGCTGTTCGGTATGGGGCAAAATGCAGATGAAAAAACAGGCAGAAGCACGGGTATGAAAATTTCAATGTTTGATATAAGCGATCCTTCAAACGTTACCGAGTGTGCCAAAACAGATATTTCCGCCTCTTATTCCGAAGCGCTTTACAGCCATAAGGCTACCCTTATAAACAGCGGCAAAAATATTATAGGCTTTTCGGCTTACGGCTGGCAGAATAATATACTTTATTTTATCTATGCATATGAAAACGGAGAACTTGTAAAAAAAGCGGAAATAAATCTACCGCACAGCAATACCGGCTGCCGCGGACTGTATTCGGGCGATAAATTTTACGTGGTAACGCCCGACGTTGTTTACTGCTTTACGCTTGACGGCTTTAAGGAACTTAGCGTAACGGAAATATAAACGCTTAAAGCCTATATTTCGGCTAAGCTTACCTCGTTTCCGTGTTCCTTTATGATTTTTATAAGGTCTTCCGATTTAAGCCATACGGTAGCGGTGTTATCGTTTGGGTGAACGCCTATAAGGGTGCCGTTAAATTCAGAATCCAAGTAAAATTTTACAATATGCTCTTCGTCGTTTAAAAGGCCTAACGGCGTAACGGAGCCCGGCGTTAAGCCCATTATTTTCATAAGCTCCTCGGCAGAGGCGAACGATAGGTTTCTAAGCCCGTATTTTTTGCGGAACTCCTTTAAATTGACCCTTTTATCCCCTTTAACGGTTATTAAATAGTAGTTTTGCTTTTTATCATCGCGCACGAAAAGATTTTTTGCGTCGAATTCGGGGTAGGGAAGCTTTACTTCGCCTAATTCCTCCATATTAAAAACGGCTTTATGCTCGGTAATTTCGTAATTAATGCCGCTTTTATTAAGAAATTCGTATGTTTCTGCTTTATTCATTTTGTTTCCTCTTTATTTACAGCTTTGAAATTATTTTTACAACGTCTTCCCAGCTTTCGGCCTTGCAAAAGTCGCACCGTTCGTTTTTATTGGCACGGCTTACAAACAAAACGGGAAATACCCCCGCATTTTTTGCGGCTGAACAATTAGCGGCAAGATCGTCAACAAGCACCGATATATCGGTTTTAAAGAATTCCGCCGCAAAGGGCATAAAGTAATCAAACGAGTCGGTAAGAGTATCGTCTATATCAACGGCAATGTTCATTTTATAATACCTCAATCGTTTAAACAGGGGCTGTATGGCAGCCCCTGTTTTTTGTTATTATTAAGCTCCGCACATTTTCATAACTAAGCTGTGGGGAAGTATTTTGGCTATAAACCTGTAAAATTTGTAAAATGCAAGGTTTGTGTAAACGCCCCTTTTTTTAGCGGAGGCGGTCAGCGATTTGCGCGCCATTACCGAGGGATTAACGCGCGGCAATGTATCGAATGTGCGGCTGGCGCCGGGGTCTATTCCCGCAACGGGTAAAAATTCCGTATCCATAGGACCGGGGCATACTGCAAGCACGTTGATCCTACGTTTTTTAAGCTCGCTGCGCAATGCTTTTGAAAGGCTTAACACATACGCCTTTGTAGAGCAGTAAACCGCCATTCTTGTGTTTGGGGCAAAAGCGGCTATTGAGCAGGTATTTATTATTTCGGAATTTTCCTTCATATACGGCAGCGTAAGCGAGGTTATAACGGTAAGCGCCTCGCAGTTAAGGCGTACCATTCCGCCGTTATCGTGAGTGTTTAATAAATCAAAATCGCCCAATCTGCCGAAGCCCGCATTGTTAATTAAAAGCTCTACTTCGGGGTTTGTTTCCTTTAAAAGAGAAGCGTATTCGCTTATGCATTCTTCCTTTGTAATATCAAGCGGAAGAATTTTAACCTTTTTGCTTATTTGCTCGGCAGTTTCGCGCAGCTTATCCTCGCGCCGCGCTATAAGCCAAATTTCGTCAATTTCGCGGCGGCTTCTTGCGGTTTCAAAGGCATATTCCCTGCCAAGACCGGAGGAAGCGCCCGTTATTACGGCAATTTTCATATTTATCACGTCCTTTTATCTGTATTATTATATACCTTTTTAATGTTTATTGCAAGAAGTATTTACTGTTGCAAAAAATGTAAAAATGTTGTAAAATTATACTGTTATTTTACAGAGGTGTCCGCTTTGGTAAGCTATTTTAAAGACAGACCTATGCTTACGTGCGGCCTTACGGGCAGCGCTCTTTGCGTCATAGGCTATTATTCCGTCGAATTTATATTTTTCGCGGCTTTGCTGTTTATAGGCTTGTGCTTTTTAATTATTATAAAAAGGGCAAAGCCTGCCTTTGCATTTGTATGCGCCGTTTTGGTTTTAATTTGCATAAGCCTTATTTTAACAAGGAATGTCGCTGTAAAAACCGCCAAATATAACGGAGAATGCCTAAACGGCGATTTTATTGTAACAACCGAGCCTGAAAACCGCGGCTCATATTTCTATACCGTGCTTGAGGCAAGGGACGTCGGCGAAGCGGCAGACTGCGCGCGCATAGCGACGTTTTCAAAAAATGCCGATTTTAAAATGGGCGATATTATTACAGCCGATGTTGAGGTAAGCGCCGTAAGCGACGAATATAAGGCTATGGATTACGCCGAAAAGATTTATCTTACGGGATATGCCGAAAGCACGGCCTTAAAGCAGAGGGCAGGCGAGCCTGTGCTGGCGGCGGTGGGAAAGCTCAGAAATTATATAACCGAGACGCTTTTTTCAAATATGGATTATAAAGAGGCGGCAACGTTAAACGCCGTAGTTTACGGCGATAGATCTTATATTTCGGAGGAGTTTTACGCGCATATAAAGTCGGCGGGAGTAAGCCACGTTATGGTGGTTTCGGGTATGCACCTTGCAATAATCGTTTCATTGGTGACCTCTCTTTGCGAAAGGTTTATTTATAACGGGTATTTAAAGGGCTTTGTTATTTTTATAACGGTGCTGTTTATGGCGGCGCTTTGCGGATTTACAAAATCTATTGTAAGAGCGGGCGTTTGTTACATAATTTATGCCGTAGGCGTGGCAATAAAACGCGATAACACGCCCGAAAATACTTTGGGCGGCGCGGTCTCGCTTATACTTGCGGTTTCTCCCTTTACGGTGTTCAGCATTTCGTTTCAGCTTTCCGCGCTTTCAACGCTCGGTATAGTTGCGGCGGCAATGCCGCTTAATTCTGCAGTTAAGGAAGCATATCTTAAAAATCACGGTATAGCTGCGGCTTTGTTTTCGGCAATTTCGGTAACCGTGTTTGCGCTCATTTTTACACTGCCCGTTACGGTTTATTTCTTCGGATATATATCGTCGGTATCGGTAATAACCAATCTTCTTATAGGCGAGGTAATAACCGTTGCGCTTACGGTTACGGTGATAGGGCTTGTGCTTTATGCCGTTGTTCCTATGATAGGCGAGGGCGTGCTTGCCTTTGCGGGACTCGCGGCAAAATACATAAATTATGTTATAGACCGCTTCGGTTCGCTCGGATTTGCCGCGGCGTCATTCGGTGAAGGGGCTTTTCCCGTTTCGTTAATACTGTTTTTTGCGGTGCCTGCGGTTTTATTTGCTTGCCAAAAGCGCGCCGATATGTTAAAATTAAAAGCAATGAATAAAAAAATAATGCGGGAAGGCGGGAAAAAGCTTTTATGGCGATAATTTACGAAGACGCTCTTAAAGCGCAGCTAAAGCTTAAAAATACGCTTCCCGTTTATGTTATCGCAGGGGACGACGGATATTTAAAACAGCTTTATGTTGATAAAATCATCTCGCTTTCGGCAGATAAGGACGATGTTTTTAATTTTCAGCGTTTTAACGCGGGCTGTGATTTGCAGGAGGTTTACGATTCGCTTTCGCAGCTGCCCGTTATGGCGGATAAAAAGTGTGCCGTGCTTTGCGATTACGATTTTGAGCATTGCTCAAAATCAGAGCTTGAAAAGCTGTATCTGCTTGCAAGCGACACTGCCGATACCGCGGTACTTATAATTTGGTTCGACAGCTTAGAGTTTGACGTTAAGAAAAGCGCTAAATTTAAAAAGCTTGTTTCAAGCGCCGAAAAAGGCGGCGGCGCGGCGGTGCTTTTAAAACACCGCAAAACACCCGAACTTGTAAAAATGCTTGAAACGGGCGCCGCAAAACGCGAATGCAGATTCGGCACGGGTACTGCAAGGTATCTTGTGGAAGCTGCGGGGGACGATATTGCAATACTTAAGAACGAGCTTGAAAAGCTGTGCGCCTATAAGCAGGGCGGAATTATCGAAAAAGACGATGTTGATAAGGTTTGCATAAAAACGCCCGAAGCTTCGGTTTACAATCTTTCAAAATGGATACTGGCAAGGGACGCGGGGCAGGCGCTTTCGGTTCTTGACGAGCTTTTTTTTATGCGGCTTGAGCCGATGATGATACTTTATACCGTTTCATCTGTCTATGTTGATATGTACAGGCTTTACGTTACGGGAAAAAAGGGAATGAAAATTTCCGAAACAGCGGCGCTTTTCGGGTATAAGGGAAGGGAATTTGTGCTTGAAAGGGCGGTGCAAAACCTTAAGAAAATGGATTTTAAAAGGCTTGCGCTAAGCTTTAACGCTTTAATACTTGCCGATAAAGGGCTTAAAACCGCCGGCGCCGACCCGCGCACCGTGCTTGAACAGCTTACGGTAAGGCTTATTTATATAATTGCAAAGGGTGAAACGGTTGATCAAGCTTAAACAGCCGGTAATAGTTGAGGGCAAATATGATAAGATAACGCTTTGCAATATTATAGACGCGGTAATTATTCCCACAAACGGCTTCGGTATATTTAAGGATAAGGAAAAATGCGCCGTTATTAAGGCTCTGGCTCAAAAAAACGGCATTATTGTTATAACCGATTCGGATTCGGCGGGCGCTCTTATCCGCGCGCATATTAAAAAAATTGCGGGAAACGCGGAAATAATCAACGTGTATGTTCCGCGTATCGGCGGTAAGGAAAGGCGAAAGACCACACCCTCGCGCGAGGGAATATTGGGTGTTGAGGGTATGACGCCCGAAATAATAGAAAAGGCGCTTTTTGAATGCGGCGTGTTTTGCGAACAAACGGACAGCCGCCGTAAAATAACAAAGGCGGATATGTTTTCCTTTTCGCTTTCCGGCTGTAAGGACAGCGCGGAAAAACGGAAAAGCTTTTTGCGTTTTATAAATATGCCGGATAATTTATCATCTTCGGCTATGCTTGATTTGCTGAACGGAATGTTTTCATACGAGGAATTTAAAGAGAGGGCGGTTAAGTGGCAAGAAAATACGGGCAAAGATTAAAACCGCTTTATGTTCTTGATATACTGCGCGAAAAAAGCGACGAGGAGCACCCCGTAACCGCCGCATATATATGCGGCGAGCTTGAAAAAAGGGGAATTACAGCCGAGCGGAAGTCGGTTTACGCCGATATAGCGGCGCTTACGGATTACGGGTTTGATATTATAAAATCCGGCAACCCGCGCGGTTGGTTTTTAGCCTCGCGCGAATTTGAAGAGCCTGAAATATATCTGCTTGCAGACGCGGTGCGGACGGCAAAATTTATAAGCGTCTCTAAAACAAAAAGCCTTATAGAAAAGCTTGATTTCTTTTTATCGGAAAGCAGCAGGGAAAAGCGCGAAAAGCGCGTTTGGTTTTCCACGTCTTCAAAGTGCGATAATGAAGAGATTTTTTACAGTATAGATAATATAAGCGCGGCGATAAAGGAAAAGGTTAAAATAGAATTTGACTATGTAAGCCGCACCTTAACAAACGACCGCAGGCTTTCAAAAAGCATAAAGCATATGAAAATAAGCCCGTATGCGCTTACCTGGCAGGACGATCATTATTACGTTATAGGCAATTACGAAAAATACGATAATTTAATTCATCTTCGCCTTGACAGAATGAAAAAGGTAAATAAAACCGATGAAAAACAGCGGCATTTTTCATTTGTCAGCAAATACAGCGATTATTTTGACGTTTCGGATTATACCGCGGGGCTTTTCAGTATGTACGGCGGCAGGCTCTGCGATGTGGAGCTGTGCTGCAAAAAGACCATGACAGAGCAGGCGGCGGACAGATTCGGCGAAAATATATTTATAAAAAACGTAACGGACGATGAATTTTGCTTTACGGTTAAAGCGGCGCTTTCGGACGCGCTTGTTACGTGGATAATAAGCTTCGGTGATAAAATAAGGGTACTTTCGCCGCCGGAGCTTATAGATATGACTGTAAACAGGGCAAAGGAAGTACAAAAGAAATACGAAAACGGAGAGAACCATGAAAAAAACAGGATTTGACAATAAAAAGTATATAGAACTGCAATCTAAAAACATACGCGACCGTATAGCTATGTTCGGCGGCAAGCTTTATATGGAATTCGGCGGAAAGCTGTTTGACGATTATCATGCCGCGCGCGTTTTGCCGGGCTTTGAGCCGGACGCCAAGGTTAAAATGCTGTTGGAGCTTAAGGACGACGCCGAAATAGTAATAGCGATAAATGCCGACGCAATTGAAAAGAACAAGCGCCGCGGTGATCTCGGCATTACATATGATCTTGATACCCTAAGGCTTATAGACGCGTTCAGGGGCATAGGTCTTTACGTTGGCAGTGTGGTTATAACGCGTTATACGGGTCAGCCGCTTGCCGAAGCGTTTGAAAACCGCCTTAAAAAGTTAGGGGTTAAGGTATATCGCCATTATCCGATAAAGGATTATCCCTCTAACATACCGTATATAATAAGCGAAGAGGGCTTCGGCAAAAACGATTACATTAAAACCGAGAGAAAGCTTGTTGTTGTTACGGCGCCGGGTCCCGGCAGCGGTAAAATGGCGACCTGCTTATCTCAGCTTTACCACGAGCATAAGCGCGGTATTAAAGCGGGCTATGCCAAATTTGAAACGTTCCCTATTTGGAATATTCCGCTTAAGCACCCCGTTAATATAGCGTACGAGGCGGCAACCGCAGATCTTAACGATGTTAATATGATAGATCCGTTCCACCTTGAAGCATACGGCAAAACAACCGTAAATTATAACAGGGATATTGAGATATTTCCCGTGCTTAACGCTATGCTTGAGGGAATTTTGGGCGAATCGCCTTATAAAAGCCCCACCGATATGGGCGTTAATATGGCGGGCTACGGCATTGTGGACGACGAAGCCGTGCGCTGCGCCGCAAAGCAGGAAATAATACGCCGCTATTATGCGGCTTTGGTAAGCGTAAGGCAGGGGCTTGCCGAGCAAAGCGACGTTTCGAAAATCGAACTTTTAATGAATCAGGCGGGTGTCACCGCCGCAGATAGGCCTGTTGTAAAGGCGGCGCTTGATAAAGCGGAAATAACGGGAGCGCCCGCCGTTGCGATAGAGCTTGCAAACGGCAGAATAGTAACCGGCAAAACCTCAAGCCTTTTGGGGCCTGCGGCAGCTATGCTTTTAAACACTCTTAAAATTCTTGCCGGCATACCCGATAATATCGATTTAATATCGCCCTCCGTAATAGAGCCGATACAGCGCCTTAAAACAGAAATTATGGGCAACCATAATCCGCGTCTTCATACAGACGAGGTGCTTACCGCACTTTCAATATGTGCGGCAACAAGCGATATGGCAAAAAAAGCTCTTGATACCGTTAAACAGTTAAGGGGTACAGAGGCGCACTCAAGCGTTATTTTGGCGCGCGTGGACGATCAGGTGTTCAGAAAGCTTGGTGTAAATATGACCTGCGAGCCGAATTATCAAACCAAAAAGCTTTATCATAATTAAATATAAACATATAAAAGCAATCGCCGTGTAATCACACGGCGATGAGCGTGTCGAAAAAGTCGACACGCTCTTGGACGGGAATGCCGTTCGCTCGAAAATCAGAGATTTTCGGACTGCACTCTATCCCCGCCAATACCACCCCAGTGCCCTTGAAAAACCGCTGAATAAGCGGTTTTTCGCTTACAAGGTGTTTTTTCGCCGCACGTGTCAGCGAAAAAACGTAAATGCGGCGTAAACGCCGCAAAAATAAAACTTGGGGTTTATCGACAGACTGAATCGCCGTGTAATCACACGGCGATTTCATTCTGTAAAAAAAAGCTGTTATTGCGAACACCGCAAGGCGCGCGACAATCCGTCTCTCCTCTAAGGGTATTACGGATTCTTTCGTGCTCCGCACTCAGAATGACAAGCCGCTTAGCTATTATAAATACATAAGGCGTACAGATATACTTTCGTTTATCTGTCATTGCGAAGCCGCATAAGCGGCTGTGGCAATCCGTTATTCTTTTTTTAAGAGATTACGGATTTTTTCTCATTTAGCATCAAAACGACAAACTGATAAAATCAATCGCCGTGTAATCACACGGCGATTGATTTTATGACTCTGTTTTTACAATAAACGAAAAATCTATATATCCGTTGCCCAAAGCGGTTGCAACGTCGCTTAAAGCGGAAGAATAGGCAATAGAGGTGTTTTGGAAAAGCAGAGGGAAAATATTGCTTCCCTTTAAAATATTGCTTTGTATTTCCGAAACGCTGTTGCCCGAAACGGCGGAAAAGTTTTCAAGATATTCGCTTAAAACATCACTTTCGGCGCGAATGGGGAATACCGCCATTGTAAGCGTTTGGTTTTTAAGTTCCGACATTAAATTCTCAATATTTTGGGCAGCCTCAATATTTATAAAAGCGCCGAGATTATTTTGCCAGTGCCCTACAATATCGGTAATAACGGGTTTTATAACGCCGTTGTCATAATAATAAAGCTTTATGTCGGCAGGGAATTTTTTATCCTCAAGCTTTGAAACCTCTTTTATAAACAGCTCTTTTCCGGCTGCTAAGTTATAAGCGGTCATTCCCGTGCCGTCGGGGCTTTTAAGCACTGCCGGCGGAAAAACAGACGTTGCGGCAGAGTACCCCGATTTAAGGCTTTTGCCGTAAACCTCCGGTCCTATAAGCATTGCAAGCGATTTGCGAAGAGCCGCGGGCAATTCGGAATTCATTGTAAGAAACCAGCAAATATTGCAGTATTCGGCGGTTTTAAGCCCGTTTTTAACGGCAGTATCGGTAAGCGAGGAATCAATAAAAGCAATGTCCGCTCCGTTTTCCGTAAGCCGCTCTATTGCGGTTTTATCTTCGGAAGCGGTAATGTAAACCGCGGAATTTTTGGGCTTAAACGTGCCGTTATAATGCGTATTGTTTTTAATTCTGAGTGCAAACGGGTCTTTTTTCCAGCGTGTGAGCATATAGCTGCCGCACGAAATCACTGTATCTAACGTAAGCCCGTACTTTCCGCCGCATTTGCCGAAAAATTTTTCGCTGCACGGCATTGCAACAGAGGTTGTGAGGGATTCTTCAAATTTATCGTCCTCGCGGCAAAGCTTTATAATTACGGTTTTTTCGTCGGGCGCCGAAATGCCTAAGCTTTCGGGCGAAAGCTTGCCGTTATATATCTGCTCTGCATTTTCAATTGCAAAAAGGCGCGAGGCAAAAGGCGCCTTGGTTTCGGGCTGTACCGCGCGGCGAAGCCCGAACACAAAATCCGCCGCGGTAACGGACGTGCCGTCGCTCCATTCGGCGTTATCCCTTAATGTAAAGGTATAGGTAAGGCCCTGTTTTGAGAAATTTGCCGCCATACCGCATACAATAGCTCCGCTGGCGTTTTTACGAAGCAGCCCTTCATATATATTTGCCGTTACCGCAAGTTCGGAATCGCTTGAGGCGGTTTGCGGATCAAAGGTAAACGGCTTTTCGGGAATTTCAAAATATATAACGGCGTCCTGATAACTGTCGCTGCAGCCTGCCGTAACGATAAGCAGGGCGAGAGCGGTTATAATCGCCGAAAGCTTTATTAACAGTTTCATCGTAAACCTCGAAAAAGAAAATTTCATTTATTATACTACAATAGGCACGCTTTTTCAATATTTTCACCGAAAAAACAAATTTGGTTTAAATTTAATTAAAAATTCTTCGTAATTTCGTTAAAAAAATATCGAAAAAGACTTTTCAAATTTGATAATATATGTTATACTACATAAGTATATGTAGATTGACACATACTGTCGTATTATGACGGGTGCCGTCCGCATAGAATTTATCGAAGGAGGATTCGATTGATGCAAAAAAAGATCAGTAGGCTTCCCTTTAAGGGAACAGCTGAACAGGAAAAAAAGCTGCGTGAGATAATTGAAGCCAACAAGCACGATAAAAGTCTTTTGATGGCAGTTATGCAGCAGGCGCAGGACGTTTACGGCTACCTGCCTATGGAGGTTCAGGAAATGATAGCGGAGGGAATGGACGTACCGCTTGAAAAGGTATACGGCGTTTCTACGTTTTACGCACAGTTTTCGCTTTCACCCAAGGGGGAATACAACATATCTGTCTGTCTCGGTACGGCGTGCTATGTTAAGGGTTCGGGCGATATTTTCAATAAGCTCAGCGAACGCTTGGGCATCGGTGCGGACGAATGCACAGAGGACGGCAGATTTTCGCTTACCGCCTGCCGCTGTATAGGCGCTTGCGGCTTGGCTCCCGTACTTACCGTTAACGACGAGGTTTACGGCAGACTTACCGTAGACGATGTTGACGGAATACTTGAAAAATACGGCTTCGGTAAATAAATCCTGAAAGGATACTCCGCATATGAAGATCGGTACTATAAGAGATTTGCTGGGCGCACAGGTCATCTGCTGCGAGGACGGGCTTTCACGTCATGTTTATTCCGCCTGCGGCAGCGATATGATGAGCGATGTGCTGGCGTATGTAAAGGATCAGGCGGTGCTGCTTACGGGGCTTGTTAATTTACAGGTTGTAAGAACCGCTGAAATGATGGATATGAACTGTATAGTGTTTGTGCGTTCCAAAATGCCTACTGCCGAAATGATTGAGCTGGCTAAGGATTGCGGCATAGTAATGCTTGCTACCGATAAAAGAATGTACGAGGCGTGCGGTCTTCTTTACAGCAACGGTCTTGTAGGAAACAAGGTAAGAAATGCCTGAAGCTTTAAAATTTCATTTTGACGTTGACGGCGAGGATTTTACATCGGCAGGTAAGGCCTCGGTTCAGGTTAAGAAAAATTTAAGGCAATTAGGGCTTCCGCCCGAAATAATACGCAGGGTTTCCATTGCAATGTACGAGGGCGAAATAAATATGGTAATTCACGCGGGCGGCGGCGAGGCCGACGTTACGGTGAATGAAAGCTGTATTGAAATATTCCTGCACGATAAAGGTCCCGGAATTAAAGATATTGAGCGAGCCATGCAGGAGGGGTACTCCACTGCGTCCGATCAGATACGTTCCTTAGGCTTCGGCGCGGGAATGGGCTTGCCCAATATGAAGCGCTATACCGACAGTATGGAGATAAGCTCTACGGTGGGCGTTGGTACGGACATTACAATGAAGGTTATGCTTTAAATAATATTTTCGGCAGGTGTTCAGATGAACAGATATGAGCATTCGGTTTACCTTGACGAAAAAAAGTGCAGCGGCTGCACCGCGTGCTTAAAGCACTGCCCTACTGAGGCAATAAGAATACGCGGCGGCCACGCCTCAATAGACCCCGACCGCTGTATAGACTGCGGCGAATGTATAAGGGTATGCCCGCATAACGCTAAAAAGGCGGTTTGCGAAAAGCTCTCGGCAATGGATAAATTCAAGTGGAAAATCGCATTGCCTGCACCCTCACTATACGGTCAGTTTGATAATTTAGAGGACGTCGACTATGTGCTTGACGGTCTGCTCAAGATTGGGTTTGACAATGTGTTTGAGGTTTCCGCCGCGGCGGAATTAGTCAGCGCGTACACAAGGCTTTACCTTAAAACCGAGGGGGTTAAAAAACCGGCTATAAGCTCGGCGTGCCCCGTTGTTATAAGGCTTATAGGCTTACGCTTTCCGTCCCTTACCGATAATATTATACATATGCTGCCGCCAATGGAAATTGCGGCTAAACTTGCCCGCGAAAAGGCAAAGCGGGAGCACCCGGAATTATCGGACGAAGAAATAGGCGTTTGCTTTATTTCGCCCTGTCCCGCAAAGGTAAGCTATGTAAAAAACGGTTTTGCAAGCTATAAAAGTCAGGTTGATACAGTGGTATCAATTAACGATATTTATTTTCAGCTTATAGCGAAAATGCAGCCTAAAGCAGATGTAAAGTCGCTTTCAAATTCGGGTATGATAGGCATTGGCTGGGCAAGCACCGGCGGCGAGGCTACCGCAATATTCAACGAAAGCTATTTGGCGGCGGACGGAATTGAAAACGTGATACGGGTGCTCGATCAGGTGGAAAACGGCAATATACCGCCGCTTGAATTTATTGAGCTTAACGCGTGTTCCGGCGGCTGCGTAGGCGGGGTTATGACAATGCAAAACCCCTTTATAGCAAAGGCGCGGCTGCAAACGTTAAGAAGATATTTGCCTGTTTCGCAAAACTTTCTTTCAAAGGAAGAAAGCTATATTCCCGAAAGCTATATTTTCAACGAAATACCTACCTATCACCCGATTTCGCGGCTTAGCGACAGTATGGCTGAATCAATGCGTATGATGGCGGATATTCAAAAGCTGCGCGATACCTTACCCGGTATTGACTGCGGCGCGTGCGGAGCGCCTAACTGCCGCGCGTTTGCCGAAGACTCGGTAAGAAACAAATCCTGCGGGGCAAAATGTCCCTTATATAAGGAGGGCGACGGTAAATGACGGTAGAAGGTCTTTTAAAAAACGGTTTCGGCGCGGTTGCAACGCCCGAACCGCAAAGAGAAATAACCGGCGTTTATATAGGCGACCTTTTAAGCTGGGTAATGGGCAGGGCGCATTCGGGCGACGCGTGGATAACCATAATGTCCAACGCCAATATTGTGGCGGTGGCGTCCCTTGCAGACGTTGCCTGCATAATAGCGGCGGAGAGTGTGGAAATACCCGCGGACGTTTGCAAAACGGCGGAGGAAAAGGGCGTTAATATACTTTCCTTTTCCGGCTCTGCTTACGAGGCGGCGGTAGTGCTTCATTCGCTTTTATGAGGTATTATTATGATCTGCACATTCATTCCTGCTTATCCCCCTGCGGGGATAACGATATGACGCCCGACAGCATTGCAGGAATGGGGGAGCTTAACGGACTGGATATTATGGCGCTTACCGACCATAATACCTTAAAAAACTGCCCTGCATTTTTCAAAGCGGCAAAGCGGCACGGAATAATTCCCGTGGCGGGAACAGAGCTTACAACGGCGGAGGATATTCACGCGGTTTGTCTGTTTCCCACACTTTCGGGTGCTATGGAATTTGAAAACGTGCTTGAAAGCAAGCGGATAAAAATTAAAAACCGCCCCGATATTTTCGGGGAACAGCGCATTACCGATGAAAACGATAATATCACGGGTTATGACGATTATCTGCTTATAAACGCTACTGCGCTTTCGCTTGAAGAAGTGCCGCAGGCGGCGGAGGAATACGGCGGCGTGTGCTTTCCGGCACATATCGACAGGCAATCAAACGGCTTGTTGGCAGTTTTAGGTTTTTTCCCCGAAAAACCGTACTTTCCGTTTGCAGAGGTACACGACGGGGAAAAGGCGGCGGAATATGCCGAGAAATATAGCAAAAAAATTATAACAAGCTCCGACGCTCACTATCTATGGGATATAAACGAGCGCGGCGCTTACATAGAGCTTGATTGCGGCAGGGAAAACGCCGCACAGGAGCTTATAAACTATTTACGGGGTGCGGTATGAAGGAAATATCGCTTAATATACTTGATATAGCCGAAAATTCGGTGAAGGCGGGGGCAACGCTTACGGAAATTACCGTGAACGAAACCGACGATACGCTGACGCTTAAAATTTCGGATAACGGCTGCGGAATGACTGCGGAAACGCTTAAATCCGTCACCGACCCGTTTTACACCACGCGCACCACGCGCAAGGTAGGAATGGGGCTGCCGCTTTTAAAAATGGAGGCGGAGCAGACGGGCGGTACTTTTTGTATTTCATCGAAAGCCCTAAGCGAATACCCCGAAGACCACGGAACCGAAGTTACAGCGGTATTCAATAAAAAGCATATTGATTATACGCCGCTCGGCGACGTTGTTTCAAGTATTGTGACCTTAATACAGGGCCACCCCGATACCGATTTTCTGTTTATGCACACCTACGGGAACAAAAGCGAAACCCTTGATACAAGGGAGCTGCGCGCGGTTCTTGAGGAAGTGCCGCTTAACAGCTATGAGGTGCTTAAATTCATAGAAGAAACCTTAAGAAAGGAAGAAAACATATGAAATCATTGGCTGAATTACAGGCAATAAAGGAAAAAATGCGCGATAAGGTCATTCTTCGCGAGGGGCTTAACAGCGTTCGCGTTGTAGTAGGAATGGCTACCTGCGGTATTGCGGCAGGGGCGCGCCCCGTTTTGAACGCTTTGGTTGAGGGCGTAAACAAAGAGGGGCTTACGGAAAAGGTGACCGTTTCACAGACAGGCTGCATAGGCATTTGCCAGTTAGAGCCTATTGTAGAGGTCTTTGAGCCGGGCAAGGAAAAGGTAACCTATGTTAAAATGACTCCCGAAAAGGCGGCGCGCGTAATTGAGGAGCATCTTAAAAACGGTAACGTCGTAAACGAATATACGATAGCCGCTCATAAGTAAAAATTTGGAGGTAAAAAAATGATTCGTGTACATGTGTTGATCTGCGGCGGTACCGGCTGTACCTCTTCGGGAAGCCACGATATTCAAAAGGCGTTTGCCGAGAATATTGAAAGCTGCGGACTTGCGGACGAGGTAAAACTCGTACAGACAGGCTGTTTCGGTCTCTGCGCTTTGGGACCGGTTGTTATCGTTTATCCGGACGGTACTTTCTACAGCAGAGTAACCCCAGAGGACGTTAAGGAAATCGTTGAGGAGCACCTGCTTAAAGGCCGTATTGTTGAGCGCTTGGTTTATAACGATACAGGTAACGTGGCTGATGAAATCGAGGGCAATGTTTCCCTTGGCGACACCGCTTTCTATAAATCGCAGAACCGCGTTGTTCTTCGTAACTGCGGCGTTATCAATCCCGAAAATATTGACGAATACATAGCTATGGACGGCTACGCCGCTCTCGGTAAGGTTTTAACCGAAATGACCCCGGAGGACGTTATTAAGTGCGTTACCGATTCGGGTCTTCGCGGCAGAGGAGGCGGCGGCTTCCCCACGGGCAGAAAGTGGGCTTTGTGCGCGCCGAATAAGGCTCCGCAGAAATATGTTGTATGTAACGCGGACGAGGGCGACCCCGGCGCGTTTATGGACCGCTCGGTACTTGAGGGCGACCCGCACTCGGTAATTGAGGCTATGGCTATTGCAGGCTACGCAATAGGCGCAACACAAGGTTATGTTTACGTTCGTGCAGAGTACCCGATAGCCGTTCACCGCTTGCAGATAGCTATTGATCAGGCGCGTGAATACGGGCTTTTGGGTAAGGATATTTTCGGTTCGGGCTTTGATTTTGACCTTCATATCCGCCTTGGTGCCGGCGCGTTTGTTTGCGGCGAGGAAACCGCGCTTATGACCTCAATTGAAGGTAACCGCGGCGAGCCGAGGCCCCGCCCGCCGTATCCTGCGGTTAAGGGACTTTACAACTCACCCACTGTTGAAAACAACGTTGAAACCTTTGCAAACATTCCGCAGATTATTCTTCGCGGCGCCGAGTGGTTCGCTTCAATGGGAACAGAGCGCTCTAAGGGTACTAAGGTATTTGCCTTGGGCGGTAAGATAAAGCACACGGGACTTGTTGAAATTCCTATGGGTACTACGCTTCGCCACATAATTGAAGATATAGGCGGCGGTATTCCGGGCGGCAAGAAGTTTAAAGCCGCGCAGACAGGCGGACCCTCGGGCGGATGTATTCCCGCAAGCCTTATCGATACCGAGGTTGACTACGATAACCTAACCGCCATCGGCTGTATGATGGGTTCGGGCGGACTTATAGTTATGGACGAAGACACCTGTATGGTTGATATGGCTAAATTCTTCCTTGAATTTACGGTTGACGAGTCCTGCGGTAAGTGCACACCCTGCCGCGTAGGTACAAAGCGACTGCTTGAATTGCTTGATAAAATCACAAAGGGCAACGGCACACTTGAAGACCTTGACAGAATGGAGGAGCTTTGCCACTATATTAAGCAAAACTCCCTTTGCGGTCTTGGCCAGACAGCGCCTAACCCCGTGCTTGCAACACTTAAATTCTTCCGTGACGAATATGTGGCTCACGTTACCGATAAGGTATGTCCTGCCGGCGTATGTAAGGATCTTGTTTCTTACTCGATTATTGCCGATAAATGTAAGGGCTGCACAAAGTGCGCCCGTAACTGCCCTGTGGGCGCTATCAGCGGTACTATTAAAAATCCGCACGAAATCAATCAGACCGCTTGTATCAAGTGCGGCGCTTGTATTTCTAACTGCCCGTTCGGCGCAATAGTTAAAAAGTAAGAAAGGAGCCTTAAATAATGGATATGTTAAATGTTAAAATAAACGGTATTTCGGTAAGCGTAGAAAAAGGCTCTACCATATTGGACGCCGCGCGAGCTGCGGGCGTTGAAATTCCCACCCTTTGCTTTATGAAAGAGAAAAACGAGATAGGCGCCTGCCGTATCTGCGTGGTTGAGGCTAACGAGGGCAGGGGCTTCCGCATTGTTACCGCCTGCGTTTACCCCGTAAGCGAGGGTATGGAGGTTCTTACCAACACCGAAAAAATTCAGAAAGCAAGAAGGACTACCTTGGAGCTTATTCTCTCAACCCACGAGAAAAAGTGCCTTTCCTGCGTTCGTTCCACAAACTGCGAGCTGCAAAAGCTCTGCCGCGATTACGGCGTAGAGGAGTCTGCCTTTGAGGGCTTTAAGCCGACTTACGAGCTTGATAACTCAACCCCCCACCTTGTAAGGGATAACAACAAGTGCGTGCTTTGCCGCCGCTGTGTTGCCGCCTGCAACGAGCAGTATGTAGGCGTTATAGGCGCTAACAACCGCGGTATTGATACTGCAATCGGCACTCCGTTTGAGGTTGGTCTTTCAAATGTTCCGTGTATCTCCTGCGGTCAGTGCACCGTTGTATGTCCTACCGGCGCATTGGTTGAAAAGGACGATACCGATAAGATTTGGACAGCGCTTGCCGACCCCGATAAGCACGTTGTGGTTCAGACCGCTCCGTCTATCCGCGCTACATTGGGCGAATGCTTCGGTATGCCGATAGGCACTAATGTTGAGGGCAAAATGGTTGCGGCTTTACGCCGTCTCGGTTTCGATAAGATTTTCGATACCGATTTTGCCGCCGACCTTACAATAGTGGAAGAGGCTAACGAGCTTGTTGAACGCATTAAAAACGGCGGAACACTCCCGATGATAACCTCCTGCTCGCCCGGTTGGGTTAAGTTCTGCGAGTATTATTATCCCGATATGTTAGAGCATCTTTCCACCTGCAAATCACCGCAGCAAATGGCGGGAGCGGTTATTAAGACCTACTATGCCGATAAAATGGGCATTGACCCGAAAGACATAGTTTCCGTTTCGGTAATGCCCTGCACGGCAAAGAAATTTGAAATCGGCAGGGAAGACCAAAGCGCAGCGGGCGTGCCCGATGTTGACATTGCCATTACCATCCGCGAGCTTTCGCGTATGATAATGCGCGCAGGTATAAACTTCACAAATCTGCCCGATGAGGAATTTGACTCTCCGCTCGGTGAAGACACCGGCGCGGCGGTTATATTCGGCGCTACGGGCGGCGTTATGGAGGCGGCGCTCAGAACCGCTAACGACTGGCTTACCGGCAAGGATAATACCGATATCGACTTTACCGCGGTGCGCGGCACACAGGGCCTTAAACAGGCTACCGTTAACATTAACGGCAGCGATATAAAGGTTGCCGTAGCCTCAGGCGCGGCGGCTGCCAAGTGCGTTATGGACAGAATGAAAAACGGCAACCCCGACGGCTGGGCGTTTGTTGAAATAATGGGCTGTCCAGGCGGTTGCGTAAACGGCGGCGGTCAGCCGATTCAGCCGCAGTATGTAAGAGATACTGTTGACTTAAAGGCTGTCAGGGCTAAGGCGCTTTACGATCAGGACGCTTCAATGGCACTGCGTAAATCGCACGAATCCCCCGTTGTAAAGGCGCTTTACAGCGAATGGTACGACGGCTTCGGCGGTCATAAGGCACACCACGACCTGCACACAAGCTACGTTCCGAGAAAGAAATATTCAAAATAAAAAATTATACAGCCGCCGCATTGGCTTAACCGGTGCGGCGGCTGTATTATTTAAAGGGGAAAAACGGATTGCCACACGCCTTGCGGCGGTCTCGCCTGCCGGCTCGGTCGGTGCTTCTGCTCCGCAGAGGTGTCCACAGGACACCCGCACCGCAATGACTAATCGGCTTGTCATTCTGAACGCGGAGCGTGAAAGAATCCGTAATACCCTTAGGGGAGAGATGGATTGCTGCACGCCTTACGGCGTTTGCAATGACGAGGGTGGGGAACTGACCACCGCAGCCGTTTACAAGGCTTCGCAGCGACAAAAAGTATATCACCGCAGTAACCGCTTTTTCGACAGATTGATAAACAAAAATCGTTTTATTTCTTAAATTCCCCTTTAAATCGGCTTAAATGTATGGTATTATATTATCGGTGATTTTATGAAAAAATTATATTACTTAGCGGCGGCGCTTATTATTGCTTTATCGCTTGCCGCCTGCAAAACCTCCGGTAATGAAGATAATGCGTCTTCCGCTTTTGAAAGCTTGGCAGTCAGCACTGTTTCCTTTTCGGAGTTAAGCGAAACGGTTGTGCCCGCTGTAAACAGCATACCGGACGAGCCCGTTTATGTAAAGGTTGAGGAAATAAAGCTGAGTGCTTATGAAAAAACGCTTAATATAGGCGAAAGATTTATGCCCATTGTTACAATGCTGCCTGAAAACGCAAGCAATAAGGCGGAAATATGGGAATCGGACAACACCACCGTGGCAACCGTTAATAAATACGGAAATATTACCGCCATAGGCGAGGGCGGATGCACCGTAACGGTAAAATCCGCCGACAGCCCCGAAGTGAGCGCGGTGTTTAAGGTAACGGTAAACGCGCCGATAAAAATTGAAATGACATACCGCGAGGGAATACTTATAGTAAATAAATCCTATCCGCTTCCGAGCAATTATAACCCCGGCGTAAACAGCGAGGCAAAGGCTGCCTTAGATCAAATGTTTGCCGCCGCAAAGGCGGAGCAAAATCTTGATATGTGGGTGTGTTCGGGTTTCAGAAGCTATAACGTACAGAAAAATCTGTATAACAGCTATGTAAGGCGCGACGGCGTGAAAAATGCAGACAGGTATTCCGCACGGCCGGGCTACTCCGAGCATCAAACGGGGCTTGCCTTTGATATAAACTATGCCGACAGCAGATTTACAGGAACGCCTCAGGCAATATGGCTTGCCGAAAACGCATATAAATACGGGTTTATTTTGCGCTATCCCGAAGGCAAGGAGCATATCACCGGCTATATGTACGAGCCTTGGCATTACAGGTACATAGGCGTTGAAAACGCGGCGAAAATTTATTCAAGCGGACTTACTCTTGAAGAATATTTCGGCTTAACATCGGTTTATTCGGAATAAGCAGAACAAACGGAGAAATTATGTTTAAAGCTATTATTTGTATTTTAGCGGGCTTGGGCGCCGGTCTCGGCACGGGCTTTGCCGGTATGAGCGCCGCCGCGGTGATAAGCCCTATGCTTATTGCTTTTTTAAATATGGACCCTTATATGGCTGTGGGCATTGCCCTTGCAAGCGATGTTTTGGCAAGCGCCGTTTCAGCCTATACCTACGGAAAAAATAAAAATCTTGATATTAAAAACGGCATTATTATGATGATCTCCGTTTTGGCTTTCACCTTTTGCGGCAGCTTTGTTGCAAGCATTGTGCCGAAAACCGCAATGGGCGGCTTTTCGGTGTTTATGACATTTATTTTGGGCGTTAAATTTATTGTAAAGCCCGTTGTTGCGCCTAAAAAACGCCTTTCGTCCGCCACGGTGCGCCAAAAGGCGGTGCGCTCGGTAATATGCGGCGCAGGTGTCGGGTTTATCTGCGGCTTTGTGGGCGCGGGCGGCGGTATGATGATGCTGCTTGTGCTTACCTCTGTTTTGGGGTACGAGCTTAAAACCGCCGTTGGCACAAGCGTGTTTATTATGAGCGCCACCGCATTTACGGGCTCCGTAAGCCATTTTGCAATAGGCGGCGCGCCCGATATTGGGGCGCTTGCGGTTTGCGTTGTAAGCACTCTTGTTTTCGCGCAGCTGGCGGCGGTAATTGCAAACAAGGCAAAGCCCGAAACGCTTAACCGCGTTACGGGCGCGGTTCTTGTAATATTGGGCATTGCAATATTTGCGGTAACAAAATTAAAATAGCATATTTACATTTTAATCGGCTTTAACCTTCCTGTATTATGCGGCAGGGAGGTGATTTTTTATGGAAGAATACGGATATGTGCGCGTTTCAAGCGTGGACCAGAACGAGGAACGGCAGCTAATAGCGCTTTGCGAACGCAGTGTGCCTGCAAAAAACATTTTTAAGGATAAGCAGTCCGGCAAGGATTTTGAACGGCCGCAGTATAAAAAGCTGTTGAAAAGGCTTAAGGCGGGGGATCTGCTTTATGTTTTAAGTATTGACCGTTTGGGCCGCAATTACGAGGAGATACAAAAGCAATGGCGCATTTTAACAAAGGAAATAGGCGCCGATATCTGCGTTATTGATATGCCGCTTTTAGATACGCGGAACGGCAAGGACCTTATGGGAACGTTTATTGCGGACCTTGTTTTGCAGATTCTTTCGTTTGTGGCGCAAAACGAACGCGAAAGTATTAAAAAACGGCAGGCGCAGGGCATTGCCGCCGCAAAGGCAAAGGGAGTATTGTTCGGCAGACCTGAAATACCTATCCCCGACGGCTTTGCAAAGACAGTGCGGCTGTGGGACAGAGGACTTATTTCCACCGACGCGGCGCTTAAAAAGTGCGGTATGAGCAAAAGCACGTTTTACCGCCGCCGCCGCGAGCTGAAGCTTATAAAAAAGTAAAACAGGAGTTCAAAAGGTGTACCTTTTGAACTCCTGCTTTATATGTTGATTTTACCATACAAACCCTTGTATTTCAAGAATTATTTTCCATATTTATCCTTTTTTTCTGAAAAAGCATAAGTAAATTTTGTAATTTGAACTTATGTCAAAAGGTACACCTTTTGAGAAAAGCTATTATAAAAAGGGGAATTACTGTTATGTTAAAATCCAAAAAGCTTAAAAAACTTATTACGGTTGCTTTAACCGTAATACTTGTTATTGCGCTTTCCGCAGGAACAAGCATTTTAGTAAATAAAAAAGGCTCGGTGCAGTCGTCCGTTATGGTTAAAAACGGGCTTTCGGCTTACGAGCTTGCGGTTAAAAACGGTTATAACGGCACGGTTAAGGATTGGCTTGACTCATTAAACGGAAAATCTGCATATCAGCTTGCGGTAAGCGCAGGCTATAACGGCACCGAAAACGAATGGGCGCAAAGCCTTAATGCGTTGATTTCAAGCGGCGTTCAAAGCATTAAAACCGCTTGCTTTAATTCTGAGGGTCAGCTTGTAATCACCCTTTCGGACGGAACCGAGCTTAACCTCGGAAATGCCGTAGGCAAAAACGGTGCCGACGGCGCAAACGGAGTTGACGGAAAAGACGGGGTTAACGGTAAAGACGGACTTAACGGAAAGGACGGGGTTAACGGTAAGGACGGGGTTAACGGTAAGGACGGGGTTAACGGTAAGGACGGCTCTGACGGTAAAAACGGCACAAACGGAATCGACGGAGTAAGCATATCCGGCGCCGCCGTAAACGAAAGCGGTGAGCTTGTTCTATCTTTTTCGGATAATAAAACCGTGAATGCGGGCAAGGTTGTAGGTGTAGCAGGCATTAAGGGCGATAAGGGTGACAAAGGCGACCAAGGCGAGCAGGGTGAGCAGGGAATACAGGGTATTCAGGGCGAAAAAGGCGAACAGGGCGACAGCATAACCGATATCAGCATTACCGGCAGTACAATGACGGTTAAGCTAAGCACCGGCCGCACCTTTAACTTTGAAAATATAAGGGGTGCAGACGGAAAAGACGGTATTTCACCCAAAATAAGAATAAACGCCGAAACGGGATTATGGGAAATTTCGGAAGACGACGGCGAAAACTGGACCTCTACCGCGGTATCGGCACTCGGAACAAAGGGCGATAAGGGCGACACGGGTGCTCAGGGTGAAAAAGGAGACAAAGGCGAGCAAGGTATACAAGGGGAAAAAGGTGAGACCGGCGCTCAGGGCGAGCAGGGAATACAAGGTATTCAAGGCGTTCAAGGTGAAAAGGGCGATACCGGTGCAACAGGAGCCGCCGGTGCTAAAGGCGATAAAGGCGACAAGGGTGACCAAGGCGAACAGGGAATACAGGGTATACAAGGTGAAAAAGGCAAAGACGGAATTTCGCCGAAAATAAAAATAAATCCGCTTACAAACGAATGGGAAATTTCAACCGATAACGGGCTTACATATGTTTCCACCGAAATAAAAGCTACGGGCGCTAAAGGTGATAAGGGCGACCAAGGCATACAGGGTGAGAAAGGTGAAACCGGAGCCGCAGGCGCTAAAGGCGAAAAGGGAGACAAAGGCGACACCGGCGCACAGGGCGAGCAGGGTATACAAGGTATTCAAGGCATACAAGGCATACAAGGCGTTCAAGGCATACAGGGCGAAAAAGGCGAGACAGGTGCACAAGGCGAAAAAGGTGAGAAAGGCGACCAAGGTGAAAAGGGAGATAAGGGTGCTGACGGCGTAAGCGTTATCGGCGTTACAATAAATGAAGATAACAAACTGGTTATCACCTTGTCCGAGGGCGACCCGATAATAATTGACAAATCGGTAGTGGGGGCAGACGGTAAGGACGGCAACGGAATATCCAAGGTTACATTAACCGAGGATTTTTACCTTGTATTTGATTATACCGACGGAACAAGCTCCGATAAAATAGGCCCGATAAAGGGCAAGGACGGTGCAAACGGCGCTGACGGCTTAACCCCGATATTAACCCTTGACAACGAAAGCGGCGACCTTTCGGTTAAATACGGCGAAAGCGGCACTGTAACACTGCTTGGCAATATTAAGGGCATTAAAGGCGATAAGGGAGATAAAGGCGTAGACGGAAAATCGGCTTACGAGTTGTATATTGCCGCCCACCCCGAATATACCGGCACGCAGGAGGAATGGCTTGCCGCGCTTAAAGGCGAAAAAGGCGATACCGGCAGGGGAATTGAAAAAACAGAGATTGTTAATGGTGAACTTATTGTTACTTATACTGACAATACTACTCAAAATGTAGGTAAGGTAAAAGAAGACGATTATACAGAATATCTGAAATTCGAAAGGCTTTCGGACGGCACTTTGTCGGTGGCGATAAAAGAGGATTATAAAAGATTCGTAAAAAAAATAGTAATACCTTCGGAATATTACGGTTTTAAGGTTACTAAGATATCAAAGGAGGGATTTTACTATTGCGATATGTTGGAGGAAATCGTTTTACCTGAAAGCTTATTATATATTGAAACTTATGCATTTCGCGCTTGTAAATCACTTACAAAAATAACTATACCTAAGAATGTTAAAGAGATAGGTTCAAGTATTTTAGACGGCTCCGTAGTAGAAGTGAAGTTTGAAAAAACTAACGGTTGGTATCAATATTATGAAAAATACAATTCCGGCGGAAATATTACAGGTTCGTATGCAGTAGACGAAGCGGTAATGAGTTCACCTGAAAAAGCCGCCGAAAAATTAAAAGAAAAATACGAATATTATCCGTCAACAAGCGGTCATTCGCGATTGGACGGATATACTTTCAAAAATACAGATTAAAGAGAAAGGAAAGTAAAAAATGAAATTCACACCCGAAATATGTGAAAAGCTTAGTTATTATGTTTACAGGTTGATAGACCCACGAAACGGGGAGACTTTTTATGTAGGCAAAGGAAAGGGAAACCGTGTTTTTGAGCACATCAACAATGCTGTGAACACAGCGGAAAACAGTAATGATGATAACGAGAAATTAAAAAGAATACGTGAAATTACGGGTGCTGGGTTGGAAGTGATACATATTATTCACCGCTACGGACTTGACGAAGAAACGGCTTTTGAAGTTGAGGCTGCAATAATCGATTGTTATCCCGGCCTTACTAATATTAAAAGCGGATATTGCAGTGAGCGCGGAGTTACAAATTCGGAAATAATAATTAAAGAACTTGGGGCTGCCGAATATGAAGAACCCGAAGATATAGATTATTTAATTATAAAAACCACAAAAGCAGAGGTTGAAAATTGCGACGGCGATTTGTATGAGGCAACACGAAAATCGTGGAGAGTCAGCAAAGAACACGCCGATAAGGTGCCGTATGTGTTTTCTGTTATAAACGGCGTTGTGAGAGCGGTGTACAGGGTTGAAAATTGGATTTTAAGCGGAACAGATCGCTATGAGTTTATCGGGGACAAGGCAGACAGTGAAATTTGGGAACGCTTTGCAGATAAACGAATACCACAGAAGTACAGTCAAAAAGGTTCTGCAAATCCTGTAATATATAAAAAATGATCTGGTTGTTCAAAAACAGAAAGGAGAGACGGATTGCCACAGCCGTTTACACGGCTTCGCAATGACTAAATGGTCTGTCATTCTGAGTGCGGAGCACGAAAGAATCCGTAATACCCTTAGGGGAGAAACGGATTGCCGCGGGGCTAAAGCCCCTCGCAATGACAAGGAGGCGAGAAAACGGATTGCCACAGCCGCTTACACGGCTTCGCAATGACAAGAAAACGGGCTGCATTTGCAGCCCGTTTAATAATTTATTTTCCCACGCAAAAGCGGCGGAATATTTCATCTGTTACCTCGTTTGTAACGCGCCTGCCGGTAAGCTCAAGCAGGGCGGCCAACGCGTCGTCCACGCAAACGCCCACCGCGTCTAACGTACAGCCCGAATTTATTGCGTTTACAGCCTCCGTTACTCCGTCAAGCGCGCGAACCGCGCAGGCGCGCTGGCGCTCGTTCATAAGCACGGCGCTGTCGGGGTCAAGGCTTGCCGTGCCCGAAATTTCGGCTATTGCGCGGCAAAGCTCGGTATAGCCCTTTCCACTTTGCGCGGCGGTTTCTACGGTTATAAAGCCGTTGAATACCGTTTTGTCTATTTTGCTTTCAAGGTCTGATTTATTAAGTATAATTATGGTGTTGCGGTTTTTAATACCGTTTATAAGCTTAATATCGTCGTCAGTCAGCGGTTCGGCGCTGTTAAACACGGCTAAAATAAGCTCTGCCGCCTCAATGCGCGCCTTTGCGCGCTCCACGCCTATTTTTTCCACCGTATCCTCGGTGGTGCGTATGCCTGCGGTATCTGCAAGGCGCAGTAATATGCCGCCTGCGGTTACGGTTTCCTCAATAACATCGCGCGTGGTGCCTGCAACCTCGGTTACTATTGAGCGTTCGGCACCGCTTAGCATATTCATAAGCGTGGATTTGCCGACATTCGGCTTGCCCACGATTACGGTTTCAATGCCTTCCCTTAAAACCCTGCCGGCGTCGTAGGTTGAAAGCATTGCCGTTATGCTTTCCTTTGCGGCGGAAAGCATTTTTAAAAAGCTTTCGCGGTCAAGACCTTCTATATCCTCGTCGGGGTAATCCGAATATGCGGCAACAGAAGCCGCCGCCGCCGTAAGGTCGGCGATAATTTTATCGGTCTTTTCGCTTAATTTGCCTATATGGGCGGCTCTTGAAAGCCTTAATTCCGATTCGGATTTTGCGGATATAAGCCCCATAATGCTTTCGGCCTTTGTAAGGTCGGTTTTTCCGTTTAAAAAGGCGCGTTTTGTAAATTCGCCCGGCTCGGCAGGGGCGGCGCCGTTTTCTAAAATAAGGCGCAGAATATCGCGCAAAAGTATTCTGCCGCCGTGAACCGATATTTCAACCACGTCTTCGCCCGTGTAGCTTTTAGGCGCTTTAAAAACAAGGGCTACGCCGTCGTCAAGCGTTTTGCCGTTTTGCTTTATTTCGCCGTATGCGGCGCGGTAGCCCGCGAGCGATGAAAGCGGCTTGCCCGAAAAGGGGAAGAACACCTTATCGGCAATGCTTACGGCGTTTTCGCCCGATATTCTTATAACGCCTATCGAGCTTTCGCCGAGTGGCGTTGCAATCGCCGCTATTGTGCGGTATAGCATATTTACACTTCCTTTAAATTAAGCTTCGGCACGCTTTTTGAGCGTGCCGAAAACGGGTAATTTCAGTCGCAGCTGCGGCAGTGCCTTAACCAAAGCGCAATAACGGTGGCTATAAGCAGAATTATTGCAAATATGGCAATAGGAACAATTGCCGAGGTTACAAATTCAGCAGCATAAGCGCCTGCAATCGCGCCGGCCAAAAAGAAAAACAGTGCTGCAAGCACGCATACAACCGCGGCTGAGCAACGGGTGGTTCTTCTTATACGGCAGGAGTTATTTCTTAATTCTTCATTGCAATACATATTTCACTTGTCCTTTCGTTTTTGTAAGATCCGGATCAATACATTATATGAAAGGGCAAATGGACAGGTGACTGTTTGCTTACTTCATAAACTCATACATAGCGCGGTAGCACATATACACATCAAATTTAGCGGTGGTTTCAAACGGCGCGTGCATTGAAAGCACCGGAACGCCGAGGTCTACAACGTCCACGCCCATATTGGCGATAAACATAGCAACCGTTCCGCCGCCGCCGATATCAACCTTGCCAAGCTCGCCTGTTTGCCATATAATACCTGCGTTATCAAGCATATTGCGTATTTGCGCAACATATTCGGCAGAGGCATCCGACGTGCCGGATTTGCCCCTTGCCCCCGTATATTTTGTAACAACAACGCCGTAATTTAAGAAAGAGGCGTTCTTTTTTTCCATAACGTCCTGAAAAGTGGGGTCAAGACCGGCGTTAACGTCTGCCGAAAGGCATTTTGAGTTTCTTAATGCCACGGTCGGGTCGCCGTTTTGCATTTTTGCAAGGTCACCTATAACAAAGCGCAGAAAATCGGATTCAATCCCCGTATTTCCACAGGAGCCGATCTCCTCTTTATCGGTAAGAATGGCAAGCGCGGTTTTTTCGGGCTTTTCAACCTCTAAAACAGCGGTTAAGGCAGGGTAGGCGCAAACGCGGTCGTCCTGACCGTAGGAGCCGATAAGCGAGCGGTCGAAGCCGATATCGGTGGATTTTGCGGCAGGCACCATTTCAAGCTCGGCTGAAAGGAAATCCTCTTCGGTCACGCCGTATTTTTCGTTTAAAAGCTTTAAAATGTTAAGCTTTACAAGCTCGCTGCCCTTATCATCCTTAAACGGGTGGCTGCCTACAAGCACGTTAAGCTCTTCGCCCTTTACGCCCTCGTTTAACGGGCGCTTTATCTGCTCGGAAGCCAAGTGCGGCAGCAGGTCGTTTATAACAAATTTAGGCTCGTTTTCGTTTTCGCCTATCGATACTTCCTTTACGGTGCCGTCCTTAAGCACAAAAACACCGTGAAGCGAAAGCGGAACCGCCGTCCACTGGTATTTTTTAATACCGCCGTAATAATGGGTTTTAAAAAGTGCTAAATCGGTATCCTCATAAAGCGGATTGGGTTTTAAATCAAGGCGCGGCGAATCGATATGCGCGGCGGTAATGTTAACGCCCTGCTCTACGGGCTGTTCGCCTATAACCGCCAATGCAAGGGTCTTTCCGCGGTTGTTTATATATACCTTATCGCCCGCTTTATAGGCCTTGCCGCGGCAAAATTCGCTAAAGCCGTTTGCTTTCGCCATCTGTGTAGCGGCCTTTACAGCCTCGCGTTCGGTTTTTGCTTTGTTTAAAAAGCTTTTATAGCCCTCGCAGTATTCGTCCGCCTTATTAAGCGTTTCGTCGCTTGATACAAGCCTTCCGTTTTTGCGTTTGTAATAAAGCCTGTCCTTTAACTGTTCTGCGGTTAATTCACTCATTTGTAATTTCCTCCGTTATTTCTTTAAGTATATTTGAAAAGCGTGTTATTACCGCGTTTTCGTCGCCGTTATTATATATTATGCAGTCTGCGTGCATTTTATAAAAATCGTCCGGTTTTCCCGCGTTTATGCGAAGAAGCGCCTGCTGTTTTGTTATATTATCGCGCGCGGTTATTCTTTCCTCACGCAGCTTTTTATCAGCCAAAACCGCTATTGTTTTAACACATTCACTGTTAAGCCCGCTTTCAAAAAGGGTTGGGGCGTCAAGCAGGGCGTTTTTTGAATTTGTTTCTTTTTTTACAAGCTTTACAATATGCGGTAAAAGCGTTTTGTTTAAAAGCTCGGTGTTTTCGGGCGTTTTAAAAGCCACGGCCGCCAGTTTCTTTCGGTTAAGGCTGCCGTCTTTTTCTAAAATACCGTTACCGAATACGGCGGTTAACGCCTTTAAACCCTCCGTACCTTTTTCTACCGCTTTTCTTGCAAGCAGGTCGCAGTTTACAACCTTTAGCCCAAACTGCTCTGCGGCGGCTGATACCGTGCTTTTGCCGGCGCCCGTGGGCCCTGTAAGACCGATAATAAAGCTCATACCCTTATCACCCTGAACGCCGCCGCACGGATAAGGCGGTTATAAACCGCAAGCCCTACGCCGTTTTTTGACGGAGCGTGTATATAAATTGCCTGCACGTTTAGTTCGTCTGCCTTGCGTAATGCCGTGAAAACGCCGTGCGCCAACGTGTATTCATCAATGGAGCTGCCGTAGGTTAATTTTGGCACGGTTATTTTTTCGCTGTCTTCCTTAAAGCAGACTGCGGCGCAGCAGGGCTTACCGTTTACAAGCTTTGCAAACCCTTCGCTTGAGCCTTCTACAAGAAAAGCCTCGGTTTTAGGCGCGTAATGCTTATATTTCATACCCGGCGAAGCTACCTTTGCGCCCTTTTCGGGTTCGGCAAGCACGGCCTTGTCAACAACCATATCGGGTAAAATTTCCCGCAGCTGTTCCGCGGTAACGGCGCCCGGCCTTAAAAGGCGCGGCGGATCTGTTACAAGCGTAATAACGGTGGACTCGACCCCCACGCCGCAATCACCGCCCATAACAACGGCGTCTATTTTGCCGTCAAGGTCTTCTAAAACGTATTTCGCCTTTGTAGGGCTGGGCCTGCCGGACGTATTGGCGGAAGGGGCGGCAAGCGGCAGACCGCTTGCATTTATAATATCGCGCGCCGTTTTATCGGACGGCATTCTTACAGCCACCGTATCAAGTCCTGCCGAAACTAAGGCGGGTATTTTTTCGGTGCGTTTAAGCACCATTGTAAGCGGACCCGGCCAAAACCGCCTTGCACACTCAAACGCGCCGTTTGGTATATCTGCGGCTATTCTGCCAAACTCTTTAATATCTGCAATATGAACTATAAGCGGATTATCCTGCGGTCTGCCCTTTGCCGCAAACACCTTTTTTACGGCGTTTTCATCAAGCGCAGAGGCGGCAAGCCCGTATACCGTTTCGGTTGGAATTGCAACAATTCCGCCGTTTTTTAATATATCCGCTGCTTCGTTCACACTGCTTTTATAGCTTTTTTCATCTGTTTTAAGCCTTTTTGTAAGCATTAACGTCCCTCGTTTTCAGCCTTAAGCGCCTCGGTGCGGTAGTAGGTTATAAGCGCGTTGATCACCTCGTCAAGGTCGCCGTTTAATATCTGTTCAAGTTTGTAAAGCGTAAGACCTATGCGGTGGTCCGTAACGCGGCCCTGAGGATAATTGTATGTGCGTATACGCTCGCTGCGGTCGCCGGTGCCTACCTGTGAGCGGCGGTCTGAAGCAATTGCCTCGTCATGCTCCTTTTGTGCTTTATCAAGCAGGCGCGAACGCAGAATTTTAAGCGCCTTATCCTTGTTTTTAAACTGACTGCGTTCGTCCTGACATTCAACAACGGTGCCCGTGGGGATATGCGTTACGCGTATTGCCGATGAGGTTTTATTGATGTGCTGACCGCCGGCACCTGATGAACGGAATGTATCGATCTTAAGGTCGGCGGGGTTGATTTCAAGCTCTACGTCCTCAGCCTCGGGCAGCACGGCAACGGTTACGGTTGAGGTGTGTATGCGGCCCTGAGTTTCGGTATCGGGCACGCGCTGAACGCGGTGAACGCCGCTTTCGTATTTAAGGCGTGAGTAAGCGCCCGCGCCCTCTATCATAAATACAATTTCCTTAAAACCGCCAAGCTCGGTTTCGTTGGCGCTTATGATTTCTGTATTCCAGCGGCGGCTTTCGGAATACATGGTATACATTCTGTAAAGTGTTCCTGCAAACAGCGCCGCCTCTTCTCCGCCGGCGCCGCCGCGTATTTCCACTATTACGTTTTTTTCATCGTTGGGGTCTTTGGGTAAAAGGAGTATTTTAAGCTCGTCCGAGCAAGCCGATATTTTTTCCTTTGACTCTTTAAGCTCTTCCTCGGCAAGCTCCTTCATTTCCTTATCAAGCCCGCTTTCCGAAAGGATCTGCAGCGCGTCCTCTTCAGCCGCTTTTGCCGCTTTGTATTCGCGGTATTTTTCAACTATCGGGGTCATTTCGGCGTATTCCTTCATAAGGCGCGTAAACTGCCCGTTATCCGCCGCGGTTTCAGGGCGTGAAAGCTCTGCCGATATCTGATCGTAGCGGTTGGCGACCGCCTCTATCTTTTCAAACATATTTATTCTCCGTCTTGTCTTATTATTTTTTTAAGGCTCTTTTCAGCCTTAACGCGCGGCACCATTACCTCTCTGCCGCAGCCGGTGCATTTCAATCTGAAGTCCATACCAACGCGCAGTACCGAAAACGTATCCGCTCCGCAGGGGTGCTTTTTTTTCATTAAAAGCTTGTCGCCTACCCTGATATCCATGCATTTTCCTCCAAAATATACTTTCCGTACTATTATATACCAAATTCATAAGGAAAGCAAGTGCTAAGACCCTTAAACAAAACTTCCGTTTTTATTCAAATTTTATTTATTGTTTTTTCGACAAAATTATTGTATAATATAATGAAACTGCCTTTAAGGAGTATTATATTATGTGTGAAACAAACAGCGCGGTATACTCGCTTGGTATAGACATCGGTTCTACCACTGCCAAAATAGTTCTGCGCAGGGGCGACAGTATTATACTTGAACGCTATGAACGCCATTTTTCGCAGGTGCGTGAAAAAACGGCGGAGCTGTTGCGGCTTGTTAAGGAAAATACCGCAGACGGCGGTATTAAAGCGGCAATATCAGGCTCTGCGGGCTTAGGTCTTGCAGAGGCGGCGCACATACCGTTTGTGCAGGAGGTTTTTGCAACGGCGCAGGTGGTAAAGCTGCGCGAGCCGGATACCTCTTGCGTTATTGAGCTTGGCGGGGAAGACGCAAAAATAATTTTTTTTAAAGGCGGTATAGACGAACGTATGAACGGCAGCTGCGCGGGCGGCACTGGCGCGTTTATTGACCAAATGGCAACGCTGCTTAACATAACGGTAGACGAGCTTGATAAATTAAGCCTTAACGCGGGCAGGCTGTACCCCATAGCCTCGCGCTGCGGCGTTTTTGCAAAAACGGATATTCAGCCGCTTTTAAATCAAGGCGCCAGAAAGGAAGACGTTGCGGCAAGCATTTATCAGGCGGTTGTAAACCAAACCATTGCGGGGCTGGCGCAGGGCAGAAAAATTGACGGCAAGGTGCTGTTTTTAGGCGGTCCGCTTTATTATTGCAAGGGCTTGGGGCAGAGGTTTAAGGAAACCCTTAAATTAGACGATGAACATGCGGTATTCCCCGAATATGCGCGGTTTGCGGTGGCGCTCGGCGCATCGTATTATGCGGAACAGCAGACAGATGTTTTTACTGCCGACGAGCTTTTAAGCCTTGTTGAAAACGCGGCGAATATGTCTGCGGGAAAGGGACGTTTAAAGCCGCTTTTTGCAAATGATGATGAGTATAACGAGTTTAAGCGCCGCCACGCCGAATCGTCGGTTAAAAACGCGGATATTGAAAAATACAGCGGCAAGGCATATCTCGGTATAGACTGCGGCTCTACCACCACAAAGCTGTGTCTGCTTAATGAAAATAACGAAATACTCTATTCGTACTATGCTTCAAACCAAGGCAACCCCGTTGAAATTGTGCGCGAGCAGCTGACCGAGATTTATAAAAGGTGCGGCAACCGTATAACAATTGCAGGCTCGGCGGTTACAGGCTACGGCGAGGAGCTTATAAAGCACGCCTTTTCGCTTGATTTAGGGCTTGTTGAAACTATTGCGCACTATACTGCCGCAAAGTATTTCGAGCCTGACGTGGGCTTTATACTCGATATAGGCGGGCAGGATATTAAGTGCTTTAAAATAAGAAACGGCGCTATTGACAGCATAATGTTAAACGAGGCTTGCTCTTCGGGCTGCGGCTCGTTCCTTGAAACCTTTGCAAAGGCTATGGATTACTCAATAGCGGATTTTGCGGCAAAGGGGCTTAAGGGCACGGCGCCCGTTGACCTCGGCAGCCGCTGCACGGTGTTTATGAACTCATCTGTAAAGCAGTCGCAAAAGGACGGCGCAACGGTTGAGGATATATCGGCAGGGCTTTCGATAAGCGTTGTTAAAAATGCGCTTTACAAGGTTATTCGCGCCTCATCCGCCGCGGAATTAGGCGAAAAAATAGTGGTTCAGGGCGGCACATTTTATAACGACGCGGTTTTGCGCGCCTTTGAAAGGGAAATAGGGCATAACGTTATCCGCCCCTCGATAGCGGGGCTTATGGGGGCTTACGGTGCGGCGCTTTATTCCAAAAAATGCGAAAAATCGGGTATTATTCCGCCCGAAGCTTTAAAAAGCTTTACGCACACGGCAAAGTCTGCGGTATGTCAGGGCTGCACCAACCGGTGCAGGCTTACGGTAAACTCGTTTGGAGACGGCAAGAGGTTTATTTCGGGCAATCAATGCGAAAAGGGACTCGGAAAAGCAACAGCGGGCGAACAGCTGCCGAACCTTTATGAATTTAAGAGGAATTATCTTACAAGTCTTAAATCGGAAAACGGCGCGCGCGGCACGGTGGGTATGCCGTTGGCTCTCGGAATGTACGAGCTTTTGCCGCTTTGGCACGCAGTATTTACAAGGCTCGGCTTTAACGTTAAGGTCTCTCCCATGTCCACCCGCCGCATTTACGAAAAGGGGCAGTTTTCAATCCCGTCGGACACGGCGTGTTACCCTGCAAAAATAATGCACGGGCATATTGAAACGCTGATAACGGACGGTGTTGACGCGATTTTTTACCCCTGCCTTACCTACAATATGGACGAAAAAATGACTGATAATCATTATAACTGCCCTGTTGTAGCCTATTATTCCGAGCTTTTAAACGGCAACGTTGAAGAGCTTAAACGGGTTAAATTTTTATACCCCTACCTTAATATTAACAGTAAAAAGGAGCTTGCAAAGGAGCTTTACACTTATCTCGGTAAATTCTATAACGGAATTACAAAATCGGAAGTAAAAGCGGCGGTTGAATACGGACTTACGCGTTACGCCGAATATATGAACGCCGTAAGGGAAGAGGGCGCGAGGGCGCTTAAATTCGCGAGGGAAAACAACAAGCGCATTATGATATTGGCAGGCAGACCTTACCATATAGACGCGGAAATAGGCCACGGCATTGATAAGCTTGCCAATACACTTGGGTTTGTTGTGGTAAGCGAGGACAGCGTTTTCCGCCTTGCAGAGCCTTTCACGGTAAAGGTTTTAAACCAGTGGACATACCACGCGCGGCTTTATCGCGCGGCGCGCTACGCCGCAGAGCATAAAGATACCGAGCTTGTGCAGTTAGTGTCCTTCGGGTGCGGGGTGGACGCTATTACCACCGACGAGGTGCGCGAAATTTTAGAAAGCCGCGGCAAATTTTACACCCAAATTAAAATCGACGAGATAACCAACCTCGGCGCGGTAAAAATAAGGCTGCGCTCGCTTATAGGCGCGCTTAACGAAAGGGGAGACGGCAGTGGAAGAGCGTAAGTACATACCTTTTACAGAGGAAATGCGAAAGGAGTACACAATACTTGTGCCCAATATGCTGCCGCGCCACTTTAAAATATTTTTAAAGATATTTGAAGACTACGGCTATAAAATGGAGCTTCTTGAAACATCGGGGCACAGAATTATAGAAACAGGGCTTAAATACGTGCATAACGATACCTGTTACCCTGCAATTCTTGTTATCGGGCAGTTTATAGACGCACTTAATTCCGGCAAATACGATCCGCACAAAACCGCACTTATACTTTTTCAAACAGGCGGCGGCTGCCGCGCTTCAAACTATATTTTTCTTTTAAGAAAAGCGCTTGAACGCGCGGGCTACGGCTATGTTCCGGTTATTTCGCTTAACCTTGCGGGGCTTGAAAAGCACCCCGGCTTTAAGCTTACAGTACCTATGCTGCACAGGCTTTTTTACGGCATAATTTACGGGGATATGCTGTTAAGCCTTGTAAATCAGTGCAAGCCGTATGAAAAAAACAAGGGGCAGACAGAGCGCCTTGCCGACGAGCTGACGGCACTGCTTGCAAACAAGATGCAGACAGAGGGAATATCCTTTAAAAAGGTTAAACAAAACTGCAAAATGATACTTTCGCGCTTTGCGGAAATACCGCGCGAAAAAGAGGGAAAGGTAAAAGTAGGCGTAGTGGGGGAAATATATGTAAAATATTCTCCGCTTGGGAACAACAACCTTGAGCAGTTTTTAACAGACGAGGGCGCCGAGGTGGTAGTACCGGGTCTTCTTGACTTTTTTATGTACTGCATAGTATCGAATATTTCGGATATAGAGCTTTACGGTTTACATAAAATCAGAAAGCCGGCGCTCGATTTTGTATTCAAATATCTGCAAAAGCAGCAAAACGAAATAATTGGGCTGATGAAAGCAGACGGCAATTTTACACCGCCTACGCCCATTTCGCATACAATGGAACTGATAAAGGATTTTATGGGCTTCGGCACAAAGATGGGCGAGGGTTGGCTATTACCCGCCGAAATGCTTGAATTAAACGACGAGGGCGTGCATAATATTGTTTGCACACAGCCGTTTGGCTGCCTGCCTAACCATATATGCGGCAAGGGTATGATGAAACCGCTTAAAGAGAAAAACTCCGATATGAATATTGTAGCTATTGATTACGATTCGGGCGCTTCAAAGGTTAATCAGGAAAACCGCATTAAGCTTATGCTTTCAAACGCAAGAGCAAATTTGGCAGATAAAAACAGGGAAAACGGCATTTTAGCGGAAAAAGAAAAAAATTTTCAAAAAGTACTTGACAAATAAATTCCGTTGTGCTATTATTACCACAACAAAGATAGAACCTGTGATTAAGAAGAGTAGCTTTACCAAAAGTGTTTAGAGAGCGGTTGACGGTGGAAATACCGCGGCGGAGGTATAAGTGAATGGACTTATGAGGGCGGCACGAAAGCGTTTTTGCGAGTAGCGGCCGACGGGAACCGTACCCGTTATCAATTCGGCTTACATAATGAGGTGTAAGAAATGAGCGGTCGGCACAGCCGGCAACTTGGGTGGTACCGCAGGATTACAAGTCTTGTCCCATATATTATATGGGATAAGGCTTTTTTGTTTTATACAGCTTTTGGAGGCAACTTTATGATATTATTAACTAAACGATGGCGAATGTGCAATTTTTCTTAAAAACACAAAATTAAAAACAAAAGGGAGAAATTCACAATGAAAAAAATTATATCTTTATTATCGGCAGCAGTTTTAATGTTCAGCTTTGCGGGCTGTGGGAAAAAAGAGGCTAAGATCCCCGTAATAGGTATAAGCCAGTACGGCGAGCACGCGTCGCTTGATAACTGCCGCGAGGGCTTTTTGGAAGGCCTTAAAGAGGCAGGACTTGAAGAAAACAAGGACTTTAAAATAGATTATCAAAACGCTTCGTTTGATAACTCAACCGCAACCCAGATAGCGCAAAACTTCTCTTCAAAAAACGTTGCGCTTATGTGCGCAATTGCAACCCCCTCGGCTACCGCATGCTTTGCCGCAGCAGAGGACAAGGACATTCCGGTTGTATTTAACGCCATTACCGACCCCAAAAAGGCAAAGCTTACCGAGGGTAATATTACCGGCGTTTCTGATAAGCTGCCAGTGGATCCTCAGCTTGAGCTTATAAGGAAATTACAGCCCGAAGCTAAAACAATCGGCATTATATACACCACAAGCGAGCCCAACTCGGTTTCAGCCATTGCCGAATATAAAGAAAAAGCGGGTAAATACGGTTTTGAAATAGTAGATATCGGCGTTGCGGACCAAGCCTCTGTAACACAGGCGGCAGATACGCTTATAAACAAAAAGGTAGATTGCATTACAAACCTTACCGATAACAATGTTGTGGGCGTTTTACCCTCAATTCTTGAAAAAACAAACGCCGCCAAAATTCCGGTATACGGCAGTGAAATAGAGCAGGTTAAAAAGGGCTGCGTGGCGTCTGCGGGTATTGATTACATTGAGCTTGGCAAAATGGCGGGCAAACAGGCTGCGGCAATTTTAAAGGGCGAGAAGAAGGCAAGCGATATGCCGTATGAGACCGTTACCGAATACAGCACCTATATCAATTCGGACGCAACCTCGGCTATGGGCATTACCGTTCCGTCCGATATAGCTGAAAAAGCTATCGAATGCAAATAATACTTTTCGGAGAAAAATAATGCTTGATTTAATTATAAGCACATTAACCCAAGGGTTTATATATGCAATGCTTTCGTTCGGTATATATATAACCTACAAAATACTTGATTTTCCGGATCTATCGGTAGACGGCAGCTTCCCGCTGGGGGCTGCCGTGACCGCTGTATTGCTTGTAAAGGGGGTTAACCCTTATTTAACCCTTTTGGCGGCGGTGGCGGTAGGCGCCGCGGCAGGGTTTGTTACGGGCTTTATACACGTAAGGCTTAAGGTACGCGATCTGCTTGCAGGCATTATTACAATGACTGCGCTTTTTTCGGTAAATCTGCAAATTGCAGGCTCTAACCTGTCGGTTGCAAGAACAACCGACACTGTGTTTACCGCGGCGCCCACAATGGCGCTTTTCGGTTCGCTTTCCCTTATTTGGAGAAAGCTTATAGTATCGCTTATAATAATGCTTATATGCAAAATACTGCTTGATTTGTATTTTAAAACCAAAAACGGATTTTTACTTCGTGCGGTAGGCGATAACAGCGCTCTTGTAACTACCCTTGCTAAGGATATGGGCAGAATTAAAATAATCGGTCTTGTAATATCTAACGCGCTTGTAGCGCTTTCGGGTGCGGTTGTATGCCATGAGCAGCGCTCCTTTTCGGCTATGATGGGAACGGGGCAGATGGTATTCGGCTTGGCGGCGGTGATTATCGGCACTACTCTGTTCAGAAAAATGAGCTTTGTAAAGGGCACGACGGCGGTAATTGCCGGCAGCGTAATATATAAGTCCTGCATACAGATTGCAATAAGCTTAGGCCTTCCCGCCAATCTTTTAAAGCTTATAACGGCGGTGCTGTTCCTTGTTATATTGGTTTTGGGCAATTTAGAGAAAGGCGCGGTGAAAAAGAATGTTAGAGCTTAAAAGCATTTCTAAAATATATAATCCCGGCCTTGTTACCGAAATGTGCCTTTTTGATAATTTCAATCTAACCGTGAAGGACGGCGAGTTTGTATCGGTTATAGGCAGTAACGGCAGCGGCAAGACCTCAATGCTTAATATTATTTGCGGCAGTATTCCCGTAAACGGCGGAGAGGTGCTTATAAACGGTAAGTGCATAAACCGCCAAAAGGACTTTGAGCGTTATTCGCATATAGGCAGGGTTTATCAAAATCCGGCAATGGGTAACTGCCCTAATATGACAATACTTGAAAATATGTCCCTTGCCGATAATAAGGGAAAGCCATTCGGTCTTTCGTTTGCGCTTAATAAAAAACGGTTTGAAAATTATAGGGAGCAGCTGGCGGCTTTAGGGCTTGGGCTTGAGGATAAGCTGCACGTTAAAATGGGTTCGCTTTCAGGCGGGCAAAGGCAGGCGGTATCGCTGCTTATGGCTACTATGACGCCTATCGATTTTCTTATTTTAGACGAGCATACAGCGGCGCTTGACCCTAAAACCGCGGAAATTATAATGGAGCTTACCGATAAAATTGTGAAAGAAAAAAAGCTTACCGCAATAATGGTAACGCACAATCTGCGGTATGCCGTTGAATACGGCTCGCGGCTTTTAATGATGGATAAGGGCAATATAATTCTTGATAAATCGGGCTTTGATAAGAAAAACGCCTCGGTTGATGAAATTCTTGAAATATTCAATAAAATAAGTATTGAATGCGGTAACTGATAAAACCCCCGTTCAGCGTTTAAAAAACGCCGAACGGGGGTTATTTTGTAAGCAGATGTTATATAACCTTACTTAAGAAATCCTTAAGCCGCGGGCTTTTAGGGTTACCGAATACCTCTTCGGGTGTTCCTTCCTCCATAATTATGCCCTCGTCTATAAACAGCACACGGTCTGCAACCTCGCGTGCAAAGCCCATTTCGTGGGTTACAACAGCCATTGTCATACCGTCGTCTGCAAGCGCCTTCATAACGTTTAAAACCTCGCCTACCATTTCGGGGTCAAGCGCGCTTGTAGGCTCGTCAAACAGCATAACGTCCGGTTGCATACAAAGCGCGCGCACAATGGCTACACGCTGCTTCTGTCCGCCCGAAAGCTGAGAGGGGTAGGCGTTGGCTCTGTCTGCAAGGCCTACGCGTTCAAGCAGCTTGAGCGCACGTTCTTCGGCTTCGCTTTTTGTGGCTTTTTTAAGCTTTATCGGGGCTAAGGTCATATTTTTAAGCACTGTCATATTGGGGAACAGATTAAACTGCTGGAACACCATACCCATTTTTTGGCGGTGCTTGTTTATGTTAATTTTCGGGTCTGTTATGTCAATGCCCTCAAAATATATTTTGCCGCCGGTAGGCTCTTCAAGCAGGTTGAGAGTGCGCAGAAAGGTTGATTTGCCCGATCCCGAGGGACCGATTATAACAACAACCTCGCCCTTGTGAATTTCGGTGTTTATGCCCTTTAAAACCTCTATCTTACCGAAGGATTTTTCAAGACCTTCGGCTTTTATTAAAACATCATCAGCGCTCACTGCTTCTCAGCCTCCTTTCAAGTATGCTTACAAGCTTTGTAAGTATCATAACAATTATAAGGTAAACCAAAGCTACTGTAATAAGCGGCATAAAGTATGAATATGTGCGTCCGGCAATAGCGTTTCCTGCCTTAGTTAAATCTACAACGCCAACGTAACCCGCAACAGAGGTTTCCTTTAAAAGGGCTATAAATTCGTTACACAGGGTAGGGAGCACCGCCTTAAACATCTGCGGTATAATAATGTGAGCCATAGTTTGAATATAATTAAGACCAAGGCTTCTGCCCGCTTCGAACTGCCCGTTATCAACAGACATTATTCCGCCGCGGAATATTTCTGCAACATATGCGCCGGAGTTAATGCCGAATGCTAAAATTCCTATCGGAACGCCGTCGCGCACAGAAACAAAAATAATAAAGTAGGCTATCATTAACTGCACAACAACAGGCGTGCCGCGTATTACGGTAAGGTAAAGCTTTGCTATAAAGTTAAGTATTGAAAGCAGTATATACCCAATACCGCCTTTTTTGCGCATTTTATCCGCATTTTTATCGTATGTAGAGCGAACGGCGGCAACAATTATACCGATTACAATACCGATAATAAGCGCGCCGAAAGTGATTTTAAGCGTGTTTTGAAAACCGGTAATCATTTGCTTGTAGCGGTTTCCGTTAATAAATACAAATTTGAATTCGTCCGCCAAATGCAAAAACATTTCCTTAATTGAAGTGATAATGTTATTGAAGACATTAAGTGTTATCGGCAAATAAAGCATCTCCTTTCATATATCAAAAACAGGGCGGTTATAAACCGCCCTTAATTAAAAACCTTAATCAGTCAGCTTTTATATATTTGTCAACAACCTTCTGGAATTCGCCGCTTGCCTTAAGCTCGTTAAGCGCGTCGTTAACCTTCTTTTGAAGTTCGGGGTTTTTCTTTGAGAAGCAGATAGCGTAATCCTCGTTAGTAAATTCGGTATCAAGAATTTTAAGACCGCTGTTAGCCGCAATATAAGCCTTTGCAGGCTCGTTATCAATTATAACGCAGTCAACCTTGCCGCTCTTAAGCGCTTCAATTGCTACTGAACCGTTTGCATAACCTATAACGTTTTCTTCACCGTAGCCGCCGTTTTCGGGAGTATCGGAAGCATAAATATAACCGGTAGTGCCCTGCTGAGTGCCTATCTTCTTGCCCTCAAGATCGTCTTTTGACTTTATATCGCTGCCGTCCTTAACGATTACAACCTGAATACCCTTTGCATAAGAATCGGAGAAGTTAACCTTTTGCTTTCTTTCATCTGTAACGGTCATACCCGCCATACCCATATCGTATTTGCCGGTTTGAACGCCCGGAATTATCGAGTCAAAGTCAACGTCGGCAATTTCAAGCTTTAAGCCTAACTTATCCGCAATAAGCTTTGCAACCTCAGCGTCTATACCGATAATAGTTTCACCGTCTTTGTATTCATAAGGCGGAAACTCTGCATTGGTAGCCATCGTAAGAGTGCCTGCCTTTGCAGTAAGGCTGTCGCCTGATTTATTTGCCTCTGATGTGGTTTTTCCGTTACCGCCGCAGCCGCAGCAAACTGCCGCAATAGCTAAAGCGGCAATACCGCTGATAAGCTTTGTTGTGAATTTCATTTAAAACGTCCCCTTTAAAATTTGTTTTTAATTTTTAAACTAATGTGAGTATACCACCATTAACCGCCGTTGTCAATACAAAAATGCATAAATATTAAATATTCTGCAAATATGTGCATAAATTCGCGTTATATAATGCACGTATTGGTTAATATGCAGATTATATGCATAAAATTTTTAATAATGCATATTTATGCACTAAAAGACGCTGTGCATACTGAAGGTAGTATCCTCGCTCACCTGATGCAGCAGCATTTTAATGTTTTCTATGCGTTCCTTAAAATCGTTTTCTTCCTCTGCCTTGCTGTAAACGCAAAGCTCGCTTATAGCAAGCTCTATTTCGTCTATGCTGTCGTGCGTTACAAAAAATGAAAGGGGGCCTTCCTTTTTATCCCACAGCCTTTTAAGCTCTTCCGCCTTGTCGTATGCGTCGCCGCCGTTTTTGTAGGCTTCCTCGCATTCATCTATCAGCGTCTTTGTTTCCTTGCAGGCGTCGGTTATATACCATAAGCTTACGGAGTATGCGGCAATTACAAAAACAAAAAGTATGGCGGCGCTTATCAGTCTTTTCATTGTTTATCCCTCATTTTAATTAAGCTTGTCTCGCCGTATCTGTCCATAGTCATAAGAAAAACATCTTTAATATCGGTGCTGTTTTTCTTTACCGTGCTTTTAATATCTTCCTCGCTTATTTCAAGCGCGTCAAGCGATTCCCTTATAATTTTGCCGTCGCTTATAACAGGCAGCGGCAGCGTTGCTTTTTCCTTTTTAATATCAATATCCTTTACCGTTACGGGCTGCTCGGAGGATTTTAAAAGCACGCTTAGATTACCGTTTACCTCAAGCACGGCATATGCCACGGTTGAAATATCAAAAACGTCCTGACCGCGCAGAAGCTCCACAAGGTCAAGCACAGTCATTCGTACCTGCCGCATCATATTTTGGTCTATAACCCCGTTTTTAATAATAACGGCGGATTTTCCGTTCATAATTTTGCGCACATAGAGACTTTTCATTGTAATAACGGAAATAATAATTTCAAGAATAACAAGCATAAATATTGCAACAACGCCGTTTAATATCGGCTGCGAGGTATCCTGAAGCGGTATTGCAGCTATTTCGGAAATTAAAAGCGTTATCACAAGCTCGTTCGGCTGCATTTCTCCGATCTGTCTTTTTCCCATAAGCCTTATTCCGAGTGTTACGAAAATATACAGCACTATGGTTCTTGTTATTGTAATAATCATATAATCACCTTATAGTATTATTACACTTTTATTTAATAATATTTAAGCATTGACAATATTGCCGAGTTATTATAAAATTATATAGCGCTATGCAAGAAAATAATAGAAATGCTGGGATTTAATGAATTTACTTCATCTTAAATATGCGGTGGAAATTGCCAATACAAAGTCCATAAGCCGCGCGGCGGAAAATCTTTATATGGGTCAGCCCAATTTATCGCGCGCGATAAAGGAGCTTGAGGAAAACCTGCATATAACAATATTTAACCGCACTTCAAAGGGAATAACCGTAACGCCCGAAGGCGAAGAATTTTTGCAGTATGCAAGGCGGATCATAGGTCAGGTTGAAGAAGTAGAGGATATTTATAATAATCATATGGCGCCGAAACAGCGCCTTGCGGTATCGGTTCCGCGCGCGAGCTATATATCGTACGCCTTTGCCGAATTTGCAAAAAGCATTAAAACCGACATTCCCGCCGATATATTTTATAAGGAAACAAATTCCTGGCGAACAATAAATAACATTGTTAAGGGCGAATATAATTTAGGTATTGTAAGGTTTAAAGAAACCTTTTCAAAGTATTACCGCTCTCTTTTTGAAGAAAAGCATTTAACGGCGGAGCTGATTACGGAATTTAAGTATAAGCTGTTGGTTTCAAAAAATCATCCCTTAGCAGGTAAGAAGGAAATCAGGGTAAAGGACCTTGAGCCGTATATTGAAATAACGCATGCCGACCCATACGTACCATCGCTGCCGCTTATAGACGTAAAAAAGGAAGAGCTTTCAAAGCACGTGGATAAGCACATTTATATATTTGAACGCGGCAGTCAGTTCAGGCTGCTTGAAAATGTGCCTACAACCTTTATGTGGGTATCGCCCGTGCCGGAGGATCTGTATGAGCGCTACGGTCTTGTTCAGAAGGACTGCATGGATAACGAAAAGCTTTACGAAGACGTGCTGATTTACAGAACCGGCTATAAGCTTACAAAGCTTGACCGTGAGTTTATAACTGCGGTGTGCGACTCAAAACGGAAATATATGTAAATAACAACGGCTCCCCGATATTTTCGTGGAGCCGTTGTTGCCGATAAGGCTGTTATTGTGAGGGGCTTTAAGACCCTCGGAAATCCGTTTCATTTTTAAGGGGAATACGGATTCTTTCGTGCTATCACTCTTGCGGTGCCCAAAAGTTGTTATTCGCTTGGAGCGCGAACAACTTTTGACCGCGGCGCCCGCCGTTGCTCGCTT
>ERZ773139.649-NODE-649-length-44829-cov-56.191696_pt1 | contig 44829 bp, 38 predicted proteins | sample MGYA00580854_ERZ773139 | MGnify/ENA primary metagenome ERZ773139 (study PRJEB29015, sample SAMEA2737809) | human gut metagenome | biome: human gut; feature: human-associated habitat; material: faeces | place: China | collected 2012 ...
CAACCGGCGGCTCCGCTGCCGAGGGTATTCGCATCGTCAAGGAAGCAGGCTGCAAAACCGTTCGCCTGATGTGCCTTGTTGCCGCTCCCGAGGGCATTGAAATGCTGCATAAGCTGCACCCCGATGTTGTCATCTACACCGCTGCGGTTGACAGCCACCTCAACGATCACGGCTATATCGTTCCCGGTCTCGGCGATGCCGGCGACAGGATTTTCGGAACGAAATAAACTGCTTCAAGCGCATTAAAAACTTTGCATCGGCTTAAACAAACCAAACGGGACTGCTGCATTCACCGCAGCGGCCCCGTTGCTTTTTTAATCAAAACAGCTTAATCCGTTCTGTTCGATTATCGGTTGATTTATCGGTTGATTCCGACCGATATGCGGACAGTGTTCACTCTTCGTCAGGCTCTTCGATGCGCTTAATATCGGCACCGAGGGCGCGGAGCTTATGTTCGAGTTTTTCGTATCCCCTGTCGATATAATAGATATTTCGCACACGGGCAGTTCCTTCCGCCATCAGAGCCGCAACTATCATTGCCGCGCCCGCACGCAGGTCGGAAGCATAGATATCGGTGCCGTAGAGCTTATCAACGCCGATCACGGTTGCGGTTCTGCCGTTCACGATTATGTTCGCGCCCATGCGGTTGAGCTCACGAACATGGTTAAACCTGTCCTCAAACAGATTCTCCGTGATGAAGCTGTTGCCCTGTGCAACCGCCAGCAATGCGGTCATCGGCTGCTGCAAATCCGTCGGAAAACCGGGATACGGCAGAGTTTTGATATTCACCGCACGCGGGCGGGAGTTTGAAATAATCTGCATGTAAAAATCATTGCCGTTATCCCCTTCAATGACCTCCACTCCGCATTCCATAAGCTTTGCGGAAATTGCCTCAAGGTGCGCAGGTATGACATTGTTTATTACAACATTTCCCTGTGTTGCGGCAGCGGCAATCATGAAAGTCCCCGCTTCGATTTGGTCGGGTATTATCGCATAGGTGCAGCCGTGCAGCGCATCGCAGCCCGTTATGCGGATAACATTCGTTCCCGCACCGCGAATGTTTGCTCCCATGGTATTGAGAAAATTTGCCACGTCAACAACATGGGGTTCGCGTGCAGCGTTGTTTATCACGGTTTTGCCCTCTGCACGACATGCGGCGAGCATAATGTTTATCGTTGCACCGACGCTTGCCATATCAAGATAAATCTCCGCACCGCGAAGCTTGTCGGCCGAGGCGGTAACTATGCCGAAGCGATCCTGCACATTTGCTCCGAGAGCGCGCATTCCGTTGATATGATAATCCATGGGACGCTGCCCTATCGCACACCCGCCCGGCTGAGCAATTTCGGCACGGCGGAATTTTCCGAGCAGCGCACCGAGCATGTAATACGACGCACGCAGCTTGGCCGCCATTTCGTTTGTTACGCTGTGGGACTTTATTGTTCGCGGATCGATAACAACAACGCCCGGAGCGGGGCGCGTAATCGCTGCACCCATTGAACTCAAAATCTCCGTGATTCGATTAACATCCTCTATATCGGGCAGGTTTTCGATTCTGCAAGGTTCATCTGCCATTATCGATGCACATATTATCGGCAGTGCAGCGTTCTTTGCGCCGCTCACGGTCACGCTGCCGCGAAGCGGAATTCCGCCGCGAATTTCAAAAAAAGCCATATAAACTCCGTATTATATAAATTTAATAATTTAAACAGTAATTCTATTTTGCAACCCACGAAATAACGCTCCCTTTTCGAATTCGGAAAAAGGAACAAACGCACAGCTGCATCCGAAACGCAAACCGAGTTTGTTTTGCATATTCCCGGAGGCAGTTTATTCTTCAATGCGGAATTGCAGTCACATTTTGATTTTAACACAGGCGGCAGAGTTTGGCAACCCGCATAAAAGCAAAATTTGTTCTGTCAACGGTTCAAAACACGGTTTCCGCATTGAAAAAGCATGGTCACATGCTGTTCATTCACTGCATAAGCCCGCTTATATAGGCTTTCGGGTCGCACGGAACCCCGTTTGCATAAATGCCGAAATGTATTCCGTCCGCACCCGCCGTGCCGATTATGTCGCCCGCTGCAACGGTTGTTCCGACGGAAACATGCGCCTTTTCAAGCCCGGCATACACTGTTGCAAAACCGTTTTCGTGACGAACATACACGGTCAAACCCATGCTGCCGCGCTCAAGCACCGCAACAACGGTTCCTGCTGCCGCTGCCTTGCAGTTTTCGCCTCTGTTCGCCGCAAAATCCACGCCCTCATGCATACTGCCGTTGAGCAGTCCGAAAAAGCGCACAACAGCAGCATCAACGGGCCTTGCAAATGCAATACCCGAAGCAGGGTATTCACCCGTTGTTATTCCGTTTGCTGCCGGGCACGGTCTTGTTCCGATGACAACGGTTTCTTTCAGCGGCAGGTCAAGATACTCGCTCTCAAGCATTCGGCTGCTTTGAAGCGTGCCGTTAATATAAATGTATTCATAAGCACTCATTTTTTTGCCGTTCCGTCCGTATTCGGCAACAAAGCGGGTCCCGCAGTAAAAATCGCTGCTGTTAACCGTCGATACCTCATACGGAATCGTTACAAATTCATGCTCAATAAGCCTGCTTTGAACCCTTAGCGGCGTGCTGCTGCCTGTCAGAAACGCAAATGCCTCATCATAGGGCATGACCGCCGCATTTTCGTCCGCCTCAGCAAAACCGATTTCATTCAAAAACGATGTGACCGCTCCGCTTTTGTTCACAAAACCATCGAAATATGTACGCACGGCTTCAATAAGCTCCTCCGCCGCGCTGCCGCTTGCAAGCGTTGCGATCGGGCTGCCGTCCGCAATGACGGTCGTTTTAACGTGCGCCAAAGTTTCACCCTGCGGGAACGGCGTATCCGAAACCTCTTCTGTCGGTTCAACGGTAAAGCCGCGATTTTCTTCGTCTCCGTTCTCATCAAACGTCGCGGCGTTTTCCTTCCCTGCATCCGTAGTATCATCCGTCGCAGGCACGGAAGCACTGCCGTACCGCTCCGCCCCCGTTCTGCCGAGCAATATCAAAGCAACAGCGGCGACATCAGCAAGCACCTCGCATATTATGAAAGAAATAACGCTGTGTTTCCTGTATGCTTCGTTGTTTTTTTCTTTACCTTGCATGTCCGAAGCATCCGATGCATTGAAGTTTATTTTCCCCCCATTGACATCCGCACCGGACTCCTCATTGCCGTCCGCACCGGACTCCTCATTGCCGTCCGCACCGGACTCCTCATTGCCGTCCGCACCGGACAGGCGGAACCTTTCGGAAGCAGCCTTTTTAAGTTTTCTTGGTTTATTCCTTGCCATGCTGATATTATAAACCCCGAGTGCGCGGACAGCAATGCTGATTTTTTAATAATTTGTGACAAATTTCACGTTTTTTTGCAGACTGACGCAAACTCGGCGGATCGCGGAAGCCCTCCTGCGCGAAAGACGGATACACCGCCGCGACCCCGCCTTTTTCTTTCGTCCCGAAGTGACGAAATTACTTAAAAAGTGTTGCAAATTTTTATGTTGTTTGTTATAATAGCAGTGATACCGGCAATGAAGGACAACACTCCTCGTCGGGCGGCGTCCCGGCTTGTTTTTTATTTGCACTATCGGGCGTAAACTTTATTCAATCTACGGATCGCAGCATTTTGCCTGCGGCTGCCTATTGGTCTTTGTTTATGTAAAAATCGCATATGAAATTTATTTTTTACGCGTTCGATACCGTGTGGTTATTTTATTGCACTGCCCTTTCGGTGGGTTTGTTGTTTTCGGTCTGTCGGTTTAAGGGAGTTTTGATTTCGAGATCTTTCCCGCAGAGTGAATCATTCAAAGCATTCCCGCACTATGTAAGCGCATATTTTGCTTTGCGCAAAGGAGGGTTTATTTGCTCAACATTTTCAGGTCGCTTGCCCGTTCAAAACGGGCAATGGTATTCGTTGATTACGAATACTGGTTTTATTCGTACAAAAACAAATATAATCTTCGTCCCGATACAGCCGCATGGCGTGCCGAGCTTGAAAAGCAGTTCGACATTGAAGATATTATGATTTTTGCCGATTTTTCATCCCCCGGCATCGGTGAGGAGCTTGCAAAGCTGCGCAACATCACCAACACCATTATCGAAACCGGCACGGCAACGCAGTATCGCAAAAAAGATATGACGGATTTTGTTATGCTTGATTATATTTATCAGAATGTAACATCCAGAAACGATGTCGGCACCTATATTATCTTCACCGGAGACGGTCATTTTCAGTCCGTTGTCAAATATCTTGTGCAGAAAAGGCACAAAAAAGTTGTTGTTTACGGTGTGACGGACACGTTCAGCAAACGGCTTCAGGGTGTTGCAAGCGACATTCGCCTGCTTCCCGATGAGGAGGAGCTTAACAACTCCTATATGCGCATGATAGTCAGCAACCTTGCGCACGTTGAAACAAAAGCCAATATCATTCCGACGTTTTGGGGTACCATTGAAGCGGTGTCAAAGCGAAACAATGTTCCCGACGACAGGGTAAAAGCCACACTTTTGCGCATGATGGCAAACGGATACGTTTTCCAAAAAGATTTTTCAATCAATTCAAGCAAACAGGTGCGCATCGTTGCCGCCGATTGGAAAAAAATCAAAGCAGCCGGCCTTTACGACGAAGGCTGAAAACAACCGGCTGAAAATTAAACCCGCAGGAGCCGCTTCCGCCGAATTTGCGCAGCGGCTCCTTTATTTATTCAAACTATCGTCGGTTTATTGCTTATTTCGTTTTTTTTGCTTCACCAAAGTTGTGTATTGCAGCGGAGAGAGTTCTTCCGCCGCTTCAAGTTCAGCACTGTTTTGCGGAGCGGTCGGCATCATGCCCGTTGTTTCGTTTGCCGAAGCAGTTGCATTCCCCGCATCAATACCCAAATTCTGTCCGCAGAAATCCGCATCCTGCATTTTAGGCATTTTCCGTTCGGAATTGTTCTTATCATTTTTCATCTCTTTTTTCATCGGATTCACCTCTTTTTTGTTTGCTGCCGAATAAACATTGTTTTTCCGAAAAAACATTGAGTTTGCACAATTTTTTTCAAATCCAACGGTTCGACTCGGCGCGTTTTCGTCCTTCCGTATGTATTGTTTGTGTAAAATATTGAAAAAATTCTTGATAAATACTTGAAATTTCGGGAAGAATTATGTATAATACATTGCTGTACCAAGTGTGTATAAAAAAGAAAACACGGAGGATTCATTATGTCCCACAAATATGTGTACCTCTTCAATGAGGGCAACGCAACCATGAGGAACCTTCTGGGCGGCAAAGGTGCCAACCTTGCCGAAATGACCGGTCTCGGTCTGCCCGTTCCTTATGGCTTCACAGTTTCAACCGAAGCCTGCACCCGTTACTATGAGGACGGCCGCACAATCTCCGATGACATCATCGAGCAGATAAAAGCAGCTCTTGCCGTTACCGAAGAAAAGGCGGGCAAAAAATTCGGCAGCACCGAAAACCCCTTCCTCGTTTCCGTTCGTTCCGGCGCACGTGCAAGCATGCCCGGCATGATGGACACGATCCTCAACCTCGGTCTGAACGACGAAACCGTTGTTGCTCTTGCAAACCTGACCGGCAACGAGCGTTTTGCATATGACAGCTATCGCCGTTTCATTCAGATGTTCTCCGACGTCGTTATGGAAGTTGAAAAAGCAAAGTTCGACGAGATTTTCGACGGCGCAAAGAAAAAATACAATTGCGAACTTGACACCGACCTTACTGCCGACAACCTTAAGGAAATCGTTGAAGCATACAAAGCCATGTTTAAACAGGTCAAGGGATTTGACTTCCCGCAGGAACCCATGACTCAGCTTCTCGAAGCTGTCAAGGCAGTTTTCCGCAGCTGGGATAACCCCCGCGCAATTATCTACCGCCGCATGAACGATATCCCCTCCGATTGGGGCACCGCAGTCAACGTTCAGAGCATGGTATTCGGCAACATGGGCAACGACAGCGGTACCGGTGTTGCATTCACCCGCAACCCCTCCACCGGCGAAAAGAAACTCTACGGCGAGTATCTCATGAACGCACAGGGCGAGGACGTTGTTGCAGGCATCCGCACTCCCGAACCCATCGACCACCTCAGGCAGACCAACGAAGCCGTTTACAACGAATTCGTAAGAACGGCCGAAACTCTTGAAAAACACTATCGCGACATGCAGGATATGGAGTTCACCATTGAACGCGGCAAGCTCTTCATGCTCCAGACCCGCAACGGCAAGCGCACCGCAGCGGCAGCTCTTCAGATCGCTGTTGACCTTGTGAACGAAGGTATGCGCACCCGCGAAGAAGCGATTGCAATGATCGACCCCAAGAGCCTTGACGCTCTGCTTCATCCCACCTTTGACGCCGCCGCACTTAAGGCAGCAAAGGCAATGGCAACCGGTCTTGCCGCATCCCCCGGTGCAGCATGCGGCATGGTCTACTTCTCGGCAGACGATGCAAAGCGCGCAAGCGAAGCGGGCCACAAGGTTATCCTTGCCCGCAAAGAAACCAGCCCCGAGGACATCGAGGGCATGACCGCTTCCGAGGGCATCCTCACCGCTTTCGGCGGCATGACCAGCCACGCTGCGGTTGTTGCAAGACAGCTCGGCACCTGCTGCGTCTCCGGCTGCAAGGAAATCGTTATCGACGAACCCGCAAAGACGCTCACCTTCACCGACGGCACCGTTCTTCACGAAGGCGACTGGATGAGTCTTGACGGCTCAACCGGCAAAGTTTACGCCGAAGCGATTCGCACCGTCCCCGCCGAACTTTCCGGCAATTTCGCAACCATTATGGAATGGGCGGATGCAATTCGCACCCTTAAGATCCGCACCAATGCGGACTCCCCCGCACAGGCTGAAATGGCAGTCAAGTTCGGCGCAGAGGGCATCGGTCTCTGCCGCACCGAGCATATGTTCTTTGACGAAGCACGAATCCCCGCAATGCGCGAGATGATCGTTTCAAAGAATGCGGATGAGCGCAAGGCTGCTCTTGCAAAAATTCTGCCCATGCAGCGTGAAGACTTCAAGGGCATCTACAAGGCAATGCAGGGTCGTCCCGTTACGATCCGCTTCCTGGATCCGCCCCTCCATGAGTTCCTTCCCACCAAGGATGAGGAGATCGCCGCTCTTGCAAGCAACATGGGCATCACCTTTGATGAGCTCAAAAAGACCGTTGTCAGCCTGCACGAGAGCAACCCCATGATGGGCCACCGCGGCTGCCGTCTGTCCGTTACTTACCCCGAAATTGCGGAAATGCAGACCCGTGCCGTTATTGAAGCTGCAATCGAGGTTCGTCAGGAAACCGGGCTTGAAATCATCCCCGAAATCATGATTCCCCTTGTCGGCGAAACCCGTGAGCTTGCATATGTTAAGAGCTTCGTTGTTGAAACCGCAAAGAAGGTCATGGAAGAAAAGGGCATGGAAATCCCCTACCTTGTCGGCACCATGATCGAAATCCCCCGCGCCGCTCTCACTGCGGACGAAGTTGCAACCGAGGCGGAATTCTTCAGTTTCGGCACCAATGACCTTACCCAGATGACTTTCGGCTTCAGCCGCGACGATGCCGGGAAGTTCCTTGATGACTATTATAAGAAGAAAATCTTCGAGAGCGATCCCTTTGCACGCGTTGATCAAAACGGCGTAGGCAAACTCGTCAAGATGGCTGTTGAGCTCGGCAAGCAGACCCGTCCCAACATAAAGCTGGGCGTTTGCGGCGAACACGGCGGTGATCCCTCCAGCATCGAGTTCTTCCACAAAGTCGGTCTTCAGTATGTTTCCTGTTCACCCTTCCGCGTACCCATTGCAAGGCTTGCGGCAGCACAGGCAAAGCTGAACAACAACTGATTCAACCCACCTAACCCATTAACTTTTCCCGCGCAGCTGCCGATACTTAAATGATTCGGCGGCTGCACGGTGCAGACATCAAATAAGGACGGCAGAAATTCGGAATTGTTCCGTTTCTGCCGTCCTTTGATTATCATATTCATGCGCACTGCTTAATATACACTGCTGTCAAAGCATTCCCATTTCATTTTCCTGATGCACCGTTGTGCTCATGCTGTGTGCTCATCCAAAATGCTTTTCAGTGCAGCCATTGAACTTGTATGACTTCTTGCAACGCGAAGGTTCTTTCGTTTCGCCTGCCCGGAGGCAATCTGAAGCATTTTATGAGACATTGTGCTTGTGAAAAGCACGACCAAATCCGGTGTGCCGAAGTTCTGAATTCCTTTATCCGTTTCAATATAAACCTTTGCTTTACATGAATATGATTTGCAAAGCTGCTCATACTGCCTTATCATGCGCTCATTTCCGCCGACGATAACAACGCTCATTTTCTTTCCCTTTCTCCTGTTTGTTATTTTTAACTTTTCGCTTTAATCTTCAATTTCTTTCCGTGCCTTTTTCAATTCCGCCCGTTTTGCTTTTAGTTAGCCTATGCTAACTCCAGTTCTAAAAATAAAAATCTCTGCCGGTGCTTTCACAGCAATACGGATATGCTTCTCCGTAGGGGCTGAAGCACGAAAAGCATATCCGTTCTGCTTCACAACTTTTTCACCCTTTTTCAGTCTTTATGCAGAATGCCCGCAAACAGTCCGCGCCTGCCTTCAACGATTTTTGTCGAGGCGGAGATGAATTCATAACCTGTCTCTTCAATTGCGCGCTTAAGCGCAGCTGCATCGGGTTCTGTTTCGGACTCGATCACCGTTTCACCTTTTGAGTGCGATGATTTCACTTTCTTAACGTTGAAATTCCTTCTTATTGCATCATTGATATGCGCTTCACACATTCCGCACATCATTCCATCGATTTTTACAACGGTTCTGAACATTTTTTCTCCTTTCCGCAAAGCTGTTTCCGTAAATTCGGCCGGCATTTTTCCTGCTTGCACCGGTTTGCGGCCGACTGATTATTTTTTATGGCAGGAGCCTGCCATCGGACAATGGGCGCACTTGCAGCCGCAGGAGGACTTGCCTTTTCTTTTGTCTTTAACAAGGCTCACAATGATAAGAACCACAACAGCGGCAAGCACAAGGCAGATAATAATCGTTGAAAGATTCCGAGCTATCCAATTGAACATATGACCTTCTCCTTTCATGTTTCTGTTTTCGTGAAAAATAAAATCGGTTTTTGCTTATTTTATTCCCGAATTTGCCCGGGAGATGCGGAGGCAATGCATTGCGCACCGCCGTCCGCATCGTCATCCGGGTTGGGGGAATTCATTCGTCGAACCGCATCGTATTGCCGAACGCTGTTCGACTCAAACCATTGCTAACGTTTTGATTTATCCAATCTTAACGTTCTTGGTAAGCTTTGTTGCCTCTTTGTAGGGGCGGGCGAGCATGTAGATAATGCCGGCAAGTGCAGCAACAGCAAAGATGAGGCCGACAACATGTACATTACCCGTGAACAGGCAGCCGAACTGATAAATCATCAGAGAGATGATGTACGCAAATCCGCACTGGTATGCAACTGCGAACCAAGTCCATTTCGGGCTGTTCATTTCGCGCTTTATTGCGCCGATTGCCGCAAAGCAAGGTGCACAGAGCAGGTTGAACACCAGGAACGAATATGCCTGAATGCCGTTGAAAACATGTGCAAGGGTCGCATAAACGGGACCTTCTGCGCCGTAAAGAATGCCCATCGTGCCAACGATGTTTTCCTTTGCAACAAGGCCGGTGATGGATGCAACCGCTGCCTGCCATTCGCCCCAGCCGAGGGGTTTGAAGATCCAGGCGATCGCATTGCCGACTGCCGCAAGAATGGACTTGTCAAGCTCGTCTTCCGCAAGCATTCTGAACCCGTCGGAAGTAAATCCGAAGTAGGAGGTAAACCAAACGAGTATCGTGGACAGAAGAATGATCGTGCCCGCTTTCTTGATGAAGGACCAGCCGCGCTCCCAAGTGGAACGGAGAACGTTGCTGACGGTGGGAAGATGATATGCGGGAAGCTCCATTACGAAGGGAGCGGGTTCGCCCGCGAACATCTTGGTTTTCTTCAGCATGATACCGGAAATTATGATTGCCGCCATGCCGATGAAATATGCACTTGTTGCAACCCAGGCTGAACCGCCGAAGATTGCGCCTGCGATCATTGCAATAAAGGGAACCTTTGCACCGCAGGGGATGAACGTTGTGGTCATGATGGTCATGCGGCGGTCACGTTCGTTTTCAATCGTTCTGGATGCCATAATACCGGGAATGCCGCAGCCCGTGCCGATGAGCATCGGAATGAAGGATTTGCCGGAAAGACCGAATTTGCGGAAAATTCTGTCAAGGACGAATGCGATACGCGCCATATAACCGCAGCCTTCAAGGATAGCGAGCAGCAGGAACAGAACAAGCATCTGCGGAACAAAGCCGAGAACAGCACCGACACCTGCAACTATACCGTCGTTGATAAGGCCTGCAAGCCAATCGGCTGCGCCTGCTTTTTCAAGACCTTCGCCCACAAGCACGGGAATACCCTTTACCCAAACGCCGTATGCGGCGGGATCGGGTTCATCGAATCCGTTTTCCTTAAGGTATTTAACGGCATCAACATAAGTCATGCCGATGGTTTCATCTTCCTTTGCGTCTTTGGGGATCGTGGAATAATAAACGGTCATTTCGTTTACCGCAAGAGTTTCCTCATCCTCAACGCCGATGGTTGCGGTTGCGTTCTCGCTCTCGGGCTTGTATGCTTCGAGTTCGGCAAGCACTTTGTCGGCATCAAAATCTTCGTCTTCAGTGTCGAAATCAACAAATGCGCCGGCAGCGTTCATTGCGTTGCTGTAATTTTCGGCAGTTTCGTTATATGCCTTTGAGCCGATACCGAACAGATGCCAGCCGTCGCCGAACAGTCCGTCGTTTGCCCAATCCGTTGCCGCGCTGCCGACTGTTACCATTGAAATATAGTAAACAAGGAACATTACTGCAGCGAAGATGGGGAGACCCAGCCAGCGGTTGGTCACGATTTTGTCGATCTTGTCGGAAGTTGAAAGCTTGCCCGTATTTTTCTTTTTGTAGCAAGCTTTGATAATCGAACCGATGTAGATATAACGTTCGTTGGTGATAATGGATTCGGAATCGTCGTCCATTTCCTTCTCTACCGCCTCGATATCCTTATTGATATGCTCCATAACCTTAGGATCGATATTCAGATTTTCAAGCACCTTGTCATCGCGCTCAAAAATCTTCACGGCATACCAACGCTGCTGCTCCTCGGGCAGTCCGTGAACAGCTGCTTCCTCGATATGTGCAAGCGCATGTTCAACAGGGCCCGCGAAGGTGTGCATGGGAACGGTTTTGCCGTTCTTTGCTGCATCGATTGCCGCTTCCGCAGCTTCCGCAATGCCGGTTCCGCGCAAAGCGGAAATTTCAACGACTTTGCAGCCAAGCTGACGCGAAAGTTCGGCAACATTGATTTTGTCGCCGTTCTTGCGAACAAGGTCGATCATGTTGATTGCAACAACAACCGGAATACCAAGCTCCGTAAGCTGAGTTGTAAGATACAGGTTGCGCTCCAAATTCGTGCCGTCGATGATGTTCAGTATCGCATCGGGACGCTCGCCGATAAGGTAGTTGCGCGCAACGACCTCTTCAAGGGTGTATGGTGAAAGTGAATAAATACCGGGAAGGTCGGTGATGATAACGCCGTCATGTTTTTTAAGTTTACCTTCTTTTTTTTCAACCGTGACACCCGGCCAGTTTCCGACGAACTGATTCGAGCCGGTCAATGCGTTGAACAGCGTTGTTTTGCCGCTGTTGGGGTTGCCCGCAAGGGCGATTCTCAAATTCATTTTATCCTCCTTATCCGTCATACGGTTATATTTTTTCCGTTCTGCCGCCGAAAGCCGAAACGCACCTTTCGGCGAAGCATTGTTAGCTTTGGCTAACCTTTTGTTCCGAATAATACGGGGTTTCCCCCGCATATTTTTCGGTTTATTCGATTTCGATCATTTCAGCGTCCGCCTTGCGGAGTGAAAGCTCATAGCCGCGCACCGTGACTTCAATGGGGTCGCCCAGCGGTGCCACCTTGCGAACATAAACCTCAACCCCCTTGGTGATGCCCATGTCCATGATGCGGCGTTTTACAGCACCCTCACCGTGCAGCTTTACAACCTTTACGGTGTCTCCGATTTTTGCCTGTCTGAGTGTATTCATGATTATTCCTCCCGACTTTATCTTTATAATTTATCTTTAATTTTTCATTCACATTCGCAGCATCGCCGTTTGCAAACCGCAAAAGGTTGCAAACCGCAAAAGGTTGCGGTTTTTCCGCATCAGACCATTATGCGGCGTGCCATTTCTTCACTTATAGCAACACGCGACTCCTTGACGTTCACAATAACGTTTCCGCCGAGCGCATTCACGACAGTAACGCTTCCGCCGACAACAAAGCCGAGATCCTCAAGATGTTTTTTAATCTCCGGACTGCCGCCGATCTTCTTTATCGTGTTCTCCTCGCCGATTCCGGCCAACATTAACGGCATCATATCATTACTCCTTGCTCAATAACACGAATTTTAAATTAGCTTTTGCTAACTTTCTGTTCAAAAAATTAGCTCTTGCTAACTTGATTCGTCTAAAAATAATTAGCTCTCGCTAACCGAGACATATCATACAACCGCACTCGGAATTTGTCAACCCCTTTTTTCAAAAAAACTCAAAAATTTTTGCTTATTTTGCACAAATCGACAGTGTGGCCGTTCACAATGCGGCATGTCCGTTTTCGGCTTCCGCTGCCTTCCGATATGTTGTTTCACTTCAAGCGTACCATATTTCTTATGCAGTGCCGTCTCCGAACAATGTTTCGGCATCGAACGCATTTTTTACAATACAAAGCTTCCGTTATTGTTTGTATTACATTTATTGGCAAAAGCTGTACTGTTTTATGTACCGAAAGTGCCTTATTTTGTGTTGACACCGTATATTTCGAGCGGTATAATATAATTGTAAAAGCACCGAAGCTTTTTTATCGTAACCCCTCATGCAGAAGCCGGCGGAAACCTCACCCGTCGGCTTTTGTTCCGCTTTGTCCGCTTTGCAGCCGGAAAACTCAGTAAAAAAAGAACCGTCCTGTTACGGGCGGTTCTCAAAAAACAACCTGCTTTGTCAATGTTAAAGTCGGATTGATTCAAAAAATTGAGAATCATCCGCACTCGCAAGTTTTACGGATTGAGCCTGTCGGGGCTGCGGAACAGGAACATAGCTTCCTTAATGTTGAGTCCGAGCAGCAGCATGGTCAAACGGTCAACACCGAGACCGAAACCGCCGTGCGGAGGACAGCCGTATTTAAAGAATTCAAGGTAGAACTTAACGTCTTCACCGAGTCCTTTTTCGTCCGCCTGTTTTTTGAGGATTTCGTAACGGTGCTCGCGCTGTGCACCGGTTGTGATTTCAACACCGCGCCATATAAGGTCATAACCCTGCGGAACGCCGTTTTCATCGCGCATATGATAGAATGCGCGCTTTTCTGCGGAGTAATCGGTTATGAAGAGGAACTCGTGATTGTAATGCTTCTTCACCCAATCAAAGCTGAGTTTCTCTGCCTCGGTGGTCAAATCGCCGCGTTCGCCTTCCGCGGGAACATAGCCGTATTCCTTTTCAAGAGCATCGTAAAGCTCCGCAAGAGTGATAACGGGGAACGGAAGCGTGGGCACAATGAGCTCAATGCCGAAAGCTTCCTTTATGCGTTCGCCGTATTTTTCGTTGACAACGCCGAGAGCATATGTCAATATTTCGGCCTCAATCTGCATAACATCGCGGTAGGATTCGATATAGCTGAATTCAAGGTCAAAGCCCGTAAATTCGGTTGTGTGCTTGCTTGTGAAAGATTTTTCCGCACGGAAAACGGGACCGACTTCAAATATACGTTCAAAACCCGCCGCCATTGCCATCTGCTTGTAGAACTGCGGACTCTGGGCAAGATACGCCTTGCGGTCAAAATATTCAACTTCAAAAACATCCGCGCCGCTCTCGCTTGCCGCTCCGATAAGCTTCGGAGTGTGAATCTCGATAAAGTCCTTTTTAAGGAGGTATTCGCGCATTGCGTTCACAAGGCAGCTCTGAACCTTAAACAGGAGCTGGTTCTCGTCCGTGCGCAGATCGATCCAGCGATAGTTCAGCCTCTGATCGATTGCAGAGCGTTCGACCGCCTGTTTTTTCTTTGTTGCGGGAATTTCCTTGCGGATAATGGGCAATGCGTCCGCAACGGATTCGATTTCAAGTTCCATCGGCAGAAGCTCGATTCCGCCCATTTTAACGTACTCGTTTTCCGCAACAAGTCCGGTGCAGCTGATTACGGAATCGGGAGTTATGCGCGCAATGTCGTCAACAAGCGCGGGGCATTTCTCTTTTTCGACGGTTATTTGCAGCTTTCCGGTGATGTCCTTGATGACGATAAAAGCCATTGACTTGCCGTCGCGGATGTTTTCAACAAAGCCCGAGACCTTTGCCGTTTCGCCGCATTTTGTTCGAATATCCCTTATGAAGGTTCTTTCCATTTTTGTTCAATAATTCCTTTCGTTATTGAAACGCCTGCGCTTTTTTGCACACAGGCAGAATTCTTCCGCTTATTATTATACTCATATTTTGCTGTAAATCAAGGCTGAAATCACCGTGCACAAAGCATTGCGGGCAGTTTTTCGGCAAATTCGGGCCGCTGCCGCGCCTTTTTGACGCACCGGCGGCGCGAAAAAAGGCTTTCCGCATTATTGTTGACGCGGCAAGTCTTTTTGCTTACGCTTTATGTATCCTTTTTTGCTTTAAGTCAGCTCATTCTCCGGCATCGACAGGTTCGGAATCCGTCTCGCAATCGATGCTTCCGCCGTTTGAAAGATCCTTTCCGTCCAAAAGCAGCAGCTTTTCGGCAAGCAAACGCGAAAAGCCCGCGACTATTGCGGCGGAAGCAACGAGTTCTTCCGTGGTTTGAACCGCAATATCCGGCTTTTCATCATGATCCAAAAGCGCCGCGCTTGCAAGACGAACCTGCTGAACAAAGTATTTTGCGGTCAGATCATGGCGGCTTATGAACGACTCATACGCGCTGCGCACACCCGATGTGCAGCTGTTTTCAGCCGAACCGACCGGAGATTTTGCACATTCGTCGCAGCGGGCATCTGCGCTGCACTCACATGTGGGCAGCGCGATTTTTATCATTGACATGTTAAGGCTCTGTTTCAGCGTGCAAATCATGAGCAGGCACGCAATATGGGGTCGATAGTACTTTTTTTTAATCGGACCCGGCATGATCCCGCGGCGAACATAGTTGTTGATGGCGGAACTTGTAACAACCTCTTCATTCTTCAGTTCGGGCGGCAGATAATCCAAATATTTGCGCAGCAAATCAACGGTCTGCTCCATATACAGACCGAAATCGGGTATCTCATCCCATTCAGGAAGGCGAAAGCGCATAAGATGCTTTTCCCACCGACGGAGCTTACCCGCAATCAAGGCTTTATCATATGACATTATTTTTCCCCCTGCGTCCCTTTTCGGGGCGCAAATTGCAAAAGATTATACGGCATTGTGCATATTGTACATTTTAAGCATTGTTCCGCATTTTTCGCAATTGTATTATAGTGCAGGATTCAAACGCTGTAAAGCGCATTTATACGAAATATATGCTCAAAAGTCTCATTTTGTTGCATTGAGTACTTGACACATTCATATGAACATGTTAATCTGTTACGGAAGATTAGATTATGTGAGGTGAGTGAACGTGTACCGAATTATTACCGATACTTCCGCCAATCTTGAGCTTGAGCTTTTGGAGCGGAAGGGTATTGCGGAGATACCGTTTTCATTCAGTATGCCGGAAAAAGGCGGCGATGCGCTGTACTGTCCGGATTTTTCGGCTTTTGATTCCAAAGCATTTTATGATGCAATGCGCAGCGGAACAAGAGTCACAACCTCCCAAATAACGCCCGCTCAATACACTGAAAAAATGCGTCCCTTGCTTGAAGCGGGGCAGGATATTCTTTTTATCGGCATGTCATCCGGCGTGAGCGGATCATTTCAGGCCGGAATGGTGGCGGCGGCTCAGCTGCGCGCCGAATTTCCCGAACGGAGCATTGAGCTTATCGACACTCTCGGAGCCTCGCTCGGCGAAGGGCTTGTTGTTCTGCGTGCGGCGGAACTCCGCGATTCGGGAATTGCCCTTTCTGCGGCGGTACACCTGCTTTCGGACTATCGCGACAGGATGTGTCAGGTTTTCACGGTTGACAACCTCAAATATCTCTGTTCGACGGGCAGGCTTTCGAATGCAAAGGCTGCAATCGGCAACATTTTAAATATCAAACCCCTTTTGAAGGGCGACGGCGAGGGAAAAATCGTCAATTTCGGCAAAGTTCGCGGAAGGAAAAACTCCCTGCGCGCAATTGCTGAACAATACCGCGAATACGTTGTTGACGCTGCAAACCAAACAGTCGGCATCGCACATGCGGACTGCATTGAAGATGCAAACACTCTTGCGGAGCTTATATCAGAAATTGCTCCGCCGAAGGATATTTTAACCGTTATGTACGAGCCCGTGACGGGTTCCCATGTCGGTCCGGGGACACTGGCATTGTTTTTTGTCGGCAAAAAAGGCTTCAGACAGGCAAAGAGCTGATTCTTCTGTCCGAAGCACCGAAAAGGAATTCCCCCCTTCCTAATGAAACGTTGGTTTACCGCGTTTCTGTTGTAAAACGAAAAAGTTCCGCGTGCCCTCCCTGCGGACTTTTTCGTTTTTTAGCGTTTTATATTAGTTGCATGATTCGATGCAGATCCCGTTTTCTTTATGTGTGCATGTTGTATATGTATGTTTCTCTTCCTTTTATATTTCTTTTTTTGCATGGCATTCAAAATCCGTGTTTTCCCGCAAAAACAATTCTCAATTCAACATGCGCCTTGCCGCAGCAGCATCCCACCGTTCGGTTAAAAACCGTTTATATCGCTTCGCATCGTGAAAAATGAATTGTTAACAAATTGTTCACAATTTCAGGGCAAAACCGGGTTGACCCTGCTGCTTGGATATGTTATTCTTTTTGTATACCGGAACTGCATCGGAATTCGCTCCTTTGCAAAACAATCTGCGCAGAAACGTCCCGCACCCGACGGCTGAAAATCCGTTGGGGAAGTGAACAAATCACTCTCAGTTTCAAGGAGGTATTCAAACAATGAAAAGAACTCTTTCCATCGTCCTTGTTTTCTCGCTTATGCTGTCCGCATTTGTTCTTGCATCCTGCAAGGGAACCAACAAAGACGCACAGAACACCGCCCCGCCGCATTCGGCTGCTTCCGAAACCGCCGCGCCGACGGATACCCCCGCCGCCGCACCGGAAACCGAAGCCCCAACGGCAGACCCAAATCCGAGACCCGATCCCGTAACCGTCGAATGGCTTGCAGGGGAAATGCAGCGCCGCTATTACGTCGGCTGTATAAACCTTGAGCTTATGGATTATTCCGACATTATGGACAGAAACGAGGATACGGATCTGTTTTTTTGGGATAATCAAATTGCGATCGACTGGATGAAATTCGATCTGGAGGACAATTTCACCCGTGTAACCATTGAAAAGGCGTATGTCAAACAAATCGTAAATGAAACAGAAACCGAAATCACGGCGGATGTGTATGTCTTCACGAGGCATCCAACTTACAGATTTGACGATGACGGCATCGGTATGGATTTTCGGATCACCGTGGATAAACAGAGGATGGTCATAATCTCCTACTCTGAGCCCAATCTATGCGCTACCCTATATAATGATCGACTGCGTCCGCTTGCCTCAAACTATCGCAGTGAAGGTCTTACTTGGCAGGAAGCCAATAAAAAAGCATATAAAGAGCTCTATGCAGAATTTGCCGGTTGTGCAAGCAGACATCCGAGACAAACACCACAGGGCTGATCAATCATGCGTTCAGTCTTGATCGCAAAACAATTTGAACCTAAGTTTCGGTTAAATCGTTTCCGACAACAAAAAAGCGATAGCAAATTCAAAATACGGAGGATCAAAAAATGAAAAGATTTTTATCGATTATCCTTGCGATAATCCTTGCCTGCGCAGGAACTTTTGATACGGTCCTTGCAAGCGAAGCTGCCGCCTCGGATGAACTGCCCGAAGGCACAAAATCCGTGACCGTAAGCTATGACAGAGCCGCTGCCGTGGCTTATGCGAGGAGATTTGCAGAAGTAGAACATAACGGTATCTTCAAGAGCATGGGTTTGGATTGCACAAACTTTGTTTCACAGTGCATGTGGTCGGGTTACGGCGGCACCAAAGGTTATTATTTAAACAATACCGCCGCATTGAAGGCAAGGGTCGCTGCAAACTATCGGCAGACATCAACGTGGTACGGCAGGAATGCCGACTCGCCGTATCAGTACGGAAGCGGTGCGTTTATCAGAGTCGTTGATTTTTGGGATTATGTAACAACAAACACCGGGCACGGTCCGCGGGCAACTGGATACAATAATAACAAGGTTTGGACGCAGCTGACCGTCGTTCCGCGTACCGGAGATATCCTTCAGGTCTATATCTCCGACCAAGGAAGGTATGCCCACTCCGTTATTGTAACGCAGGTCCACTCCACAAGCCTTACCGTCAACAATAAGGATATGTGGCGCAATAATATCATTGTTTCGCAGCATACGCCCGGAAGATTAAACCGCACTCTCGGTAATCTTATTGACACCTATGGAGATGCCAACTGCAAGATCCGCCTGATTCGGCCGAAGAGTGCGACTTTTTCGGAGTAACCCCCGCCTTTGCGGGCGGAATTGAATCAACCGCCGCCTGCCGCTCGGGCTTCATCGCTCGGGCGGCAGGTTTTGTTTCCGCCGTTTTCGCATCGCGAAAAACAGGTCATCAGCAAATTGCCCCCAATCTTGATATCGAAATTTTGTGATTGACAAATGCTTTTTCGTGCATTATAATAAAGACTGAATATTTTTATGTCCCTTTGCCCGGCGGCAATCGGGCAAATACCAAATCGCAGATTGGGACGCGGTGCGCCGCAGTTTTCCTTTAAGGCATACCTCTGTTTTTTGCAGTCGGAACATGCCGAAAGAGAGCCGTGCAGGGTGAAAGGCGGCAAGGGACTTCGGATGCATTATCACCCATGAGAGCGAAGGGGAAACCGCAATAAGAGGCGGGTTTGCTCAACTCATGCCGAATATGTTCGGCAATGCGGGATTATCCTTCGACGCAGCCCCCGCGTTAAAGGGCAGGAGTGCAAAGGCACGGTTTTTGTTATGCCTTTGAATCCGGGTGGTACCGCGGTTTCGATCGTCCCGTTTTTCGGGGCGGTTTTTTATTTTTAAAAATTTCCTTAAAAGAAAAGGAGTGTTTGAACAATGTACAAAAAAGTTTCCGCCTCGCTCGACTTTGTTCCGAGAGAGAAAGAGGTTCTGGAATTCTGGAAGGCAAACGGCATCTTCGAGAAATCCGTTGAACAGTCCAAGGGCAAACCTGCTTACACTTTCTATGACGGACCGCCCACAGCTAACGGCAGGCCGCATATCGGGCATGTTTTGACCCGCTCCATGAAGGATATCATTCCCCGCTACCGCACGATGAAAGGCTTTGACGTGCTGCGCAAAGCGGGTTGGGATACGCACGGACTTCCCGTTGAACTTGAAGTGGAAAAGCTGCTCGGACTGGACGGCAAGGAGCAAATCGAGAGTTACGGCGTGCTTCCTTTTATTGACAAATGCAAGGAGTCGGTTTGGAAATATAAAGGCGAATGGGAACAGATGAGCGATGCCGTCGGTTATTGGGCGGACATGGAGCATCCCTATGTTACCTATACCGATGATTACATTGAATCCGTTTGGTGGGCATTGAAGACAATCGACGAAAAAGGGCTGCTCTATAAAGGCCACAAAATCGTTCCCTATTGCCCGCGCTGCGGAACCGCACTGTCAAGCCACGAGGTTGCACAGGGGTATAAGGACGTTAAGGAAGTTTCCATCTTTGTGACCTTCCCCGTCATTCCCGATGCGGAACACAGCTTTGTTGACGGCAGCGAAAGCTTTATTGCATGGACAACAACACCGTGGACGCTGCCCAGCAATGTCGGTCTTTGCGTCAATGCCGACGAAGACTATGTAACAGTTCTTTGCGGCGAAAAAAAATACATTCTTGCGGCTGAGCTTGTTGAAAATGTTCTCGGCGAGGACACAACCGAGCTTGCACGCTTCAAAGGTTCGCAGCTTGTCGGCATTCACTACAAACCGCTGTTTGACTTCCCCGTCAACCACAAAGGCAGGGATGCCTGGCGCATTGTTTCGGACGATTACGTAACCCTTACCGACGGTGCGGGCATAGTTCACCTTGCCCCCGCATTCGGCGAAGACGACGCACGCGTCGGCCGGAAATGGGAGCTTCCGTTTGTTCAGCTTGTTGACGCCCGCGGAAGGCTCACCGGCGGCACCCCGTGGGACGGCACTTTCGTTAAGGAAGCCGATAAGCCCATCATTGCCGACCTTAAAGCGCGCGAAAGGCTGCTTAGGGAACTTCCCTATGAACACAGTTACCCCTTCTGCTGGCGCTGCGACACTCCGCTCATCTACTACGCAAGGGAAAGCTGGTTTGTGAAGACCACTGCCGTGCGCGACAGATTGATTGAAAACAATAAAAAGATAAACTGGATTCCCGAATCCATCGGCGAAGGCCGCATGGGTAATTTCCTTGAAAACGTTATCGACTGGGGCATCAGCAGGGAGCGCTATTGGGGAACTCCCCTGCCCGTGTGGATGTGCCCTGATTGCGGACATTACCATGTCATGGGCAGCCGTGCGGAACTGCGCAAATATGCTCCGGACACGCCAGAGGATATCGAGCTGCACAAGCCCATGCTCGACCCAATAACCTTTAAGTGCGAAAAATGCGGCGGAACGATGCACCGCGAGCCCGTTGTTATCGACTGCTGGTTCGACAGCGGCTCAATGCCTTTTGCACAGTGGCACTATCCGTTTGAAAACAAAGAGGAATTCGAACGCCGCTTCCCCGCGGATTATATCAGCGAAGCCGTTGACCAAACCCGCGGTTGGTTCTATACGCTGAGCGCACTTTCAACCATCCTTTTTGACAAGCCCGCATTCAAGAACTGCATCGTGTTGGGACTTGTTTGCGACAAGGACGGCAAAAAGATGAGCAAGCACGTCGGCAATGTTGTTGCGCCTGCGGACGTTTTAACAAAACAGGGCGCGGATGCGGTGCGTTGGTATTTCTACACCGCCTCCAGTCCGTGGCTGCCCAGCCGTTTCAGCGGCGACGCCGTAAGCGAGATGCAGCGCAAATATATGGGTACGCTGTGGAACACATATGCGTTCTACGTTTTGTACGCAGATATTGATGAATTTGACCCCACGAAGCATGAGCTCGTTCGCGAAAACCTTTCCGTAATGGACAAATGGCTGCTTTCGCGTCTTAACACGCTCATTCGAACAGTGGATAACTATCTTGAAAACCTCCGCATTACCGAAGCGGGGCGCGAATTGAACCGCTTTGTTGACGACCTTTCCAATTGGTACGTTCGCCGCGGCAGGGAACGTTATTGGGGCAAGGAAATGACTGTGGATAAAGAAGCGGCGTATATGACCCTGTTCACAGTGCTTGAAACGCTTTCCCGCCTCACCGCACCGTTCACTCCGTTCATGGCGGAAGCAATTTATCAAAACATCGTCCGCACGGTGAACAACCTTGCACCGGAGAGCGTACACCTTTGCGCATTCCCGATTTGCGACGAAAGTTTCATTGATGCGGAACTCGAACGCAGCATGGACGAAATTCTGAAAGTTGTCACACTCGGAAGGTCGGCGCGCAACCTTGCGAACATCAAGAACCGCCAGCCTCTTTCGGAGCTGTTTGTTCAGGGTGTTGATGAACTGCCGGCTCGGTATACCGAGATTATCGAGGATGAATTGAACGTGAAAGCCGTTCGCTTTGTTAAGGATGCTTCCTCATTCATAACCTATCGCGTAAAGCCCCAACTGAAGCTTCTCGGGCCGCGTTACGGAAAGATTCTTCCCAAAATCAATCAGTATTTGCAGGGAGACGGCATAGGCAATGCGGTTGTTGCTGCCCATGCAGAGGGACGCGCTTATGAATTTGAGCTTGAAACGCTCACCGTCTCGCTGAATCCTGAAGATGTGCTTGTTGACACCGTCAAAAAGGAAGGCTTTGCCTCAGTCGGCGATAACGGCGTGACCGTTGTGCTTAACACCGCGCTCACGGATGAACTGATTGAAGAAGGCTATGTCCGCGAAATCATCAGCAAGATTCAGACCATGCGCAAAGAAGCCGATTTTGTTGTTACCGATAGGATTATAATCGGCGTCGAATGCGGCGAAAACCTGCTTGCGGTGTTGGATCGCAATTCGGACGAAATCCGCAGAACGACTCTTGCCGATGAACTCACTTTCGGCATTCCCTGCGGCTATGTGAAAGAGTGGGATATAAACGGCGAGAAGGTCGCTCTCGGTGTTAAAAAAGCATAAGGAAATCGCTTATGCGTGTCTTCGCGCTTCACGAAATCATTGGACAATGTTTACCTGAATACATGCACGGAGCGGAACAACCGAGTCAGGCCTCCGCTCCGTCCGCCTGTATTATTTCATCAAGGAGGAAAGGCAGATGCATTCAAAATCAAAACCCGGCTTTATTCGCTTGAACACGCTCGCGCTTGCGGCGGCACTCGCACTTGCCTGCACGCTTGCACTGCTTTTCTGCGGCTGTCAGTCGAAAGCAGAAAGGGAAAAGCTTGCCGAGGAAGGTCTCTTATATTATAAGAATCTTGATTTTAATAATGCAAAACGCTGCTTCCTCACCTGCGGTGATTCGTATAAATACACAGAGTATCTTGAATCAATTGCCGAATATGAAAAGCTTTATGCTCAGGCGGTTGAATTGGTTTCTGCCGGCAAGCCGAACGAGGCGCGTGCGATATTTATCGGAATTACCGGATATCTCAACAGTGCTGACTTTGTTGAATATATTGATTCGCTCAAAGTTCATTATGACAGCGGCGTAAAGCTTTATGAAAGCGGCCGCTACCTCGAAGCATATTCAAGTTTTGCGGATGCGTGCGGCTATGAATCAAGCGCGGCATACCTTCAGAACATTGAAGATCTTTTGAAAGTCTACAATGAGGCCGTTGAGCTTATGAACGTCGGCAATTACGAAGATGCTGTTTTGCTTTTTCAATCGCTGAACACAGAATTTGAAAATTCTGACGACCTTATTGAAACCTGCCGAAGTCGGCTTGCGGTAAGTCCCGTTCTGCTGAACAGCTTCATCAAAGCTTATAACTCAGAGTATTCTTCCGAGGGCATACGCATTGAGGCGGGCAGCACGGGTGAACCGGGCTCGCAATTTTCGCTCCGCGACACAAGAGGGATACTTTTTACGGGACTCACGGACGAGTTCGGAAGGATAACCTATATTACCTGCCGATTTGAACCCGAAGTTCTTGAAGCTCTTGAACCCGGCAGCGTGTCAACAGTTGCGGCGCATTTTATCCACGCGCTGAACACGCATACATGCAGCCTCGATTCCGTAACAGCCGATATTTCATCTTACCTTAACGCGGGCGAAAACGGCAGGCTCTACGGCTGCATGAATGTATCAAGCCTTTCCGAAAGCAGCGGCGCATTCGTCATATCGGCAGGATACGAAAAATGACCCGCCCCGTTCACGCTTTTTTTCGCTTGGCGTATGTTCAATTTCATTCGTTAAAAGGCTTGAACTTTTTTGAGAAAGCTGATATACTTAGATTCATGCCGAACAGCGTGAAATCAATGCGCATTCACGCTGTGCCGATTTGTTTTTTCGGAAACGATACGGCAATTAACAAAACAAACCCGAAAGGAATATCGTTATGAAAAAAGTCAATCGAATGATCGCAATCATGCTGTCCGTTCTTCTGCTTGCTGCCGCATTTTGCATGACAGCATGCAAGGACGACAAAAAAAACCCCGACACTCCCACGACCACCACGAAACCGAATCCGGGCAATGACACACGCAAAAACCCCAACACCACAACCGACCCCCGCACTCTCGTTGTTGAAACAAACTGGGGACTTGCTGCGGATACCGTTGTTATGACGCTCAATTTCAAGGGCAGCGAATACAAACTCACCGCAGGTGAACTCTATGCTCTCGGTGCCGAAAATGTTTCCGCACTCGACCAGACCAACGCACTCGTCAGGGGAGGCTCCATTAACGTCTTCAACGGAGTGAATCTCAAGGCCGTTCTCGATTCCATCGGTGTTGATGTTTCCGATGCCGAAACCACCAACATATATTCGCTTGTACTCACCCAAGCCGGCGGCACCGAGCAGGATCTTTCCGACAAAATCTCCGCGCTGAGCCTTTTCGATTGCACGCTTGCATTTGCAAACAACGGAAAACCCATCGGTTCACCCGATAACGGCGGCTATTTCACTCTGCATACAACTGAACAGGGTTCTACGGATGTTGCCTATTCCGGCGTTACCGCAGTTACCATCAAGTAAACACTCTGCACAGTTCCGTTCCGGCGACAAATAAATCAAACCATAGGCAAAAGGGAGTTCGGCAATTGCCGTTCTCCCTTTTTTGATTCAATTGCATGATTGTAAAAAAATACCGGTTTTTAAATGCCGAGTTTCGTGCATACGGCTGAGTCGGGCGGGCATAATAAGCCCATGAGGAAAAGAGCGAACGGAAAATTTCAGGAGCGGATCAAGCAAGACCATTCGAATGTGACGGATAAAGAAACCGCATTCACAACCGAAGGCAGAGGCGCGATCAAATCGGATGTGTTGGGCAGCTACACCGGCACCGCCGAGGATTATGAGGCTCCGGTGCAGGATGCGGACGATCTGTAAATGCCGCGGATGAACAGCAGCTCGCCGTCAACGGCGGCGCAGTGATGCAAATGTTCCGACCCGCAGGGCATTTCAACCGGATGCTTTCGATGTTCCCCCGAGTTGTACGGATGATTACCCCCATCCCGGGAAACCTTTGAATCGGGAATACCCCGAAAATTCGGCTTTTACGGAGAGCCGAATCGAGTGTTCCCGAGTTTGTGCAGAGTGTTTCATGAAAACCCGAACGGAGCAGAGAACTTTTCTCATGATTTGTCCGCAATTGAAACTGCCGCAGTGATTGCATCTGCGGCAGTTTTTTTTGATTTTTGAATATGTAATGTTCAATGCACAGAGAGGGCACTCTGCTTAACGGCTACACAATATGCATGACTTTTTTTGCGATTGCAACCGCATCTTCAACGGAAATTGCGCCGTCGCAGTTATAATCCGAAAGCTCGCGCCGTTCCGGGTCAAACCCGTCCAGTCCGAGCGCGGTGCGCAGCGCAGCCATGCTGTCCGAAAGGGTAATTTTCCCGTCCATGTTCACATCCCCGCGAGCGGCATCCAGCCCCACTGCTTTCAACTCAACATTGTCAATATAAGCGCAGTCATCAACACCCGCTGATTTGTCGTTGCCCTTTTCATAGCTCCAGCGGAAACAATACCTTCCGTCGATCGGTGCGGTGAAAATGTATTTCGTCCATCCCGTTTCGCCCGATATCTTCATCAAGACCTTTGTTCCGACGGTGCAGATAAACCTGTCCGTGTCAACCCCGCTGCTGACGCAGTAATCAAAACTCAGCGTGTCCCCCGCTTTCATCGTCACTGTCAGACGCAAATCGCTTTCTGAATTGTTTTCGCCCGCATTCGAGCTTACGGCAGCAATGCGTCCGCCGACAACGGTGTTGCCGACCATGCCTCTTGAAACTGTCGTGCTGCCGACAAACGGATCATCCGTCCCGGATGTGAACTCAAGTGAGCCGCCCGGAACGTTCAAAGCATAATTAAGATCGGTAATTCCGCTCTGTCCGTCGAGCAATTGAGAATCCAGCCATTCAATTCGTCCCGTAAGCCAATTGGTGAGAAAATTGACGCCGTGATCAAAGTTCTTTTCCCATTTTTCTTCGGTTGCGGCAGTGCAATTGTATAAATATGCCGCCTGTTCGTTGATAAGTGCAAAAAACTCGGGAATCAACGTGCTGCGGTATTCTTTGTAGCGCTGTTTGAACCGCGCCTGAAAATCCGGATAGTTGTGATACAATGCGTTGAACCACGGAGCGGAACTGTTTATCGCAATGAACCCGACCGGTCCTCTTCCGCCGACGCAGTCCTCAACATCATTGTGTTCCGCACTGGCATTATTAAATGCCGTCAGCCCGAACGCAATATCAAAATCCCATATTGCGGTCATGTACAGCCTGTCGTCCTGACTCTGTTTATACAGATAGCAGCTTGTTTTAAAATTACCGTCGATGTTCTTTGTTATTTCCTGAATAATGATGTAATCTATCCATGAATCGACATCAATGTATTTTTGATAATCTTCGCCGCTTATTCCCATCACGGCATTATGAACGCTCTTCATGTGTTCCTCAAGGTATTCAAGCATTCGCGCCGTGAGTTCGGATGAAGCGGGTTCCGGCTGTTTAAGCACGAAATAATCCTGCGTCTGATTCGCCCAATACGGACAGTCGAACCACATATCCCGTGCAAAATCAACCTTCATCGCAATATCCTTTTCGATGAAATAACCGCCCGTTATATCGCTCTCATCCGCTTCGTCAATATCGATTTTTGTGCTTTCAATGCCCGGACGTTCTATGAGGATATAAATTCCGTTGTATTCTCCGTTAAAATAAACGTCAACGAATTCGCATTTCGGAACATAGTCCATGCCCGAAAGCAATGCACCGGCTTTGTATGTCACAAGATTGCGCATCAGGGAGGGATCCGAGTAACTTGCAACGATTGCATACCGCTTTGTTGCCGGAATATCGAGCAGCGATGTTTTTTGTTCCAACTTAATCGAATAGGGCTTTTGCGGCTGCGTCCAAGACAGATTTCCGCGCCCCTTAACATAGCCCGAGCCGCTGAACTCGCCGCTTGAATACTTTTTCGTTCCGAGAGTCAAACTGAAATTTGCAGACACCCAATTATCCTTGCCGATAAGCGAAAAATCGTTTAAGGTTGTGATATCCAGCCGCGGAAGGGATTCAACTGCGGCATAAATTCCCAAGAGATATAAGTCAGAGAATGCCACGCTCTCCCCTGCGATTGCGGAAAACGAAAAACGTATGCTCGCATCGCTGTTGAGCAATATGGTTCTTCGCGCCGGATTGCTTGGGAAGAACACGCTGTATTTATCGTTATAGCTCCAGCCCTCCGCAAACCTTGCAACGAGGGTCACCGTTTTTGTTTCCGCAAACGTGAAAACACCTGAATGCAGGTTGCCGCGCAGAACCGTTTCGCTGTATTCCAAAGTTACCCCATCCGAATGTCGGGGCTTGATCTCGTATTCAACAACTCCGTTTGAATCCTCTGCATATGAAGTAATCCCGCCCGCTTCCGTCTCGGTTCTTGCGCCGGCAGGCAGAGAGCAGAGCACAAACAGCAATGCTGTTATCGCACACAGTGCGCGCCTGCAAAGCTTGTTCACAAGCAACTCCTCCGAAAATAGAATTTTCGCAAACATACCGATTATTTTAGCATATTTCACGGTTCATTTCAACCCATTTCCAAACTCATATCGTAATTTTTCGACTTTTGTCACAGAATATTCGAATTCTGCACTCATTTTTCGCATTTTTTTGCCGCCTAATCGCACATGAATACTTAATAAGTGATGAATTCAATGTATTTCCCGGGAAATTTTGCAGGATCACCTTTTTTTGAAAAAGGCGTTGACAAAACCGTCGCTGCTGTATTATAATCAATAGCACAGTTGTGGCAACTGATTCAGTACGAACGGAGGTGGACTTTTTTGCAGATTGATAAATTTTCTCGAACACCGATTTATGAACAGGTCATAGACGGCATTGAGCGAGAAATACTTACAGGCGAGCTGAAACCCAATTCGCCCGTCGCATCCGTGCGCGCATTGTCGGTGCAGTTTTCCGTGAATCCGAACACGCTTCAAAAGGCTTATACCGAACTTGAGCGGCGCGGACTTTGTTACAGCGTTCCCGGCAGCGGGAGGTTCGTTTCGCCGGACGCAATGCAGCGATTGCACGAAGCACGCAGCAAACTTCTTGACGAAATAACCGCACTTTCCCGTGAGCTTAAGCTGACAGGTTTCAACAGGGCGGATGTTATCAACGCAGTGAACAAAGCCTATGATGAAAACATTATCGAAAACAACCAAACGGAGGAAAAATGACATATGATTAAAGTAACCGACCTTTCAAAAAACTTTGGCGAACTCAAAGCATTGGACAAAGTCAGTTTTTCTGTTCCAAAGGGCAGCATATTAGGGCTTGTCGGGGCGAACGGTGCGGGTAAATCCACTCTTATGCGCATAATTGCGGGAATTTACACTGCGGATGACGGTTCCGTGCTCATTAACGATGAACCGGTCTATGACAATCCCGCCGCAAAAACGCACCTCGTTTTTGTTCCGGACAGAATGCACCTTACGGGAGGCGGGGCAACGATCGAACGCATGGCAAATTTTTATGCTTCATGCTACCCCAAGTTCTCGTTTGAAAAGTTTGATGCGCTGCTCAACATTTTTAAGCTCGATAAAAAACGCCGCGTTCGTTCCCTGAGCAAAGGTATGGTGAGGCAGGTGCAGACGGTGCTTGCGCTGAGCTGCAATGCGGATGTTCTTCTTTTTGATGAAACCTTTGACGGACTGGATCCGATTGCGCGCAACATTGCCAAACGTCTTATTTATCGCGATATGTGCGACTTCGGTTCAACCGTCATTATGACCAGTCACTCCCTGCGCGAACTTGAGGACACTTGCGATCGGTTTGCAATGCTGTATCAGGGTAAAATCGTTTTTCAAAATGACCTTGCCGATGCTAAATCACAGCTGTTTAAGGTTCAGCTTGCATTCGCAAGACAGGTTACGCCGGAGGACTTCAAGGATGTTGAACTGCTTTCTTTCACCAAGCAAGGCAGCATTGTATACGTTCTTGTGCGCGGCGAAGCAGCCGAAACCTCGGCAAAAATCGAAGCGTTGAAGCCGCTGATAATGGATATGCTTCCCTTATCAATCGAGGAAGTTTTTACATATGAACTGTCTTCCCTCGGCTACAATTTTGATGAAATCAAATAAGGAGAATCCAACCATGAGAAAGAATCGCGTTCCGTTTTTCAGCAAATCCTACTGCCGCGAAATGCTGAGGGAGTTTTCAACCACGGGAATCGTATTTGCATCGATCGAATTTGTTGCATCCATGCTGTCGTTTTTCGGGATTACGCAAAACCTTCTGTCAATGCTGCTCTTCGGTGCAAATGTGTATATCCAATCTTCCGCCGTAAGTTACGTCAGTCTTTTCTGCTTTGTTGCCGGATTTGTTTTTGTTGTGAAGCACCTGGTCCGCTCCGCATGGGATTTCCGCGGAAGCATTCCTGTCGCAAAACGAACCATGCTCATTTCGGCCTTCACCGCAATGCTTGCGTGGGCGGGCATTTGCGCCGCCGCAAACATTCTCGGAGCATTCGTCGGCAGCCTTGTTTCAACAATTTCCAACTCATCCGTCCTTGTTCCGAGTTTCGCCATGGTTGCGGAGGCGATCGGTGAGTCACTGCTTCGCGGATTGATGCTGTTCGGCGGCTTTGTGCTTGTTTTTTCGCTGTCCACACGTACTTTCCCGACCATTGTGCTTGCGTTCGTCTGTCTTCTTCTGCCGAATATTGCATATAATGCGCTCATGAACAACACCGAATCAGCCTTCACGTTTACGGAGCTGCTGTTCCCCGTCAGCCCTGCCGCGTCAACTTTTTTGAACTGTCTTGTTCGCGTTCTGTGCTGTGCGGCGGTTCTGATTGCTGCATATTTCGCTTTTGTCAATGCGCAGGCGGAAACAGCGGGCAAACCTGCAAGAACGCGTTGGATCCACGTTCTGATAAGCATCGGCTTTGCACTCACCGCATCGCTCATGTTCACGGAGAATGTGTTCTATCCCGATGTTTATTCGGGCAGTCCCCAAATTGCATGGAATCATCTCATCGCGCCCGCAATTGTCGGAGTTGTTGTGTATTTCGGATTCAGCTGGATCACACTTCGCAGCTTCAAATCCGCAGTAAAGCGGCTGATGTTCTTCCCCGCCGTGCTTGCGGGAGTCGCAATCGTTCTGCTTTGCTCGGCAGCAATGACAAGTGCCTCCGAAAAAATCGAAATTCGCGCAAGCAATATCGAATACGTCACCGTGCAGGGCGGATTGGTTCCTTCTTCGGGCTTTTACTCGCTCTGTTGGCGCGGCGACAAGGATTCGGAACGCATGAAGCTTCATGATGAAATGCTTTTTGACTACTGTGAACAGCTTTCAAAAGCCGATTTCGATTATATTTCCACCTATGCGTATACGTCATCCGAATCGCAAATAATCGGACATTCCCTGTTCAATCCATCATCCGTCATAAGATCCGTAGACCGTTTCGAAAACACCGTTACCCTCGCCATAAAACTCAAAAGCGGGCAGACATATTATTATCCGGCCTCCCTTGATTCATATGACTATTCGTGGAAGAACGAAGAGTTTACGCTGCGCGACATTCTATTGATGAACACGGATTATGTTGAAAGCAATGTCAACCTGTCCCGATTCGAAAACGGAAAAGTCGCCCTGCCGCACGGGCTTGACGCAAGCTTCCATGACACGCTTATGCGTGAGCTGAAAGCTCTGGATTCCGACAAGCTGTTGCACCAGTTCGGCATCGGCGGTGAGGACGACGGAGACTCGGCGGAATTCATGAATCCATGGAACTTTATGGAAAGCGGTGAATTCGGCAGCGATTTCCAATTCGCAGTGCTTTCCGACATAAGCGGAAACTATTGCCGCGTTGTTGCTGTTGATGAAAACACTCCCGAATCTCTTCGTATGCTTATTTCTTACGAAAACAGGAAAACGGAGAAAAAACGCGGATTCAATGAAACGCTCAGCGCGCTTGAAAGCGGCTCGTTCAACATTGTCGGCGGCTCGATTTCAGGTTTGGATGACATGTTCCAAAGCAATTTTGTCTATTTCAATGTTGACGGCATGAATCCTCCGGCGCTTGCGCAGCAGGCTTATGTAAACCGCGAAACAATCGATACTCTGTTGAATTGCATTGAACAGAGCCGCGGCAAAACACCGGAGCCGGGTCAGCATGTTCTGTCCGTGTGGTTCAGCACGATAGCTTCCGGCAAATACAACAGTGAGCTTGACGATGAAATGTATGATAAAAGTTTCATCGATGATTACGGTTACATCGACAGATACACTCTGTCCGAACTCGGAATTGAGTATTCCGATGCCGGCACTCTGCACTACTTCATCTTTGTTGATGATGCAGCTTACAGCAGGATTCTTCAGCTGTTCAGCAACATGCACGGCGGTGTTGCGGATGCATAAGCATCATAACGGACTTCGGAATTCAAACAAATAAGGCCGATGCTAAACAGCGTCCGTCCCGACATACGGGGCGGACGCCTTGCTTTTTTTGAACGAGGGCAATCCGGGAAGTGCCGAACATTACATTTCCCGGCTCAAGCGAAGCGGGCTTATGCAGAAAGCATGATTTTTGTGTGCAGCAAACGGACTTGTTCAGGTTTGCTGTTCTCGTACTGTCCTTAAAAGCAGTTCTCCCTGTGGAAACAGCCGAAACAGTCCATTTTAGATTCTTCGATTGTATCTGCTTTCAAGTCTGAAGGTGTCCAAATTTCCGGACTAAAGAAGTTTATGACTTGAACCGCAAAAACTTTTTGCTTTGCTCTGAAAATGCAGTGCTTATTCGCTGAGCAGCCAATCGATGAGACTCTCGGATTTGATTCCGTCATAGGAAGTATCAAGACCCGGTTCAAGAGACAACACGATTTTTTCGTAGTTGTCGCGGATACTTTGCAGCGGTGAAAGTTCCCGCTTGCGTACATCTTCGCTCATCATCGACTCCGTTACCTGAATATATTTTTTCTCATCGGCGGTCGTTGCAATGAAGTCAACCTCCGCATTACCGATTTTGCCGATCGCTGCATCATAGCCACGGCGAAGCAGTTCAAAGTAAACGACATTCTCGATGGCATGACCGCTGTCCCGATTACGGAAACCCAGCAGACAGTTGCGAAGTCCGATGTCAACGATATAGTATTTTCCGAGTGTACGGAGGTAGGCTTTGCCCTTGATATCAAAGCGTTTGATCTCGTAGAAGAAGTAGCTCTCCAGAAGCGCATTTACATATGCCTGCACGGTATGCGCACTGGGTGCGCCTTTGCGCTTGCCGTCCTCCAGAAGGCCTTCGTTTACCAAAGTATTGCCGATAGAGGCAATCGACACGCTGGAGCCGATATTATCCGCAAGGAACAGGATGATCTTACGAAGCAGCATAGGGTCTGTGATCTGCTTTTGCCCTCTGCGTTTTTCTCTCTCCAGAATGTCACGAATCACGACTGTGGAATAGATGCCGTCGAGAAGCGACAGTGCCTTTTCCTGTTCCAACCCAACATCGGCGATTCCGGGCATTCCACCGAAGCGCATATAGGCGTCAAAAACTTCTCGCAGTTCGTAGCGTTCACCGTTCTTATCAAATACCTGCTTGCGGAGTCCACCGAGAGCACTCTGCGTTTCGCGAACCTCAAAACCGTGAAAATCAAGGAACTCACGGAAAGAGAGAGGCAGCATTTTGATTTCGACGCACCTCCCGGAGAGATAGGTTGAATACTCTGAAGAAAGAAGATAGGCATTCGACCCGGTAACATAGATGTCGCAGTCAAGATCCACACGGAAGGCGTTTACAGCATCCTCCCACGCCTCGATCCGTTGCAGCTCATCAAAGAAAAGGTACATCCTCTTTCCTGTGACAACGCGCTCTTTTACATAGTGGTAAATATCATCGGCACTCATCCCTCGGAAATCGAAGGATTCAAAATTCATCTCGATGATCTGCTCCGGCAGAATACCGGTATCTTTCAAATGCCGAACCATCAGCTTTAACAGGCTGGACTTGCCGCAGCGGCGAATGCCGGTGATTACCTTGACCGGCTCCGTATCCTGAAAGCCGATCAGTTTATTTAAATAGCTGTCACGCCTCTTAAGTTCATGGGAATCTATCATGTCTTCACACCTCCTGCGCTATTAGTATAGCACCAATCAGCGAAAAAAATCAAGCAAATGCATCATAGTGCAAAAACTTTAAGTTTTCTACCGATTTTGCAGAGCTGAATTGACAGCAGCCCCTTTGTTTTGGAACCGATGCAGCAAACCCCTTATTTTTTAAATCGACTGCGCTTAAATTCGGTTTTAATTCAGCGTTTCAATCGTGTAAAATCACTCGGATTCGGTTATGTAACCCTCTTTCATCAAAGTTGAAACAAAGGCAGAAAACCCCGACTGCGCTTCATCACGAGAAATCTCATACTCCTGCATGACAGCGCAAATAATGCTTTCCGAAGCAAGACCCTTTTCAAGCCCGCGCCAAATAAATGCACCGGATTCCGAAAGTTTCCTGAGCTGCGGCAGTTTTCCCCGCGCCTCACCAACGGCAACAAGCAGGTATTCATCACAAACTTCAACATAAACCGCATTCGGATTAACTCTGTATTCCATAATAAACTCTCAAACCCCCCGTTCGGTCGACTATCCTTCAAAAGCACCCTTCAAAAGCCGAATGATTCCAAACGCTGCATCGTTAATTGTCAGCGCAGCAAAGTTCGCTTTCAAGCGTCCTTCGACAAAGCTCGGCCGATGCACCGTCTCCGCGATTTCGGAGCAGCCAAACCGGCGTGCGCTCAAGTATACGTTCCGTATATTGCGCTGCAAAACGCACCTGTTCTGCGTTGTCACACGGAATTATGAATTGCAGAAACAGCCGAACACCCGCTTCTTTCGGAGACAAGCGTTTAATTATGTTTTGCTTATCCTGAGCAAGAAACACAATGCCGCCGAGAGGCGCCGTGCGCAGCTGCCGCATGTTTTCCTTTCCTGCCCACGGCGAAGCCGAAACAGTTACATACTGTTTTTCAAAATTCAGCACGGGCTTGTCGCCGTTCAGCATTTCCACTTCATTCGGGAAAAGGCGTTTCCACTGCTTATAATGCGTTGTTTTTCCCACTCCGCTCGGAGCGCAGATGAGCCATGCCTTTCCGCACCACACGAAGCAAACAGCATGAATGATTGCCCGCCCGTGCGGAAGAAGCGCGGCGCAGGCCTTGGCGCAAAGTTCAAGATCTTCAACGCTTTCGGGAAGCGTTCCCGGTTCGTAACCGCGTGCGGCGCAGGCGCATTGCTCCGGCGTGATTTCAATGCAGGCGCAGGGGTTTTTTTCCGTTTGAAAATCCGCATATCTATCGCGGAACATTTTGTATCTGAGCGTCAGCTCAAGCGGGATGCCCGCAAGCTCGATATTGATTTTTTCCATCCTGTTCCGTGCCTCCGTTCAGCTCTTTTGCAATGTCCGTGCGCATCCGCAGTTATGTTGAAAGCGGCGGAGCAGCATCTGCCCCGTCGCCTTCGTGTCAATTGCACCGATTTCATGAATTCCATGAATTTCATGAATTTCATGAATTATGCAATCATTATGGTTTTATATGTTACGGATTGACGATGTTTCCGAAGTTATCAAAGTAGATAACAGTTCCGTCGCCAAGGGTCATAACGTTCAAGTTCTCGCCGATGGATTCGATGATTGAGCCGCTGGGCCGCCCCATGGGAGCGATAACGGGCTTGCCGTCATCGGTGAAAACGGTGTTGAGGGTCGGATCAAACTTTTTCATGCGTATTATCCTTCCTTTAGCTTATTCGGTGATTCCGTACCAATTGTAGGTAAGGGTGCGGGTCTCGCCGCGAACGGTCGTGCCGTCCATCGTTACCCAATAGGGGGTGATGTTCAGCCTTGCGCCGTAGGTCACGCCGTCGAAAGCGTAATCGCAGGTCATGAGCAGAGCGTTGTTTGCAACTTCCCTGCCGAACAGGCTGCGCGCACTGCGCAGACCGTAACGGGTGCTGTAATCGGAAACGGAAATCTTTTCACCGTTAACGATGAATCCGGTCTCTGCATAGTTGTTGCCGTCGATTGCGGAAACAAGCGTCAGGCTGCGGAGTCTGAAGAATCCGTTGCGATAGTAGCGAAGCCCGAGATAGGAATCGGAAACGTACTTTGCATAAACATCAATGCTTTCGGTAATGTTCGAAAGGTCTGCGGGAACGGTGCATGCTTCATCCGCGAACCAGCCTGCAAAGAGCTTTCCTTCAACGCCGATATAATCAAGCTGAACCGCGTTGTTCTCCGCTGCAACGGTGTAAAGCGTTTCGCCGTCGTGAACGGTGACGATATTGCCCTGAACAGGTTCATCAACGGGATTGATGGGTGCTCCGTTTGCAAAATAGCTGTTCATCAGAACGAGCATGTTCTCCTGCTGTGCATCGTCAACAAAAGCGTTTGCAATGCCGCTTGCAACAGTTTCGACAACTTTGAACTTCTTGTGGTTACCGTCAGCATCCGAACCTTGGCCGTAATACTTTGCGGTGCGGGTCTGCGGTGCAACCTTAACGCCGTCAAGGGTGATCCAATAGGGTGTGAAGGTGATTTCAGCGTCTGCATTCTGCCAATAGGTGTTCTTATCCATGCCGTAGCAGGCAAGGTATCCGTGGGTCTTGCCGATGTTAACGTTTGAAACGTTGTACACATCGCTTGTGCCGTTGTTTAAATCGACTTTTACGGTGTCGTAAACATAGCACTTGCTGCCGGTAAGAACCTGAGTGCTCTCAACGCCGGACTCATTGATATAGGTCTCGGTGAACTGCTTTGCGGGCAGGGTCTCGCTGCCGACCATGAAGCCGACTTCCCTGTAATTCAGGCGATCGACCGGGGTCACAAGGTAGAAGCCGGTAACGTCAACGGTGTTTTCGGAAACATGATTCCAGCAGCTGAGGTTCCTCGGGGAGAGGAACTGTGCGTCCGCTTCCCAAATATAATAGGTATCACCTGCTGTGGGAGTGAACGCGGTTGCATTCTGTCCTGGATCAAAGTTCTGAACCTCTTCACATGCTTCATCGCTGAATGCGCCGCCGTAAATGAACCCGTTCGAAACAACGGAAGTCAGGTTGAACTGCTCAACGGTATGGGTGGTGATTTTCTTCACAACGGTATTGGTTTCGGTTTCGTCAAACTGAACATGCGCCACGTTGAAGCTCTGAGTGTATGCGAACCAAACATGCTGGTTGGAGTTCGCTGCGTTGAGAGTTACGTTTGCCGCGTTGCCGACGGTGAGACTGCCGTCGTTGATAATGTACCTTCCGTAGTAGTTGTAACCTGTAAAATCGGTCTTCGCAACGGTGTACTGTGTGTTGTAGCTGAGGCCGGTGGAGCCGTTTGCTTCAAAATAAGCTGCGGGCTGAACCTGCTTTGCAAAGGAGGGGCCATCAACGACCTGACCAAGCTCGTTGATGGGTTCGCCCTTTGAATTGACCTGATACCAGTGAACAAGTATCGCGCCGCCGCCAACGGTGACCTTCGGAATCGGGAAATCGCCGACAGTGTCATTGCCGAGGTAGTTAATGTAGCTGAAGGTCGTCCTCTTGTTCGTGTCAAGAACATCGCCGGTGGGGGGATTATAGCCGTCACGGATGCCGACTTTGTATTTCATGATGGGGTTGTCGCCCTCACGAACGCTGCCGACGGTCCAGCTGACGGAACGGGTCTCGGCGTCATAGGTCGCCGTACCCTGGCTGATGTAAACGTCCGCATTGCCGTCGGTGTAAACATTCAAATCGGTAGTGATAACGGGAGCTGCGCCGCTGAAGTTGAGCTGAACATGTTCGCCCATGGGGTCGTTAACAACGCCGTTACGTGCAGCGATCGCAATGCTGCCCGCAATGGATGTGAAAGCGGTGGTCAGCTTTTCCTCAACATTATCGGCTGAAGCGATTGCGTAGTAATCCTTGGTTGCATCGGTTGCACAGGTCTTAAGGGTGTTTTCGCCGTTAGTGCCTGCCTGCAAAGCAACGGAATAGATGGTGGTTCCGGCTGCCTTTGCCTGGTTTGCTTCCCAAATGGTTGCAACGCCGTTGTCGGTTCCGCTTTTGGTCGTTGCCGTTCCGTCAAGATTATAAACATACTTTTGAGTCGTAGTTCCGCCGTGTTCGGGGCAGGTTGCAGTAACCCGCGCATTATAGTCCAGTGTAAAGGAGCTGCCCGAACCGATGACGGCTGTGTAATCGGGAGCAAATGCACCGATATTTGTGATTTTGCCGCCGCGAGGACAACCGAGAGACGTCCAAGCTTCGCAATTTGCATACGTTGCCGCCGCAGCAAACGGGTGGCTGAAAGTTGCTTCACCGTCGGAAAGAATGACGATGTTTTTGAGTCCTGCGGAGCTTGTGTTCAACAGCTCCTGAGCCTTGTGGATACCCGCCTGCTGGTTGGTGCCGCCGTTTGCATATGTTGCCGCATCAACAGCCGCCTCAAAAGCAGAAAGCTCGGTCGCATCGTAAAAATGGCCGTTGTTGTATGCGGTTGCCTCGTTGATGAAGGTGACGATCGCAATGCGGGTCGTGCTGCCTTCCGTTAGAAGCTTCTGTCCGAAAGCTTTAGCCGCTTTGCGAGTATTTGTAAGCTTAGTGCCTTCCATACTGCCGGAGCAGTCAATAACCAACACAACGTCAGATGTTGTTTCGAAGTTTTTGCCCTGAATGCCGAGGGTAACTTCCCAGAGATTCGTCTCGCCTTCAACTGCGGCGGCGTCTTTATTGAGCTTTATGGAGCCCGGCGCCGGCCAAACGGGCTGCGTGCCGCCCGCTGCTTCGCCTTCCGCCGAAACGACGGAGAATGCTGAGAACACAGTCAGCATCATCAGCATTGCCATGAAAAAGGCGGAGATGCGTTTGAGTTCTTTCATTAATAAGTGCCTCCCATTAATAATATCTTGCACACATGTGCTGCACTGCAACGCAAAACTTGCCTCGCAGCACGGCGGGATCGGGAAACTGCCCTGTTCCCGCATGTGCAATGCAGCCATGCATGACTGTATAAAGCTGCCGCAGCGCACGAATCTTTTGAATCAGCCCGTTCCGCATTCGGATGATGCTTCCGCACAGGCGAAACATGCTTAACGAAACCGAAACGGCACTGAATGTTAATGCTCCGTGCAGCTGCAAATACAGCATTATATTTTGTTTAACGTCTCAATCCGAACCCCGCATCCTCTTCCGTTCCCCCCGGTTCGTTGTCGGATGATTCCCGCCGTACACAAAATACGCACCGACGGGTGTTGTCTTTCAAATCAGCATTCCGCAAGCACACATATTATACATTGAATACAGACGCATGTTTTGATCCGGATCCTTTAAAATCGGACTGCGGACTGATTTATCGGATTCTGTGATTGAATTTTGCTGCGGGAAAAAACACTGTGAGTCGTGCAGGATCGCCGCAGTTCATTTGACATATCCAGTGTATCACGCTGTTTTCAGTTTGTCAACACCTAATCATCTGAATTTACCTGCTTTCTTTTGCCGAATTTGGCAGAAAACCGTCCTTTTGTGCTTGCGTTGTGCATTTTTCCGTACTGAGATTATTTTTTCATGTTTAAGACACATTTTTGCCGTATTTTGCTTAACGACTCTGTTTTATATCAGCACTTTGCTTTTTCGTGCAAACATATGCCTCCGACTTCAAATATATTTGTTTTTCGGTGTTTCGACGGGCAAAATATGCTTGCAAACCGTTCACTGCCATGGTATAATGGCTCGGTATGGAATAACTCACCCGTGCGGATTTTCGGGGCTGTGCCGCTCTGCGGTTCTCCGAAAAGATGATGCACGGGGCGGAAATAAAAACAGGAGGTTTTAGTTATGTCAGTTATTTCTATGAAGCAGCTTTTGGAAGCAGGCGTACATTTCGGTCACCAGACCCGCCGTTGGAACCCCAAGATGAAGGAATACATCTTCACCGAGCGCAACGGTATCTACATCATCGACCTTCAGAAAACCGTAAAAAAGATTGACGAAGCTTACAATTTCGTTCGCGATATTGCGATGAACGACGGCACCGTTCTTTTTGTCGGCACCAAGAAGCAGGCTCAGGAGAGCATCGAACAGGAAGCAAAGCGCTGCGAAATGTTCTATGTCAACCAGCGTTGGCTCGGCGGTCTTCTCACCAACTTCAAGACCATCCAGACCCGTATCGCAAAGCTCAACCAGATCAACAAGATGGAAGCGGACGGCGATTTCGATCTTCTTCCCAAAAAGGAAGTTATCCAGCTCTGCGCTCTTCGCGAAAAGCTCATGAAGAACCTCGGCGGTATCAAAGAAATGAAGAAACTGCCCAGCTGCATGTTTGTTGTTGACCCCCGCAAGGAGCATATCGCCGTTATGGAAGCACGCAACCTCGGTATCCCCATCGTTGCAATCGTTGACACCAACTGCGATCCCGATGATGTTGACTATGTTATCCCCGGCAACGACGACGCAATCCGCGCTGTCAAGCTCATCGCTTCCAAGATCGCCGATGCAGTCCTTGAAGGCAAGCAGGGCGAACAGATGACCGATGCCGCTGTTGATGCAACCATCGACAACGATGCTGCCGACGAAGCAGATAACTTCTAATCCAATCATTCAACCATGATTTTTCCGCGGAGAAGCCTGCCGGGCTTCCTCCGCTCGAACGTAACATTGATTAAATGCGGGCAAATATCAGGGCGTTCCGCGCTCGGTTCCCGTGTTGGTCAACGTTTGCATTATAACTACAGGAGGATATTTTAATGGAATTCACCGCTAAAGACGTAATGGCTCTGCGCGAGCGTTCCGGCGCAGGCATGATGGACTGCAAAAAGGCACTCAAAGAGTGTGACGGCGATATTGAAAAGGCTCTCGACTATCTGCGCGAGAAGAGCCTTGCTGCATCCGCAAAGAAGGCTTCCCGCATTGCGGCAGAAGGTATTGTTGACTGCTTCGTTTGTGAAAAATGCGGCGTCGGCGTCATCATCGAAGTCAACTGCGAAACCGACTTTGTTGCAAAGACCGACGATTTCAAAAACCTTGTTGCTTCCCTTGCAAAGCATGTTGCAAAGAAGAATCCCGCTTCCGTTGAAGATATGATGGCTCAGTCCTTCTCCGAAGACGAGAGCAAGACCGTCAGCGACGTTATCAACGGCGCAGTTGCAAAGATCGGCGAAAAGATCACCATCCGCCGCTTCAATCGCGTTGAAGGCATCGTTGATACCTATGTCCACCTCGGCGGCAAAATCGGCGTACTTCTTCAGATCAGCAACAACGAGTTCCCCGCTGTTGCACACGATGTCGCAATGCAGATCGCGGCTGCAAAGCCCACCTGCCTCCGCAAGGAGGACTGCGACCAGGCCGAACTCGAGCATGAGCGCGAGATTCTCCGCGAACAGGCAAAGAACGATCCCAAGCCCAAGCCCGCTGCAATCATTGAAAAAATGGTTGAAGGCCGCATCGAGAAGTATTATAAGGAAGTCTGCCTGCTTGAGCAGCCCTTCGTTAAGAACCCCGATGAGAGCGTTTCCCAGATGATCAACGGCAGGTTCGAAGTCATCGGCTTCACCCGCTACGAAATGGGCGAAGGTCTCCAGAAGCGCACTGAAGACTTTGCGGCAGAAGTTATGGCTCAGACCAAAAAGGCATAAGTTTGCCTTAATATCCGCTGTTTATTCCCTAATTGAATAAACTTTGCACTTAAACAGGCTCCCCGCAGCAAGCTGCGGGGAGCCTGCTGTTTAATCCCAACACAGTGTTCTAAACCCCTTATTGTTGCGGCAGCAACCCAAACCCTTGAATGAAATTGAATTCCGAAATGAATTTAAAGCCGCATTTCAATTTATCTGCATTGAAAAAGTCGCCATAGTCTGTTATAATACCGCACGTGAAGTTTTATTCCTTTGGAGGAGTGTTATGGGTACAGTGAAAAAAATGTCCCGTGCTGTGTGCTTTATCGCTGCACTGATTGTTGCAGCATCGGTACTTATGCCATATTCCGCCGCACAAAGCGTCAACGAAACAAAGCGCTATCTCGGTGAAGCGGTGAATGCAGGGCACGACACAGGTTATTCTCAGAATCAGAAAATTAAAGATGACGATCCTCATTTCGGTTGGAAACTCGGTAGTTTTTATGTTGACGGTTACACTCGTGTTACCGAAAACAAAACCGGAGACCCAGTCTTTCTTAAAACGGTCGGAGATACCGTTACCTTATGGTTCGAATTAGTTCAGGACATTGATAAGCTGAACGGAAACGATAAATTGCTTATCAACGATGACAAAAACGGTTATGATGAGTATTTTGGAATTGAAAAAACGGATTTCGGCCGCGGAACGTTGATTGTCCGTCATACGGACTATCGCAACAGTGTCTCAAACCCAATCATATATACCAATTATCTTGCTGCAACCGCAACAAAAGATGCAGCCGTTGAAGTCAAACTGTGTGAAGAAGGTGACTATGAAGTCGCACTGAATTATGAAATTCGTAAAAACAACATGAACATCTTCGGTTGGAATCCGTTGCCTACTTATAACGATTACCGCATCTTCTTCCGTTTCTCCGTCAGAAACGGCAACTGTATGGTATATCCTTTTGATGTTGCAACAGGTGCGGAGCTTACAAACAGCTCAATAACAGAGAATGGTTTTTATCTGGACCTTGCAAGATCCAGATACCTTAACATCGATATCAAAAAGGAAATACGAAGGACGGGGGCTGAAGGACTTACGGAGGATACACGCTTCAACAAGCCTGCAAAGGATGGCGAAGCTTACACCGACGAAGGTATCTACACCATAACCGTCAGCAATCTTTACACGAATCAAACAACCACCAAAATTATATATGTCGGTACGGACAGCGTTCTTAAAGCGCATGTTGTGACCGGGCTTTCGATAGGCGATATCGAAAGTCAGCTTGCAGTCGGCGCTTCCATAGCGGATGACGGCACGCTTATTCCGGCGCCGGACGAAACGCTGCCGCCGGTCGAACCCACAGAACCGCCCTCAACCGCAGAACCCGGAAGCACGCCAACGCCAAGCGGCACTCCTGTCTTGAGCACCGAACCGACAGCAGAACCTGCCGAAAAGCCGAAAGCGAACTTTATCACATGGTTCATCCCCGTTCTTTCTGTTGTAGTCATGGGCGGCGCGGTCGCGCTTGTAATCATTAACAGAAAACAGTCTAAAACAGCCGGATTTTCAACAAACAACACCGGTTCGTCAACCTCTGCCGATGTTGACGATAGCGAATCGGAGGAAAAATGAAACTGATCAATAAACTTATTGCGCTTCTGCTCGCATGCGCATTTATCACGGGCTGCACTCCGAAGCCGAGTAACAACGACGTACAGCCCAATGTGACTGCCTCGCCCGAGGTTTCCGCAGCTGCCGTTGTTGAAACAGACGCCCCACCTACCGATGACTCATTCATCCTTAACGAGCCGACAATGCCCGAATTCACCGGCCTTGATGACACGGCGCTGGCGACCTATCTCGAGGATTCGGTTTATTCCGAGCTTGTTTCCGAGCTTAACAGTGCGGATTATTTCGTTGAAAATGTCAGCGCGCTGTATGTTTCAAAGGAATACCTTGAGGAAATTGATTATAACTCTCAGGAAAACATCTATTTTGGTTTCAAATTGTCCGAACTGGATGAAGTTTTCCAGGGAACGCGCTATGTATTCACGCTTGGCGACGACGGAAGCACCACCGTTCGGGAATTTCAAAAATATGATGATACATACGATAGGGTAATCCGAAACGTTATCATAGGTTCCGGCGTAATACTGCTCTGTGTCACGGTTTCCGCTGTTACTGGCGGTCTCGGCGCACCTGCTGTAAGCCTTATCTTTGCCGCGTCCGCAAAAACCGGCGCAATCATGGGACTTTCCTCCGGCCTTTTCAGTGGCGTTTCTGCCGGCGTTATTAAAGGCATCGAAACGGGCAATATGGAGGAGGCCGTCAAGGCCGCCGCACTCGCAGGAAGCGACAGCTTCAAATGGGGCGCGATCACCGGAGCGATTACAGGGGGCGCACAAGAGACGGCCAAATACGCAAAAGCCATGCGGGCATTAAAGGGTGTCGAGCTGAATAAGGCAATTACAAAGCAGCAGGCAGCCGTAATGCAGATGGAATCCGGTTATCCCGTTGAGATAATCAAACAATACCAAAATCTCGACCAATACAATGCATGCAAGGAAATCGGTTTAACCTCTTATATGGTTGACGGAAAAAATGCATTGATACGCGATATTGATTTAAACTATTTGGATGAGAAAGGACGAACGAATCTCCAAAGAATGCAATCCGGACTGGCTCCTCTTGACCCAACCGGTAACGCTTATGAATTGCATCATTTGGGACAAAAAGTTGATTCTCCCCTGGCGATTCTCACAAGAAAAGAACATCGAGAAGGTGATAACCATAAGCTATGGCACCTCTTCGAAAAGGGTTCGAAGGTGCATATAGACGATAGTGCCTGGAATACTCAACGCAAACATTTCTGGAAAGACTTTGCAAGATTAGTTGGAGGATAAAAATGGAACAGAAAAGTGTAGTAAAATTGCTGCAAACAAAGGAATCCTTGTATGTATTTGATGCCGCCGCGGAAAAGGACATTCTTTCTGCTGAAAAAGCTCTTGCGCTGCGGTTTGCCGCGGACTACCGAGAATACGTTTCCGCGTTCGGCGCAGCGTCATACTGCGAACATGAACTTACGGGCATATGTAAGTCCGCACGTCTTAACGTTGTGGACGTTACGCAGGACGAGCGGCAATATAACTCCGTTCCCGCTGATTGGTACGTGATTGAAGAGGCGAATATTGACGGAATCGTCATATGGCAGGCAACGGACGGAACCGTCTATCGAACCCGCCCCGGCAGCGAAGCAGATAAAATCTGTGACTCGTTGGAAGAATACATCTCGCTGGAATAAAAGCGTATTGGTTATAATAATGCTTTGCTGCGGTTCCCCTGCTGCCCCTTGGCGGCCGCACATTAGCGGTGGAGCCGCAGCATCTGAATCGGATTCACAAATCATAAACAGCAATGATTTCATTGCCGCACATTTCGCCGTTTTCAACAAAGCCGTACTTTCTGTAAATCTCTCTTGCGCGCACATTTTCGGGTTCATATGAAAGCCAAACTTTATCCGCTTTTCCGAACGGATACGTGCGAATCAGCGCCATTGCTGCGTCCAATGTCTGCCTGCCGAAACCTTTGCCCTGATACTTTTTATCTATCATCAGCCTCCACAGACTGTAGTTTTTCTTTATCAATTCACTTTCTTTCTCGTTGCCGACGGTGCCTTTGCCGATCATGATAAAGCCGACAAGCGTTTCATCATTATAAACTGCCAACGGCAGCGCATTGCCGCCCTCGTTTCTTGTTGCATAGGCTTCCGCCAGACTCTGTATGTTTTCTGCAACAAAATCCTTTTGTTCTTCAAAAGGTTCCAGTGTGCAAACTTTCCATATGTTTGCATTTGTAATTTCTTTAAAGTTAATCATAGTCAAATTTATCCGATTGCAACTCCTATTTCCATTAAACTTTGTCAAAAATCAAAACTGCATGGTTTCATCAAGCGTTTGAACCGAACAGCCCTTGCTTTCATAATAATTCAGCATTTCGGGCAGTTTCTTCTTAATCATAGCTTGTGATGCAGTCAGACAGCACGCACCGTTGTCCGACGCCTCGTTCTCTACGGCGGTGCAATTTATGGAGTAAATACTCCCCTCCGTGAAGTGAAGTTCCACGCAGGCGGTATCTATATTGAACGCACAGCTTACGAGCTTTTCCATGGGTATATCCTCCTGAATTTGATGTTATTCTATCCCGAAACTA
>ERZ773139.660-NODE-660-length-44334-cov-18.657242_pt1 | contig 44334 bp, 45 predicted proteins | sample MGYA00580854_ERZ773139 | MGnify/ENA primary metagenome ERZ773139 (study PRJEB29015, sample SAMEA2737809) | human gut metagenome | biome: human gut; feature: human-associated habitat; material: faeces | place: China | collected 2012 ...
TGGTCAAGCAGTTTGACCGCAAGGCCGGTGCCTTGGAGATCTCCGTCAAGGAGACTGTTCCGAATCCCTTCGATGAAGCCAGTCTGCGTCACCCCATCGGCTGCCGCCGCAGGGCAACCATTGCGGGCAAATACGCCGGAGGCGTGTTCTGCAACCTCCCCGATGGCGCTGTCGTCATGTGCCGATATTCGTTCCATTACGAGGACTCGGATTTCAAAACCGGCGATACCGTCATGGTCGTGATCCAGCGGTATGATGACGGGAAGAAGCAGATTTTTGGGAAGATCGTTGGGAGATAATATCCTCTCGTTGTAAGTGCTGTCCCTTCTTGTGTTCTACTGATTCTGTGATATAATCTTGGCAGTCCATAGCGATTGCTCTCCCTTGGAAGAAGTTGTGTGCAAACTTCATTTTACAATCAACCCAAATAAATCATCGAGATTGTTGTTGCATTTAGAAAATGATATTGTCTAATCATACAAAAGGTTTTTCAAAAGGACTCTTTTGCGAAAAATGAAATATAGTATGATTCGGTGCAGATTCCTAATTTCATCTTCTGCGAAATATAGGGTTCGCAGATAGCTGCGAACCCCTATTTCGGACTTAAACGGCAATATACCCGATAACCTGACGGTTTGATGTAAACTCGCTGACAGTCATTCGTCTCAGCGCAGGATCATCTGCTGCCCAGTTATCTTCTGTAAAGTAAACATAGCCATCTTCGACAGCTTCGATAAAGAGAACGTGGCCATACACACTCGACGTGTTGCAGCTACATACAGAATTTGCGACCGGGGTATGCGATGCGGGGTATTTAGCCTTATAGCCGCCAGATACATTTGCATACCACTGATTTCCATTTTGACCGCCAGAGAATGTAATATTGGCACCACATTTTTCATAGGCTCGTCCCCAACAATACCATGTGCACTGGCCTGCCGTGAATTTGTTCAGCGGACTAAGGTAACCAGTAGAATTAGTATCCGAAATAATGCTGCCGACGCGATTGCTCAAAGTTCGGAGATAGTTGGCATAAAAGTATCCGCGAACAACGCCAGCATGGTTTTTCATTTCAACCAGAGCAAAGTCATTTTCTTTTATGCCAAGGAACGAAATAAATGCATTTTCTGAAAAAGATCCCAGTTTCATATACCCAGAAAATGCAGGGCCTTCGAAGACCGCAGCCGATGTTACCACAACCCGGATTGCTTTATTGGTTGCCAGTGCAGTGTATGTCCGAACAGATTCCTGCAACTGCACATCTCTTGCAAGGACATACCCTCTGCGCTTGGTCCTGTTTACGCCATCATATTCAACGAACAGAAAATCAAGTTCTCTAAAAATTGCGGTAACTGACTGATTCTGATGCAATGTGGCCATAGTTGCATAGCCAGATGTCCGAGGACCACCGTACACAGTTGTTTCTTTGATAATTCTAGACATATTTTCCTCCTAAAGAATATTATGAAAATCTGACATATCATACCGGCACCGATAGTAGCGAGAACTCTAAATATTTACAATTCAAATCAGAGCATTGGTGATCACCTGCCAGCATTGGAGCCTCGATATTTTATGTCATCACTAGTTTAATGAGAAAAGAAGGTGCAAAAAGTAAATATGAAGAACAACATATTCTTTCTTAGTCTTTGCTTTGCGTTATGCCTGATACTGATGGGCTGTGCTTCCAAGGATACCACTCATTTTACAGGTCAGCCTGAAGTGTCAGCTTCTGCGGCAGACACATCCGAAATTCAGAACACTGAATCAGCTGAGACGGTAACGGAATCCGCGCCGCCAGAAGAAATGCCTGACCCATCCGTTTCTGCCGAGGAAGAGACTCAGTTTCTGAGAAGCTTCCGCGAGCATATCTCTCTGCACACGGTGCACCCTGAATTGGATCTCCATTTCTTTGATGAGGCAGCGATCTCGCTATGGCGGGATTTCCTGTTCGCACAGATTCCGGCGTATGCTTCCTTTATAAAAGATGTCGCATATCAGGCAAATCTGTATTCCCTGCCTGAGATCGGCGAATACCTTGCCATATTGGAAGATTCAGATAAGCGCACATCTGCTTATTTTGCTGTTTCTGCGATAAACCAAAGCACAGAAAAATTAGAATCAGCGGATGGCACACAGCGGCTGATCGCGTATAATGAATACGAAAAGCCAGACGCTGTTTTCCCAGAGGAATTACCGGATGCGTACTTCAGCGTGATATTATCCAGTATGGAAGCCGCCTATTCTGCAGAGCTTTCTTTTGAAAATGTGGGGGAATTGACAGAGGCTGAGCTGTACACTTCATTTCAGCTCTTTTCAAGCGAAGATGATCTGCTGAATTGTTGGAACGAAGCTGCGCAAGCCTACTGCTATACAAAAGATATGATTTGTTCCACATTAGATCGGTATTATAATGGCTACACCTATCGAATCGAGGAAGATCCATTTTACGATCCAAGCTATGATGCAATCGTCACCACGGTTGTCGGAGGCTTCGGCGGTGGTCTCTATGTCGATGATCTGAAGATACAGTCTGACGGGAGCAAATGCATAATTGAAGGAACTGTCCGGGATGGGAACGGTGAAGAAATCGCACGGAAGGAATATACGTTTGAGTTTTATAATGGTGGATTTTATATTTGTTCGATCCGTGTATGTGCAAAATAAGTCTGCATTCGTAAGATTCACACATGCTACATAAATATTTGGAGTTGTGTTATTTGCAAGTAGCTATCTGTACGCATTTCCGCTACAATCATCCTGTATTCAGGTCAGAGCAGCATCAGGGCGGAGCAGTTTGAGGGTGGAGGTGATTTCTCGGGGCGAAGTATGCCCCGGTTCCGTGCGCAGGCCAGTGAATACCAAAATACAACAGGACCTATAAGACCGTAATTGCCGCTTGGCAGTTACGGTCTTTTTGTGTCCCAAAAACGATGGAAGGAGTGAAACCATGAATGCTCGACAAGAGCCGGTTAATGCCAATCAGCTATTACAATCCCAAGCAGGAGATCCGTCTCAGCGCGTATGCGGACACGATCATTCTTGAACCGGATGGGCGTGAGCAGCGTCTTCGGGCGATCCGCTTCGGCGGGTACCCGGAGATGGTTCGCGCCATGTCGGACGCGATCTACGCCGGCGCGACGCTGGAAACGGAATTTGCCGGTGAACCAGCCATGCTCGCCTGCGAACCAAAGAAGTACGAATGCCATCTGAGCCACGACGGAATTTACGCCGAGGCGACCATCCTCTCGCTGGATGATGCGGACACTGCGGCAAAAAAGGACGAAGATGCACAGGCGGACGGTCAGACAAATGTAGAGCTGCCGCCGAGAAAGTGCATCCTTTTTTGTCCGGCCGGAGACCGGCAGGCGCTGTTTGAAGCGCTGGACCGGAAAACGGCTGTGCCGCTTATCCCGGAGTTTCAGGACTACGTTCTGGACGAACTGCGGCGGCGCGGGATACTCAGGCCGCTGCGTGTCATTTCCATTCGGGAACGGCTGGAGGCGTGGCTGCTGCTGTGCAAAAAGGACGACGCCAATATCGTCAAGGTACTGGAGGACGGCTTAAAAGCCAGCGCAATTCGTATTCCTGGAACGCTTCAAGATCCACACGGCTTTGACAGCGTCCATTCCGTCACCAGCTATCTGTCTGCGTTCGGCGTGACTGTCGCAGAAAGAATCCGTGAGCAGTTTCAGCCGCTCTTTGACCCCGCCGCGGAGCAGCTTTCCCCGGAGATTTTGCGCATCAACGACTATATCCGCAAACACGCGGGCTACAGCCTGTATCCAGCGCAGCTTGCCGTCGCGGAATCGGTCAAGCGCAAGCTCTCGGAGGGGAAATCCGCGTTCATCGTGGCGGAGTGTGGAAGCGGCAAGACGAAGATCGGTGCGACCGCACTGGCGACGTATCAGGCACAGAAACGGAAAAAGACGTTCAACATCGTTCTCTGCCCGTCGCACGTCGCAAAGAAGTGGGTGCGCGAAATTGCCGAAACGCTGCCGGACACCGCGGGCGTCCTTGTCCGCAGCATTACAGAGTTGGACAGCCTGTATGCACAGTACCGGCAGGGAGACAAAAGCATCTATGCCGTCATCAGCAAGGAAAAAGCCAGAGACGGCTATATGCGCCGCCCGGCGGTTCTGTTTGACACGCGGAAAGGTGCGTTTCGCTGCCCCAACTGCGGCGAGATCGTCGAATTACCGGGCAGTGATGACATGGACGGCACGTCGTGCGCAAAGCCGGAAGCGTTCCGTGCGGAGAACCGGCGCAATCATCAATGTATGAATTGCGAAAGTCCCTTGTGGACGGCTGTGAATCCAAGTGTGCCTTCTCCGTGGGTCAAAATCCCGGAATACGGCTGGGTGCATCGGAAGCTGGCAGTCCATGCCATACAGAAGACGAAGAACCCCGCTGCACTGGATGCTTTGCTGTCACTTCACGAGAATCCAGACGGATATTTCCCGACGCGCGGCGCGTGCCGGCGGTATCCGCTCAGCTCGTACATCAAGAAGCGATATCGCGGCAGGCTTGACGGTCTCATCGTGGATGAGCTGCACGAGTACAACAACGACAGCGGGCAGGGCGACGCGATGGCAGAGCTGTTCGGCACGGCAAAAAAGATCATCGGCATGACCGCTACACTCATCAACGGCTACAGCTCCGGCATTTTTCATCTGCTTTACCGCACGTCGGCGCAGCTGATGCTGGCGGACGGAAAGCCGCATGAAAAGCCCGCGCTGTTCAACACGGAATATGGCGTTGTGGAAACGACCTACACCGAAGCCGATGAAAGCTATGCGGCAAAGCGCAGATCGCAGAAAAGCGGCGTTCGGACGCGTCAGCTTCCGGGCGTTTCGCCGCTGGTGTTTTCGCGGTTCCTGCTGGAAAAAACGGCGTTTTTGTCGCTGTCCGACATGGGCAAGGCACTCCCCAGCTATGAAGAAATTCCCATTGCCTGCCGTATGGATGAGGCCGTGCAATCGGAATACAAACGCAGTGAGAATGCGCTTGTACGGGTATTGCGTTCAGACCGCCGTGTGGCGCAGAAGATCCTTTCCGCGTATCTGAATCTGTTGACTGTCTATCCGGATCAGCCGTATGATCAGAAGCCCATTCTCTACCCCGACAGCGATGTCCCCATTGTCGAACCTGAGAACATCGGGGATGCGGATACGCTCGGAGAAAAGGAACAGCGGACGCTGGAGATCGTAAGAGCTGCCATCCAGAACAGGGAGCGTGCGCTCATCTACACAAGCTGGGTGCGCACGGATTCCCAGCAGAAGCTCAAAAAGCTCCTGACGGATGAAGGCTATCGCACGGAGATCCTGACCGACAAGATCAAGACCACCAACCGTGAGGAGTGGGTGCAGAAAAAGCTCGCCGCCGGAATACAGGTGCTGATCGTAAATCCATCGCTTGTGGAAACAGGATTGGACCTCAACGCCTTTACCACGCTGGTGTTTTTCAGCATGGGCTACAAGCTCTTTACGCTGCGGCAGGCGTCGCGCCGAAGCTGGCGCATCAACCAGAAAGCGCCTGCGGTCAAGGTCTATATGCTCTACTACGAGGACACCATGCAGCAGAAATGCCTGAAGCTCATGGCATCCAAGCTGGCGGTCGCCGGACTCATTGAAGGAAACTTTTCCGAGGAAGGGCTTGCCGCAATGAGCGACGTACAGGACATGACCTCGCAGATGGCGAAGGAGCTGATGCTCGGTATCCGCGACAATGTGGAGGATATTGCGGCAGCGTTCAGGAAGATGGCGTTTGAGAATCCGGACAGAGAAGTACCGGATGTCCCTGCCAAAGAAACGTCTTTGCCGCCGGAATCCGTGCCCGCGATGATCGAACAGCCGAAGCGCGTGCTTACGGCGGAGCAGGAAGAAAAGCTGCAAGCCGCCATGGTGCAGCTGGAACAGCAGAAAGCCAAACGGACGAAGAAAACGCAGCAGGTGGAAAACCAGCTGAGCCTATTCGATTTCGTTGCGTAAAAAAGGAGGATGCTATGAAATTTACCGTCAACCGAACAGAACTGCTTGCCGCGGCGCAGAACGCCGAGCGCATTGCGCCGAGGGTTTCCACGATTGAGATTCTGCAATGCGCGTATTTGCAGGCATCGCAGGACACGCTCACCGTCGCGTCCGGAAATCTGGAGATCGCGTTGGAGCAGCAGCTCCCCGCGCAGATCGATCGTGATGGCAGCGTTGTCGTAAAAGCCCCGCTTCTTTCCGGGATGCTGCGCCTGTTGGATGGCGAGCGCGTGACGTTTCAGATGAAAAGCGGAAAGCTCGTTGTTTCCTCCGGGAACGCGGAATACGCCATTCCCGTCATGGACGCGGCACAGTACCCGCGCATGGAAATTCCCTGCCCGGCAGCAACCGTGCCCGTGAGTGGTATCCCGTCGCTCACCAAACGGACGGCGTTTGCCGTTTCTGAGGACACGGCAAGACCTATGCTCAAATGCGTGAACCTGATCTTCGGCGCAGACGGCCTGCAGGCGGTCAGCACAGACAGCTTCCGCATTGCGTCCGCCAAAGGCGACCGCGAGAGCCGTGGGAACATCAGCTTCCTCATTCCGGCAGCTTCGCTTGAAAAGCTGGCAGGTCTGGTAAGCGACCGCGAGAAGCTGCAGGTCGGTACGACCGGGAAAGCCATTGTCTTTCGGAAGGAGAATTTCCTGTTCGCCGCGCGAATTATGGAATGGCCATATCTTGCCGTGTCGCAGGTGCTGTCCAATCTGAAGCAGCAGTTTACTGTCCTGACCGACAGCGCTCTGCTCCGTGATACCATTTTGCAAGCCCTGAGCGTCACCGGCACGCAGAACCGATTTTCCCTGTCCTTTGCAGGAAACCGGCTGACTGTTCGCTGCGAGAGCGAATATGGCATTTCAGAGACGGCTATGGACGTGGTCGCGCTGAGCGGCGAGCCTGCGGGCGTGTACTGGTACAATCCGGCGCAGCTCATGGAGTGCCTGAAAGCGCTGAACGGAACGCTCATGCTGGAGGTCGTGCAGCACAGTGCGCTGCTTCTCAAAACAGACGAGCTTGTCTGCTTCCAGATGGCGGTGCGTGAACCGAAGGCAATCGAATCGAAACCCCAAAAGACAAAAAAGCCGCGCAAGGAGGCGGCATAAAAGGAGGATACGCCTATTTGAAGAAACCGACCATCTGCCGCTACTGCGGCGGGATCATCCGGCTCGTTCCGGCTGCTGATGTCTACGGCAGCTCCACGGAACGGCTTGGAATGCAGAACGAATATCTGTATCAGTGCCAGAACTGCAATGCCCGCGTTGGCTGCCACAAGGGTACCGCGCGGCCGCTCGGCGATGTGGCGAATGAGATTCTGCGGCTCAAGCGCATCGAAGCCCATCAGGCGTTCGATGCTTACTGGCAGAAGCAGCACATCAGCCGAACGAAAGCCTATCAGTGGCTGGCACGAGAATTAAAGCTCTCAGAGGAGGATACGCACATCGGTGGATTTGAAATTGATACCTGCCAGCGCGTGATCGACCTCTGCCGGGCCAAAATGGATAAAAAGTAAGGAGAATGTCGTATGAAGATCCGGCCAAAGGTTCCCGTATGCACAGACTGCGACCACGTTTTCGAGTACAGAGGCCGAAACCCCGGTCAGCTCGGCGGCGTGGTGGTGCAGTTTGGAGAAGCCTACTGCACGAAGAAGAAAAAGCCACGCTTACTAAAACGCTGGCACAAGATGCTCCGCGTTCCGGACTGGTGCAAGAAGCGCATCCGTCCGAGCCTGGTGCGCATCTATGATTTTGCCAGCACGGAAAGCTGGCTCATGCACGAAAATCTCTGCAAGTCTCTCGGACGGGAGATCGCCCCCACGGCATCCAGATACACGCTCTCCGAGGTTCGGCAGCTTGATCTGGACGCATACGCGTTCCAGAAGCAGTCGCGGACAACACCCGTGGAAGAGCTTTTGAATGTGCATCTGGGGCTGCATCAGGTCGTGGAGGTCTTTGACGGCGTACAGTCCGTCATCCTCTATAAAACGCTGGATGGTTTCATCCCCGCCCCGTCGTTTGACGCCAAACGCGCCAGACAGAACCGCAGAGAGCAGAAAAAGGCTACCGCCTGACAAAACACAAATGGAGGCGCCTGCCTCCCCAAATACGAAGGAGAAAGACCATGAAAAACAATTTCACCATTTCTCAGAGAAACGCTATCGTGGAAAACCATCTGTGGTGCATCAAGGCTGTCATGAAGCAGAACCGTGCGCTCATCCGCGCGGCAAAGCTGGATGCGGACGACGTGTATCAGGAGCTTGCGCTGCGGCTTATCCGGGCGGTCATGTCGTATGACCCGGAAAAAGGCGATCTGGAGCAGCATATCTTCGCGCAGCTCCATTTTGAGCTTCTCAACTGCAAGCGTCCTTACCGGCTGCACGGCATGACCGGAATGCCCGCGGAATCTTGCGGGAATGTGATCTCGCTGGACGCCTGCCGTATGAGGGCTGCCGCATGAGTTTACGAGATAAAATGCTGGCTGTTATGGCCGATGTAAATGCTTCCGTTGCCGAGCGTGAAGAACTGGTCGAACTGATTGCCATTGCCCTTCTGACACGGAAGAACCTGTTTATCCTGGGCGATCCCGGTCAGGCAAAGAGCTACGCGATCAACGCCTTCCGCAGCCGCATCACAGGCGCAAAGCAGTTTGAACGGCTCCTTTCCAAGCAGACGGACGAAGAACAGCTCTTTGGACGGCTCGATCTTTCCAGCCTGATCCCCGGCTCTGTGCCGGAATCTGCGTTCGAGGGCGACGGCATTTACCAGAATCTTCGATTCGATTTGCAGAGCTTTTTGAATGGTTTACCGAAGATGAAAAATGAAGCGGCAACGTTTGAGAAGCTGGCGGAGATCAGCGGCAAGCTGGACGCCTACCGAAAAGCCGTCGCCGCGCTGCATCCGTGTGAACCGGTCGTACAGACCGCAGGCAAAATTCCGGAGGCCGACATTGTGTTTTTGGATGAGATCTTCAAATGCAATGACGGCGTTCTGAACGCGCTTCTGACGGCGCTCAACGAGCGGAAATACACCAATGAAGGCCGGACCTATCCCATCCCGACGATCTCCTTTTTCGCCGCATCCAACGAAATTCCGAATTTCAATGACCCGGAGGAAAAAATCCTCTCGGCGCTCTATGACCGGCTGGAATTGAAGGTCGTTACGGAAAATATTTCGGAGAAGTCACATCGACTTGCGATCCTGAAAGACAAGCTCGGCGGCTCGTTCGGCGCAGTCCATGCGACGATCTCGCTGGAGGAGCTGCGCACCATGCAGCAGGAAGTCGCAGCCATTCAGGTACCGGACAGCATCCACGACCTGATGGACGACGTACTTTGTGCGCTGCGTGCACAAATTCCCGTGTCCGACCGTAAATTCCTCAGCTACTTCTCTATTGCGCAGGCAAAGGCGTGGTTGGAGGGCCATACGGAGGTCACATCGACGGATCTTCTGGTGCTGCGGAATTACTTCTGGCAGCAGCCGGGTGACCGCGAATTTGTAACCGGCACATTGGAGCGTCTTTGCGTCAACCCCATGCAGGAAAAGGTCAGCGACCTTCTTGCCATGGCACAGGACGCAAAGGACGGCTTTGACAGCGCCTGCGGTGCGGCTGAAAATGTACACACGAAGCAGGCTGCGCTCCGCAAATTCCGCGGGGAACTGGTGCGCCTCTACCAAATGCAGACCGAGATGGCCGCAAACGCCGGCTCTGACAGTGAAAAGGCGCTTACGGACGGACTTCTTTTCGAACTGGAGCGCATCAGCAAGGCGGCGCATGAGGCCATTGGCTTTACTTATACGCCGCTGGAGCAGCTGGCAGTCTTGCAGTAAAGATTCGGAGGTGTAACGTTGGAAAGTCACATCAGGATCAAGGCAACCGTGCAGGAAATGTACACTTTTTTCGAGGAAGAATCGGGTGTGCGATTTATGGAGATCCGCGATACACGGTATTCCTCAGATGAGATTGATCGTATGCCGGCAGCCGAGCGTGATAAAACCGTATTCAACTGGTTTGTGATTCTTCGGCATCCTGAAGCAAAAAGGGAACTCCACGGCACCTTTACGATTCCCAAGTTAAAAAAGAAACTGGAAGAAATGAAAGCTAAACAGGACTAATTCTCAAGGAGGTTAATTTATGCTGAATCACATTGTAGTTATGGGCAGACTCACGCGCAACCCGGAGCTTCGTAAAACAGCTTCTGGCGTTTCCGTCACATCGTTTTCCGTGGCGGTAGACCGCGATTTCTCACAGGACGGACAGAAGGAAACGGATTTTCTTGATGTCGTTGCATGGCGAAACACAGCTGAATTTGCGGCAAAGTATTTTACGAAAGGCCGTATGGCAGTCGTGTCCGGTCGCTTGCAGATCCGGAACTGGGAGGATAAAGACGGCAACAAGCGCCGCACGGCAGAAATTCTTGCCGAAAACATCTATTTTGGCGACAGCAAAAAGGAGGACGACGGCGCTTCTGCATCCGCACCCCCACAAGGCTTCGGTGTGCCTGCGCAGTCGGGCGGCTTTACGCCCAGCTTTGGCAGCGCACAGCCCGGCAGCTTTGTGCCGAACTTTGGTGGAGGATATTGAGCGCACATCTTGTCTATGTAGATGTTTTGATTGCATAAATTTCGGAATGCTGGTAAAATAGCAGTAGAAACATTTACAGGAGGTGCTGGACAATGATGTATCCGTTTTTAACGCTGGATGATCAGACTGAGATCGTACACTCTCAGCTTCTGGACGACGGCAGCGTAAAGGTTTATGTGGAAAAGCCGGATGCAAAAGATGGCTTTTACTATGCGACGTGCTTTTTGCCGGAATACCGCTGGGAAGATGTTTCCGGCTTCTCTGAGGCAGAGATTCAGAAGTATCAGGAGATCATCGCATCCGCACTTTCACAAGGGCGCATGGATGAATTGCTCAAAAGGTCATAATGAGATTTGCAGAGGAATCCGGTTCTTCTGCTGAAACAAGAACGAGGGAACGCAGTGCTTATGCTGCGTTCCCTTTTGCTATCTTTATAGGAGGGTTTTGATTGAAACAATATTTTCGCACCATACAAAACGTCATGGATTCCCGCTGGAGCAATTTTCAGTATGCTGGAACGTCCGCAGCACAGAAAACGGATCGCGTTCTGCAAAGCTCCAAGCTGGAGGATTGCATTTACCGCGATCTGAGCAAAGACGATGAGAGCATGGAAGCCATCCAGCAGGAGGCAGAGCCCAAGCTGCACAGCTTCCCTGCGCTGTCCAGAGATATTTTTCAGTCGTTCTATTCGTTGTTTCCAAAGCGAACCGACGCAGACAGGCTTACAGCAGAAGCACAGAAGTTCAACGCAAAGCTGCTCGACCATGTGACTGAGGATACGGATTATCCCACGATCAAGTCGATCTGCGAGGGGCGGGAGCTGCCCGCCTACGAGGCCGCATCCGAGTTTACGGCAAAGATCGGCGCACAGCTGGATAAACTGCTGCCAGAGCTCGGCGGCGAGGACGGTACGCTGAAAACCCTTGAAAAGCTGCAAGCCGCACGGAATCAGGCGCAGCAGAAGCTCATGGAGCTTTTAGAGCAGATGCGGGATTCTGTGCAGAATCCTACGCTGGAACAGGCGGTGATCGACGCGGCGAATCAGGCTGAAAGCAAAACGCAGCAGGCCGAGGCCGTTGCAAAAATGGTGGATGTCACTGCGACACAAAACAAAGCTGTCATTCGACAGAGCGTTTCTGCCGCCGTCGGCGCAGCCGCGGAAAAGGCAAAGGAAGTCCAGACGATTCTCGGCGCGTGGAGCGATGATGCCGGCACGATGGAGAAAAACGCGGCAAACACCGAGCTTCTTCAAAAGGTTCGGCATAGTCCCGCGCTGCTGGATATCTCAAAGCACCTTGGCAGGTTTCGTGAGATCTTCGTGCAAGGCAAGCGCAACGGCTACGCCTATGGTCGCGGAGAAACCTACGCGCTGGAGCTGGGCAATGATCTTTCCCGTGCTATCGGTTCGGAGTTTGCCATGCTTGCCTCGCCGCAGACGCTTCCGCTGTTTGTGAAGAAGTATCAGCAGCGGCGGCTCAAGCAGTACCGCAGGCGCGAACCTGTTCACAAGGGCATGGGCGACATCATCTGCTGCCTTGATGAATCTGGCTCCACGCGCGGCGACGCCGCCGCATGGGGTAAGGCTGTGGCGCTGACGCTGCTGGATATTGCAGCAGAAAATCGGCGCAAATTCGCGCTTATTCATTTTGCCGGTTCTTCCGAGTGCAAGTTGGACATTTTTCTGCCCGGCCAGTATTCCATGCAGGATAAGATGAATGCCGCCGAGACATTTCTTGGCGGCGGCACAAATTTCAAACGTCCCTTGGGTGAAGCGATCCAGCTCATGGACGCTGGCTTTGAGAATGCCGACATTGTATTCCTGACCGACGGCCTGTGTGAGCTGCCAGAGGATTATTTGGCGACGCTCCACAAAGAGCAGACTGCCCGGAAATTCACCGTGACCGGCATCCTGCTGGACGCAGGCAATCCCGGCATGGATTTTAGCCTGACACCGTTTTGTCAGAAGATCTATCGGACCAGCGAGCTGGCCGGTGATGAGATTGTAAGAGGTCTGGTTTCCCAGCGTATGTAAAAGCAGCAAAAATGATTGACAGTTATCCTGAAACCATTATAATAAAGGAAAAGGTACTGTATAATTGATTATGTGGATGCCTGAAAGGAGGCGCTTTTTATGAAGGGTACAACGCTGAAAATTGAACCGGAATTGACAGCACAGGCCGCCGCTCTCTTTGCAGAGCTTGGAATGGATCTGAGCACTGCGACCGGAATCTTTTATCGTCAGGCATTGCGGTATCGCGGTCTGCCGTTCGATGTGCGTCTGGATGAACCGAACAAAACCACTTATGCCGCAATGGATGCCGCAGAAAACGATAAAATGTATGGCCCGTTTGATACAGTGTCCGATCTGATGGAGGCGCTGAATGCTTAAACCAGAGTTTTCAGGGCAGTTCAAGCGCGACTATAAGCTAGCTGTCAAACGCGGCTGTGACCCCAAGAAACTGGAGACTGTCATTACAATGCTGTGCGCCGAACAGCCGCTGCCAGCAGAATTTCGAGATCATGCACTGACAAATTCCCGTAATTATAAGGGGATGCGTGAGTGTCATATTCAACCAGACTGGCTGCTGGTCTACCGGATCAGGCACGAGATCTTGGTCTTACAGTTGATCCGAACTGGAACGCACAGTGATCTGTTTTAGCCATTTTTCTCGAAGTGAAGATTATTGCAAATCCATAGCAAGCAAGAAGCAGACAAGCACACAGCTTGTCTGCTTCGTTTTTTTAGTATTGCTTTTATTTTTAAAATAGTAGTAATCGTATTACTGCGTATTTCTGGTAGGCTTCACCAAGACATTTTTTCATTCGGTCGTGCTTCAATATGTGTGGATTTCACGGCTTGCTTTATATCTATGTGTTAATTATCTGGTTGAGGCCCTTCCTGCGCCACAAATGCGTTCTCGTAGTCAGGACTAATCCACGCGATACAGTTTCCGTATTGGAAATCGCCAATCATGTATGCAATACATTCTTGCTCATCATTCAACAATGTGATATTACACTGCGTAATTGCCCCTGTCGACAAAGAATAAGATTCCAAGTTATCATACACGCTGCTGATTCGGCTCACAGAACTGTCATCTGCATTGCTTAATGTAAGCGTTAAATTCAGACATTTTCCCGTAATTTCTTCGGCATCTGAAATGTTGACACTTTGAATCGAGTAGGAAGTATCCGCCAAAACATTGCGGGCCTCTTGTAAAATGTCTCTGTCTGCAATGATCTCTGTATCCGCAGTAGTCGTTTGAGCTAAATCGTTTTCGACTTTTGAAGAAACATCCGCTTCTGTTTCATCATAAATAACTGTTCCTGTTCGATCGACGATTTCAATTTTAACGTTTCTGATTTTATCAGCTAAACTTTGCGCGTGGATTACTGTATAAATATTTTGAATGGCTTTCACATCATCAAGTGTACAACGGCCTTCTCCGCTGGACTGAAGCTCCACAGACAGGGTTTGATTGTTAACATGAACAGATGTGTAGGAAATCTGTTTTTCATCCAAATACATAGAAACAGTTCGACGGACGATATTTGCTGCATTTACTTTACTGAACCATAATGCTATAACGACGCACAGTAGTATGACAAAGCAAATACTCACAAGGACTCTTGTGGAATGGTTTGAGCGAGATACTGAAGAATTATTCATGGCAAATCCTCCTCTAAAAAACACTTACATCTACATCCTCTAAAAGACACTTTCGTCATCCTATGGGAGCAGCAACTCTGCGACCGGCAGCAGTTCTTCCGTGCCGTCTTCACGCAGGGCGCGCAGGACATCGTCTTCCGACGCCGCGTGCGTCTCATCACCGTCCCCAAAGGAAAGCTTCACGAAGCGCTCGCTGCAAAGCTTTCCGTCCCGGTCTACGAGCCAATAGCCCTCCGGCATCGGCTGACCGTCCTCGTCATAGCACGGATACGCCGCGCGCTCGCCATAGCATACCGCGATCCCGATGTACCCGTCGTCAAATACGCTGTAGTCGATCCAATGGAAGCGCGCGCAAAGCGTGCCGCCGGTCTCGTCCGTCAGCCTGCACCAACCCATGACCGGCCCCTGCGACGCGCCGCCCTCATAGAGCAGGAAGCGATCTGCGAAGGGAATCTCCACGCGCTCATAGACCGGCGCGATCACCTCGGTTCCGTCCGTGGTCACAATGCCATAGCATGGCTCGCGGCTGTCCCAGCGGGTAACGCGCAGGCGATAGCCGAACTGGTCTTCGTCCAAAATCTCCGGCTCGTCCACCTCGCTCAGCCAGAAGCTTCCGTCCCCGGCGCTGACGGTATAGCGGTAGCCGGTGCCGCTCCGGATGCAGTAGACCTCGCCCGCTGGCTCGTCCATATAGTCGATGCAGGCGTCAAACGGCTCGTCAGAAAGAAGCGTGCCGTCCTGCAGCCGGATCCAGACCTTTGTGTCCGGGATTTCTCCGATGTGCCGCGTCCCATCGGCATCCCGCACCAGACCCATGCGGGTGCCATCCGTCCGATAGAGCGTTTCATACGGCGCCCAGTTCCAAGTCTTTACATTGTCATATTCTGCATCACTCTGGTCAATGCCCGGTGTTTCCACTGTTTGCGCCTGAGGCTCGGAGACTTCATGTCTTAAAAATCGAAAAGCACCGGTAAGAAAGTACAAGCATCTGTTCAAAGCTAACTTCTCGTTGCGGCTCAAAATTACTTTGCGATGTACCCTGAATGACACCAAGAGAAGCTAACGCATGAACCGACTCTTTGGCCCAGTTTGATATCTTCTCATCATCTTCAAATTGAATTGTGCCTTGCACTTGAGTTAATACACTTGTATTTCGTTCCTGTTCCACATACTTTATTGTTCGATAAAGCATAGCTGCATACTGCTCACGGGTCACCATATCTTTTTCATGAAATTCTCCGTCTTTTTGGCCGTTCACAATACCAGCTGTATATGCTTTATCCACTATGTTTTTGAAAAAGGAATTGGACATATCCGAGAAAACACCCGATGCAGCATTTTCAATCTCATGTCCTAGAAGAGTCTCTGCCAACAGCACCGCATACCATGCCGCCTGTCCACGGGAAGCAGCGCAACGCAAATCGTCATGCATCTCACCACCTGGAAAAAGGTCATTCGCCTCAGCAAGATAGGCCTCTTCTTTTGCCCAGTCGCTTAGAATTGGATATGCGTTTGCATTTACTGGAATTACACATATACTGCAGATTACAATACATGAGATTAACGCAAGTAACTTTTTCATTAGATTTCCTCCATGCAGAATTACGCAACATATCGGTCTGGTGCTTTTTCGCCTAGCAGCTCATCCCAAAAATACATCCATAGTGCGTAATAGTCAGCATCGTCCCCAAATCCCAGCACCTCACTACGAAAATCCTCAAGCTTTTGATTTTCTCCTTCGTACGAAGAAATCAGTGCTGTGTTCATTTCAGCATTGGACGCATCATCATAATAATACGAAATTTTGTTGGAAGCCCAGCATCCGGCTGGGCTTCGCGCCATCGCTTTAATCACTTCATAACTTTTGCACAGAATCTGCATATAATAGCTGCAAATTGAGCACGAGTAGCATATCCTTGTGGAGAAAGGGTCGTTGATGAGGTGCCATTGATAATACTATAGCCGTAAGCCCATTGCATAGGGGCGATTGCGAACTCAGAGATATCAGAAGCGTCGTCAAATGAAAACATATTCATAGTTTTCCCTGTGCCCATTTCATATCCGGCATATTTAGCATATCGCCACAAGATAACAGCTATTTGTTCTCGGGTAACTGGATCATTCGGGCCAAACTTTCCGTTGTTATAACCATTTATGATACCCTCATGTGTTGCCCAGTGAACTGCGTCAGAATACCAGCTATTACTCACATCAGGAAATGGTAGAACCTCCGAACTATCTGGAAGATTTTTCTCCCCATCTAGCCTATATAGAATAGTAATTATTTGCCCCCTGCTAATAGTAGTATCTGGACTAAACGTATCATTCGAGGTTCCTTTTATAAGTCCGCCGAAAAAACTATGCAGAACATCATCATAAAACCAATCACTTTCAGCAATATCGGCAAACGGATTTGCTTGATTCTGCAAGTATTCAACATCTGTTGAATAAAATTGAAGTAACGCATTCCTTAAGTTATTATCCGTTTCCTCCATATAGTTGCCGTAAAAATAGCGATTCAAAAAAGACAAATCCGAGAGCGTTATTCCTTTCTTTGCAGCAAAATCCATTGCCTCGGTACTTAAACCTTTCTTGAAGTTCTGCAAAGCGTTACTTTGCTGCCACGCGGTGTACTCCGCAACAGTCATCGTATTTGAATCAATTCCACTCAATTCTGGATTGTTTTCTGTTACAGCAGCCATACCAGCTGAAGCTAATGATTGAGTTCCATTGATAACAGCATATTCCCCGTATGTAAGTTTTTCTGGATTCTTGATTCCGAGACGTTTCATTTCGGACATTAGCGTATTAGGGTATTCAGTTAACGGCGTTTCAACAAAAACTCGGCTCATGTCCAAATGAGGCTCACCAATACCCATAGAAGTTGGCAATAAAATTGCATCGAGAAGTTTTTTAGAGAATGAACCATCGCAGTTTTCATACAATGCGGTCATAATTTCCTGTGCAAAGAAATGTGCTCCATTGAATATTGATGGAACTTTTACGTTTCCTGCGCAGAGAAATTGATCATAAAAGTCTTTCGGTACATACCATTTTCCGCCTTGTCGGATCGGCTTGCTTTTCATTGCTCCAATAATATATGTGTCTCTATAGATATATGGAGTATTGATTGACAAATAAATTTGTAGACCATCCTCAACAAAGGTCACAGCATCAGTATCCGTTTTAATTAAAATATCGGAGTTTTTCTCCAAATCATCCACACAGAAATATCCGCTATCAGATGCTTTCTGAGAAAAGCCATCTGTCACATCCGCTGCAATCGCCGTTGCAATAAAGCTTGGCAATAAAATACAAATCGCCAATACAATCGCGAAGCTCTTCCTTACTATAGTATTCATTTTACCCAAGCTCCCCAATATAATCTTGCAATCTATACTTTTTCTGTCGCTTACATCGATGACGTAAAACAACACGCGGAAATTATTGAACCATAGTACTGCGGATGCAAATGTACCTAGCAGCACAAGCGTAGGTCTGGCAGTCAGTTCATCTGGTAGTTCGTCTGTCCATCCCAGTGTGTAGTAAAGCGTGATGGCAAGAAGAATATGCACGAGAATTGCGGTTAAAAATGTGCGGATGATTTTATTTTTCATATATTTCCAGCATCAAAATGTTTAATTGTAGAACTTTTCCGCGATTTTGGTTACAACGCCGTCCTGTATGGTCAGCGTATAAGGTTGGATGAGCAGTCTTTCGTTGGCCTGAACAGCCGAAACAAATTCCTGCCATGTTTCAAACGTATACAGCCGGTCTTCTCCCGCACCGTATTCCTGAGAGATGTCGTAAATCGTGACGGGCGTGCCTGGGTCTACATCGTAGGTGTAAATTTCGCCGGTGTCTTTTCGATAATATCCGTATTGATATTCCTCCGGTGGGATGTTCAGGTCTTTGAGTGTTTGCAGATCTTCCTCAAGATATGAGTTTAGAAGGACAATGTGTTCGACCGTAATAGAATTATCGCGTACCTGTTGGATAATCACGGTCTGGAGGATAGGTTCTTCCGTCTCAGCCTTTGTACTGCTCTCAGCGCCGTGACCGGTATGCTCTGTAATTTGCGTGTCCTCATGCGCTTTGGAAGCCGACGAATCTGTGCTTTCACGCGTGGCAGAACACCCGACGCCCATAAAGCTCATCAAAAAGCACAGGAACGCAAGACACACAAGTGATTTCTTCTTCAAAATACGCACCTCCTTAACGGGTTAATTATACATATAGAAGTTTGCAGGAACGCTGGTTGAATAGACAACGTTCTCCGCTGGCTGCGAATGAGCTGTATACTTAATTGTATGTGTATCTCCGTAGGTTACCAGTGCAACATGGGAGATATTTACCATCTGATTTGGGCGGGTCAATCCCTTCATTTCCAAGGCTTCCGGGCCGTTTCCGCTCAAATGGCCGTGGTCTTTTGCCCACTCCGTTCCAGCAGCTCTCTCGTCTTCCGCTTTGGCAAAACGGAGCAAGCCAATGGAAAAGGGAGGCTGCATAGTATAAAGCACAACAAAGAGTACGTTACCTCAACAGTATTCCAGTTGCTATAGTCAGGCAACGCTTAGAGCCTCCAGGCAGGCGTTCAAGTTATCCCAAGAAAAAACGTCCTCCGCAATGTGGACCCGCGTCCAGGAGGGGGTGATTTCCTCCACCTCCGATATACCGCCTATGCCCCGGGCCCAGGAATAGTAATATGTGTTATGGGGCGACATGAGGACCCGAGCCGCTGTGCCGTCCGGGTAGAGGAAGAGGGTCTGCTCCCAAACGATCCGGCTGCTGCCTTCATAGGGGGTCCCCGTGGTATCCAGATACTCCGTCAGACGGAGACATTCCTCCCCCGGCGTCCAGTCCCAGTCCGCCACGGCGAAGTCCAGCGGAGCCATCTTTCCCGTATCCGCTTCTCCGAACAGGGTGCGGAACAGGAGCAGGGCCTGCTCCCGGTCCAGGTCCGCGTGGAAGCCCTCGCCCTGTATGCAGAGCCGATAGTGCTCTGCCGGCGGAGTGGGGAAGATGTCCTCCCACTGGTCGGCCAGCTTCTCGGGGATCATACTTTCTTGACGCCGCTCCAGCTCGATTGAAACCAACAAGTCTTCATAGGGATATGGGCCCACATCACTTGGAATGCTGGCGTATTTGTAGGTGATAGCGCTCAGCCGCAGATAGTCCACCGCCCCGTAGGCCACCTCGAGAGAGTCATCCTCTCTCTGCCGGGTCAGCGTACCGTCCGGGAAGACGTGATAGACCAACTGAATGTCTCCATCCGTTATGAACAGGCGGAGGTTTCCGGAGGCGTATGCAAGCTCCTCCTCCGGGGCTTGGAACACCGCCGCCTCCAGCCGCTCCAGCAGATAAGTCCGGTCCGCCTGGTCATCGATGGGGATGCAGGTATGAGGGGCCTCAGCGCCGGTGGCCCACTCGCGACTGATAGTCAGCGTGGGACCGCCTTTCTCTGCCTGCGTGCTGGAGAGGTCGTAGGTATCCGTGGCCTCCGTCCCATCGGCATAGGCGTACCATATGGTTACCCGGCGGCTTCCGTCGTCCTCCAGGGGAGCATACTCCCCACAGTCCACCTCCAGCATCTCCCCGGCAGGCGGGAAGGATGGGAGCGGCTCTTCAAATGCTCCAGGGACAGACGGGGTCGTCACATCTACAGCAGGCGGAACCTCCTCGCCTGCTGTCATCGCCGGTTGCCCACAAGCAGAAAGCGTCAGGGCCAGACAGAACAGAAGAAGCAGCGTTTTTTTCATTTTGTCACCCCGCTGACCACCATGGTGGGATTTTTATATCCGCAGCATTTACAATAATAGTAGTTTCCGGACAAGATATACTGATGAGATAATCTGTAATACTTGACATTGGTCAGATAATGAGTCGTTCCATGTTCCGCGTCAGTATAATATGGGCAGTCCGACAAAATGTGTGAATAAACGCCATAGTACCCCCACTTTGAGGCCACTACAATTTGATTCACCCCAGTTCCCGCACTTACTGAGGTTATGATAGCGGAATGCTTAGCTCTTAAAGAATCGAAATCTTCAGGGTCCGTGTAAGTAACAATGTCCCCCACTTGAGGAGAATAGACCTGGGTTGCACAGGAAGGTGTTGCGTGGGTAAAACCAGAATGGTAGTCAAACCAAAGCTGCGGGGATTGAGAGTTGATATCCCCATGCAAATACCACGCATATGAATGGCAGTTATACCTATACGATGACAGAGATAGTAAAATTGCGCTGGTATAGCTGGACGCGTTGGCGTATGTGTCAGGGGTTGAATTCCCCGTATATAACAAAGCATCAATTGTTTTTCCCCCTGGCAATGTTAGAGTGTAAGAAACGTAATCACTGGTATTGCTATAGGTAACGGGAAATCCATGTTGAATCAAAAGATAGTTATACCAGAACACCATCAAATTTTTCAAGAATTCATCGTCTTCTTGAGAGATTAGGACAGCCAGAGAGGCCACGGTTTGTGGCTCGCCGCACAAATCTGCAAAATCCGGGTCTTGCCGACCAATAATGCGGACGGCATCTTCCATGGAGTACAGGCCAAGATCATAAATATCGCCACTGTCAACAAACGCCTTGGTCTTTTGATAATTCTCCGTCCTCATTATATCTTCCTCATGGGCATATACCTCGGCGCTGAAGGACATTGAAAGGAGCATTGTAAAACATAGGATGAGCGCACTGAGCTTTTTCATTTTCATTGTTGTCTCTCCTCAAAACTTCCGGTATTGCTGCATATTATTCTATCACAGAAGAATTCTTTTTCCAATGAAATTCACGTTAATTCAGTCGATACAATGTTTTTCTACTGATAGCAGACTTTATATACTGCTATTAAATGATGTCGTAAAAATAATGTTGTAATTACGTTTGATGATCTCAATGCACTTAAGATGGTGCATACGTAGCATCGGCCTGTAGGACTTGCTCCTTTACGGGCAAGTGCCAGTAGTAGACTCTCGGAAAGAGCTACTACCAATCGTTCCATGCGCAATCAGAGTATATGTTGTTCCGCTGACTGCTGCATGGCTGCCAGAAACGTTTAGGTAGTTCGTCCCAGAATCGCTCCAACTATCAACCATTTCACTGCCATTCCACAGTTCAAGTGTGACATCAAGCTCCCCAGCTTCTACCACAGTCACACTGCAATTTGCCGTTTTCCCGCTGAACGAAAGTTTTGGTTTGATTTGCGAAGCACGTTCGGTTGCCATGGCATTTACACATAGTCCAGAAATCATAATCATTACGAGCAATAGAACGACCATACGCTTTTTCATATTACTAAACACCTCCTTCCTTCGCCCTATCTATTAGAACGCAGAAAGGAGGTGCTTTTGGACATGATTTTCAAGATTTTTTTTGATTTGGAGATTGTAACAACTCTATGCTTTCGGCAATGTGCAACATGACGGATTTTTCAAGAGTTGAGCCGACTGAGAACATGAGTCCATTCTGCTCATCCATCCATACCAGATTACTGATACCGGGATTCCCATCAACTGGGACAAACAACGCAGTAAATTGATTTACATGGACTTCCTCGTAGCCAGAATGATCTCCTATCAACGATAGAACCGTACCACTGTGATATGCGTCAACTTCAATGACAATGAAGTCTGAACCGGAAACGTAATACCAACTGGACCGCAGATCATCCTTGTGGTGCTCCTGCTCCTCGAAGCCTTCGGGCAGCCATGTCGGAGTATAGTCCGGCAACGTCTGCTGCGGCATGGGATTCAGGAAACGGTAGACGATGCTGTCCTGTGAAATGCTTCTAAACCATGCGATTGTTGCGGCACGGGCCTCGGCATCAATCGTAAGCCAGCCGATTCCGGTAAGGAGCAGCGCCAGAAACACAGCGGCAACGCGCTGCAGTGTCCGATAAAAAACGGGGTGGCGTTCACGGCGGCACAGACGGCTCATTTTGCATGTAAAGGACTTGCTTGGGACGTAAGGCGGCTGTTGCTTGCTGCCCTGTGTCAGCGCCTCCGCCAGCGCAAGACTGGCTTCTTTCGCAGCGGCCCGCAGCGCATCATCCGTGATCATAGGCTTTCGCCTCCCTCCTGATAAATTTCCTTCAGCTTTGCTTTTGCCCGTTGAAGGAGCTTACTTGTGTTTGCAAGAGAAAGGTGCATGATCCCGGCGATTTCTTTTGTGCTGTATCCATGATAGAACTTCAGGAGAATGCACTGACGATAGGCAGCCGGCAGTTCCAGAATTGCCTTTGCCAGCGCGTTGTCGCCGCTATATTCTACAGAAACGCCGTTGATTGATTCATCCAGCGGCACGGATGGGTGCCGCCGCTCTGCCCGGAGCATATCGATTGCTTTTCTCTCAACTATTGTAACGATATAGGCGCGCGTTTTTGGACAATCCGGATCAGAAATTTTTGAAATATTTTCTGCGATGCTCAAAAAGGCGAGATGAACAGCATCTTCGGCGTCCTGTGGGCGTTTTAGAATCTGAAAAGCAGTATAGAACATCAACTGCTTGTACTGCTCATAAAGCCGCTCAAATTTTGAGCGATCTTCTGCGGTGTCAATAAGCTGCAGGTAAACAATCATGTTTCGACGACCCTCCCCATGATGGATCTATTATAGCATAAGATTCCTACGATGGGGAGAGTAGATTATGGGACGCTTGCCCTTATAAAGCGGTGTAAATCAGACAATTTCAGGGCTTGGAGCGCCATCTTTCGAGTGTGAAATTTCGGCGGTGTCCGGGCAGATCATGGTGACGGGGATGCTGCGATTTTGCGCACTGAGGATCGCTGCCCTAACGCTGCCGGTCAGGTGCGATTGTATATCACAAACCGCCAGTAGAAGATCTGCGTGTTCTATAAGTTGCGTTGGAAGCTGCCGACAGAGCTGAAAATCTCCCATACCATCGCAGATGCAGATGGCATGGGAGACTAATCACGCCAATAGCACTGGCACACTTCCATTTTGGAAGTGTGTCAACAGGAATGTTTTGGTTTGCCTGCTTCACTTTTAGGCTTTTCTTCTCAGCATGGCTTTTGTTTTCAGAAGCGCCGCGCGGAAGGTTTTCTGTGCTTCGCGTTCAGTGGGAAAGACCGGGAGCAGGAAGTCCAGTGCCGCTTGAATCCGACCCAAATCGTCCTGCGTCAAATGACCATCCATCAAGTGCTGGTACACCTGTCGGTATGCCAGACGCACGGAGTCAGAAACACTTGCTCTTGAGAAATATTCTGTGATCAGGCCGCCAATAAGCGCGGATTCCTCAATAGAATACTGCATACCTGCCGCCCTCCTTTCGCGCACCCGCATATCATAGCATATTGTAGACGGACAGGCAAGTTAAGACATTCGTTCTCCTGAAATATCCGCAAGTTTATATCCATCTGCCGCTGCGCTACAATAAAGCTGTATTCCAGGTCAGAGCAGAACAAGGGCGGAGCTATTTCAGGGCGGAGGTGAAGACTTGGGGACAGGTATGCCCCCGGTTCCGCGAGCAGGACATGGAATGAAAGAATGGACTCATAAGACCGTAATTGCCGTTTGGCAGTTGCGGTCTTTTTGCGTCCGGACACAAAAATGAAAGGAGACACAGCATGACAGACACAGAAAACGTATTTGACGGCTTTGCCTTACTGGGCGATGATGAGGAGTTTGACGTAGATAAGATCTTCGGCGGCGGTTCGGATGAACCCGCGCCGCCTCCTCCCGCGCCAACGTTGGCAGAAGAAGTCAAGTCTCAGCCTGAGCCGGAACAGGTTCAGACGGAGACGGCAGAATCACAGCCCGAGCCGGAACATACTCTCCCTGCAAAGACGCAGGAAGTACCGGCAGAAGAAAAACAGCCTCTGGGACTCTTTTCGGCGTTTACAAATGCAGAAAGCGACCCCATCCCAGAGGCAGCCCCGGTCAAAAGCATTGCGCCAAGACCCCAAACACAACTGTCGCTCTTTGACAAGCCGCCCGTTTTTCAGTACGGCGGCGCCAGAGAGCAGATCACAGATCCTGACATGACCTTCGAGGCCCTGCGCATCCAGAAGGCGGATGATTTCCCCGAACTGGAGGATGCGTCGGCTGTCACTTGGCAGGTACGGTACGGAGATATTACGAAGACCGTTCCCGCGCCCAAGACGGACACCATCGCGGCCATGAAAGCGGAGATCGAGAAATCCAAAGCGTTCCTGGACAGCCTGAAAAAAGGCAAGGTCAAGGACCCGGAGTGCGTCGTGAAGCCGCAGATCCGGATGCAGAAGAAGGGCATCGCGGACTACAAGGGCGTATTCCCGACGCTGGAAGCTGCGCGCGCGTCCAACAAGGTCATCTGCCTCATCCCCTCGCGGGATGGGCAGACGTATGAGATGCGCCGGAGCGAGCTCGGCGAGTTCATCGCGCCCAAGCATAAGATCACGGAATTTTCAGAGGTAAGAGCCGGCTTTCGCCCGGCTCTTCCTCGCATTCCGCAGGAGCTGCTGCGCTCCATCATCGGCTTTTTCAGAAACCAGATGGAATTGGGCACGGAGTTTGAAGCCCTCGTCCGCATCTACTGGGATCGGAAGGAACAGAAATTCATCCCGTTCGTGCCGAAGCAGCGCGTTACCAAGGATCGTGTCACGGTTCGGCTGACGGACGAAGATCTTCCGGATGAGCAGCGGTATCTGTATTACGCGGATATCCACTCCCACAACAGCATGAAGGCGGTCTTTTCTGCTATCGATGATCAGGACGAACGCGGTACGCGGCTGTATCTCGTGATCGGTCGTCTGGATCGCTTCTTCCCGGAGATCTCCGCGCGCATTTCCTGCGGCGGCAGCTTCGTCCCTATTGAACCAAGTCTGGTGCTCGAAGGGCTGGATGGCAGCTTCCCCACGGAATGGAGCGGCAAGGTCGTCCATCAGCTTCCCGAACTCCCGGAACCGCCGTCCGCACATTTCGCGGGCGTGCGCTCGTTCCTGGGCGGATTGCTTGGGGGTGCGGGATGAAGTTTGCAGAGAACCGCCCCGTGAAGATCGTCATGCTGGGAGCCGGAGGCACCGGTGGGCATATTGCGCCGCATCTGTACCGGCTTTTGTACGCGCTGGAACGACCCGTTCGCTTTATCATCTGTGACGGCGATATCGTGGAGGAAAAGAATCTCGTTCGCCAGAATTTCACGCCGGCTGACCTTGGTGAAAACAAGGCAAAGGTGCTGGCCGAGCGGTATTCGTCCGTGTTCGGGATGGAAACAGAGTATGTGCCGGAATTCATCGAGTCCGGTGACCGCCTCCTTTCCATGCTGCAAGCGCGGACGTTCCCGACCGGGCCGTACTGGCATTCTCCAACCGTCAAGGAACTGGTGATCCTCATCGGCGCGGTGGACAACAACAAAAGCCGAAAACTCTGCCACGAGGTCTTTTACAAGCTGGATGATCTTATCTACATCGACAGCGGCAACGGGATGCACACCGGGCAGATCGTCTGCGGCATCCGCAGCGGCGGGCGCACGTTCTACCGTCCCGTCGGCGCGGCATTCCCGGAGGTTTTGCAGGATACAGACAAATTCCCGACGGAGCTGAGCTGCGCCGAGGCGTCTGTTTCCGCGCCGCAGAGCATCGCCGCCAACATCACGGCGGCTACCGCCGTCGTGGACATGATCTACAACATCCTGACCGTCGGAGAAACGCGCGTGCGGCAGATCACGTTTGCAACGGGCTCTGTCAATATGCGCGCAACCTTACAGAAAACAAGGAGAAAAGCAGCATGAGAAGTTCCGTAGACGCAGCAGCCTTTTATAAAGCGATGACAGCATTGATGGACATTCCGGCAAAAAGTCCGGTCAAAGTCCTGCAGGAGATCAAGGTGGAGTTTACAGCGGATCACTGTACGCTCTCCGCAACAAACTTCAATACATGGCTCTCTGTGACGATCCCCGCGAGCGGCGACGACTTTGCGTTCGTGTTTTGGAACAGTGCCGGTGTCCAGAAGGTGTGCCGTTATTTTGCGGGCCAACTGGAACTGGAGCTGTCCGGCCAAAGGAAATCACAGATCATAACCATGCGCTGCGGAGACAAGGGCGGCAAGTTCCCGGTTTATGAAGCTGAGGAATGCCCCACATGGCCGGAGTTTGAAGCCAAGCAAAGCTATACGGCAAACGCGGCAAACATTCTCAAATGCGTCAAGCAGGTAAAGTATGCCGTAGATCTGCGCAGCACCAGACCGGAATATCAGGGTGTTCTGTTCCAGAACAAGCATATCTGGGCGGTGGAAGGTCATCGCGCGGCCTGCTGTGATGATGGTGGACTGAGTATTGAAAAGCCGTTTACAGTCGCTGTTCCGGCGCTGGAACAGCTCAAGGTGTTTGGCGCTGCGGATATACAGATCAGCGTGGCAGATAACTGGGTCCTGTTCCAGAATGAACACGTTCGCCTGCTTGCGAAACGTATCCTGAATGTCACGCCTATCACCTATGAAAGCGTTGTTCCGCAGAAGTGGAATGAGGAATTCTGCTTCCATCGGAAGGACTTTGTGCAGGCCCTGAAATATCTGCTGGCCTGCACTGGAAAGGCAGACAAGCCTTATGTCCGGTTTGAGAATGGCTTGCTGACCTTGCGTGCGAAGGACTGCCTCTACAAAGCGGCGGTTTCCATCAGCGCAGAAAGCAGCATCATCTTTGGCTTTGACGCAAGATTCATGCTGGATGCGCTCACGCAGTTTGAAAAGCAGGACATGGTGACCATGCGGCTGACCAGCCCGCTGGGCGCGATCTCGCTCATTGCAGGCAGCAGCTCTGCCATCGTCCTCCCGGTACGGCTCAGAGAAGAAGAACAGAAAGCAGCGTAAAAAGGAAGCATAAAAAGAAAGGATTTTGAACATGAAAACAGTCTATATTCCCGCCGGTGCGACCTACAACTATGAAACGCTCGTGACAAGCGATGTGATCGTCCACGGGCATCTGCACGTCACGAACGGTCTGAAAGCGAAGCATATTTCCGGCCGAGGTTTTATTACCGCCGGTGAGGTTTCCGCTGATATCGTGGATGTGACCGAACTGGAATGCGGCACGGTCATCTGCCGGAGATTGCTGGCGCAGCGCGTCAGCGTCAATGAGGCGATGATCTCGGAAAGCGCTGCTGTTTCCCGCTTCTTCTCCGCCAATTACGTCAAAACTCCCAGCCTGACCGTGGCGGTCAGTGAGATCGGCAAAGCGGACGCGGAGGAAATCGTGCATTTGACGCCGAAGCCGCGCGGCATGCTCCTGACGCTGCTTCTTTCCATGCTGCGCACCTTCTGGCTGCGCCTGACGGCAAGCCGTCCGCAGGGCAGGTTTGAGAATCCGCGCACGGAAGCGCCGGTGGAAGAACCCTCTGACACGCCGGAAGATACCGAAATGAAAGCCAACATCGCAAAAATTGTGCAGGAGGTGCTTGCACAGCAGGCGGCGGAAAAAGCCGCCTGCGAGAACGATGCAAATGACACGGATGATTTCGAGCTTCAGCGCATGGTTAGTACGTTCAAGCTGCTGCGGGACAAAGGCTACACACTGCGCATTCTCCCCGGCACGCCGGAGAAAAACGCGCCGGTCTTTGACTTCGCAGCTGAGAGCATTCAGCCTGCGGCGTGAGAAACGGCAACATGGAACAGGAATTGCAGAAGGAGTCAAAATGTTCCTTTTACGCATTGGAACAGCTTCGGCAAACGGCAGAAGCCATTCTGCGCGGCAGCCAGCGCCTTCTGAAATGCCGCGCCGGTGTGGAGAAATACCGCACAGCGCAGCCGCAGCGTGCGTATGCGTACTATCTGGAATTGCAGAAAACGAGAGACGCGCTTCTTGCGGCGATCGGCGATGCACGGCGGAATCTTCTGGAATTGGAGGAATCCGCGCTGGCAGGAAAAGCCGGGCAGCTTCAAGCGGGTCTGCACCGCTTTGATCTCATGTCCAGAGCGTACAAGCCTGTCTACGAAGTGCTGACAAACTTTGCAAAATCACTTCCGCAGGCAGATACCGTCAATGTATCGACGATTGGACGGCTGATGAACCATGTCCGCATGGGCTACTATCCAACAGACCCGGAAAATATCGCGCACATCCTGCGCGGGATTGCATTTCCGGAGGGCGTAACGACGAATCTGCTCGACCCATGCTGCGGCTGCGGCAAGGCGCTCCGGCAGCTTGCCGACGGCAACAACTGCTACACCTACGGCATGGAGTTAGACGAACACCGTGCGGAGGAGGCACAAACCAGGCTCCACCGCGTCGGCTTCGGCAGCTTCTTTCACAGCCAGATCAGCCGCGAGGCGTTTCATGTGCTGTTTCTGAATCCGCCGTATCTGTCCGTTCTGACCGAGGGCGGCAGCCGGGTACGCAGCGAAAAGCAGTTTCTGGTGCAGAGCATCCGTACACTCATGCTGGGCGGCCTGCTCATCTACATCGTGCCGTATTATCGCCTGACGCCGGACATCTGTAACATTCTCGCGGAGAACTTCTCGGACCTTTCCGTCTGGAAATTTACAAGCGGCGAGTTTGCCAGATTCCATCAGGCGGTCGTGCTGGGGCTTCGCAGAAAGCCCACGGAGGACGACGAAGCAGCCGACCGGCTGGGTGCGCAGACGCTGGTTCCGGAGAAAATTCCGTGTGTCACGGAGCTGGAGGAAAACCGATATGTACTGCCCGACGTTGCAAAGACCGTCGAGGTCTTTCGCGGCGAACGATTCAATGAGAAGGAACTGGAACGCCAGCTGACGCACTCCGGCAGCTTCAAACAACTGCTGAATGAGAAAAGTGCGCTGGACAGCGCAGAAAAAAGGCCGCTCCTGCCCCTTTCCATTGGGCAGATCGGTCTCATCGGCGGTTCCGGAATGATCAACGGACTCATCGAATGCGATACCCCGCACATCATCAAGGGGCGTATTGTCAAAGTCAAAAATGTAGAACGTGAAGAACAGTTTGACCAGCGCGGAAACCATATCGGCGCAGAGGTGCATGAGGTCATCAGCAACAAGATGATCTTCAATCTTCTGACACCGAATGGATTTTTGGCGCTGAGTTAGGAGGAATTATGTTAACTACAAATCTTGCAATTGTTGCACCCGTCACAGAAGCAGATGACCGGGCGGCGCGCGAAGCCGTCTGGCAGCAGGTCACGGAGCGGATCGTCCCGCAGATGGGAAAGCTCTGTACCCGGTTTGAGCCGTCCGGCGGCGCATGGGGACAGAAAGTGTCCAGTCCATACAGCGTCATTCTGGGCAGAAACGAACCGGCGCTGTTCCTGTACTTCTACGCATCTGCGAAGCATCAGTTGGATGAGCGCGCAAAGGCACATCTGGACGGCTTTATGGAGCATCTGGAAATTGGGAACGAGCAGACCGTCGGCGATGCAAAGATGTGTACGGCCTACCTCAAGGGCAACACCGCCGAAGCGCGCTCCCACATGGAGTGGCACATCGCCAGCATGTTTGGAGAGCTGATGCCGGACTGCGGGATCTATTTCCTGCGCGAAGGCCGGTCGTATCTGAATGAGGCGGAGCACAAGAAGATCCTCTGCAATATGAAGGACTACGCCATCTGCGTGGTGAAGCTGGTATGGGAGAAAGCGGATGAAGATTGATCTTTCCAAGCTCTTAAAGGGACTGGAGACTCTGCCGCATACGCCGGCACCGGAACCTGAAAATGTTCCGCCGTATGTGCTGACGCATATTCTGGAACCGCTGAAAACGGACCATGCCGTCAGCTTTATGGAGCTTGATTTCGAGTCTTTTACCGAAGAAGATCTTGAAAATCTGTACCGCGCATTGGCTGAGACAGAGGACAAGGAGCAGCGCTTAAATCACCTATGCAGCACGTTTTATAATTCTGAACCGAAAGCCGCTGCGCAGCGGAAATTTTGTTAAGGAGGCGCAGTTATGGACTATGAATCTATATGCTGTTCACTTCAAACAGTCAGAGCGGCTCGTATGTTCTACGAATACAGGAAACTGGATCGGCTGTTGGAACGTGGTATCACGACATCGAGCGATGACCTGTATGAGGTCTATTATGAGCTTCTGATCGCCGCCACGGATTATATGGATCAGAAATTCAATGAGGACTATGAATACGATCACTGGTATTTCAGTTTTCGCAGCATGATGCAGTATTACCGGCTGATCCGGGAATACGGGAGCCTTCACAGCATGAAGCTCTCGGAAAATCCGTATGTCAAAAAAGCCGAAGAAATGCTCTCTGCTACGCTTTATTCCTGCTGTCTGAACGGCGGTATGGGCTGGAGCTATCAGAAGAAGATCAGCTCTGAGTGGTCGAGCGGCATTATTATAGAAACGGACGGTTATTTTCACTATGAACTTGACCTGCTGGAAGCTCTGCTTGCGATTGACAAATGGTACACGGATGAGATACAGAAGCTGGAAATTCTGCTCAAAAAGGAACGCGCGCTTGCGAAGCGGTACGCTCCGGAATTGGAGGCGGCATGAACAAAGACGAACTGCGGATCCGGATCATTCCGGAGGACGGACAGGTTCTCATTGAGACGCACACGGATGGTATCGTGAAGTGCAAAGCGGTGCAGGAAGATGCGTTTCTGGACTGCATTAAAAACAGTACCATTCGAGATTATGTTAACAGCGGATTGTTACCGTCAGACTGTATCCATGTCAAAATCCATCCGAACGGGAACAAGGAATATTGTCTCTGGTACCCGCGCTTATACGCAGACATCAGCTACCATGAGACGGCATATCCGAACTTTCCGCTGCCAAGACTGGTCTTTGCGTTCCACACTGACACAGAGGGCAAGATCAGCGGATGCAGGATGGGCGTTATTGCGGACGAAAAGCCAACGCTGGACACTGTGATGTACCGTTACCCGTTTTCCAACGTCAGCGGTGCACGGGGAGAGATCTGCATTGGCGCAAATGCGCTCCCGCGGTATAAGACGCCGCATGCACTTGCCAGCTTGCCGGTACTCCTGCTGTCCATCCCAAATGGAGATCACAGCTTCAATGCGCTGAACAACAAGCTGGGGCTGCAATACCGCGATCTTCTGGAGCATCTGAAGGACAAAGAACCGTCATATTACTATTCCGATGTGCTGATTCCAAACGAAAAGACCTTGAAAGACTTTATTGGAGGGTAACGTATGGCAAAAGACGCAAAAACCATCCGGGAAGAACTGGCCCGACCATTTGCGCCGGAGGACTTGGAATGGCGGATTCAGGTGACGACGAAGGACAAGACCAGCGGCCTTGCCATTCCGTATGTCACAAACCGCGCCATTCAGGATCGGCTGGATGAAGTCGTGGGGCCGGAGAACTGGTACAACGACTACAAGCCGTGGCACGGAAACGGAAAGAAGGACGCACAGATCTGCGGTATTTCCATCTATTTTGAGGGCAAAGGCTTTATTACAAAGTGGGACGGCGCGGAGGATTCTGACATTGAACCCATCAAGGGCGGTTTGTCGGACTCCATGAAACGCTCCGCCGTGCAATGGGGCATTGGACGCGTCCTCTACAAGATGACGAAGCCGCTCTGGGTCAAGATCGAGCAGAAGGGCAACTCCTATGTGATTTGCGATACCGAGCGGCCGAAGCTGAATGCCGCGTATCTGGAATTGCTGGACAAGCTGCATCAGCTTCCCACATCTCCGGGCGCAGCACAGGCACAGCTCAGCTACAAGCGCGACGGACAGGCCGGACAGCAGACACAGAATACCGCCCCGGCGGCCACGCTGCAAAAGCAGCAGCAAATGCCGCAGCAGCAAGCACAGCAGTCTCAGCAGCCGCTTCCGTTTATGACACGGCAGGTCTGCCAGTACGTTGTGCTGTCGGTGAGCAATCAGCAGGATATGTCCGGCCAGCCGTTGGTCTGCGCCGTGCTGCAAAACGCAGAGGGCAAGCAGGCGAAGGTCTACGCGCAGGGCAGCCATCCGGCGCTCACGCCCGGCGCGCAGCTCTATGACGCGCAGATCACAATGCGGAAACAGGGAAACGTTGCGTTTTATACGCTGGACGGCTACAAAGTCATGCAGCAGGCGGCGTAAGGAGGAACCATGGAGAAAATCAAAGGCTTTCAGATCACCGGCATGACGATCACCGGCTTCAAGTGCTACAAAGCGCCGACCGAGATCGCGTTCGGCAATCCTACCATTGTAACCGGCGGCAACGGCCGCGGCAAATCCAGTCTGGCGGACGCGATTGCGTTTGCCGTCACAGGACTTCCCTTTTTCGGCGAGCGCGGCATTGACCGGCTGCACAACGAGACGAACCCGGACCTGCAGATCACGATGCGCTTTACGGATGATACCGGCAGAGCGCACGAGCTGACCCGCAGCCGGCAGAAGGATCGCATGAGCATCACCTACGACGGCTATGCCATCCGGCAGACGGATCTCAACGAGATGTTCGGCGAACGGGATGTGTTTCTCTCCATTTTCAATCCCCTGTACTTTATCGAAGAACTCGGCGAGGATGGAAAGAAGCTGCTGGAGCGGTATTTACCGCCCATTCCGCAGGCCGACGTTCTGGAGCAGCTCAATGCGCAGACGCAGCAGAGCCTGTCCGGTATGCAGCTCCCGTCGCCTGAGATGTTTCTCAAGAATCGCCGGGAAGAAATTCGGGAACTGGAACAAAATGCGGTTTATCTGAGCGGCAAGCTGGATCTGGCGCAGAAGCAGCGGCAGAGCAGCAAAGAACTCTCCAGCAGACTGACCGCGCAGATTCAGGAATTGCAACAGGAACTCTCGCTCTTAGAGGCGCGGCGGTTTGAAAACGTTAATTTGGAGGATTTGCAGGAGCAGCTTGTGCAGGCCAGCGAGCAGTATGAGGAGCTTTCCGGTGAAGCGCCGGAAACGCCGGATACGGCAGAGCTGGACGCGAAGCTGCAAGAATTTCACGCAAAGCTGGGCGCTCGGTCGTCCGAGGTCTACCAGCCAAAATACACAGGCCCGCTGGCAGAGGATACGGCAAAGGTGCAGGCGCTCGGAAAGAAATATCAGCAGAACGCCGCACTTTTGAAGCGGTTTCAGTCGGGTACAAGCTGCCCGGTCTGCCGCCGTGTCCTCTCCCAGCAGGAATATCCGGCGTTCCGTCAGGCTTTACAGGCGGAAACGGAGAGAATCGCTGCCGATGGCACACAGCTGAAAGGTCAGATCGCGGAGCTTCAGGAGATGGAGCAGAAAAGCCAAAGCACGTTCGAGCAGTTCAAAGCGGATGATCTTGCCAAATATCAGGCTGAGATCGACGCGCTGAATCAGAAACGGGAGCAGCTTCAGGCCGCTGCCGCACAGCAGAATACGCGGCGCCAGCAGACCCTGGAGCAGCTGCGCACACGCATCCAGAACCTGACTGCAAGCATGGAATGCGGTACGCTGAGCCCCGCGGACAGTGAACGCCTTGCCGAGTGCAAAGCATCGCTGGAAGACTGCCGGGTACAGCTTGCCGCCGCGCAGCAGGTTCTGAGCGCTGCGCCGGAGAATTTTGACGAACGGATTCACAAAATTGAGCAGGAGATCACGGAGAAAAAGATCGTCATGAAAGACGTGATCCTCTACATGAGCAAGCGCGCGGAGATGACGTTCTCCAAACTCGCGCTGAACCGCGTGAAGATCTCGCTCTACGATGTGGTCAAGACGACCGGAGAATTAAAGGACGTGTTCCGCTTTACCTACAACGGCCGCCGCTACGACCGGCTCTCGCTCTCTGAGAAGATCCGGGCAGGTGCGGAGGTATCCGAGCTGGTGAAGCGGCTCACCGGCCGAAATTATCCGGTGTTCTTCGACAACATGGAATCCGTAGACGATCTCAGCAACATCCGCCCGACCAGCCAGATGATCCTCGCCAAATGCGTCCGTAATGCGGAGCTTTCCGTGCGGGCCGGCAGCCAGACGATGCCGAAGGCGGCGTAACCCTACTTTCGCAGAAAGGGGGCGCACCGTCTGGCCTATCAGAAGCTGCCGATTTTGGAAGCCGCCAGACGGTGCGGGCTTGTCCTCAACGACCGAACGCTTCACTGCGAGGAAGTTGAGGCAAGCTGCCCCTTCTGCGGCGATCATGGAACCGGCAAATATCATCTGAGTCTGAACACACGGACCGATCAATACCGCTGCAATCTCTGCGGCGCGAGCGGCAACAGCGTGACGCTGTATGCGCGGCTGAATGGTCTGACAAACAAAGAAGCATACTTGGAGCTGGCTGCAAAGAGCAACGTGTATAAGCTGCCCTTACAGCCCAGCTCCCCAAACACAACGAGCCGCGAGCCGTATGCGCTAAAGCAGCGCCATGCGGCCTATTCGGAAATGCTGTCACTTCTGACGCTCTCCGACCGGCACAGAGAAAACCTCTATGAGCGTGGACTTCCTGACGAAGTTATTGAGCGGAACGGCTATAAATCCATGCCGGAAACAGAAGCCGAACGGCGCTTGTTGGCGTCGCTTCTTGCGTGCGATCATGAATTGCACGGATTACCCGGTTTTTACACAAAGGACGGGGCATGGACGCTGGCAGGCGCGAATGGCTTCCTCATTCCGGTGCGGAACAAGGACGGCTTGATCCAAGGTATGAAAATTCGGCTGGATGACAACGCGGCGCGAAAATACCGCTGGCTGTCCAGCCGGCCGAGCCGCATGGAAAACGGCACCCGCAGCTATTCGTGGATCCACGTCACCGGCGACACGACGCAGAAGCGCGCCTATCTCACCGAGGGGCCGCTCAAGGGCGATATTGCAAGCTACTTTGCAAACGATGCGCTCTTTGTGTGTCTCGGCGGCGTGAACGCCCACAAAGGACTGCAGGAAACGCTCTTGTCGCTCGGCGTCACGGAGGTCATGGAGGCGATGGACATGGATCAGTTTACAAATCCGCAGGTCCGGCAGGCGATCACCACCCTGCGCCGCGAGGTGCAGTCAATTCCGGGCATCCGGTACTATCAATGTACGTGGAACCCGCGATTTAAGGGCGTGGACGATTATCTGCTGGACTGGACGAAACGAAAGACGGCTTAGAAAGGAAATGCACATGACAAATATTACGAATTTTCAGGACATCCTTGGCGCAGCCAACGGCGACAAGACCTCCGTGCTGGGCAAATTTCTCTATTTCTCGCTTGCCAACATTCTGGTGGAGAAGGAGGCGCTGGCGCAGCTCTGCGAGGATCTGAACATCCCGTATTCCGGCAGCAAGCGAATTTCCGTGTCGGATGCGTTCCGCTCCGCGACGGGCGATATCAAGGATCGGATCACGGTAAAAAGCCCCGGTGCGCATCATATCTACGCGGTCTACTGCCGTGACAATGCGCACACCGAGGACGTCTATTCCCGCGAGCTGGTCAAGGAAACGCTCAACCAGCGGACGAATCAGTATGAAAAGCTGGCAAACATCTTCTATGACCGGCGCGATAATCGGTTTGGGTATGACAACATCGGCTTTGACGCCGATATTGATCCCCTGAACTATTGCCGCCGGGCGGAGGAACTGTTCGAGCTTTATCAGGTCTGCGCGAACCGCAGACAGATCGAGACGATCTGCCTGAGCTATCTGCGGATGCTGGAGGCCACCAAGGTCAGCACGACCGGGCATCTGTATTTTATCCCGCGTCAGCACATGGACAAAGTGGATACGTTTGAGACGTTCATTGAACAGCTCAGTGCAAAGAATCAGAATGACAACGCCTTGAGCGTCAACAGCTTTTACATCATTGACGATGCCAAGCAGCGCGACAAAATGACAGAGGAATTTTATTCCGCGGTCAAAAAAGAGATCGCGCTGTATCAGGAGAAGGCCGACTACCTCATCCAGAGCGGCAGCCGCAGCCCCAGCGTCATGGAGCGGTGGGTCAACAAAATTGCCACGCTGGAGCAGAAGAAGCAGCACTACGAAGAAATTCTCCGCCGGGAGCTCGACGGCCTTGACGATGAATTTGAAACGCTGCGCCTTCTGTCGCAGGAGCTGTCCGTGCGGGCAAACGGCCTGCGATTTCGGAAAGCGGCTTGTCACGGATTTTTGATGGATATATGGCAGCCCCGACTCGGAATACCGAGCCGGGGCTGCTGTTTATAAAGCACCGAAGCATAGTTTGTGATATTTACATTTCAAGCTTAGTATGCTCTTTCTATAATAGCTTGCAAGCAAAACAAACGTAAAGGAGAAATTAACTATGGCAAGAATGAAATCCGCGCAGACAGTCTATTATGGCCCGGCTTACTCCGGCTACCCGTCGGTGGGCCGCGTTTCGGCAAATGAATCCGTCGATTTTCTTTGGACGGAGGGAGCTTGGTGCTATATCCGGTATTCTGTATCTGGTACAGCAAATAAAAAATGCGGATATGTGCCTGAGACAGCTGTAAACCACGCGAACGAATCCCCACTCATTTACAATGACAATAACAGTGGCGATCGATACATTAGAGACGGCGGAACGACCTATACTGGCCCGGGTAGTTCTGGTTATGTATCGGCTGGGTCGGTAGATGCGGGAGAACTTGTTGCATATACGGGCTATAAGTATAACGACTACGCCCTCATTGAATACAGCGTAGGCAGCACCTCGAACAAAAAGCGTGCATGGTATTCAGCTGGCGATATGACAAGGGAGCCGAGTCCCGGTCTCGTTGTTGGTCAGCGGCCTTCTGATATGAATATTAACAGCAGTCACTATACAACATCCAACATGTACTACCCTGATTATGTTGGCGAATGCACATGGTTTTGTTGGGGGCGCGCTCACGAAAAATGTGGGAAGAGCATCCAGTTTACTGGCTCGAATAATGGTGGAGAGTGGTATGATAACTGCAATTACAGCGCGAGTGGCACAAGAAAGATTCCGGCGAATCAGGGGCCTGTGACAAACTCGATTTGTTCTTGCGGTGGTGCTACTGGCAATGGACATGTTATCTTCGTTGAACGTGTTGATGGAAATACTGTCTACTATACGGAGGCGAATGTTGGCGGTACTGATGGTGTCGTAAAATCTTGCTCTAAATCCAATTTCCCGCCCAATCGTACTGTGATGGGATACATTGGTCTGTAAACTTCATTGGCAGCAATGCATTGGCACCAGGTGATAATGTCCAATGTACACCTGTAGCATAATATGGCTTTCGTGAAAATGGACTTTCCTGAAAGCTAGAAATAGCGGGAGAAATCACAGAGAATTTGTGCTTTCTCCCGCTGAAATATTAATTCAAATTTTGAGGGAATCTATTTTGCTACTGGTTTTTCACTTCCGGATCGCTGACAGATAATAGACCCCGCCGTCGTAAAATTCGATCTGATAGGTTTTTCTCATATACGGCGTTCCTGCCTGCGCAGTATCTTCGTAGTCATAGTAATCTACCGTGAAGGTCACGATGCTGCCATTCCATTCTTTTTCCACCAACTCTGGATTGCGGCATCCGCCGAAGCCAGAGGCCTGTACTGTCACAACAGCATCTCTCTCGGCATTGTAATCATAAATTTGCGTGAGATCCAGCGTATAATCCTTGAAGTATTTTGAAAGGACTGCGGAAATATACTCCCTCGTAAAGGTAAATTCTCCGCTGTCTTCGTCCTCGCAGTCCTTCACCAACGTTTCATAGTCGCTGAAACACAAAAAGAGCATATAAAGCTCCTGCGACGACAATTCTGCGGGATTCTGAAATGTAAATTCATTCTGCCCGGTAAGCGCGATTTCCGGCCTCAGCACAAGATCCAGAAGCTCTTCATCCGTGACGGAGCGCTCATCACCTGATTCCTCTGCGGGCATTTCTGTTTCCGGTACTCCATCTGCTTCTGTGGAAGTCTGGCTCGGCACAGCCTGTTCCTGTGCTGGGACTTCCGGGGCAAGCGTTTCTTCGGTGAACTCTTGCATCTGCCGGGGCATTTCTGCATCGGATCGAGTTGTACACGCTGCCATGCCCAACGCAAGACAGAATGTCAAAAGAAGGACAACTATGTTTTTTGTTTTCATTTTGGGACTCCTTATTTCATTTACTTGTTGTTCAAATGGCACCTACGTGGTTTATAGTGGCAATACCGGTAATAGCAGTGGCCCGCATTTACACATCGAATTTGTTTTTTAAATCATCCTGCCGAGACTGAATCGAATAATAAAGAAAGCCCGTGTTTACTAAAGGTATATACAAGTAAAAAATTATGTCCGCTTTCTTCCGCCTCAGCCATCCCTGCATTTGCCGGGATGGCAATGGTGTCTTCGCTCAAAAGCAGCGGGTACAGTTCCTGTATTCCGCTCGGAACAGTCCGTTCCAGCTTTGCGCAGTCTCCGCTCCCGCAGTCAATAAATGCAAGCGCCGTATAATGACCGTCTTCGCCCACAGAAAAATATACAGTGGTCGTCTGGTCGAGCGCTGTCATGTGGAAATATGCCGTGTCCGGCGTTTGGATGCCGGGAACCATTTTCTCTGTTCCGTCCGGCAGTGTCCGCAGGAAGACCGTGCCGCCCCGTTCCACACGCAGCACATAGGTATCGTGGATCAGAAGAAATCGCTCATCGACGGTGTCTCCGGCATGGAACGGGAACGGGTCATAATCTGCCAGCAGAACCTGCTCCGTTTTTGTCTGAACGTTATATAAGCAGGTGGTCATCCGGTGTGTCTCCGGCGATTCTGCGTCGTAGACAAGCTCATGCTCACCACGCCAGCGCACATGCGCCGGATTGACCGGGCCGAAGGAGCAGTCATTCAGCGCGCTGCATGCAGAGAGTTCCGTACCATCATACTGATAATAGACCGGCGGTTCTGCTTCGGAAGCCGGTTCGTATTTGCAGATCAGAAGAGATGTCGCAGACGGATTGGAATAAGTTCTGAACGGCTCAAAGCCCAGATCGTCCGGCCAGCCCATCTGTGCGGGCGCTTCTGTCTCCGCAGCGCCGAACAGGGCTTGCTTCGCATCCCATACGTCAAATTCCGATGCTGCGGCGTAATAGGACACCGTAATGGGGCCGTATTGTTGGGATTTCAGGAGCGACAAACCTGCGGTCAGCATCGTATTTCCTTTCAGTTCGGATAGAGTTGGGACTGCTTCTGTCACCTCATAGGCTTCCGGTAGTTCATCTTCTGTGGAAACGGCGGATGCTTGCGCATCTGATTCGGCAGCAATCCGTTGTGCTGCTGCAGCTTCGGCTGAGAGAATCTGTTCCTGCTCAGATGCGCTTATAGCGGTTAGTTTGGTACAAGCACATAAAACGAACAGATAAGCGAGCAACCAAATCAAAGATAGCTTTTTCATGTTAGGTCTCCTAATCCACATCTCGAGAAAAGATTTCGCAGTGGCTGTTTGCCATAATCATTGTTGTTTCAAAAGTAAAGTCTCTGCCTTCTGCGCGTTGATCCACTGCTCGAAACAGGCTCCTTTCAGGCGCATATATTGTGTACTGCAAGAGAAAACCACAGTCAGCGATTGATTAAAAGAAAAATACTGCTTAGACTTCATCTTGCGTTTATATTTTTCTATACTCAATCCTTGCCTATTAGACTTGCAATTGCAGTTAACTTATATAACAATTAAAAATGTAAAATGCAACAAGAGCTAGTTAAATTAATCTCGCTTACAACGACCAGCTGTTGATTTTAATTGCCACTGTCTACGTCACAGATGTCTACTTGGCACTAAGAGAGAACGTTATTATAATATTCGATTGTATAAGCATAAAACCGAATTCTGTGCAGGCAGGCAAGAATTTCCACTTTTAGCGTGCAAACACATATGCAAAAACTTGGTAACCCCAAGCCGCTTAATACGCGACTTGGGGTTACTGCTTCAACAGAAGTTTGATTTAAACATATCGCGGAATTTCTATATCTGCCTATATGCTGATTTTTAATTAGGCCATCTTACCAAAGAAATTGCCTACACAATATGTTGCCAGGCTTCTTCACCAGCAAAACGTCAGTGTACTATTTGGACATATATGACATGTGCAAGCATTAGTACCATGCATTGATCTTTCCAAACGTATTGTTATCGCCGTACTGAGCCCAGTAGAATGCCTGCGGATAGGACTTGTAGCTACTGAATGCGGCTACATACTGGTTATACAGCGATTCTGCATTTGCCGTATATACGCTGAATTCCATTTCAAATCCAATTTGCGTTGTAGAGGTCTTGTTTGCAACAACGTTGACACCATCGCGATAGCAAATCTTGTTTGCCTGCATACTAGCGATAATACCTGCAAAGTTGCCACTTGTAGTGCTCTGATCAAAGAACACGTGTGGCTGCAGAAGTACATAGTCAAAAATCTGAACACTATCTGCAACATAACCGATGTTCTTAATAATTGCAGCAGGATTTTCGCCATATCCATAGTACGGAATCCACAGGAACGTTTGACCGCCAATATTTCCAGCCTTGACCCACGACTTAACGCTCAGCATACGCTTAATCTGAACATTACCAGCTTGTGTTCCGCCAGTCAAATTGGTGTAATCCACACTTCCATAAATTGCTTCCTGGTTCATGTATGCGCCTGCCACATACTGTCTATGTGAAGTTGAGAGACTCGTATATACAGATCTCAGGAAACTGGTTAGATTTGTGGAAGCCGGGTTTTGACCAAAATTGCCACTGTTGATACCAGGCGTCCCAATGTAAATGTTTGTTCTCTTGCCACTTCGCCCAGTAATCAGCTTATCAATAGCCGTGGCCATTTCACTTGCATCCGCAGTTGTTGCCGGATACTCAGGTGGGATAAATACGAAATCGGTTGCATCGCATGCATACAAATAACTCCATTTGAGGGAGGCGCTGCTGTACTGTGCCCGAGTGATTGTTAGAGCTTTCATAATATTATTCCTTTCTGTCTTGTAATTGCTTGCAAGCATATATACAAGGAGAAAGGTTTTCTGAAAAAGTAAACATGCACTGGGTTAAAAAATCCAGCGCCGAATCCATGGGATTCTCTTACATATAATATAGGCAAGATCGCTGATTGCCCAGCACAGCAGCGCAAGTACTGGAACCGAAACAACAGGACGGAAGCAACCGGTCGAAAGACCGATATGAGTCAGCGCGCGCAGAACCAGCAGATGCACTAGATACACACAGAACGCCCCGCCAGAGAATTCCCTTGCTATGCGCTCCATTTTCTTGTTTTCCTTTTTCCCAATCCGTATACAGAGCGAAAAGAAGCCAGTTGCAATGCAACAGGGCCCCGGCGACAGGCCCTCCAACAACTGCGTGGACAGCTTTCCTGCCCGGACAGATTGGAGCCACGTACCAGCAAAGCAGATGATAAAGCCAGTGAAAATCATTGCAGCCGCCAGATGCACGGGCAGTGGGTCACGCTTCATCAGAAAATGCCCGAGCCAAGTGCAGCCAATCGCGCCCCAGGCCAGTGTAAGCGGCCATTGCAGAAAAATGCCAGAAAACGCATGAAGCAGACCAAAGCTTTTGGCCGTCGGTAGGAGCACACCATATATGATCCAGAATACCAGCGCATAACGCTCCATTTTTTCATCCGCATTTGCCGCAAACGTGTACGTGATTGGCAATGCAGCATATACCAACAGCATGATATGCAGAAAATACAAATGACCCTCATGCTGGCCGCACAGCAGTTCCAGCAGAATCGCACGCAACGCATCGGCGGTAACCTTTTCGTGCAGAAAGCGCGGAACCAGCTTGTAAACCGCCGCCCAGACAAGCAGCGCAAGCAGGATGTGCGGAATATTCCGTTTCCAGATATGCCGGACGGACAGACCGTCAGTTCTATCCAAGAACAGAACGCCGCTGCACATCAGGAACAGCGGAACCGCGCCTCTTGCAAGACTGCCCCAAAACAGGCCCTCCAGCCATGCGGCGCTCCCGACCTGCCTGCCAAGCAGAACTTCGCTGGACACATGGATCATTACCACGCAGATAATTGCAAGTGTTTTGGCGTAATCAACAGCGGGGATTCTACTGCCGGTCACGGTATCTGACGTTTTCTTAAAAGGCTGCATAACGTATTTCCTCAAGAGTGATTTTTGTTGAAGGATGATTGGAAACAAGTTCTGCATGAAGTATGCAAAAGAACAAGTTAAATGTTTACATTTTTGATTGTATAGCAATCCTTACGTATTATCTGGCTGGCACTTTGTTATATAAAACAAAGCGGAAAGCAAATTGCAACAAAGGAGAATACATAATGAGCCATTTCTTTCAGACTGCTTACAAAGAACTTCCGGAGACGGTGTACGCATTATTAGTCCTTATTGTCATTGATTATGTCACAGGTGTGTGCCTCGCCGTAAAGGAGAAGACCGCATCTAGTAAGGTCGGCGCAAAAGGCATTGCATCAAAGGTGTTAATTGTTTGCTTGGTAGCACTTAGCTATATCGTTGACACATGGATTTTGCATAGCGGCGAAAAGTTTTCTTCAATTACGATTTTCTTCTATTGTGCAAATGAGATTATTAGTATCTTTGAAAATGTGAACCGGTTTGGATTGCCCCTTCCACGAAAACTTCGTGACTTTTTGGAGAATTTAAAAAACAAAAGGAACACATAAGGAACACATAAAAAGTGGCGGTTATAAGTCATGCTGACTTATAGCCGCCATTTGTATAATAAAGTGTTTTTTCCAAGGAGAAAAACCGTAGCAGTAACCTCAGGGGAGTTGAAAGTGCTGTCACTACGGCTTAGTTTTCATAGTAATTTCGAAGCTTTTGTTCTGCACGTTTTTTACATTGGTTTACATTCTGTCGTGTTGCGCATAGTCTGCGCGCAATTTCAGCAGAGGAAAGCTGGTATTTGTATACAAGCACTATAACTTGGTATTCTTTTTCCGTCAGGATATTTGCAACATCCAATGCAAAATCAGAAAATTCTTGGTGAGATGAAGCAGTCAGTAGATTTGAGATCTGTACATTCGTCGGGGAGTCAAGTTCGACTGTTGGCATAGCGCGCCCTAGGATGGTTTTTAATCGCTTACAGTATGCATGCTGCACTGAATTACAAATATAGTTGACAAGCGCACCTTCACTCTTTTGCTTTTGTGCATCTAAATTGATTGTCAGAATAATCTGAATAAAGTCCAGCTGTAAATCATAATACGCGTCTTCGTAATGAAGCTTATATGCATATTTCTTTAGAAGCGGTTTGAATTTCTCAATCAAGGCTAAAAGGGACTCTGAGTTGTTGTGCTGAGCAGATGCGATTGTCTCATCTAGCATATGTGCCACCCTTTACTCTTTTTGAGAGTAAAGGGGGCAAGTCAAGCTAAAATGTAAACGTGGATTAGTTGCAATTCAGGAAGCAGCATCGTCTACTAATAATTGACACAAAACTTCATAAAATGCAACAACACCGAGCCGTTCCGTCAGGAATGACTCGGTGTTGTTGCTTTCGTAAGAAGCTGATATGCGCATTGTCTTGCCCGTGTCAGCGCCATTCGGACACTGGCGGGTTTTATGGATAGTTCCTCGGCCATGACCTCATCGCTTTTGCCGAGTATGTATTTTCCTTCTAACAGATACTTGCTCTTGGCATCAAGCTGCGGCCAGCGCCGCACCAATTCATCAATCTCCTCTTTTGAAATCAGGAGTTCTTCCATTTGACGATGCTCAGCAATTGGCTCAGACTGCTGCATATACTCATCAAAAGAGAAAGGAGCAATTTTCTTTTGTGAGCGCAAGAAATTATAGGCCGTATTTCGCGCAGTCACGCTGATATACCCGATCAGCTGCGGCTGTTCCTTGTTTCGGAGTTCCGGGATCTTATCGATCAGCTTGACCAACGTGGCCTGCAGGACATCTTCCGTATTCCATGGGTTCTTCAGAATATCATGGATCTCTTTGTAAAGAAGCCGCTGATATTGGATAAACAGCGCAGCCATAAATTCGCGGTCGTCATCGTCTTCGATTACAAGAATGCAAAACGGGATCAAGTTCGTTCCCTCTTTCCTGCAATATGAATCATGGAAGCTACCTCCATATCCGCAACCATGGTGCAGGCAGCACGCTTTCTGGCAGGTGACAAGCGCTGAAGCGACTGAACGATATCACCAACGGTTGTGTCATCTGAAACGGTCTGCGCGAACACATCGGGCGAGAGTTTTGAGATGGATCGGCCCAGAAGATAATCGATAGAAACGTTAAAGTAGTCTGCCAGCCTGACCAGCTTTT